>Ga0209925_1000050_pt1 | contig 52718 bp, 46 predicted proteins | sample SalPonR2_A_D1_MG_FD_185702 | JGI IMG/M metagenome (GOLD analysis project Ga0209925, IMG submission 185702) | Salt pond soil microbial communities from South San Francisco under conditions of wetland restoration - Salt Pond MetaG R2_A_D1_MG... ... | reverse complement strand
GAGCGACAGATTCCTAATCTGTAGGCCACAGGTTCAAATCCTGTTAGCCCTACCATCTATAAACCTTAATATAACAGCGATAATAAGCAATCCCCAGAAAATAAAAAATCTGGGGATTTTGTGTTATGTAGCCGAAATGTCGCCATAGGTTTCAACTTTTTGCTTTTTGGAGAGTTTTTACAGCATTTTTCTGCATTGATTATATAACGTGAGAATATATATTTAATGTAGTTAATATATCATAATGGCCCAATTTTTCTTGAACAATTTTAGGATTTTCTCCTAATTTAAGTAAGCAGGATGGATACGTATGTCTATTGATGTAGTTTTTCATAAAAGATATGTCTTTGCTAAGAAGTGTATTTTAAATTAAGGAGACACATATAGACTTCAAAAGTTACTAGAAAATAGCAATATGGAATATGGTCAGGGGTCACCTAAAAATTTTTTTCTGAAAGTGATGTAATAGAAACAGCCTTTTTAAATAGTGAGTTATAATATTAGAGTAACCCTTTCTTTATGATTAATTGAGAAGAGGGATTTTTTTCTTCAGAACAATATAAAAATGGCGAACAAGATACGATTACAACTGAATTCAAGGATGCATTGAGAAACCATACTAAAAAGATACTTATAATGCCTACAGCAATGGCAGTAAATAGTAACATGGGCCATCATCGCTCCCACAGTATAGTTATCTAGACCATAACCTGGCCCGACCATGGCTGTCATAGCAAAATTACGCATAGTTGAGCAAAAACCCATACTTCCTGCTGTGTAGTAAATAACTCCGTATAGGCGGAAGCTACAAGTGCAGTAATTCCCGTTATAATAATAATCCAGACTACAAATCGAATTATATTTCTTTTAAATATAAAACGGATCAGCTTTGTTGTATTATAATATAGTTTTTTTTACATTTATTGTTCATCACCTTCTTCATGGTAATGATGCATAAATATATCTTCTAATTTTGGTGGAAAACTTTCCAGTTTTTTAATTTGATATTTGCTAAGATACTGAACTATATCGTTTAATTCCTCTGCATCTATCTGGAAGATAAGAGCGTCATTCTTTTTTTGTAGATCGTGTACTCCTTTTTTCCCCTTCAAATCGGTAATTTCTTGTTTTCACTAGAACCCTGGTTCGCATTAAATGTTGGAGTTTGTCTAAATTTCCTGATTCTATAATTTCACCCTGGCAAAATAATACCTACCTTATCACATAGTTTTTCCACTTCTGATAAAATATGACTGGAAAGTAAAACAGTTTTTCCTTGTTTTTTAAATTCCATCACACATTCTTGAAATACCTTTTCCATTAACGGGTCAAGCCCTGAAGAGGGTTCATTTAATATATATAGTTCTGCATCAGTAGCAAAAGCAGCAACCAAAGCAATTTTTTGTCGATTACCTTTTGAGTAAGAACTACACTTTTTGGAAGGATCTAGATTGAACTTTTGAATAAACTCTTCACGGCGAGAATTGTTATTGGAATCTCGCAATTTTAAAAATAAATCAATTATCTCTCCCCCTGTAAGATTAGGCCATAAATTAACTTCCCCAGGAACATAAGCAACTTTTCTGTGAATATCTACCGCCTGCTCCCAGGAATCCTGACCAAATACAGTTGCCTTTCCTTGATCTGCTTTAGTAATTCCGAGTAAAATTCGAATTGTAGTAGTTTTTCCTGCACCATTGGGACCTATATAGCCATAACATTTCCCTCATTTACTTCTAAATTAATCCCATCCAGAGCAGTTACTTCCCCAAAGTTTTTTGATAGGTTATTTGTTTTTAGAATCGTCATTTGTTTATCCTCCCATTATTCGTAATAAATTGTCTTTAATAAATCTAAAAAACCATAATAATCTGCCCAGTAGGGATCAAAATTAATCGAAGATAAATTCTTGTCTCTGAAACTATTAATTAACTCTTTTTCATAACCATCCAGAGACCACTGGATTAACTTATAGACAAGCTCGGGAGATATATCCTTTCGAAACAATGATTCATCATTATTTTTATATAATTTGGCAAAAGCTTCTTTTTTCATCTCAGTTAATCGTTTCATTTGTTCTTCAGACAAGATATCGTAATTATTCAAATAAAGAGTTCCAAAAAAATCAAAAACATAAGGTTTTTTTGTAAAAGCCTTAATTTTCAATTTGCCTACTTTTTTATATTTATTTATAAAATCTACTGGCTTTTTATCTATCTTATTTAAATATTCACTTGTATAAAATTTATTCCATATTCAATCAAAAATTCAAAAAGTTCTTTTTTGCTGTTAAAATAATAAAAAAGAGTACCTTTTCCAATATCCGCTTCTTTAATGATCTTATTGGTTGATGCTTGTTTATAACTATGCTTAGCAAATTCTTCATAGGCTGCCTTTAATATCCTGTTTTGTTTTTCCAAAGCAAGCTTCAAAAATTTTTTATTAATAAATTTTTCGCCTCCTATAAATAAATTAACTTACACTATTTAATACAACGGACCATTTTTGACCAGTGTAGTCAAGTTATCTTTTAAAATTAAACTATTTTAGCAAGTATAAAATGATTTGCAGTTAAGATATTAAATAATAAAAAAATGCACACTAAAAAATTCTATTGACATACCTTGTGCTTCTAGGTATAATTAATATAATACATAAAAGTTCTTGGTATTGGAGGTTTTTATGGATATATCAAAAGATTTAATTGCAGCTTCAGCAACTCCTCTTGTATTAGCTATTTTAAAAAATCAGGATAGTTATGGTTATGAAATAATCAAAAATATAAAAAAAGCTTCCGATGATAAGATAAACTGGTCTGAAGGTATGTTATATCCTGTTCTACACAGATTGGAGGAGAAGGGTTTTATTGAATCTTATTGGAAGAAATCCAAAACTGGCAGGAGACGCAAATATTATTATTTAAAAGAAAAAGGTCTAAAAGAATTGGGAAAACAAAGAAGACAGTGGGAGGTTGTTCACTCTACTTTGTTTGAACAGATTTATAATACCGATCGAGAAAATGGGGGAAAATAATGTTTGACTTAGAAGAAAACATAATTTCATGGTGTGATTATTTAAGATCTAGTGGTAAATTAAAAGAAGAAGATGTGTTAGAATTAAAAAATCACTTGAGAGAACAAATTGATGATCTTAAAAAACAGGGATTAAGTGATGAAGAAGCATTTTTAATTAGTGTGAAAAGGTTAGGCAATATTAATACTGTATCAGAAGAATTTTCAAAGATCAACACTGAAAATATGTGGAAACAATTACTAATTGAACCTGCGGATACCTCTAAAAAGAATAAAAACCGAAGAGATATTTGGTTGGCTATTTTATTTGCAATTTTGGCTGGAACATTTGCTAAGATACCTACTTTATTTGGTCTGTCTATGGATTCAATAGTTTATATGAAAAATTTGAGTTTTTACATTTTACCTTTTGCAGCCCTCTTTTTCATTATTAGACATGAAGTTAGTCAAAAGAAAATTTGGTATCTAACTGGAATATTTTTACTCACAGGAGTAATAATTAATTTGTATCCTTCTTATAGTCCTCACCATACAGAAATCTTAACTGGAATTCATCTACCTCTTATGTTATGGATGGTAACAGGGGTAGCATACATGGGAAAACATTGGAGGACTAGCAAAGAAAGAATGAATTTTATCCGTTTTACAGGAGAAAGTGTGATTTACGGTAGTCTTATTGGTCTTGGATTATTTGTGTTGATGGGGTTTACAGCTCTTATTTTTGAATCAATATCAATTGACATTGAACCGTTTATAGAAAATTATTTTATTATTTTTGGTATGCCTGCAGCAGTTATGATTACTGTTTATCTAGTAGAAACTAAAAAAAGTATAGTAGAAAACTTTGCTCCTATATTGGCGAAGATATTCAGCCCCTTATTTTTGATTTCAATGGTAGTCTTTTTAATAGTAATGGTCATAAATAAAAAAAGTCCTTTTGTTGACAGAGATTTTTTGATTAGTTTTGATTTAATGCTAATATTAGTCTTAGGAATGGTTTTATACATAATTTCTGCAAGAAATATACATGATAAGATTAATATCTTTGACTACTTGAATACAGCTTTGGTTTTTGTAGCAATAATAGTAGATGGAGTTGCGTTATCAGCAATTATATTTAGATTATCAGAATATGGTATTAGTCCAAATAAGTTGGCAGCTTTAGGTGAAAACCTTCTTCTATTAATCAATTTAGCTGTACTGCTATGGTTTTATATTAAATACTTTATGAATAAAATAGAATTTGAACAAATTGAAATTTGGCAGACTAAATATTTAACTATTTATGCAGTTTGGGTGGCTGTAGTGGTATTTGTATTTCCGTTAATTTTTGGTTTTATTTAAAAGTTTAATATAACCTGAATTCGGAAAGTAAAAACACAAAACAAATCTAACACCTGTCATCCCAACAAAAATAATTTTAAATTCAAAAAGAATTTCTTCTTTTGAATGTAGAAAAGAGAGCTCCTTTTTGATATCATAATAGTAGAACAAAACACCAAAAAGAAAGAAACTCTCTACTAATATGATACCTGATAATTTACCCAAAAGTCAAGAGTTTAGTTCACTTGCTTTAAAAGAAAAGAAAATATTAAATAATCAAACTGATAAAAATGTTTCAATCACTTTTATCTCAACTTCCTGATTTTGCTTTTGATAATGATACTGAAACTTTTTTTGGCAACTTCGCCTTCTTAGATCGCTTTAAAAATTACATTCAGCTAGAAAAAACATTCAAAGACTTTGTTAATTTTAACCGCGGTGATAACATCCAGTATTCAGACTTTGATATGCTAGAACATATGATAGATTCTAATTTAGTTGGTAAACATTCTTTTTTACACTACAATGACCTATTAAATGATCCTGGGTTTGTAAGAATTAAAGATAATAATACACCACCTGATGAAAGTACAATCCGTAAGGTTTTAGATAAAGCAGAGGTCCAAAACATCACAGAGCTAAAAGAAGTTATGAATTCTCTTTTTTAAAAAAAGACTAAACATGACGGCTTTGGGTCAGTATTGATGATACGGTTTCTACTGTTTACGGTGACCAACAAAAATCTAATAAGGGCTATAACCCCAAAAGAAAGGGAGCTAACTCTTATAAGATAAAGGTCTCTTTTATTCAATAAACCGATGAATTAGTTAACATCAATCTTTATCCTGGTGAAGTGCACAGTAATGAGCAGTTTATTAAATTTTTCAAAGAAACCATAGACAATCTACCTCAAAACACAATACTTAAAGGTGTCTTAATTGATAAGGGTTTCTTTTCTGAAGATATCTGGCAATATGTTGGTAGTAGTTTGAATTTAGTTAAAAAAAGTATCAGGACAATAAGGAGAATCTTTATTAATATCCCGGCCAACATAGTTAAAAAAGGTGGCCGCAGATATACAATACGTCTTCCTAAATTGGATTATCTTAAAAAGATAGTAGAAAGCATTAAAGATAGACTTTATATGTTTGCTTTCCGGCAGTGTTATTACGGAACATAGCTTAAAGTTTTAACTTGTCAGTCCTATTACACAAAAACAAGGTCCCGGGGATATCTACACCCTAAAAATACATTATTTAAGTAAAATCTTGTATGAATTCAAATTTAAAATACAATTTAGGAATTAAAAAAGTATATATCGTTATTTTAGCTGAAAATGGGGTGTAAATTTATTTTTTTTGGCTACTTTCCGAATTCAGGTTATAAATTTAATCTTATCACAATATCTGCTATAAAGAAGATAAGAAGTAAAAGCTGAGAGGGATAAAAATGCTTACTGTTAAATGTAGCAAATGCAAAAATAAGTTATTTAAATATGAAAAAGTGGGAAGTGGAAGAGTTCTTAGATGCTGGAAAAATAAAATTATGCGCATATATAACATAAAAGTAGATGAAGATAAACTATTCTGTGCTGAATGTGGCAATTTAATTGGCAGAATTGATGATAAAAAGGTCGATATGATTTCAGAATCGTTTATTTATACAGGCACAAAAACAACTAAATAAAAAATCATCAAAAATTATTTGCTTTATTATTTAATTTCCAGCACAAGAAGTCTTCTGACATACGTTTATACTCAAAACCAACTTTCTGTAAGACTTTTTGTGAGGATGAGTTCTCTTTGTTGGTTTTGGCGATTATTGTTTTGATAGGTTGTAGATGTTGTCTGAATCCCCAGTTGACCATTTTTTTAAAAGTTTCGGTCATATATCTTTTGGATCTGAAGTTTGGATTTATACCATAGCCTAATTCTATTTTACCCTTATCATCTGCTATATTTTTAAATCCTGTTCGACCAACAACCATATTATTATTTTTGAATCTTCTTCATATCCGTTGGTAGAAAACAAGTAATTTGTCTGTTAAATTATTAAATATTGCCCTTTTTAATTGAGAAGATTATTATAATATAGTTTAAATATAATGAAACTATAAGAACCTTTTCATATAAGGAATATGGACAATTTTGTATCAATAAATTTTATGATTTCACCAACTATTTTGGCGAAGAACTTTGTTTAATAAAGTATATTTATTATAATATCAAATTTGAAAAAATAAAAACGATATTATGAAAGCTTAATTTTTAATATATTTGACAATCTTTTTACTTATCAGGTAAAATAAAAACATAAAGTATAATTATAAGAACAAAATTATATTTATATACTATATTAATTGTTTTATATTTAATACATTGAATATAATATAATCATTGAAGATATTAATAGCGATAACATTGTTTATATAGGGATAAACTCTTTTATAAAAACAATAAAAAGAGATAGGCAGATTTAAGTATTTTAATTATAAGTCACTGTGCTTTAAAATAAAATCTGTTGAAGATAAAGGCGAGTAATAATACGTGTAATAATTAATATAATTATTTTCAGGAGAACATATTTTCGAATAGTTTGACAAAACCAGGTTAGAAGAAACTTGCTAAAACCACACCAAAAATATTTTGATATTATTTAACAGGTATTAAAGCTAATCTTAAATATAGTCATAAAGCTGTTAACAATTTGTGGATATGTGGATATACTGTTTATTTAAATAAACCAAACCCGTCATAATTAATATATATTTATGGGGATCTATTAATGATCTCTAACCATATTATACAAGGGGGAGTTGAAATGCAAAATATAGCCTTTGGGGTGATAACAAACAACATAGATAGCTTTTCTCCATATTGCGATTTTATTTTAAATGCTCGCAAATACGGCCATGATATTCAAAAATTAATTATCTGTTATTCTAATAAAATTGATGAAAGCATAGTAAAGATGCTGCGAGAATATATAGATTTAGAGTTACTAAAAATAAATGAGAATGATAAATTAAAAAAACAATTATTAAACATAGGTTTAAGTAAAACAGAAGCTGCCCAGTTAATTGATAGTCAAGATCTAAAAAAATATAACATGGTACCGTATGGAAAAAGAAGAAATATAGTAATGCTGGGGGCTTTACTCTTAAATCCACATATAGATTATCTATTGTTTTTTGATACAGACGTTAAGCCTTATGTGCTTAATGACAGTAGCGGCAAGAGATGTGAAGTAGATTTTGTTGGGAATCATTTGAAGAATTTTAAAAAAGACAATGTGATTGTAACTACAAGTGATTATACCGGGTATTATATAATTCCCCGCTTATATTTTGATGGCTTAAAAGCATTTTTAGAAGGATTGGATAAGGGTAAAACATATGAATTTGTTAAATCAGATTCTACAAATTTAATTACTGAAAAAGAACGTAATATTTTAAATGCGAAAAGCACAAATAAAATACTGGGGGGAAACCATGCCCTTAATTTAAATAAATATGATATTTTATCTCCCTATTATTCAACGACATATCACTATAGGCACCATCTTATTTTAGGCAGAGGTGAGGATACCTTACTCGGTCAAGTTATTCCTGATAAGGGAGGAAAAATAATTGATATAAACACTAAAATATTTCATGATACTTTTAATAGCTTTCCTGAAATACCTGACATCCACAATGCCGATGTTAAAATGAGATTTTATAATGCTTGTTTAGGTTGGTTGGGTAGAAATCCTTTTTTAAATTGGTATCTTAAAGAAAATGGTAAAATTAGCGAAAAAGAATATAAAAGAAAAATAAAGGTTGAGAGAGAAAAGTTAGTTGAAGGTAGTTACAAATTTGCTGAAAATTATAACTGTCCAAAATTCAAAGACCTACCAGAAGCATATTCGGTAGCTTATTCTCAGATTGAACATATGGCAGATGATTATAAAACGTTGATGAAAATTTGGGACAAGTTGATCGATAAGATCGCACAAAGGAGGTAATATTTTATGAGAGTTCTCTTAATAAACCATTTTCCTTTGGAAGGGTCAGGAAGTGGAATATATACTAAAAATATAGCAAAGAGATTAACAGAAAGAGGCCATGAAGTTGAGGTTATTGTGGTAGATAAATATAAAAACAGGGGCGATGGGTTCAAGGTTAGAACAATTCTTAACTATAATTTTCCTTGCTTTACAACTCATCCCCACAGCAACAATCAGTTTAATCACCTTACAAATGATGAAATGGACGATTATCTCAATTCTTTTATTTCAACTATTGAACAGGAAGTAAAAAGTTTCAATCCGGATATGATTCACTGTCAGCATATTTGGGTAGCGCCTTATGCTACCTATAAGAACAATATACCTTATATAATTACAGCCCATGGGACCGATATTAAAGGCTTTAAAAAAGATAAAAGATACCATCAGATTGCTCTACAAGCAGCAAAAAATGCAAAAAAGATCGTTACGATATCAGAATATATTAATCAGAGTGTTAAAAAACATTTTCCTGTAGATGATGATAAGCTCAAAATAATATTAAATGGATTTGATGAAGAAATATTTAAACCAATGAATTTGAACAAAATAAAGGTTCTGCAGAAATATATAGATACCGATCTTAAAAATAAAAAAGACTTGAAGCTAATTAACTTTACGGGTAAGTTAACTAATTTTAAAGGTGTAGATTTGTTATTGAAGGCAGCTGATATTTATGAAAATGAATTTGAAGATATCATTACTTTAATAGTTGGAGATGGAGAGTTAAAAAATGAGTTAATTGAGTTAAGAGACGATTTGGATTTAAAGGGAGTCTATTTTTTAGGTAATTTACCACAAGCAACCTTGTCTGAACTATATAATATAGCTGATCTTACTGTAGTTCCTTCCCGGGTTGAACCATTTGGATTAGTTGCTATTGAATCTTTAGCATGTGGTACACCTGTTATAGCCTCTCGAGCGGGAGGATTAAAAGATTTCATCAATGAAGATGTAGGAAGATTTTTCACGATGGATGATTATAAAGAGTTGGCTGCGAATGTAATTGAAGCTATTGAAAACGATGAAAAACAAAAAAAAGGTGAAATAGCCAGTCATTATGCCATAAAAAATTACTCCTGGAACAGGGTAATAGATGAGTTAATAGATGTATATCATAGTGTTATTGAGGAGGAAAAAAGTAAATGAAAAAGGTAATGGTTGTACCAACTTATTGGGGGCGTGACACAAAAACTGGTTGGCAATTAGGAGATGATATATATGATCACCCAACTCCAATAGATCAGACTGGTACATTACCTCGATTTTTGAAGAGTTTAAAAAAATTAGAAAAAGATTTTGAACTAGTTATAATACTTTGTACTACAACCCCTCAAATTAAAAAAGAGGCCTATCAAAAAGTAAAAAGAATTATAAAAGAGAGCGAACCTTCCATAAAAACTTATCTTTTTTCAACAAGATATTTAAATAAGATTGAAAAATATTATGGGCAAAATAGCTCACTTCCTATACGTCTTTTTTCGCTTAGTGGTTATTCTAATATCAGGAATATGTGTCTTTTTACAGGTTTTTTAGCGGGAGGAGATGTAGTAATTTTAATTGATGATGATGAAATTTTTAATGATCAAGATTTTATACATAAAACAACTGAATTCATAGGAGGAAGGTTTTATGGCCAGACTGTTGATGCAATAGCTGGCTATTATGTAAATGAAAATGATGAATATTATGATGATGTAAATATAGAACCATGGATGACATATTGGGATAGGTTTGGCAGTAAATCAAAGGCCTTTGATAAAATAATAGGTAGTTCTCCTCGACTTAAAAAAACACCGTTTGCTTTTGGAGGTTTAATGATTATCCATAAAAACCTTTATAAAATAGTTCCTTTTGATCCCAATCTTACCAGGGGTGAAGATATAGATTACCTAATAAATGCAAAAATGTTTGGTTTCAACTTCTTTTTAGATAATGAACTTTCAATTTTACATTTGCCCCCCCAAAAGCCACATCCGATCTGGCAGAGGTTCAGACAGGATATGTATAGATTTTATTATGAAAAGAAAAAGTTGGAAAGTCAGTTTGAAAAGTCCAATATGCAGCTAGTAAGTGCTAAAGATTTTGAGCCATATCCAGGTGAGTTTATGAAAGAAGACCTTGAGGATAAGGTTTTTAAGTCAAATATAATGCTAGCCCTTGATTATCTTAGTGATGGTCAAATAGAAGATACGAAAGCAACCTTAAAAAATATCTATATTTCTAAGTATTCAGCAGAACCAGAACAAAATGTCTTTAAAGATTATCTAAAATTACAGTCAGAGTGGGAAGAAAAATTTAACTTCGCAGAAGAACATTATCTAGATTTACAGAATATATTTAAAGAATGTAAAATATCAGAAAAAAAGAGGTTATCTGGGGTCAAAAAAGACATGAAAAACCATAAAGGCATCATGAATTTACCTATATTTAAAGCACTATCGGAAGAAGAATTAAATGAATTGTTGGAGATAAGTGAGTTTGAAAGCTATAAATCAAAAGATAAGGTATTAAAAAAAGGTGATAAGGATGATGCTCTATATATTATAGAAGAGGGCCGAGTAAAGGTTATTAATAATAAAGAGGGAAAAGGCAAAAATATAAAATTAGCTGAGTTAACAAAAGATGATTTTTTTGGCCTAACTTCTTTAATTGCAAGTAAAAGTGCTAATTATTTAGTTGATGTTGTTGCCCAGGGTCCTGTAGAAATTGTCAAGATCAATCGGGATGATATCTTTGCCTTTTTTGCTAATAACCATCAAAGTAGTCTTAAAATATTGCTTTACTTTATGAAAAAACTAAATAAACAACTGGAAGATTTAACTGAAATGTACACAGATGTTCAAATTAAAGATAGAGACATTAGTAAGATTATGGATAAATAAATATTTTTCCTTGATAGGGTTCTAAAGTAACCAGTAATGAACTATTATCACTTTCAACGACATCTTCATTGATAAGTTCCCTATAATTACCGGAGCGTTCTATGTTTATCTCAATATTTTGCAATATATGGTTGTTATTCAATACAATATAAGCAGTTTTATTTTTAAATTTTCTTCTAAAGGCTATTATATTATTTACTTCTTTTTGTAAAATTATCTTAAAATCTCCTCTGTGAAGAAGGGTTTCTTTTTTTCTTAAATCAATTAATTTTTTATAGAAATTAAATAAATCATAATCTTCTTCTTTTCCCCAGGGCATACACCTTCTATTATCTGGATCTTTACCACCTTTTAGACCAAATTCATCTCCATAATAGACCATGGGAATACCGGGATAAGTAAACAAAAAGAGAATAGCAAGTTTTAACTGGTCTTTATTATCACAATACTCATAGAATCTTGGTATATCATGGCTTGAAAGGAGATTGAGCAGTACTTGACTAGTATCTTCTCTGTAGTGAATGTAACTTTTCACAATAAGTGAGCTAAACCTTTCTACACCTATTTTGTTTTGGGCAAAGAATTTTAAAACAGCCCAATTAAAAGGATAGTTCATAACCGTATCGAATCTGTCGCCCCTTAACCATTTACGTGCACTATGCCAAATTTCACCAATTATTACTACATTTGGATTTATCTTTTTTACCTGCTCGCGAAACTTTCTCCAGAAAGTCATATCAACTTCATCAGCTACATCCAAACGCCAGCCATCAATCTTTAAATTTTTCGTCCAGTATTGAGCAACTTTGAGTAAATATTTTTGAACTTCATTGTTTGCGGTATTAAGTTTAGGCATTGATTTGACCTGGGTTGCAAAAGTGACATAATTAATGGGTAGTTCAGTTTGTAAAGGCAATTTTTCATAATAAAACCAGTTTTTGTATTCTGATTCAGCCTTTTTTTCTATGAGGTCTTTAAAAGCAAAAAAATTAATGTCACAGTGATTAAATACTGCATCCAATATAATTTTTATATCTTTTTCATGTGCTTTTTTGACTAATTCTTTTGCTTTTTTTAAATCACCAAAGTTTTTATCTATTTTATAGTAATCTTCAATATTATATTTGTGGTTAGAATCAGATGAAAAAATTGGAGTTAAATATATAGTATTGATGCCCAATTCTTTAAGGTAATCCAACTTTTGTATTATTCCTTCCAAATCACCCCCAAAAGTACTATCTGACTCTGGTTTATCACCCCACCTTGTTATTTTAGCAGGATTTAAACTAAGGTCACCGTTATTAAATCTGTCTGGGAATATCTGATAAATAACGGCTTTATTTAACCAGTCAGGTCTATTATATTTTTCCCAATCAGTAATAATAGGATATTGAAAAAAACCACATTCATGTCCGCGCGGTCTATTTTCAAAAAATCCCTTTTCATTATACCAATATTTATTAGCTTTGTAGTCTTCTAACAAAAAATGATAGCGAAAACGGGGATCTTTTAAATGTATTTTAACAGTATAATAATCATGGTTTTGATCACTAAAGGCAACTTCCATTTTCTGAGATAACACAGGGTCTTTATGAAAGTCAAATTTAGGGCCATAAATTATGCTAACTTTTTTTAAATCGTTCTTGGCTGTTATGAGCCTAACCCTTAATGAATTATCATCTAGAGGATAGGAGAGATTATCGATACTTTCGTGATAGATAGCAGCTTTATTCATCTATATCACCTTCTATTATTAATTAACCTTTTACAGCGCCACCAATTAAACCATGTACAATATATTTTTGAACTGACATAAACAAAATTACAATTGGTAATGCCCCTAAGAGAGCAGCTGCTGAGAATACACCCCAGCGGTTACTGTACATATCTGAGATAAACAAGTGCAAACCAACTGCCAGCGTATATTTTTGATTTGAATTTAGTATTATGCTGGCTAGTATATATTCAGAGTAAGTTGCGATAAACTGCAGCACAAATAAAACAGCCAGTATGGGGCGAGCTAGAGGTAGGATAATCCTGTAAAAAGCCTGAAATTTACTGGCACCATCTATATAAGCTGCTTCTTCTAATGAATTAGGGATTGTATCTAGATAGCCCTTCATTAACCAGGTATTGACTCCGATTGCACCGCCTAAATATATTGTAATGATGGCGGGATGTGTATTTAAGCCAAAAGCAGGTAGTACTTCCTGAATATTTAAAAATAATAGATAGATAGCGACCATTGCTAACATCTGTGGAAATATTTGAATTAATAATATTACGAACAATCCATTTCGGCGGCCTCTAAATTCAAATCGTGAAAATGGGTAAGCAGCCAAGGCTGTCATGCTGACTGCTATAAATGATGTTATAAAAGATATTTTCACACTATTCCAAAGCCAAATAGGAAAGGGATGCTGTGTATTATTAAATAGATATTTAAAGTTTGTTAGACTGGCATTTTCAGGTATCAATTTTTGATTAATTAAGGTATTGGCAGGATTTAATGCAGCAGATAAAGTCCAGACCAATGGAAATAGAGCGAAAGCAATTACTATCCAGATTATAATATGTTTAAATATCCTTGTCTTTTTATCCTGTTTTTTATACATTTTCTTTCACCTCTTCTAAAGCACCTGTGTATTTAAAGTTGAACCAAGTGATTACTGCGGTAATCATAAAGATTATTATACTTACAGTACTGGCTAAACCGAAATCAGCTCCTCTACCACTTTCAAAAGAAAGTCGATAAGTATATGAGATCAAAATATCAGTTCCTCCGGCAGGAGTTTGTGCTCCTACAATAGGAGGGCCACCTTCATTAAAAAGATATATAACATTAAAATTATTAAAGTTAAAAGCAAATGAAGAGATCAGTAATGGGCCTAAACTAACCAGAATTAATGGCAGGGTGATGAATTTAAATCTCTGCCAGGCAGAAGCCCCATCTATAGAAGCAGCCTCATATAATTCACCGGATATACTCTGTAGTGATCCCAAGCTTATTAGCATCATGTATGGGAAGCCCAGCCATAAATTAATTACCACCAGGGCAAAGCGTGACCAAAAAACGCTCTGCAACCAAGGAATACTTTGTAAAGACAAGGTATTGAGAATTTGATTAATAACTCCAACTTCAGTATTTAATAGACCTCTCCAGATTAAAACTGATATGAAAGCAGGTAAGGCATAGGGTAAAATTAAAATAACCCTGTAAAATTTCCTAAATTTTAATGTTTTATCATTTAATAAAATAGCTAGAAATAATCCCAGAACAAAGGTTGTTAAAACACTTAAGATTGCCCATTCAAATGTCCATATAAACACCCTCAAAAAAGGCCCTGATACCCTGCTGTCAGTAAACAGTGTTAAATAATTTTCCCAACCCAGATTTGCTCTATATCCCGGCAAAAGTGTCTCTCCTTCAGGTGAAGTAAAAGAACCTTCTTTGGGGAAATAGCTTATATTGTTTTTTAGATCTATAATTTTGTCTTCTGCTTTTACATATTTATACTGCTGTCTGTAAAGTGAAAATTTTGAGATCGATTTCATCTTTAAAATATTATCATTCCAAAAAAATTCTAAATTCTGCAGTACAGATAAGTTTTTGAATAACTGTGCTCTGTCCAAATGCTCATAGTTTTCAATCATATCGATTGTTCCATCATTATTCTGATCAACAAAGCGGGAATCGGCCTTAGTCACTTCTGAAACTTTCTCATCTATTGCCAGATATAGCTTACCTTCTTCATTTTCTAAAAGAACAGCATATTCTTTTTGATCAGGTATTTTATATGCTTTAAAGTTGAAATCCTTTGTATCTTCAGGTAGATAATATCTATTTTCAATTTGATTTATAACCTGTGGTTTTGTAAGTATATTACCAGTTCCATAGTTAGTAAAAGATACATAAACAGTATAAATAATAGGATAAACAACGAGTAGTATCATAAAAAAGGTGCCGGGCAAAATATATCTTAAAGCATAGGTTTTTTTAGATAAATATACAAAATTTATGATTACTGTAACTATAATTAAGACCGATAGAAATATATATTTATGTTCTGTAAAAAGTATGGTTGCACTCCATACAGCTAAAGCATCTAATATACTTAATATGATGATTTTTGCCAGATGCAAAATATTATTTCTCCAGAATTTCAAATAACTCCCCCCCTTTCAAAAAGATTATAAAAAAACTGGTGCCCAATTTTGGACACCAGCATTTATTCTAGTTATCAATATTTTATTGACTGGCTTCAATTGCTTTATTAATTTGAGCAACCGCATTATCTAGAGCAGGTTTTACATCCTGTTTTTGTGTTAATACCAATTCTAAAGCATCACTCCATGCCTCCCAGACAGATGCCATTTCTGGAATACTGGGCATTGGCGTACCATCTGCTGCACTTTCTAGAACACCTGCAACATCAGGGTTATCAGCTGCTTTTTCTGCAGAAGGTAGATAAACAGGTGGGCGACTTCCATTTTCATATAAAGCAGTCATAGTTTCTTCATTAGCAATAAATTCGTTTAAGAAAGTTTGAGCCAGTATCTTATTTTTACTAAAGGCACTTATCATAAAACCCTGAACTCCAACAAATGGTTTAGGCGGCTGACCCTCTATATGAGGTAGCTGGGTAAAACCGTAATTAATACCTGCTTCAGATAATGCAGGTAAAGCCCAGGGACCTGTCAACATCATACCAACCTGTCCATTTGTGAAAAGGCTTTCCATTGTTTGATAGTCAACAAAGGGAACCGAACCTTCTTCGTAAAGGCTATCAAGTTTTTTCAGTCCTAAAACTGCCCCTTCATTATTAAGCCCTACATCATTAGGATTTAATTTTCCATCTTCAGTTCCAAATACATAACCTCCCGCGGCACTCATAAAAGGAAATGTGTGATAAGGATCTGGTTGAGGCATAATAAAGCCGTACATATCTTTTTCTTTATCAGTTACATTACTAACAATTGTTTCAAAAGTTGCAAAATTCTTTGGTGGATTTGGTATAATATCCTTATTGTAAATTAATCCAACTGATTCAATAGCATAAGGTACGGCATAAACATCTTCACCCCAGCTAAAAGCATCTATAGCAACTGGGTAGAAATCATCTTTTTTTTCTCCTAAATCTATTGGTGAAATTAGACCATTAGAAACCAGGTTACCCAACCAGTCGTGTGCACCTACAATAATGTCTGGGCCCTCACCTGAAGGGGCCTCTACGGCCATATTATCACGAATATCCCCAAATGCTTTTTCCTGTATTTCAACTGGGATTCCATATTCTTCTTCAAATTTATCTTTAACTGTATCAAGTACTTTAATCCGATTTTCGTCAGCCCAAATGAGTAATTTACCTTCTTCTGAAGCTGCAACTAAAGAATTAAAACTGAATAGCATAGTTAAAACTAGCAGAAAAACAATTAATTTTTTCATATTAATTTACACCCCCATGAATTTTTACCAGAAATAAAAACTAATCTGGTTACATATAATATATTCTATTAAAAAAAATATTATCCTTTAATTATCGAGAGAAAAATCTGCCTTAATGTGACTGATTATGCTATGTTCTTTGAAATAGAAATTAAAGTAAAAATATAAAAAATATAATTAGCTGGAAATCGGTTTTAAGCGGGCCGTAAAATGCCTTAATATTTCTGGTTCATAACTGAATTCAAGTCCTTTTATTTGACCTGTATGTGATTTAATATTAATTAGAGATTCTGCAGTGAAGTTCAAATGAGCATCTGTATATACCCTTCTAGGAATAGTTAGCCGCAAAAATTCAAAAGGGGATTTAAGTTGTTTTTTGTTTTTGGGATCTCTGCCTAAAAGTAATGACCCGATTTCAACGCCTCTAATCCCACCTTCTAAATAAAGCTCATTAGCTAAAGCCTGAGCGGGAAATTGATCAAAGGGTATGTGTGGTAAAAACTTTTTGGCGTCAACAAAAACAGCATGTCCGCCCACCGGATATTGAACAGGTATTTGGTTATCTAATAATTTTTTACCAAGCAGAGAAATTTGGTTTATTCTGTGTTTTAGATAAGGGTATTGAATTCCCTCTTGTAAACCCCGGGAGATTGCCTCTAGATCTCTACCTGCAAGACCTCCATACGTAGGGAAACCTTCCAAGGGTATAGTTTGAGATCTAATCTGATTGTATAGTATTTCGTCATCTTTAATTCCAATCATACCTCCAATATTGACTATTGCATCTTTTTTTGCGCTCATTGTAAAGGCATCAGTGTATGAAAACATTTCTCTAATAATATCTTTGATACTTTTATCCTCGTAACCCTTTTCGCGTGATTTAATAAAAAATGCATTTTCGGCAAAACGAGCTGCATCCATAATAATAGGTATATTATATTTTTTCGCTATTGAGCTAACTTTTCGGATATTATCCATAGAAACAGGTTGACCTCCTGCACTGTTACAGGTAATTGTAATTATTATTAAAGAAATATTATTCTTTCCCTGGGTTTGGATAAATTTTTCAATTCCATTTATATCAAAGTTACCTTTAAAAGGATGGTATTGATCGGTATTTAGAGCTTCTGCAATGATAAAATTTTTGGCTTTTCCACCAGCTAGTTCTACATGTGCTTTTGTTGTGTCAAAGTGCATATTGCTTAAAACATAATTGTCTTTATCCACCAGAAGAGGAAATAATACCTGTTCGGCTCCCCGGCCTTGATGAGTGGGAACCATATAAGAATAGTTGAATATATCTTGAACTGTATCTTTTAGATGAAAGAAATTCCTACTGCCTGCATAAGATTCATCACCACTCATGATGCCAGCCCATTGATTATCACTCATAGCATTGGTTCCACTGTCAGTTAAAAGATCAATAAATACCTCTTCTGATCTTAAAGCAAATAGATTATAACCAGCTCTTTTTAAAGCAGCATGCCTTTCTTTTTTTGGAATTAAATTAATTGGTTCCACCATCTTAATTTTATATGGTGGGATATTTAAATTATCTGTCAATATAATCACTCCTAACTATTATTTATACACTAATTGATAAATTCATTTTAAAGAGCAAAAACCCTTTATTTATTAAGTGATTAATGGTAAATTATATTATAGAGAGTATAAAAAAGGAGTGGATAAAATGAATAGTAATTGTATAGTAGCTCAGTCAGGTGGGCCAACTCCAATTATTAATGCAAGCTTGCAGGGTGTTATTGAATCTTCCTTAAAAAGTAAAAAAATAGATAAGATCTATGGAGCTAGATTCGGTATAAAAGGAATTATAACAGGAAAAATTTTTGATCTTACTGAAGAGGATAAAGAACAGATTGATTTATTAAAAAACACACCTGGTTCTATATTAGGTAGTTGCAGGTATAAACTCAAACATTTCAATAAAAACACAGCTGACTATAAGAAAATCTTTAAAATTTTTGAGAAATACAATATTAAGTATTTTTTCTATATTGGTGGTAATGATTCTATGGATACAGTTGATAAATTGAGTAAATATGCCAGATCTAATAAAAAGAATATAAATATTATAGGAATTCCCAAAACAATTGATAATGACCTTGTTATTACTGACCATTCGCCCGGATTTGGTAGTGCTGCCAAATATATTGCAACAAGTGTAATGGAAACGGCTTTAGACAGCCGTGTTTACCAAAGGCAAAATGTACATTTAATTGAAGTAATGGGAAGACATGCTGGCTGGCTGGCAGCTGCTAGCGCTTTGGCTGGTCAATCCGGACTCAATACCCCTGATTTAATCTATTTTCCAGAACTTGTTTTTTCTACAGATAAGTTCATAAATGACCTTAAAAAAGAGGCTGAAAAAAAGGACAACATTGTTGTAGTGATATCAGAGGGTATAAAAAATGATAAAGGTCAATATATAAGTGCATCTGAGACTTCTAAACATGATCAGTTTGGGCATAAGCAGATGGGAGGAGCCGCTCATTCATTAGCACCTTATGTCAGAGAATATATATTTAAAAGAGTGAAAGTTATCGAGTTTAATGTGCTTCAGAGAGCATGTAACCACAGTGCTTCTCTAATTGATTTAAAGGAAGCATATAACTGTGGAAGAAAGGCTGTAGAAATTGCCTCACACAGACAAAAAACAGGTAAAACTATTATTATTAAGAGAATTTCAAATGATCCTTATAAATCTGAAATAACCTATGAAGATGTTGATAAAATAGCTAATAAAGAAAAGAAAATACCTAGAGATTGGATAAATAAAGAAGGTAATTTTGTCACAGAACAGGCTATAAAATATTTGAGCCCTCTTATAAAGGGGGAACCTACTAATAAGAGTAAGAATGGGTTACCACAGTATTCTAATATAAAAGCTGCTGCAACAGTTAGACATAAATATGAAATGAAAGTTTAATCACACACAAGTTAAATCTTGACAAAGAGATTAATTAATAGTATTATTATATACAAATATTTAAAAAATATAAAAACTGTGATTGGGAGGAGTAGTTTTGGTAAAGTCTAAGAGAGAGAAGTCCGTCGGCTGTAAGACTTCTTGACTGCAACTAAATCGAAGGTCGCCCGGGAGTTGTTTATCTGAATTAAACTAAGGTAAACCGGTATTAACCGTTATATTAATAGAGGGTCTGAATAATTAGTTATATATATTCAGGAACTAAGGTGGTAACGCGAAGATTATCCTTTTTCGTCCTTATTTGGATGGAGAAGGATTTTTTAATTTTAAATCAATATACAGGAGGTTTTTAAAGATGGATAATCTAGAAAAGAACTACGATCCTAATAAAGTTGAAGATAAGTGGTATGAATACTGGATGGAAAACAATTTATTTAAAGCAAAGGTAGACCAAAAAAAGGTAGCTTACTCGATAGTAATGCCGCCTCCCAATGTAACAGGGCAGTTACATATGGGACATGCTCTAGATAATACATTACAGGATATTTTAACAAGGTGGAAACGGATGAAGGGTTTTTCAGCTTTATGGCTGCCCGGAACTGACCATGCTAGTATAGCTACTGAAGTAAAGGTGGTCAATAAATTAAGAGAAGAAAATATTGATAAGGATAAATTGGGACGAGAGGGGTTTTTAGAAAAAGCATGGGAATGGAAAGATGAATATGGAAATAGGATTACAAATCAGCTTAGAAAAATGGGATCTTCTTGTGACTGGTCGAGAGAAAGGTTTACGATGGACGCAGGTTGTTCAGAGGCTGTAAAAGAAGTATTCATTAAGCTTTATAATAAAGGTTTGATTTACCAGGGAGATTATATTGTAAACTGGTGTCCGAGCTGTCAAACAACCCTTTCAGATGTTGAAGTAGAACATGAAGAACAGGAAGGGAAACTTTTTTATATCAAATATCCTCTCAAAAACAGCCAAAAATACATAGAAGTTGCTACAACCAGACCAGAAACTATGCTCGGTGATACAGCAATTGCTGTTAATCCTTCTGATGATAGATATAAAGATCTGATAGGTAAAACTGCAATACTACCTTTGATGAATAGAGAGATACCTATTATAGCAGATCCTTTTGTAGATAGTGAATTTGGAACTGGGATGGTCAAGGTAACACCTGCTCATGATCCCAATGATTTTGATATGGGTGAAAGAAATGACTTAGAAGTGATTAAAGTAATTAATGAAGATGCGAAGATGACTGATAATACAGGCAAGTATAAAAAAATGGATCGTTATGAATGTCGCCAGGTAGTTATCGAAGATTTAAAAGAACTGGGCCTTTTGACAAAGATAGAAGAACACACCCATTCCGTTGGCCAATGCTACCGCTGTGATACGGTTATTGAACCACTTGTATCAAAACAGTGGTTCGTTAAAATGAGGCCCCTAGCTGAACCTGCTATTGAAGCAGTCAAAAAGGGTGATATTAAATTTATACCTGAAAGGTTTAGTAAGGTATATTTAAACTGGATGGAAAATATTAAAGACTGGTGTATATCAAGACAGTTGTGGTGGGGTCACAGAATACCTGTCTGGTATTGTCAGGATTGTGATGAAGTGATTGTGAGCAGAGAAGAACCTCAAAGTTGTCCGAACTGCGGTGGCCATAACTTAAAACAGGATGAAGATGTATTAGATACCTGGTTTTCATCTGCTCTCTGGCCGTTTTCTACGATGGGATGGCCAAAAAAAACAGAAGACCTACAGTATTTTTATCCAACTAATGTTTTAGTTACCGGTCGAGATATAATATTTTTCTGGGTAGCCCGCATGATTTTCATGGGACTTGAGTTTATGGATCAGCCTCCTTTCCATGATGTATATGTACATGGATTAATCCGAGATGCTCAGGGAAGAAAGATGAGCAAATCTCTGGGTAATGGTATAGATCCTTTAGAAGTGATTGAAAAATATGGAGCAGATGCCCTGAGATTTACATTGATCACAGGTAATACACCGGGAAATGATATGCGTTTTAGAGAAGAAAAATTAGAAGCGAGCCGTAATTTTGCTAATAAAATATGGAATGCTGCCCGCTTTATATTAATGAATGTAAAAGATTTTTCTTATGATTTAACTAAACAAGATGAGTTGAAAATGAATATGGCAGATAAATGGATGTTAAGCAGAACAAATCAAGTTATAAAAGAAGTTGATCAGGCACTCAGCCGTTACAGCTTTGGTGAAATGAGTAAAACTCTATATGACTTTATCTGGAACGAATATTGTGACTGGTATATAGAAATCCTAAAAGAAAGACTTTATCAGGATAAAGATGTTCTTGCTAAGAAAACGGCTCAGTATATGGGAATTAGAATATTAAGAGATATTTTAAAATTAATGCACCCAGTTATGCCGATGATTACGGAAGAGATTTGGCAGAAGTTAGCTATTTCTGAACAAAGTATCATGATTACAAGTTGGCCAGAATATGATGAACTAGAAATTGACAAAATAGCTGAAACAAAGATGAAATTAGTTATGAATATAATTAAAGCGGTTAGGAATATAAGAAATGAAATGAAGGTAGATCCAGGACGCAGAATAGAGGCCTTCTTTTTAGCAGATGGTCAACAGCAAAAAATTTTAGAAGAGGGAAAGCGTTATATTAAAAATCTAGCCAGAATTGAAGATATAAATATCAAGGCAGAGCTAAAAAAAAGACCTCAACCTGCTTCAACTGCAATTGTAGATGGAATAGAGATAATTTTGCCTTTAACCGGTATGCTTGACTTACAAAAAGAGCTTGTGCGCTTAAAAAAAGAGATTGAGAATGTTAATTATGAAATTGAGAGGGCGCGTGGCAAACTTGCCAACAAGGGCTTTGTCAATAATGCCCCTCAAAATTTAGTTGAAGGAGAAAAGGAAAAGCTTGAGGATTATCAAGATAAAAAGGAAAAATTATTGGATAGGATAGAACAGCTTGAATTAAATTAAAAATTGTATTGACTTAAAAATGATATTCTGTTATGATTATTGCATAAAATGGTTTGGATAAATAAAAGATTAAATACCTCATATAATTCCGGTAATAAGGTCCGGAAGTATCTACCAGGTAGCCGATAACTAGCTGACTATGAGGGAAGTGTACCTAGGTGGCCGCATTTTTTATAAATGGCTGGTTCGAGCGGTACAGATATTATATACACCGAAGGGATAAAAGCCCAGGCGGGTAGGTTCTACTCTTAGTTATTCATTGTAGTTACTACCTGCCTGGCTTTTTTTATTTACATAAAGATTATTGAGATTGGGAGGGAATGAATTTGTGAAAAATGTTTTGATTGTTGGTAGTGGTGGCAGAGAACATACCCTAGCCTGGAAATTAGATCAGAGCAGTCGAGTAGGGCAAATTTATGTAATACCAGGTAATGCAGGTACAGCTGAAATAGCCGAAAATGTAGATATTGATATTTTAGACTTTGCGAAAATGGCTGATTTTGCAGAAAATAATAATATTTACATGACTTTTATAGGGCCTGAAAAACCCCTTGTTTATGGTATTGTAGATTATTTTAAAAAGAGGGGGCTTAATGTTTTTGGTCCAAATCAAGAAGCGGCAAAATTGGAAGGTAGTAAGGTTTACGCCAAGCATATTATGGAAGAGTGTGGTATACCGACTGCTCAGTTTTCGGTTTTTACAGAGGTTAGGAGTGCCAATAAATATGTGGAAAACTGCTATTTCCCCATCGTAATAAAAGCGGAAGGCTTAGCGGCTGGAAAAGGAGTAATAATAGTTAATAATAAAAAAGAAGCTAAGGCAGCTATAAAAAAAATCATGGAAAATAAATATTTTGGAGAAGCTGGTAAAAGAGTAGTTATTGAAGAGTATCTAGAAGGTGAGGAAGCGACTATAATGGTTTTTGCTGATGGGAAGGCCTATTATCCAATGGTTTCTGCTCAGGATCACAAACAAGTAGGAGAAGGAGATACAGGTCCAAATACAGGTGGAATGGGTGCTTATGCGCCGACCCCTCTTGTAACTGATGAGATTAAAAATAAGGTAGACAAAAATATTCTCAGTCCTTTATTTGACTATCTCAAAAAAATCAATCTTGATTTCAAGGGAGTTTTGTTTTTAGGTTTAATGGTTAAAGACGGTGAACCAAAGGTGCTGGAATTTAATGTTCGCTTTGGTGATCCAGAGGCTCAAGTAGTTTTGCCTCTTTTAGAAAATGACCTGTTACAAATAGCTGAAAAGATTAACCAAAACAAACTTAAAGAAGTCAATCTAAGATGGAAAAGTAGTAAGGCTATGGCTGTTATTTTAGCATCAGGGGGTTATCCAATTGAATATGAGAAGGGTAAGACTATCAAAGGATTAGATGAATTTAACGATTCAGATAATCTTTTTGTCATTCAGGCTGGTACGAAGGCTAAAGGAGATAGTATAATAACAGATGGAGGCCGGGTTTTAGCCTTAGTTGCTCTGGGTGACTCATATCAGAATATCTATGATAGATGTTATGATAATATTGGTAAAATATATTTTGCTGATGTTTACTATAGAAAAGATATAGGACACAGACTAAAAGGAGTGAATTTATTAAAAAATGAGTAAAAAGATTGGAATAATAATGGGTAGTGATTCAGATCTTCCGGTCATGAAAAAATCCTGTCAGATTTTAGATGAGTTAGAAGTTGATTATGAAGTAACCGTTATTTCGGCACACAGGACTCCCGAGAGAGCTCAAGAATATGCCTTAACTGCAAAAGCAAATAACATTGCAGTAATTATTGCTGGAGCGGGGAAAGCAGCTCATCTGCCTGGAGTAATAGCTGCAAGCACGCTTGTGCCTGTAATAGGTGTTCCAATCAGAACATCTACTCTTGGAGGGGCTGATTCTCTTTATTCGATGGTTCAGATGCCGGGTGGTATACCGGTGGCAACTGTAGCCTTAAACGGGGCTAAAAATGCGGCCCTGCTGGCTTTGCAAATGCTTGCATTAAGTGATCAAGAAATTTTAAGAAAGCTAAAAAGATATAGAGATGAGATGAGACAAGAGGTAAATCAAACTGCTCAAAAATTAGAAGATATCGGTTACAAAAAATACTTAGAAGAATATTTTTAATTCAGGGAGGCCAACAAATGAAATATAGAGATATTTTTGAAAACATTAATCCCTTCGATCACAGATATTCTTATAATAAAGAGATTTTTACTGAGTTAAAAGAATATCTTTCAGAAAAGGCAAATATTAAATATCAGCTAGAAGTTGAACTGGCTTTAATAAAAGGTCTAAAAATATTGGGTGTATGCTCAGAAGAAATTTACAATGAAGTTAGGGAAGCTATTTCGACCATAACTGCTGAAGAGGCTTATATAGAGGAACAGAAGACAAAGCATAATATTAGAGCCCTGGTTAATTTAATTCAAAAGAAGGTCTCTAAAAAGGCAAAACCTTATATACACTTAACCGCAACTTCTTATGATGTTGTAGATACCGCAAATACCCTGCGGTATAAGGATGTAACAAAAGATGTTATTTTAGTTAAATTAAAAGAAGTGATCAAACAGTTATCTAAACTAGCCGAACAAGAAAAAGACACTATTCAGATTGGTCGAACCCACGGGCAGCATGCTGTTCCAATAACTTTTGGTTATGTCTTAGCTGGTTATGTGGAGAGGCTTGGCTTAAGGTATAAGGAGATTAAAAAAAAAGCTGAACTCCTCAAGGGTAAGTTTTCGGGTGCTTGTGGTACATATAATGCTTCCAGCTTATTTTTTGATGATCCTGTTGAATTCGAAAATATTATCATGGATGAACTAGGATTAAAGGCAGGAAATTTTTCATCACAAATTGTAATTGCCGAATACATGACAGATTATATTCACTCCCTTATCTCAACATTTGGTGTCCTTGCTAACTTTAGTGATGATATGAGGAATTTGCAGAGAACAGAGATAAATGAGGTGGGAGAATATTTTAGCCAAGATCAAATCGGTTCCTCGACTATGCCGCACAAGAGGAATCCTATAAATTATGAAAATATCAAAAGCATGTGGAAGCGAACTATGCCTCAAATGAATACAATATATATGGATCAGATATCAGAGCATCAAAGGGATTTAAGCAACTCTGCCTCCAGTCGGTTTATACCAGAGATTATTACCGGTTTTACTATTTCATTACAAAGACTTATTAAAGTTTTAAACAAATTCGGTATAGACAGACAAAAAATGGAAGATAACTTCGCTCTGCACAGCCAGATGATTATTGCAGAACCTCTTTACATTATCTTGGCTTCACAGGGACATCCAGATGCTCATGAAGCCGTAAGGAAATTAACTTTAGAGGCAGAAGGCTCTGAGAAAACTCCCCGGGAGCTTTTTTATTTAAAGGATGAATTTAGTCAGTATAGGAAGAAAATGGATGATTATCAAAAAATGATCTTAGAAAACCCCAAAAAGTATTTAGGTGCAGCAAAAGAAAGAAGTCAGTTTATTATTAATAAGTGGAACAAATATTTTTTAGAGGAGAGATAATAAAATGCAGAAAACGCAGTTACTATATGAAGGAAAGGCAAAAAAAATATTTAGAACAGATAAACCAGAACAACTTATAGTGCATTACAAAGATGATGCTACGGCTTTTGATGGGCAAAAAAAAGGAAAAATAAACTCAAAAGGTAAATATAATTTGGAAATTTCAAATATCTTTTTTTCATTATTGGAAGATAATAATGTTGATACTCATTTAATAAAAAAGATAAGTGATACAGAGATTCTTGTCAAAAAAGTAAATATCATACCCCTAGAGGTTGTTTTAAGAAACATAGCAGCGGGAAGTTTGGCCAAAAGATTGGGCTTAGAAGAAGGGACAAGGTTAAATAAACCCATTTTAGAATTTTATTATAAAAATGATGAGCTGGGAGATCCCTTGATCAATCAATATCATATTGAAGAAAGAGGGTTTGCAACAAAAGGTCAGTTGAAACTACTTTCTGTTTTTGGTTTTAAGATTAATGAAATATTAAATAACTTTTTAGAGAAGAAAGGGATTATACTTGTTGACTTTAAACTAGAATTCGGGTTAGATTCTAAAGATAATATATTGTTGGCAGATGAAATATCTCCGGATACCTGCCGTTTTTGGGATGCCAATACCAATAAGAAGTTGGATAAAGATCGTTTTAGAAGGGATTTAGGTGAAGTTGAAGAGGCCTATCAAGAAATCTTATCCAGGTTAAAAAATGATGTGATGAACTAATGGATTGGGAAGTCAAAATAGAAACAAAATTAAAAGATGGTATATTAGATCCACAAGGGAAGGCAGTTAAAACCGGCCTAAAATCGCTTGGTTACGAAAATGTCGATTCAGTTTTTGTTGGTAAATATATGGAAATTATTATTAAAGATATTTCTAAAAAAGAAGACGCATCAGAGATGGTAGAAGATATGTGTAAGAAGCTTTTAGCAAATCCAGTAATTGAGGAGTACAAATATGAATTAAATAAAATGGAGGGATAAAATGAAAGCAGGAGTGGTGACCTTTCCCGGTTCAAACTGTGATCATGATGTATATGATGTTTTAAGCAAAATATTCAGTTTTGATACGGATTTAATCTGGCATCAAAAACGTCATTTAAATAATTATGACCTGCTTGTCTTGCCAGGAGGTTTTTCTTATGGTGATTACCTACGTTCAGGTGCTATAGCAAGGTTTGCCAGGATTATGGATTCGGTGATAGATTTTGCTCTAGCTGGTGGATTAGTTCTAGGGATCTGTAACGGATTTCAGATTTTGCTTGAATCTAATCTACTACCTGGTGCAATGAAAGTTAATGATAATTTGAAATTTGTCTGTAAGAATGTGAGTTTAGAAGTTAATAATAACAAAACAACTTTTACTAACCATTACCGTGAAAAGGAGATAATTGAAATGCCGGTTGCTCATGGAGAAGGTAACTACTATATCGATAAAAAGGGTCTTAACTCGCTTATTGATAATAATCAGATTGTACTTAGATATGCCAATCAAAGTGAGAATCCGAATGGATCTGTAGAAAATATTGCTGGAATAAGTAATAAAAAGGGTAATATTCTTGGTTTAATGCCCCATCCAGAAAGGTGTTCAGAAGATATAATTTCTCCCGGGAGAAGGGATGGATATAGATTATTTTCATCTATTGTAGCTAATCTGAAAGCAGGCGGTGAGCAAATTGGCTGAAAATGGTTGGGAAAAAGAAGGACTTACTAAAGAAGAGTATGATAAAATTGTTGATCTTCTTAAGCGAAAACCTACTGATACAGAATTGGGTATCTTTGGTGTAATGTGGTCTGAACACTGTAGTTATAAAAATTCAAAATTAGTTTTAAAAGACTTACCGACAGAAGGTGAATGTGTACTTCAGGGCCCAGGTGAAAATGCGGGCATAGTTGATATAGGAGACAACCAGGCCATTTCATTTAAGATAGAAAGTCATAACCACCCATCTGCTGTAGAACCCTTTCAAGGGGCAGCTACCGGTATAGGTGGAATTATTAGAGATATTTTTACAATGGGAGCAAGGCCAATTGCAAATTTGAATTCACTTCGTTTTGGCAATCTAAATAATAAAAGGGTTCAGTATCTTTTTAAGGGCGTAGTTGCGGGAATTTCCAGTTATGGAAACAGTATAGGCATTCCAACTGTAGGAGGAGAAATATATTTTGATGATGTCTATGAAGGTAATCCGCTTGTCAATGTGATGAGCGTGGGATTATTAGATCATGCTGATATAGCTACTGCTACTGCTAGAGGAGCTGGTAATCCAGTTATGGTTGTAGGAGCCGCTACTGGGCGTGACGGGATAAAGGGGGCCAGCTTTGCTTCTGACGAGCTGACTGAAGAATCGGATGAAGACCGTCCTGCAGTTCAGGTGGGAGATCCATTTTTAGAAAAATTACTGCTTGAGGCCAGTTTAGAGCTGATTAAAAGCGGTGCTTTAATTGGCATTCAGGATATGGGAGCTGCAGGTTTAACCAGTTCTTCAGCAGAGATGGCCAGCCGGGGGGATAGTGGTATTGAGATTGATATTGCAAAAGTACCGGTTAGAGAAGAGGATATGACAAGTTATGAAATAATGCTATCTGAATCTCAGGAAAGAATGCTTGTAGTGCCTAAAAAAGGTAAAGAAAATGTTGTAAAGGATATTTTTGAAAAATGGGGATTACATGCAGAGGTAATTGGCAAGGTTACAGATGATGGCATGCTCAGAATTTTAAATGACGGAAATAAAGTAGCAGAAATTTCTGCTTCCTTATTAGCCGATGAGGCACCCGAATACACAAGAGAGACAAAAAAACCTGAGTATTTACGAACAATTAAAGCAGTTAATAGAGAAAAAATTAAAAGTGATAATTTCAGTGAGGATCTTTTAAAATTACTTTCTTCACCCACAATAGCAAGTAAAAAATGGGTTTATGAGCAGTATGATCATATGGTAATGACTAATACCGTAGTTGGACCGGGTTCAGATGCGGCTATACTTAGAATTGAGGGTAAAAATAAAGCTATAGCATTGACCACAGACTGTAATGGGAAATATTGTTATCTTAATCCCTATCGCGGGGGAGCAATTGCTGTGTGTGAAGCTGCCCGCAATATTGTTTGTTCAGGTGGTCGACCATTGGCCATCACAGATGGATTGAATTTTGGTAATCCGATGGATCCCGAGATATACTGGCAGTTTAAAAACAGTGTTCAGGGTATTATAGAAGCCTGTCAAAAATTAAAAACCCCTGTGATCGGTGGTAATGTAAGTTTTTATAATGAGAGTCCAAAAGGTGCTATTGATCCCACACCAATTATAGGAATGGTCGGTCTCTTAGATTCTATATCAGAACAGGTTACAATGGATTTTAAAAAAGAGGGTGACTTAATATATTTGGTTGGTAAAAACATAGATGAGCTAGGAGCGAGCCAATACTTAAAACTTAAAATAGACAAGGTTGATGGTATTGTACCACAGCTTGACTTAGATTTAGAAAAGAGAGTACAAAAAACAGTTAGATCTGCTGTAAAAGAAGATGTTATTAAATCTGCCCATGATTGTTCTGAAGGGGGATTAGCAGTTACTCTGGCTGAAAGCTGTTTTGAAAATGGCCTGGGTATCAATGTAGATATTGATGAACCTATAAGTGATGAAGCCCTTTTATTTGGTGAGAGCCAGAGTAGAATTGTAGTCAGTATTGCACCTGATGACCTGCATAAATTTGAAGAAATTACAGTTAGTAATTCGGTACCATATATGAAAATTGGCACTGTTCAAGGCGGAGAATATAAGTTTAACGAATTAATTAATTTGGATGTGGGGGAGATGAAAAGCAAGTGGGAAACTGCTATCGAAGTGAGTCTATAAAAGGTGATGATCAAATGGAAGAAGAGTGTGGTATATTTGGAATCTACAACCAAGATAGAAAAGAAGATTTATCCAGAATGTGTTATTTGGGCTTACATGCTTTACAGCACAGAGGTCAGGAAAGTGCTGGTATTTGTGTCAATCAAATAGATAAACTCAAAGTACATAAAGGAATGGGTCTTGTTAGTAATGTTTTTGACAAAAATATTCTTAATCAACTTAAGGGTAATATTGGTATTGGACATGTAAGATATTCTACTACTGGTTCTTCCTTAATGGTTAATGCACAGCCTCTTTTAACCAGAAGTATAAAGGGTGATTTAGCTTTAGCCCATAATGGGAATCTAATCAACGGCCAAGAGCTAAAAGATAACCTAGAAGCCCATGGTTCTATATTCCACTCTACTCTTGATACTGAAGTTATTGCCCACATCGTTGCCAGATCGTTTAAAGATAATGTAATAGATGCTTTTATTGAAAGCCTACAGCAGTTAAGGGGGGCTTTTAGCCTGATAGCAATGACTCAAGATAGTTTAATTGCTGCTCGAGACCCATATGGATTTAGACCCCTGGTTTTAGGTAGAAAAGATGACAGCTTTATTGTTGCTTCGGAAACATGTGCTTTTGATATTATTGATGCAGAATTTATTCGAGAGATTGAACCGGGTGAGGTCTTGATAATTGATGATAATAAAATAATGAGCAGAAGATATAGCGATGAGAAGCCACAGGCCTTCTGCATTTTTGAATTTATTTATTTTGCTCGTCCTGATAGTGTAATAGCGGGGGAAAATGTCTATTTAGCCCGTAAAAAAATGGGAGAAAAGCTTGCCCAGGAGATGAATATAGAAGCTGATTTAGTGGTGCCTGTACCGAGTTCTGGAGTAGCGGCTGCCCAGGGATATTCACAAAATTCAGTCATTCCATATGCAGATGGAATCTTAAGAAACCGTTATGTGGGCAGGACCTTTATTCAGCCGTCACAAGAGATGCGGGATCTCAAGGTCAGGATGAAATTAAATCCCATCAAAAATATACTCAAAAACAAAGATATTATTTTAATTGATGATTCGATTGTGAGAGGAACAACCAGCAAACAAATTATCAATCGGCTTAGAGGGAGTGGAGTAAATAAAATACATGTGGCGATCGCTTCACCACCTGTCAAAAACCCTTGTTATTATGGTTTAGATACTTCAAGAAGAAAGGAACTAATTGCCAGCAAAAAAACTAATGAAGAAATTGCTTCATATATTGGGGCAGACAGTTTGCACTACTTGAGTTTAAAAGGCTTATTATCGATACTTAATGCAGATAATAATGGTTACTGTACAGCTTGTTTTGATGGTAATTATCCGACTGATGGCAACCACGAGAGAGAGGTGGACGATAATGGGATTATCCTATAAAGAAACAGGAGTTGATGTACAAAAAGGTCAAAAAGCTGTAGAAGAAATAAAGGAGGTAGTTAAATCTACATATAATCCAAATGTTATTACAGAATTAGGTGGATTTGCCGGTGTTTTTCAGCTAGATACTGATAATTATCAAAAGCCTATGCTTATCGCTTCTACAGATGGAGTGGGAACTAAATTAAAATTAGCTTTTTTAGCCAACAAACATCATACAGTTGGTATAGATTTGGTTGCAATGAGCGTAAATGATCTGATAACTTTAGGGGCAGAGCCCCTGTTTTTTTTAGATTATCTAGCTGTTGATAAATTAGATATTGAACAGTTTAAGGCAGTAGTTGGGGGAATTGCGAACGGCTGTAGGCAGGCAGGCTGTGCACTTTTAGGAGGAGAAACAGCAGAAATGCCTAATTTTTATAATAAAGGTGAATATGATATGGCAGGTTTCTGTGTGGGCATTGTTGAGCGAAATAAAATAATAGATGGATCCAATATTAAAAAAGGAGATATATTGATTGGACTTAAATCCAGTGGTATTCACAGCAATGGCTATTCTATGATTAGAAAAATATTTTTTGATAATAATGGAAAAGTCGGTCAAAAATTAATTGAGAGGTTTTTGACGCCTACCAGAATTTATGTCAATACAATTAGATCTATCACCAAAAAATTTGAGATAAAGGGTATTGCAAATATTACCGGGGGGGGACTTATTGAGAATATACCGAGAATCTTACCAAAAAATCTCTATGCTGAAGTTGAAATTAACAGTTTTGAAACCCCTCAAATATTCAAAATTATCCAAAAAAAAGGCAATGTTAAAAAAAGTGAAATGTACAAAACCTTCAATATGGGCGTCGGTATGGTATTAGTTATCAATAGAGGAGATAAGGAGGCGGTTTTAGAAAAACTTAAAAAACTAGATGAAACTGCTTTTAAAATAGGGGAAATTTGTAGTGATAAACAGGGAGTAATATTGAAAGGGTGATTAAGTGTTCAAACTGGCAGTATTAGCCTCTGGTAGGGGCAGTAATTTACAATCTATTATAGACAAATTACATAAAAAAGAACAAGATATTTCAATTGAAGTGGTTATCAGTAATAATAAGAGCAGGGCCTTAAAGAGAGCTTTAAAAAACAATATTGAATCTTATCATATAGATGATAACAACTATAATAAGGAAGAATATGAAAGAAAAATAATAGATATTATTGAAGAAAGACAAATAAACTTAATTATTTTAGCTGGTTATATGAAGGTATTATCGGCAAATTTCATCGATCATTTTAGAGATAAGATAATAAACATTCACCCTTCTTTACTGCCTGCTTTTCCCGGTTTAGATGCACAAAAGCAGGCTGTAAAATATGGCGTAAAAATAAGTGGATGTACGGTGCATTTTGTCAATGAAAAAATTGATGCGGGTTCTATTATTATGCAGGCAGCAGTAGAAGTAAAATACAATGATAATGAACAAAGTCTGGCAGAAAGAATCTTGCACAAAGAGCATAATATTTTACCAGAGGTTATTAAGTTAATTGCTGACGATAAGGTATTTATTACTAACAATAGGAAGGTAAAGATAAAGGAGGAATAATATGGGCAAAATTAAAAGAGCACTGCTCAGTGTATATGATAAAACAGATATTATCGAATTAGCTGAAACCCTTGCTGACAGTGATATAGAAATTATATCTACAGGGGGAACTGCTCAAAAAATACAAGAAGCCGGAATTGATGTAACTCATATTTCTGAAGTAACTAATTTTCCAGAAATGATGGAAGGACGGGTTAAGACTCTTAATCCCAAAATACATGGGGGCATCTTGGCCCGACGTAATGTAAATTCTGATATGGAAGAGTTGGAGAATTTAAATATCTTACCGATAGATTTAGTAGTCTGTAATCTTTATCCCTTTGCTCAAACTATAGATCAAAAAGATATAGAAATGGATACGGCCTTAAAAAATATAGATATTGGGGGGCCAACTATGATAAGAGCTGCAGCGAAAAATTATCCTGATGTTCTAATAATAGTGGATCCCAGTGATTATAGTATAATAAAAGAAAAAATTAATAAACAGACAGACCTAGAATACGAATTCAAAAAGAAAATGGCCTATAAAGCTTTTAATCATACTGCTGAATATGATGCTATCATTCAAAATTATTTCTTTGATCAACTAGATAAAAAAGAAGAATTTCCTGAGATACTAATCAATCCTTATTACAAGAAAAATAAGTTGAGATATGGTGAAAACCCTCATCAAAAGGCGGCTTTTTATCAAGAAAGAAAGATAGATGAAAATGGAATTACTAATGCTGTTCAGCTGGAAGGCAAAGAGCTTTCTTTTAATAATATAAATGATGCTAATGGTGCTATAGAGTTGATCAAGGAATTTAATGATAGACCTACAGCGGCAGTCATTAAACACACCAATCCTTGTGGACTTGCCTCAGCAGATAATATAGTCACAGCTTTTAAAAAAGCCCATGCGGGAGATCCGCTTTCAGCTTTTGGCAGTGTAGTGGCTGTAAATAGAGAAGTAGATCAAAAACTAGCGGAGGAAATAATTACTGGCGATAAGTTTATTGAGGTCATTGTTGCTCCTGATTACAGTAAAGAATCTCTTCATTTACTACATAAAAGATGGGAGTCCTTAAGAATATTAAAAACCGGAGAACTGAAGTTCAATTATAAAAACAGTGGTTATGATTTCAAAAAGGTAACAAAAGGACTCTTGGTTCAAAATAGAGATCTTAAGATAATTTTTAGAGAAAATATTAAACTACAGAATAAGAACTTTGGTGAGAATAATATATATAAGGATTTATTATTTGCCTGGAAGGCAGTTAAACATGTTAAGTCAAATGCAATTGTAATAGCCAAAGATGAGATGTTATTAGGAGTAGGGGCTGGTCAAATGAGTAGAGTTGATGCCATGATTATTGCAGGAAGAAAAGCAGATTGTCGGCAAAGAGGAGCTGTGGTTGCATCTGATGCATTTTTTCCTTTTCCTGATGCTGTCAAAAAAGCAGGTGAACTTAATATTAAAGCTATCATTCAGCCGGGAGGTTCTATCAGGGATGAACAGGTGATAGATAAATCAGACGAACTGGGTATAGCAATGTATTTTACCAGGATAAGACATTTTTGCCATTAAGGCAGGAGATATATTTTATCCAGAGAATATAAGTAAATATAATTAACAGGTAGGGGGGATAATATAAAAACAAAAAAAGTTGCAATTATAGGAGCAGGTAACAGAGGTAAAGATGTTTATGCCAAATTAATTAAAGAAAATAAAAACTTAGAAGTTAATGCTGTAGCAGAGCCACAAAAGCTAAGACGTATAAAATTTGCGCAAGAAAATAATATTCCTCCCAATCTGCAATTTAAAAGCTGGGAGGATTTATTAATTGAAGATCGACTGGCAGATGGCATAATTCTTGCTACAGGTGATAAATTACACTTTAAACCACTGACTAAATTTTTAAAAAAAGGTTATAAAATATTGTGTGAAAAACCTATTACAGATCAACACCATGAGTTAAAACAATTAGAAAAAAAATATGATAAGTATAATAATAAAGTGATAGTAGCACATGTATTAAGATATACTCCTTTTTTTAATAAAATAAAAGAGATAATAAAAAGCAAAATCATAGGAAGAGTTAGATTCATTAATCTAATTGAAAACATTGGCTATTTTCATTATGCACATAGTTATGTGCGGGGTAATTGGAGAAATAAAAAAGTGGCTGCACCAATAATATTAGCAAAAAGCTGTCACGATCTTGATATTCTATACTGGCTATTAGATAGTCGATATAAAAGGATATATTCTGAAATATCTGAGAGGTATTTTAAACATGAGTATCAGCCCTCTCAAACTGCTCAACGTTGCATTGATTGTGTTATTGAAGATAACTGTCCGTATTCAGCTAAAAAGATATACCTTAATAAAGGTTATCAATGGCCGATTTCTACTATAACTGAAGAATTAAGTCAGGCCGGAATCAAAAAGGCATTAGCAAATAGCAGTTATGGTAAATGTGTATATAGAGCTGATAATGAGCAGCCAGATGTATATTCTGCACTTTTAAAGTTCAATAATGAGATTACTGCCCATTTTACCCTGACAGCTTTTAGTAAAGAGATGACAAGAAAAATAAATATTTTTGCTACACATGGTGAAATAAGTGGTGATTTAGAAGCTGGTCAAATAGTACTGAAGCCTTTTTTAGGTAAAAATAAAAAAATTAAAATAAACAATAATGGTTCTCATGCTGGTGGAGATCGAAAATTGATCAATTCATTTGCTGCATTATTATCACATGATGATTTTAATAATAAGAGTAATTTGTTATCATCTCTAGAAAGTCATTATGTTGCTTTGGCTCTTGAAAAAGCAAGGCATGATAAAAATCCAATTGAACTAAATTTATTTAGGAGGCGAAACATTTGAAAAGGATCGGACTTATTGGGGCCAAGGGTTGGTGCTCGCCCTCTTTATACTATAATAAAATCAACCGATATTTTAATCAGATAAGAGGTAATAAGATAAATCCCGAGACTATTATTTATACAGTTAACTATCAAGAAATAATTAAATTTCAAAAAGAAGGGGACTGGAATGCCTTAGCCGATTTTTTAATCCCAAAGGCCATTAAAATAGAAGAGGCAGGTGCTGATTTTTTAGTCATCACTTCCAATACAGTTCATAAAATTATTGATAAAATACAGGCAAAGATTAATATACCGATAATAAATATAATAGATGTTGTAGGGAAAAAGGCCAAATACAGCTGGTGTAAAAAACCCGGTTTGTTGGCTAATAAATATTTAATCAAAGATGGTTTTTATCAAAAAAAGCTTGAAGAAAAATATGTAGAAAGTGTAATATTACCTGCTGAAAGTGAAATTGAGGAGCTAAATTATATTATTATTGATGAACTTGCCAATAAAAGCAATACTCATTTTAGTTCGCGCCTTTATATTAATAATATAATAAACAACCTTGTTAATAGTGGAGTAGATTCCATTATACTGGCCTCGATAGAACTAACTTCTTTAATAGATATTATCGCTGATAGTGATGTGAAAATATTAAATAGTCTTGAATTACATGTACAGGAGATAGTTCATTATACCCTAAAAAAGAGTTTGTAATTGATATTTATTTAATATAAAATAATCAACAATAGGTTCTTAAATCTATATTTGTAAAAAATTATGTGTAAAAGAAATTTGGCAGGTGGATTAAGTGCAGTATTTTAAGGATAGTTTATCAAATAAGAAAAAAGTTATTATGATAGCCTTGATTACCATTGTTATAATATTTTTATCTTTGTTCATAGGGAGATTTAATATTCCTGTTTTAAAATTTATAAGTGGTTTTCATTTAAACGAAATGGAAAAATCAGTATTTTTCAATATCCGACTTCCCCGGGTATTACTTGTTATGGGAGTGGGAGCAGCCCTTTCACTGGCTGGGGCTAGCTATCAAAGTACTTTCAGAAATCCACTGGTTTCTCCTGATATACTAGGGGTTACTGCCGGTGCAAGTTTTGGAGCTGCTTTAGGAATGATAATTTCTTTGCAGTCATTCACGATGATTTATTTATTTGCTTTTGCTTTTGGAGTTTTGGCTGTTTTAATAACTTATTTTATTGCCAACCTGGGTAAAAGTAATCAAATTATGATGATGGTTTTATCTGGTATTGTGGTCGGTTCTTTATTTAATTCTTTTATATCTATTTTAAAATATGTAGCAGATCCTTATGAAAAACTTCCGGGGATTGTTTTTTGGTTAATGGGAGGTTTCAACAGAACTGGATGGGGAGAATTGATATTTGCAGCCCCCTTTATAATAATTGGGATAATAGTATTATTTGTAATACGCTGGTATTTAAATGTAATGTCTATGGGTGAAGAAGAAGCTATTTCAATGGGTGTAAATGTAAAACTGATCAGGACTGTAATGATACTTTCTAGTACCCTTATGGTTGCTGCTTCGGTTGCAACAGTCGGACAAGTCAGCTGGATTGGTCTGGTAGTGCCTCATATATCAAGATTTATTGTGGGGGCTGATCATAAATATATGATTCCTGCATCTGGATTATTGGGAGCAAGCACCTTACTTATAATGGATAATATTGCCCGATCTTTAACAGGAGCTGAGATACCGATAAGTATTGTAACAGCTTTATTAGGTGCCCCGTTTTTTGCTTATCTATTAATTTCACAAAAAATAGTGGATGGAATAGATAGTTCAGAGAATTTCTTAAAATTTACTAATATTAATATAATCATCACTATATCTGTTATTTAAAGGCGCTTTTCAGTATTATATAGGTTTAAAACACTATTCTGAAGGGGGGGTTCGATGCTTACTTATCATCGTTTAAAGAGTGAAAAAGAAGCTCTATATGATTATGAACCATGGTCTATAACTGAGGATGAATTTAATATCGAAAACAACCACCATAATGAAGCGATATTTTCTCTGGGTAACGGTTATATGGGTTTGCGAGGAATTTTTGAAGAAGACTATTTAGGTCCTCAAGATCAATCAACTCCTGGATTTTATATAAATGGAATTTATGAGACTGAAGACATTATCTATGGAGAATTTATGGCCAAACAACCTCAAAAATATCAAACCATGATTAACCTTATGGATTGGACAACAGTTAATTTATATATAGATAATGAAAAGTTTAGTCTTTTTAAGGGCAATATATTAGATTATAAAAGGAGATTGGATATCAAAAATGGCCTGATCAATAGAACTTTAATTTGGCAAACAGAGAGTTTTAAAAAAGTCAAGATTGATATTGAAAGGATTATTTCTTTTAAATATAAGCATATCGGGGCTATAAAATATGAAGTAACTCCTCTAAACTTTTCAGGTAAAATAGAGATCAAAAGCAGTTTGAAGGGAGATGTAAGAAATCATCACCATCTTCAAAACAATAAAGTTTTGTCTATTAAGCAAAAAGGTTCTACTCAAAATTATTATTATATGATGATGTTAACCAATAATTCTAAGATATATATTGGAAGTAGTTGTATTAATAAATTAAGTGGAGAAAATGAGGGCGAATTTTTGTGTAAAGAAAATATTGATGAAAAAAATATTGATCAAATATATACGATCAGGGCAGAAAAAGATACTACATATACCTTGAAAAAATATGCTTCTTTTTATACTTCAAGGGATATAAATAAAAATGAGATATTAAATTCTTGCTTTGAGGATTTATCTTTTATTGATAAGAAAAATACTGGATTTAAACATCTTAAAAAAACGCAAAAAGATTTTCTAAAAAATTACTGGAGATATTCTGATATAAAGATTGAAGGTGATCCATCTTTACAACAGGCTTTTAGATATAATGCTTTGCAGATATTGCAGTCAACGGGCAGGGAAGGAAGGACAAATATATCAGCCAAGGGATTAACAGGTGAATTCTATGAAGGACATTATTTCTGGGATACGGAGACCTATATTATACCATTTTTTCTTTATAGCCAACCTGAGATTGCCAAACAATTATTGAATTTTAGGTATAAAACCCTCGATTCAGCCCGAGAAAATGCAAAAAGAATGAATTTAAAGGGGGCTTTATATCCCTGGAGAACGATCAATGGAAAAGAGGCGTCTGGAAATTTTTTGGGTTCTACTGTTCAGTATCATATAGATGCCGATATTGTTTTTGCCTGCTATAATTATGTAAATGCAACTGATGATAAAGATTTCTTATACAATAAAGGTGCTGAAATAATTTTTGAAACAGCCCGCATGTGGTTGAGCCTCGGTCACTTTGAAAAGCTTAAAGATGATAGCTTTTGTATTAACGAGGTCTGTGGACCTGATGAATATAAGCCGGCTGTTAATAACAACTGTTATACTAACTATATGGCAAAGTTTAATTTAGAGTATGCTGTTGAAGTTTATCAGAAGATTAAAGAGAACAATTTATCATTATTAAAAAAGATTAAAAATAAAATTGACCTTTCTGATCAGGAAATTAAAAAATGGAAAAAAGCTGCAGCGCAAATGTATCTACCATTTAATAAAAAATTAAAAATAAACCCCCAAGATGATTCTTTTATCTATAAAGAAGAGATTAATATTGAAGAAATTCCAATTAAAGAACTGCCTTTAGTTAAAAATTGGCACCCCCTCACTATTTGGAAATACCAGCTTATCAAACAGGCTGATGTTATCCTTTTAATGCTATTTATGGGTGATCAATTTAGTTTAGAACAGAAGAAAAGAAATTATGATTATTATGAACCCAAAACAACTCATGATTCTTCTTTATCGCCTTCTATTTATAGTGTGATTGCTTCAGAGATTGGCTATTATGAAGATGCGTATGACTATTTTTTGCAAACAGCCCGGCTTGATCTTGATGACTATAATGAAAATGCTTATCAGGGTCTTCATACTGCATGTATGGGCAGTAATTGGATGGTATTAGTGCAGGGATTTGCAGGAATGCGTATTTATGAAGATAAACTAAACTTTAATCCATATTTGCCTGTTAAATGGAATGGTTATCAATTTAAGATTAAGTACAAGAATACCTTATTAAAAGTTCATATCAAACAGGATTATACAGAATACACCTTATTAGAGGGTGAAACGATCAGTTTTATTCATAAAAATAAAGAAATTATTTTAACTGATGAGAACAATAAAAGCAAAGTCAAGCAGGAGATTTTTGCATGATTTTATTAAACAAGAATGATAAAAGCATATATATCATACTCGCTGTGGGTATTTCTATAATCTCCTTTTCAGGGATCCTAATAAAAGTTATTACAGCTCCTGTTTTAATTATTGCTTTTTATAGGATGCTTTTATCTTCAATATTTTTAACCCCTTTATTTTTTTTGAAGTTTAAAGATTCTATAAAGCATTTTCTAAATATCAAGCCAATTCTGGTTGGATTTTTGCTGGCCCTACATTTTTATGCTTGGATATCAGCTATACAGTATACAAATGTGGCTAATGCAGTTATATTTATTGCTATTCAACCCTTGTTTACTCTATTATTAGAATTCTTCTTTGCTAAAGAAGATATTAGAAAGGGAGTTATCACCAGTGTTATTTTAGCTCTGCTGGGCAGTGTTATAATTAGTTTTTCTGATTTTCACATTATATTAACCAGATTTTATGGTGATATGCTGGCAGTATTAGCTGCTTTCTTAGCCGCATGTTATCTCTTTTCAGGGAGGAGTCTTAGAAAAAAGATAAAGTATGTTCCTTATATTTATATCGTATATACCTACTGTACTTTCTTTTTATTTATATTTGTTTTAATCTCAGGACATTCTTTTACAGGCTATAGCACCATAAATTATTCTTACATCATTATTTTAGCTTTGGGTCCGACCTTAATAGGACATTCCATTTTGAATTTGTCGATTCGCTATATACCAGCTACTATAGTTTCTTTAGCAATCTTGGGAGAACCCATTATAACTATATTTTTAGCAATGTTTATATTAAATGAAAAATTAACAGCTACAACAATTGTGGGTGGAGTTTTAATATTATTTGGTTTATATAGGGCAATAATATCTAATAAAAGTCATAAAGATAATGAATTAAAAGAAAATATACAATGAAAAATATAAGGAATAAAGTTATTTTAAGAATAAATATATAGTAATTAACTTATCAGTTTTAGGTTGTATTCGATGGTGAATTGGTTTTTAAAAATAAAAAAGGCTAAATATATTTTTTATTATAAAGCATAGATTATTAATTTAAATAGAGGTTATTTAAATTTCATATTTAAATTTATGGTTGAAGGGTTTGTTATTTAGCAGGGAATAAGTATTTTTAATTTCATATTCGTAAAATATCTAGCAAAACACAATGAAATTAAATTATTTTATTTAATATCAGAAGTTAATATACCGGTTTACTTTTAAAAAAAGAAAAAAATCAAGGAGGCAAATTGATATCATGAAATCTATTTTCGGTAAATCCAAAGAACTTGAAAAAAATATTGAAGAATATTTAGATATTGTAGAAGAGGCATTATTAATATTTGAGAGAGACATCAATCGATATTTAGAAGGCCAGTATGACTTGTTTGAGGAGAACCTAGATGATATTTTAACGGTGGAAAATAATGCTGATGATATCTTAAAAGAAATCAAATACAAGCTCTATACCTATATGCTAATCCCTGAAGCTCGTGGTGATGTTTTGAATATAATAGAAAGTCTGGATAATGAGGTTGATCTCTGTAAAAAGGTTTTAATGCAGTTCTCTATAGAAAAACCAGAGATCAAGGATTTTATAGTTTCTGATTTTAAAGAATTAACCAAACAATCACTCAAATCAGCTGAACAGCTTGTTCGAGGTATTAGAACTTATTTTGAGGAGATATCTATGGTTAATGAATATGTTAATAAAGTTCATTTTTATGAACATGAAGCTGATAAATTAGAAGAGAGAATTAAAAGAAAGGTTTTTTCCACAGATCATATAAATGATCTATGTAAAAAAGTTCACATCAGACATTTTTCAGAAAGATTGGCTTATTTTTCTGATCTAGCAGAAGAAATAAGTGAAATATTATCGGTTGCTTCCATCAAAAGATCTATATAGTCAAAAGTATGGAGGATGAAGTATTATGACATCTTTTTTATTTATTTCAAGTGGGCTATTTTTGGGTTGGTCTTTAGGTGCCAATGATGCCGCTAATTTATTTGGTACTGCAGTATCAACAAAAATGGTTAAATTTACAACTGCAGCTGTAATTATTAGTATATTTGTAACAATAGGAGCTGTTTTTGGAGGTACTGGAACTACAGAGACACTGGGTGCTTTAGGTTCGGTTAATGCTTTGGCAGGTGCCTTTGTTGTTGCCCTGGCTGCTGGTGTGACTGTATATTTAATGACCTGTTATGAATTACCGGTATCTACAACCCAATCTATAGTTGGTGCGATCATTGGCTGGAATTTATTCAGCGGCAGACCTACTCAATTAGATGTTTTATATAAAATATTAGGAACCTGGGTATTCTCACCCATTTTATCTGCATTATTTGCAATAGTGTTTTTTAAGATAGCCGAGTATATTGTAAAAAACTGCCGAATTCATTTATTTAAAATAGATATGTTTACCCGGATCGGTTTAATATTAGTAGGTGCTTTTGGGGCATACAGCCTCGGTGCCAATAATATTGCAAATGTAATGGGGGTTTTTACAAAAACTTCTATATTGGCCAGTTTGCAAATTGGTTTTATTACCTTATCCAACACACAGGTTCTCTTTTTATTAGGTGGGTTAGCAATATCAGTTGGTGTGTTTACATACTCTAAAAGGGTAATGTCAACCGTTGGTAGGAATATATTTAAAATATCACCAGTAGCTTCTTTAGTAGTTGTATTATCCAGTTCTGTGGTATTATTTATATTTGCTTCAGAAGGTCTTGAATCTATTTTATTAAATCTTGGTTTACCAACTATTCCTCTTGTGCCAGTATCCGGTTCTCAGGCTGTTGTGGGAGCTGTAATAGGTATTGGTTTAGCAAAAGGTGGTAGAAATGTAAATTATAAATTATTGGGGAAAATCGGCTTGGGATGGGTTTTAACCCCCTTGTTTGCTTTAATTATTTCATACATAGTCTTGTTTTTTATGCAGAATGTTTTTATGCATCAGGTATATTTCTAAGGATTTGTTTTTGTTTTAATTTTCTTGTTGCATATGATTCAAATTGCGCATAGCAGATATATTTAATAAAGACAAAGAGAGCATCAAAGACAATATACCGGCGGTTAGAAATAAACTGTAAACAGGGATTCTGTCTAATAAATAACCTGTAATTGCCATAGATAGCGGTATCAGAGCCTGTGACATAGTCGAGAGCAAACCAGTAATCCTGCCTCTCAAATTATCAGGTATTAATCTTTGCAACAATAGGGTTATCGGCACATTGATTATTGCATTTAAAACACCTATAATAAACAAAATTGTAATCAAAGAATAATAGATGTTCATCATGGAAAAATTTAATAAAACCAACGGGAATAAGGGTATCGCAACAATTCCTAAAAGGATACTTTGTGTGCTTAAACTAACAAACAGTACTTTAAAGTAGTTTTTGATCTCAGGGATTTGACTTAAAATTAATGATCCCAGAACAGCACCTGCTGGGAAAATAGATTGTGCGTATCCATATAGTTGGCTATTTACTTTTAAAACTTCTTTATAAACATAAGGTACTCCCAAAGAAAAGAGGCCAGTAGAAACAAAATTTAAAAATAAGGCGACGGTAAAAAGAGATACTAGTTCTTTTTTTTGCCATAAATAATCAAGTCCAAACTTAATTTCATTAATAATGGTTGGGCTTTTTTCCAATTCTTCTTCAATTCTTATTTTTGGGATATCAATAAATAATTCTGAAAAAGCTGAAATTAAAAAAGAAGTTCCATTTATAAAAAATACGCCAGCAATACCATAGTAAGCAATTAAAATTCCTCCTACAGCTGCTCCGATAATTTGGGTAAAATTTACGCTAAAATGATTTAAAGAATTTGCTTTTTGCAGTAGGAAGTCATCTACAATATTTGGTATTGTTGCTGTTATAGCGGGATTAAAAAAAGAGTTGCATATAGCAATTAAAACTGTTGCGGTACTGATAATAAAAAAACCGGCATTATTAGTATATATCATATAGCCCAATACTAATACTATTAATCCTCTTAGAATATCCATAGAAACTATCAAAACTTTTCGGTTGAATTTATCAGCGATAACTCCTCCAAAAGGCCCAATGATTACTCCTGGAAGGGTTGAAAGTAATAAAACGATACCAGTGGCAGAACCGCTGCCTGTGATGTCCAATACGTACCAAACTAAGGCAATATAATGAATCCCGTTACCAACACGAGACACAAAACCACCTAAAAATAATAGTATAAAATTGTAATTATGTAAAAGGTTTGATTTTCTCTTTTTCATTAAACCACCTCTTTAACTAAATTATATAACTATTATACTAATAAAATTTAAAAAAGTCAATAAAAAAATTATTATAATCAATATAGAAATTAATTATATCAATATTTTAGTTGATATAATTAAATTTATTATATCAACTAAAGAGGTATTTAATAAAGGATTTAAAGTATTCTTGTGGAAATATAAAAATATAAGGAATGATAATAATATTTACTGTATAATCAGGGGGGATATAAATTGAAGACACTTGCCTTGATACTTGCAGGTGGAAGGGGCAGTCGGTTGGATATACTTTCAGAACATAGAGCCAAGCCAAGTGTTCCTTTCGCAGGTAAGTATAGATTGATTGATTTTGTATTAAGTAATTGTGTAAATTCAGGCATATATAATGTGGGTGTTTTAACACAATACTTACCTTTATCTCTAAATGATCATATTGGAATAGGTAAACCATGGGATTTAGATCGTAAATATGGGGGCATAACTATATTACAACCTCATACCGGCAAAGAAGGTGGATGGTTTAAGGGAACTGCTCATGCCATCTATCAGAATATGAGTTTTCTAAGATCTCAGGATGCTGATTATATATTGGTTCTATCAGGAGATCATTTGTATAAGATGAATTATGATAAAATGGTTGAAGAACATATTGACCGTAATGCTGATTTAACGATTGCAGCTCAAAGGGTTCCAAAAGAAGATGCCGGCCGGTTTGGTATTTTAAATACTGATAAAACTGGTAAAATCACTGAATTTTTAGAAAAACCAGATAATCCCCCGGATAATTTAGCTTCAATGGGTATTTATGTTTTTACAAATGATGCTTTAATCAAGTCTTTAAATAGATATTGTAGTGAAGAAAAATCAGATTTTGGCCATCATGTAATCCCTCCTATGATTAAGAACAGCAATGTATATTCATATGAATATGAAGGTTATTGGAGAGATGTAGGCACCTTGGAATCTTTTTGGAAGACTAATCTTTCTTTAACAGACACTATTCCTGAATTGAACTTATATGACAAAGAATGGAGAATTCATACAAAGAGTGTAGAAAAGCCTCCGGTTAAATTTGGCCCTAATAGTAGTTCTAAAAATAGTTTGATATCTAATGGAGCTATAGTGAACGGAATAGTTGAAAATTCAGTGATTTCGCCAGGTGTATATATTGAGGAGAATGTGGTCATTAGAAATTCTGTAATTTTTAATGATGCAAGGATAAAAAGGAATACAATTATTGATAAAGTCATAATTGATAAGGAAGTAGAGATTGGTGAAAACTGTCATATAGGTTTTGGTGATAACATGTCACCAAACCAAGAGAAACCTGAACTTTTATCAAATGGTTTGAATATAATTGCTAAGAGGGCTATTATACCAAATAATGTTCAGATCGGCAGAAACTGCCGAATTATGTCATATGTACGTCCTAAAGATTTTGATAAAAAAAACATAGAGAGCGGTCAGACAATAGGTTAAGGAGGAAATTAAAATGCAAAAGCCGGTACCTAGAGTTGCAGCAATTCATGATTTATCGGGATTCGGCAGAGGTTCTTTAACAACTGTTATTCAGGTTTTAGCAACCATGGGTATTCAGCCCTGTCCTCTACCAACAGCAGTATTATCAACTCATACAGGTGGTTTTGAGCATTATAGATTTGTTGATCTAACAGATAAAATTCCTGATTTTATAGATCACTGGGAAGAGCTAGAAATAGAATTCGATGCTATATATAGTGGATTTTTGGGTTCTAAAAATCAAATTGAGATTGTTATAGACTTCATTAAAAAATTTAAAAATAAAAAGCAATATGTTATTATAGATCCAGTTTTGGGCGATAACGGCAACTTATATGATACATTTGATATAGAGATGGTTGATAATATGAAAAAATTGGTTAAGAAGGCCGATATTATTACTCCAAATTTGACTGAAGCACAATTTTTGCTGGATAAAAAACAAAAACGTATTGAAAATGATGAAGATGCTAAAATGTGGTTAAAACAACTTTCTTCTTTTGGTCCTAGTATAGTTGTTATCACAAGTGTAGTAGGTTATAATGAAAAGGAAAAGACGGCAGTTTTAGCATATCATAGAAAAGATAACCGGTTTTGGAAGGTGGACTGTGATTATATTCCTGCTAATTTTCCAGGAACCGGAGATTTGTTCACAAGTATATTAGTTGGTAGTATTCTAACCGGGGATAGCTTATCAATGGCTATTGATCGGGCAGTGCAATTTATTTCCATGGCTGTGAGGGCAACTTATGGTTATGATCTTCCTGAAAGAGAAGGGGTTTTACTAGAAAGGGTTTTAGCCAATTTGAATATACCAATTACTGGTAACAGTTATGAGATATAATCTATATTTATATTGGTTTTATTTTAAATTTTATGAGGAGGTTTTATAGTGTTAAAGGAAGTAGCAAATATAGTAAGAGGGTTGTCAGTTGATGCAGTAGAAAGAGCAAATTCAGGTCACCCCGGTATGCCGGTTGGCTGTGCTGAAATTGGGTCACTGCTTTATGGAGAGATTATAAAACACGATCCATCCTGTCCTGATTGGCCCAATCGAGATCGTTTTGTGTTATCAGCGGGGCATGGTTCTATGCTGTTATATTCATTATTATATTTGAGTGGATATAATTTAAGTAAAAATGATTTAAAACAGTTTAGACAGTTAGGTTCAAAAACTCCCGGCCATCCCGAATATCTAGAAACAGAAGGTATTGAAACAACTACAGGGCCTTTAGGTCAGGGATTTGCTAATGCGGTTGGAATGGCAATTGCTGAAAGGAGTTTGGCGTCTAAATTTAACAAAGTTGATTTAAAAATCATAGATCATTATACTTATACAATCATGGGTGATGGATGTATGATGGAGGGGATTAGCTCAGAAGCTGCTTCTCTAGCTGGACATTTAGGTTTAGGAAAATTGATAGCAATCTATGATGATAATGAGATATCGATTGAAGGTTCAACTGAGATTAGTTTCACCGAATCAGTACCTGCAAGATTTAGGGCATATAACTGGCAGGTTATTGATAATATAGATGGTCATGACATTAATGAGTTGAGGCAAGCAATAATAAAAGCCCAGGCTGATCCAACCAGACCAACATTAATTGTGGCTAAAACACATATAGCATATGGAGCTCCTAATAAACAAGATTCCAGTGCCGCACATGGTGCACCTCTGGGTGAAGAAGAAATAAAGGGTATGAAAGAATTTTTTGGTCTTCCGCAAGATAAAAAGTTCTATGTATCTGGTAATGTAGTTGATTTTTTCAAGGAAAGAAAGCAAATATTGAAGAATAATAAACATAAATGGGATCAAAAGTTTGAAAAATGGCAGGTTCAATATCCAGAGCTTTATCAAAAATGGCAAGAAGCATTTGATTTAAAATTTGATCAAAGTATAATAGAAGATGTAAAAAAATTAGAGATAGAAAGTCCTACTGCAACACGTAAGGCTTCAGGCGCTACCCTCAGAACTATCGCAGATAAAATGGATTATTTGATTGGTGGATCTGCAGATCTCGCGCCTTCTAATAAAACATTTTTAGATAAGTATCCCGAATTTCAAAAAGAAAGTTATCAGGGAAGAAATTTGCGTTTTGGAGTTAGAGAACATGCAATGGGAGCTATCACAAGCGGCATTTCACTGCATGGAGGTCTCAGACCTTTTGCTGCAACATTTTTGGTTTTTACTGATTATATGAAGGCTGCAATTAGATTAGCTGCAATGATGAAACTACCCATCATTTATGTATTCACCCACGATTCTATTTACATTGGGGAAGATGGACCTACTCATCAACCAGTCGAGCAGTTGGAATCTTTAAGAACGATTCCTAATCTTAAAGTATATAGACCAGCTGACGCTCAAGAAACAAAAGAAGCCTGGCTAACAGCCATCAAAAGAACTGAAGGGCCAACTGCCTTAGTTCTAACCAGACAGAGCCTACCAGAACTTAATAAAAATAGGGGTTTAAGTGATTTTAATAAAGGAGCTTACCTGCTTAAAGACGGTGGAGAAAGTTATCAATATACTTTAATTGCCAGCGGTAGTGAAGTAAGCCTGGCAGTAAAAGTGGCTAATTATTTAGAAAAAAAGGATATATATTCTAGAATAATCTCAGTACCGGAAAGAGAATTATTTGCTAGACAGCCGGTTTCTTATATAAACAATTTATTAGGAGAGCCAGCTCAAAAAAAGATTGTCATAGAAGCTGGTGTATCCAATGGTTGGTATAGATTTTTATCTGAAAATGATTTAATCATTTCACAAAAAGAGTTTGGGGCAAGTGGACCAGGCCAAGAGGTTGCTGAACATTTTGGCTTTGATGTAAATCACATAGTCTCTCTTATCTTATAATAAGATTAAAGGTGACCGGATATGGAATACCTGGCAGAATTAAAAAAAATAAAGAAGGAGCAAGATGTCTATGTAGTTGGTGGACTTATAAGGGATTATTTTTTAGATAAAGAAAATAAAGATGTTGACTTAATAGTAATGTCCGGTCTAAATAAATATGTAAAGGATTTTTTTGAAGCCTGTGGTAAAAAGAAATTATTATTAGATGACAAGCGCCAAATATATAGGGTAGTTACTAAACGAAATATATTTATAGATTTTTCTAACCCTGTAGGTCAAGATATTTTAAACGATCTTGGCCACAGGGATTTTACTATTAATTCTATGGCAATTGAACTTGATCATATCGTTTTAAAAGATGGTAATTATTACTTAAAAAAAGATAAAATAATCGATCCTCATGGGGCTCTTTTAGACCTACAAAGAAAGAAAATAAGGATGGTAGATAGGACATTTGTTAAAGATGATCCCCTGAGAATTTTGCGGGCCTATAGGTTTTCTATTACTCTAGGTTTCAAAATCGAGAATAAAACCGCCACCATAATAGATAAAAACTTATATTTGCTAAAACATGTCAAGAATGAGAGAATTAAGGAAGAATTAATTAAGATCTTTAATGATAAAATAAACATTGAAAGTCTAAATAATTTTTTAAAGAGTGGCTTGATTAATCTATTATTTAATATAGAGACATATCAAGATAAAAATAATTTGGATATGTTATTAAAACAAAATAATTATTTATGCAAAAAAAATATTTTTGCTAATAAATATATAAAAAATTATTTATTTTATCTTTTACTTTTATATTTACAGCCAATTATAAAAGGTGATATAGCTTGTGAAGAAGCGGGCAATATTTTAAAAAAGTATACATTTAGCAAAAAAGATGTGGAGGTTTTTATAAAATATCTTAAAATAGCAAAACTTATTTTTAATGATATTAATTTATATGTTAATAATCGAGAATTAATATTTGAACATTTGTTTGATCAGGAAGTATATTTCGATGATATTCAATATTTATTATGCAGTTATTTGATTAACTGTGAAGGGAAAGTAAATTTGCAAGAAAAGGTAGTCTGTATTATTGATGAACTTAAATTGATGCAAAAGAGGATAGACAAAAAAGCAATAAACGGGGATCAGCTTATAGAGATTTTAAATATAAAAGAAGGAAGAAAAGTAGGCGAGATATTAACTCAAATTAAAAAGCAAAAAGCTTTAAAAAAAATAGAGACAAAAAAAGAAATAATTGAATTTATTAAAAAAAATTTTAAAAAAAGCAATAAAAACTAATTAGGGCAACAAGCGCTCCTAAAAAAACTCCTGCAAAAACCTCTAAAGGAGTATGTCCTATTAATTCTTTAAGATCATCTTTTAAAAGTTGGGGATCTCTATCAATATTAGTAATATTAAAATGGCTGATTAATTTATTTAATACATTGGCCTGTTTACCAACTGCTCTTCTTACACCACCTGCATCATAAGTAACTATTAAAGAAAATATTAAAACAATTGCAAAAAGATCAGACTCAAAACCATACTTAAGGCCAATCAGGGTGGCCAGGGTAGTGACAAAAGAAGAGTGAGAACTGGGAAAACCACCTGAACCGATTATATGAGTGATTGAAATTGGTTTTATTGTAAATATTTTTATAAATTGTGCTAAAAACAATGATAAAAATGAGAAAAAGAGAATTTTATTCATTGATATGCCTCCTAACATCCTATATATATATTATAATAAAATAGTTGAGATATTCAAGAAGATTATATTTTTATGAAGCAAGAATATGTTAAGGACTGATTTCATGAATCCATATAAATATATCCAAAAGTTCAAAAAGTACGGCAAAAAAGGTGGATTTAAGCCCGGCTTAAGTAGAGTAAAGAAATTGCTCTCTTGTTTTGATAATCCTCAAAACAAGGTTGATTATATCCACATTGGAGGATCAAATGGTAAAGGATCTACTGCTGCAATATTAAGTAGTATTTATAAAGAAGCAGGCTATAGAGTGGGAACATATATTTCTCCTCCTTTGATACACTTCAATGAGAGATTCAGGATTAATCAAAAACCGATATCGACAGAAGATTTGAGTGGTATAATCGACAGTTTAAAAAAAATTTTTGATGATCCAGAAAAGAATATTGACATTGATGAGCCGAGTTTTTTTGAGATAATTACTGTGATAGCTTTTATCTACTTTGCTCAAAAAGATGTTGATATTGGAATATTAGAGGTAGGACTAGGTGGTAGATTAGATGCAACTAATGTAATAAGAAAACCTCTTATCAGTATTATTACTAATATAAGCTGTGAGCATGCAGATATTTTAGGTCCTAATATTGAAGATATTGCATATGAAAAATCAGGTATTATAAAAAAAAATAGACCTATAATAACAGGAGAATGCAAGCCTGAAGCACTGAAGATTTTGCAAGAAAGAGCCTTTAAAAAAAATAGTAGATTTATAGTAGTTAATCACAAAAATAATTTTATGATATCAAAAAAGAATATGAAATATCAATTATTTGATCTTGAATATAAAAATGAGGTATTGCAAGATCTCAAATTAAAAATCTTAGGTGATCATCAATTTAAAAACACGTCTCTTGCTTTGAAAGCGGTTGAGATTTTAACAGAAAAGTATGATATAAAAAAAGGAAATATCTATAGAGGATTAAGAAAATGTCGTTGGCCTGGTCGGTTGGAAGTGATGGGCAGAGATCCATATATAATATTGGATGGGGCCCACAATGTGGCTGGAATGGAAATGCTTGTTGAATTTCTGAAAGAAAATAAAGAAACCGGACAGAAAACTATATTTTTAATAAGCATATTGAAGGACAAAGATTATAAAGAGATGATTAATTTAATATACAAGTTAAATAATATAGAATTTATTATTACTGCCAATCAGAATGAAAGATCTTTAAAACCAGAATTGATCCAAAAGTATGTAGCTGATTTAGGATTAAAAAGTCATACTCATGATAATATCTATTCAGCAGTTAAAAAGCTCAAAAAGATAGCAGCTGTTGAAGATTTAGTATGTATTACAGGGTCTTTGTATACAGTGGCAGAAGCAAGGTTTTATGTTAAACTTCTTATTGAAGGAGGTCTATAATATGGCCAAAAAAAATAAAGCTAACAGGTCTTTAACATTAGTTATTATTATTATGGCAATTATTTGTGTTTTTATCGGTTATCTGGTGGGGATAAACCTATTTAAGTGGATGAAAAACGGCAGTACTCCTCGAACACAAACAGATAATTACATAGTAGAAGAAAGTCAACAAGAAGATGAAAATAGGGTAATTGAAGAGGATAATGAGCAACAACAAAAAGCCACAGGCATTGAAAGTGATCGAAATGAAGATAATATAAACATTGATACGGACGAAATGAAAGTTGACTATGCAAATTTCTACAAAATACAGGTTGGAGCATTTTCGAATCGGGCAAATGCCGAAAGTTTAAAAAATGAACTTGAAGATAATGGCTATAGTGTTATAATTAAAGAGGTGGCCACTTTTAAAGTAAGGGTAATTGGAACAGAATCAAGGGAGGAAACTGAAAAAATCCAAAATGAATTGCAAGAAATAGGTTATGAAACATTTATTGTAAAATAACTTGCAGTTTCTTATAACCTATTATAGAATTAATGTAGTTAATTTTTTAATAAAAATATTTACTAAAATCAGAGACTAACTATATGAAGTCAAGTAGTTTTTTAGAAAAATAATTACTAAAAATATATAGGCATGACAAATAGAGCAACTAAGTTGCTTAAAATAAAAATATATATTTTCACAAAAAATTAATTTTGT
>Ga0209925_1000049_pt1 | contig 53942 bp, 51 predicted proteins | sample SalPonR2_A_D1_MG_FD_185702 | JGI IMG/M metagenome (GOLD analysis project Ga0209925, IMG submission 185702) | Salt pond soil microbial communities from South San Francisco under conditions of wetland restoration - Salt Pond MetaG R2_A_D1_MG... ... | reverse complement strand
GAAAGATATTCTTTGCATCCCCCCCCCCCTGGCAGATGCCATTTGGAGGACATCAACAGATGTTTAAAAGCAAAATATTACCCATCCTCCCTTATTATCATCTATTGCCATCCTCATTACAGGGAACTGATGAAACTATTCGGAGAAAAAAAACAAAAAATGAAGAGTCTGATGTATATTAAAAAAACCGGTATATCAATAGAACGGTTCAAAAAGATAGTAAGACGTGAAAAGTATGCTGTTGTAGCTGAAAAATATTTTCTGTTTAATCCAATTTATAAATACAAATACAATTTAAAAGCAACAAGGCAATGCACACTTATAGCCAGGATTCCTTATTTGCGGAATTTTCTTACTACTGCTGTTTATTTTATTATTAAAGCAAAAAACCAAAACTAGTTTAATTTAAATGCCCTGGAGATATTGTTTCCAAAATAAAATTCAAAGCTTAAAGCGCCATAAATCTTCAACCAATGGGGTATAACAAAAGTTGTTTCCACATACTCTTATAAAACCGCAACTTTTTAATTCTAAAATTCTTCTATTAAAAAAGTATGTCATAGTGGAACAAACAAACTTAAACAAGTACGCTAAACGGTATAATTTGCCAAAAAACACATCCAAGGTATAATCAAATACATGCAAAAAAAAGTGTTATAAAACACATAACCGTTTAGTACAAATTATGAGCAAATTATTATATTTGGACCTATAAATGAGTTATAACTCAATTCTTTTATTTATTAACCTAAAATACTGGTGATGCGTTAAATTAAATTTGGATTTATGAACTTTTCAAATTAACTAGGTTGTAGCGGTTTTAATGATTTTTTGATTTGAATTTAATCATTTCTACATGTCAAAACAATTCAACCTAATCAATTGGTATCATGTAAATTAATTTTACATTCATCAATATTTTTGAAAAACTAATTTTAAACGCATCAGCAGTAAACCTAAAAAACAAATTAATTATGGAAAAATTAGAATTAAATCAAATGGAAGACTTTATTGGTGGTGGTGCCGAAGATTGGTGCGACGCAATTGATGGCCTGGGTGGTTATGATTTCATCAATAGCCTGGAAGGCGAAACCTTACGGCAACATGTAGGTGGTTTATACAATGCCTATTGTGCTTATTAAACTTTCATAAAGCCTTTATGAGCGCTCATAAAGGCTTTAAATATTTCCATAAAATGAAACAATTAACTGTCACTATATTACTTACTTGTTTAACATTTACCCTGTACGCACAATATACTGTTGAGGGTTATATTGTCGATAAAGATACCACCGGAATTCCCTTTGCGAATATATCTGTACAAAACAAACCCGTGGGAACCTGTTCCAATGAAAACGGGTACTTCAAATTTGTTGTCGACTCTGCATTTATACAGGATACTCTGATCATTTCATGTATCGGATATAAGAACCATAAATTCACTTGGGCGGAAACATCCCCTAAAGACAGTATTTTCCCGCTTAAGGAAGCTACTTATAAAATGAAAGCCACCGTAATTATGAACGATGCCCCCACAGCTAAAGAGATCCTTACGCGTGTAGGTAATAATTACCGGGATAATTTCCCTACTTCAAGTTACCTGGGCAAAGCATTTTTTCAGGACATTGTATATAATGATGCCATAGAAGCAGAACAACGCGTAGCTCGTATTACAGAAGCGGCAATCACCATTCAGGAATTTGGCATTCATGCCTTGAGAGAAGCAAAATTCAGGGTGGACGAAATGCGAAACTCCAAAAATTATGTAAAAACCAACAAGAAAATGAAATGGCTTCTTAAGCTAATGGGAATAGAATTTAAGAATCCCATTTTACAGATGTACAATAAATATAACTTCAACCGCAAAAGAGATTACAAAGCCTTCCTGGAGAAATATACTGCCGAACTGGAGCAAATTGAATTCCTGGACACCAATACCGTCTACGTCGTTCGGTTTACTCCAAAAAAACAAAGGTCTGGTTATAATTATGATTACCGGCTGTATATCAACACCTCAGATTATGCAATTCTCAAAGAGGACATCCAAATGACCACTACAGAAAAGGTTCAAAAGATATTACAAAGAAAAAGCTCAAAAAGATTTCGTAAGCGGATGTTGTACAGAAAAATTGGAGATACTTATTACCCATATCTTATTGAGTACATAGACGTTTTAAAAGACCAGGCCTTTAATTTCAGTTCCAGTGAGCGGTATTACAGGCACAGTTTTATCATGTTCAATGAAATCATCACCAAAAGAAGGAACTTTGACCGGGTGCGCTGGCGGGATGTGGAAAAAGAAAACGATTTACTTTACAAAAAAGAATTTACCTATAATGAGGAGTTCTGGAAAAATTTCAACGTATTATACACCCAGGAGGAGGTAAATAAAGCAAAGCATATCTTAAGTAAAGACAAGGACATCGAGCAACAATTTAAGGAGAATAGTAAATGAAACAAACACAGATATAATTGATCTTTCTTTTCTATTGATTTAAAAAAGTAAACCCAATGCGTACTTTTATACTCAGCCTAAAGACCATAAACAAAAGAGACTATTTTTTATTATATGCCCTTCTGAACATAGCCGCACTGTATTTATTATACGGGATCAGCCTCGAACCGGCAGCTTACGTAGGTGATCATCCTAAAACAATACGATTTTATAACATCTTCACAACCGTTATGTATGTTATTTCTCCCCTCTATGAGTTTGTTAAAATATATATTATCGCTAAAATTATACAAAAGGGGATTAACCGGAACTTAAAAATAGAGTCCGACTTTAAAATAGTATTTCTGATTGTCCTCACTGCCCAATTTTCAATGACTTTAGCTGACATAATAAAATCATTGTGGATTATGTTTGTCCAGCCTAATATGCAGGATGAAAAAAACTTCTTCCCGTTGTCGTTATATTCATTATTAGGCGATACAGATAATTTTCATTATAGATGGAAACCTTTGCTAAGAATCATCAATGCATTTGAAATTTTGTATTGGTTTATTTTAAGTATAGGAATTAGCACTATTTTCAAAACATCTGATAAAAAAGGGGTTATAATTGTGCTGAGAACCTATGGGGTGCTCTTATTTGTTATTCTTGCATTAAAGTTTTTATTTGATCTGATACTATCAGGTCTGTATTAAACACAATAAGATTCTTCAAATTTCAAATCAGGAAAAGTCAATCATTCAATAATCGATTAAAAAAATAAATCGTTCAACACACCAACATTATAAAATGACAACCAACATCTTAAACAAATATATCCAATGGAATAAATGGCAGCAGGCACTCTTTCATTTTGTGCTGTTCATTATTGTATTCTTTGCTATTCAGCTTATAATAAAAGAATTTTTTATCACAGATCATCTACTTCACGAACATTTATCTGAAAATTTTTCTGAAGCAAGCGTGGCAGAAAAAATGAAAAGCTACCAGGACGTGACCCTATTAACGATACTTGTTCCTGTTGCATTCTATCTGCTACGCTTTGGTATTATTGCCATTTTTGTACTGGCAACCACCTTACTTGAAAACATGAAACATTCGTTTTTAACCATTTTTAAGGCGGTAGTACTTGCAGAATATATTTATATAATAAAACAAACCATTAAGTTAATCTGGTTTGGATTTATTCATACAGATTATACATACAAAACATTTTATGATTTCCATTGGGATTATGTCAAGGGTTGGCTTGATATAAGTAATTTACCTGTATATTTTCGGGTTCCATTGAATACCATCAATATATTTACAATTTTGTATTTTTTCGTTTTGGCCTATTTTCTAAAAAGAGAATTCAATAAAGAAAATACTAAACCGCTCCCTTACTCAAAAAGTTTAAATGTTTCATTTAAAGCATTTGGAACAGGGCTAGTTCTTTGGATCGTATTCATAATGTTTATAATAACCACTTTAAATTAAAGCTATGATAAAGCAAATTGTGAAAATTGGTACTCCCGGAATCATTATTTTCCTCATCATTTTAGTGATACTAAAAGCCGAAAATAATAAAAACGAGCAAAGGGAACCGAATCGTGAATTACCTAATGTCAAGCTTTCAATTATAGGAGGGGATTCCTTATCATTAAAAAAAAGCATCCAAGATAATCAACATACGGTCATTTCTTTTTTATCAGTAAAATGCAGACACTGTGAATTTCAGGCTATGGATATCAAAGCAAAGGAGGATTTATTTGCTCCCTGGAATCATATCATAATAATCGAATCTCATGATTCTATAGCCTCATTTATAGATCGTATTGGATTTAGCACCCAGGGCAATTATAAATTAACAACGGCAAAGCCCCGAACCATCCATAAATTTAATATCCGTGGAATGCCTTCAACATTATTATGTAATTCATCAGGGAAAATATTAAAAGAAATAACAGGAGAACTAAAAGTAGAAAAAACCGTTCATTCTATAGAGAAATGCCTGAGAAACGAATCAGAAAAACACTAATATTACAGCACGATCAATCTGATTGTGGAGTTGCATGTCTAAAATCCATCGTTAAATATTATGGTGGTGACATTGCATTGGAAAAGTTGCGGGAATTAAGCGGCACCTCCAAACAAGGGACTACACTTCTGGGTCTGTATCAGGTTGCCAATAAAATAGGATTTGACGCCGAAGGCTGCAAGGCCAATATTCAACAATTGATTGATCATGGAAAACCAGTTATATTGCACGTTAAAATTGACAACCGACTCCAACACTATATTATTGTTTATGGTTATGAACACGGAAAATTTATAATCGGAGATCCCGGTAAAGGAATTCAATATTATACCCAGGAGGAGTTGAACCAAATCTGGCATTCAAAAACTTGTTTAACGTTAGAGCCGAATCATAACTTTCAAAAAGCTAAAAACATCAAAAGGTCCAAAAAAAGTTGGTTCATTCAATTAATCAGGGATGACAAAGAATTATTAGGTTTAAGCATAGGCCTGGGAATCACCATAGCTACATTAGGGATGGCTATGGCAGTATTTTCACAAAAACTTATTGATGACATACTCCCCTCCAAAGATTTAGAAACACTTATTTTAAGTATTATTTTGGTTACTTTCTTACTTATTATCAAAACTAAATTTTCAGCTATACGCAAACATTTTTTAATTACGCAGAGAAAAGATTTCAACCTTCGGATAATAAAATTGTTTTATAATGCCTTGTTATATCTTCCCAAATCATTTTTTGACACCCGGAAAACAGGAGAACTTGTAGCCAGGCTGAATGATACAAGAAGAATTCAGGCTGTTATTACCCAAATGGCCGGAGAATATATTATCAATTTCTTAATAACCTTTGTCTCTATTATTTTTTTATTTATTTATTCATGGCAAACCGGATTAATATCGCTTGGATGTATTCCTATATATTTTTTCCTGATCTTTCGGTTTAATAAAAAAATAATTTCTTCACAGAAAGAGGTTATGGCTGCTTATGCATATAGTGAAAGCAATTATATCAATACCATATCAGGAATTTTAGAAATAAAGACCTCAAATAAACAATCCTATTTTAAAGATTTAAACAAAATTATATATGGAAACTTTCAGAATAAGGTGTTTAATTTAGGGCGCATCAATGTAAGATTAGGGTTTATTGCCGGAGTAACAGGTGTAATCTTTATGAGTATTGTACTAATGTATAACGCATACATGGTATATTCAGAGGAAATGCTTATAGGAAGCCTCATGGCCATTTTAACAATATTTTCCTCATCACTGCTCCCCTCAATTAGTAAATTAGCATTAATCGCTATTCCTTTGAATGAAGCAAAAGTAGCATTTAACAGAATGTATGAATTTGCTAGTATCCCGCCTGAAAGTAAAACCCCGGTAAAAAACCCAAAAATTGATTTTCAGCATTTATCCATACAAAATCTTGCCTTTAGATTTCCGGGTCGAAAACAACTATTGACTAATATTAATATCGACCTTAAAAAAGGAGAAATAATTTCATTGGTCGGAGAAAGCGGCAGCGGAAAAAGCACGCTTGGTTACTTGTTACAAAAATTTTATACCCCGGAGGCGGGTCAGATACTTCTCAATAATAGTAAAGCACTAAAGGATATTGACGTTAATCAGTGGCGAAATATACTTGGAGTAGTTCCCCAGGATATTCATATCTTTAATGGAACGGTTATCGATAATATTTGTTACGATAATCCTCAGCAAGAAGCGAAAAAGGTAATAAAATTCTTAAAAGACTGGGAATTTACAAGCTATATTGAAAACCTGCCACAAGGATACGCTACTATTTTAGGAGAGGAAGGGGTAAATCTTTCGGGCGGTCAAAAGCAAATTATTGCATTAGCGAGGGTATTATACAAGAAACCAAAAGTTCTTATACTGGATGAAGCAACGGCTGCAATGGACCGGGAAACAGAAAAATACACAATTAAATTATTAAACAGATTGAAACACGAATATGAAACAGCTATTTTTTATATTTCTCATCGATTGCATGTATTAAAAAATATAAGTGACAGAATTTATATCCTTGAAAAAGGAACCATACAGGATATTGGTTCGCACCAGGAATTATTAGAAAGAGATAATATGTATAGTAAATATTGGAAAGAATTAATAGAAGTATAACTAAAACATAGTATAGCTAGATCAATTTAATAATCTGAGCCACCAGGTATCCAAAATAATTTCCAATGGCGTAGCCAAGAATTCCGACGGTTAAGCCCGAGATAATAACTTCCTTGTTCCGGATTGCTGTTGCAATTACAGGTACAAAAGGAGGCGAACAGATTAAAGCAGTAGAGGTTACCATAACAGTATCAGAATCAACCTTAAAAAGAGATGCCAGCAAAATATGCAGGATTAGAGAACCAAAAATGACATAGGTGATATATAAAAACAGATTTTGTGCTGCTCCGGAAAACTCGCTTATATCAGCCATAGAAGCAACAACAAGACTAAAAATTAAAATAAAATACATTCCCAGCTCAAAAGTTTTCCGGGTTCTGTTAATTGATGGAACTAAAGAAAGGACCACTCCCAGGGTAGTTATCAGAAGTATCACAACTACCATTTGGGCATTTTCAGGAACCAGTAAACTAATTCCTCCTGCAAAAGCAAAAATAAGAACAGATATTCCCAGTGTTTTCATTAAGGGGAATAATGTGGCCTTTCTAAAAATACCGGTATATGGGTCTTGCCCATCCAACTGTGTAGCATTTGTTTTACCTATGGAGGCATGAGGAAATGATCTCAGAAACATTGAGAAAAAAGGCTTGCCTAAAGTAATTAAAAACAGCAGATATACACTGGAAAGCACCATATCATAAGTATGGGTAATGATGTAAACATCGGGATTGACGTTAAGCATCATTTTCAGGGAAGCCAGGTTTGGTGTTCCTCCTGAGTATACTCCCACAAGCATTCCTGAAACTTTCCATATATCCTTCATCCCTCCTCCTCTAAAAATCAGGTAGCCTGAAAAAACAACAATAACCACAGCTATTAAGGCTGAAAGCATAGACAAAAAAGTTTTACCTGCCATCTGGAACCAGGAGCGAATATTTGCTGAAAACAAAAGCAAAGGAATGGCCAGGGGGATGGTAACAATGGTTAAAGCATCCTGAATTTTTTCAATCCCTTCAGGTAAAATTCCTACATTCCCAAGAATTAATCCTATGGCATAGGCAATTACAACAGACCCTAACTTGTTTACAAAAGGATATTTCCTGCACAGATACAGGATTGCCATGGGGAAAAAAACATAAAAGAGAATTAGTAATACCTTCCAAAGCATAAATGGCGATTTTCCAGCAAATAAAAATTCAAATAATTGATAAATTATCCCAATTATCAGTCAAAATTATTCAATTATTCCATTTTTTTGCCTCTCCCGCATGGAATTACAGAAAAATATCCATCAGAGAGTCCGCTTAGTCAGCAAAGCAAGATCTTAGAATCTATTCATCCATGCAATCGCAGATATCTTCAAGGTTGTCAAGATTTTTATTGTAAACTGCCATAGCCCTGTGACTCATACCCATACTTGAAAAACCACCATCATGATATAAGTTTTGCATGGTCACTTTCCGGGTCAGGTCAGAAAACAATGCGAGGCAATAATCGGCACATTCCTCGGCATTAGCATTTCCAAGCGGCGACATCCGGTTAGAAAAATCCAGCAATCCTTCAAAACCCATGACTCCCGAACCTGCTGTTGTAGCAGTAGGTGACTGGGAAATTGTATTTATCCGGATACTCTTCTCTCTTCCATATATGTATCCAAAACTTCTGGCTATGGATTCAAGCAAAGCTTTTGCATCTGCCATATCGTTATATCCATAGAGTGTTCGCTGGGCAGCAACATAAGAAAGGGCTACAACAGATCCCCATTCTTTTATTGCATCTTTTTTGCGAGCAAGCTGTAATATTTTATGAAATGAAATAGCTGAAATATCAAGTGTTTTAAGGAAAAAATCATAGTTTACATCATCATAGGTTTTTCCTTTTCTCACATTAGGAGACATACCAATTGAATGCAGGATAAAATCCACCTGTCCGCCAAAATGATCCATTGTTTTATTCAAAAGATTATCCAGGTCATCAAGCTTCGTAGCATCAGCAGGTACAACTATTGAATTGGTTTTTTTTGCCAGTTCATCCACACTGCCCATTCGAACAGCAGCGGGCGCATTTGTCAGTACAATCTCTGCTCCCTGCTCATAAGCTTTTTCGGCAACCTGCCATGCAATTGATTTTTCATTCAATGCACCAAAGATGATGCCTTTCTTACCTTTTAATAAATCCTTAAACATATTTGAAAGTTTTACCTTTATACAAAAGAATTAAAAATTTGTTTTTATTTTTTAACATCAGGACCTGCCTAAAAACTCTTTGGCATGTTGTAAAGAAGTTTCTGTAAGCTTTTCCCCACTTAACATTTTGGCAATTTCTTTTAATCGCTGGTCATCATTGAGTTCAGAAATATCTGTATAGGTAGTATCTTTTTCATCACTTTTGTAAACAAGGTAGTGATGATGTCCTTTACTGGCTATCTGGGGCAAATGAGTTATATTGATGACCTGCATGTTATTTGCCATTTGCTCCATAATGGTTCCCATTTTATCGGCAATATCTCCTGATGTTCCACTGTCAATTTCATCAAAAATAATTGTCGGAAGAGCCGTTTTCTCTGCAATTAATGCCTTTAATGTTAGCATTAACCTTGACAATTCACCGCCGGACGCAACTTTTGCAATATCTTCAGGTGAAACGTTCTTATTTGCTGAGAAAAGAAATTGAATGTTGTCTTTTCCGTAAGGGGTATACTCTTGAGTTTTTTCATGATTAATTTCAAAAGTTGCATTAGGAATTCCAAGATCCTTTAGCATGGAAGTAATTCTTTTCTTGAGAGAAGAAAAATTCTGTTTTCTTTTGTTTGTTAGATCAGCAGCCAGTTTACCAAGTTTTTCTTCTTCCTTGTTTAATTCTTTTTGTAATTCTTCCAGTTCAAAATCAGAATTATTAATGCCATCGATTTTCTTTTCAAGTTCCTGTTTTACGTTAATCAGCTCTTCAACAGTTGATACATTATGTTTATGTTCCAGGTCATAAATGTCATCAAGTCTCTGGCGGATAAACTCAAGTCTTTCCGGGTCGTACTCAACAGACTCATTCATCATTTCTATCTCCCCGGCTAAATCCTGAAGTTCAATGTAAACCGATTCTAATCTGCTATTCACATCTTTTACTTTAGGGAAGTATTCCACTATTTTTTTTATGTTGTCAACTGCCTCTTTTAATTGAGAAAGAATTGAGACTTCTTCATTGTTCAATAGTTGTTGAGCCGAGGAAAGGTTATATTTAATATCTTCAGTATGATTTAACGTCTCTGATTCATTTTCCAGTTCATCCTGTTCTCCTTCTACCAGGTTTAATTTCTCAATCATATCAAACTGGTACTGAAAATAATCAAGATCGTTTTTATTTTTCTCTGCTAATTCATTTCTTTCCCTGTATCTTCTTTGTAACTCCTTGTAAATTTTATAATGTCGCTGATAATCTTCAAGTAAGTCTTTGGTTGAGGAATAAGAATCAACCACATTTAACTGAAAAATGTTATCCTGTAAGAACAAATTATGATGTTGTGAATGAATATCCACAAGATAATCGCCAATTTCCTTCAGCAACTTAACATTCACAGGCGTATCATTCACAAAAGCCCTTGATTTTCCTTTGTTATTAATTTCTCTCCTGATGATAGTCTCATCATCATAATCAATATCGTTATTTTCAAAAAAACCATTGAGTTTATATTGTTTAATAAAGAAGTGAGCTTCAATCACACATTTTTCAGAAGTATTTTTAAGCATACTTGTATCTGCACGATTACCAAGGATTAAGGAGAGCGCTCCGATGAGTATTGACTTTCCTGCCCCTGTTTCTCCTGTTATTGTGAGAAAGCCAGGATAAAAGTCAATATCGATGTTATCGATAAGCGCATAATTTTTTATTTTCAATCTTTGCAGCATGGTGCCTTAAAAAAGTAAGAACAAAATGTAAATTTCCTGTAAAATTAACAATAAATAACTAAGTAAAAATAATTTCTGAAATATGCTCTGTTATTTTGTAATTTTTTCATATTTATCCGAATGTGAGGGATCAATTTCTGCGAGCATTTCAGCCACGCGATCTGCTTCACTAGCAGAACCTTCGGAGTAAATATTGACAAATTCATCTGATTTGGCTTCAATCATTAATTTTAGAAAAAACAGGTAAGAATCAGGTTTTTCTCTGTGTACATCTCTTAATAATTCAACAGATTGCGCTATCTCCGATCTTGCTTTAGACGGTTCGTCAAACATCTGATCCAATCCATCCCTGTGGTATTCATATAAAAACCTTCTCACCTTTTTGTATTCATCATTTAGTATATTCTGGACAAGCCAGTACCTGTTTTTTCTGTCTTCAAATGCTTTCCACCCTTTATATCTTGAACTTTGTGCATTACTCACTATTTGCTGGGCTTTTTGATAAAACTCTTTGCCTCCGAATAATGAAAAAGAATCATAGTCCAGACCAATAATCAGATAGGCATAATAGGCCAGTATTGAAGTGAGGTTATCCTTATGTGTTGCCAGATCAAACTCCAGGGGTTCTCCTTGCGTATAACGGAAGGTCAAATCATTATCCTTATAATTAATCATTGAACTATTATAAGATGAATTAAAAACAGGTCTCCTTGAACTCACCTGAATGTATCCTTTAAATTCATCACCAGATCTTTGCTGGATATTTATCAGCATTTTACATTCAATCCGTTCCTCATTTGAAAACTTATCTTCTGTCCATATACGGGTATTCAGAAATTCATAAACCTGATCCTGCAATTCACGGAATACTTCTCTGTTAGTACCCTGAATTTTACTGGAAATAACCTGAACATTGCAGTTTAATTCCTGAGCCGTAAGCACTGAAGTCAGGAATAAAAACAATGCAATTACAAATAATGGTTTAAATTTAGTGTTCATTATAAAAATCAATTATTTTATGAACAATATCTTTAGCAACTTCTTTCTTATGTTTTAACTGAAAATTTTCCTGATTATTATCTTTATCGATAATTGTTATTTTATTTGTATCGTGTTGAAATCCCGCACCTTCTTCTTTAAGTGAATTTAAGATGATAAAATCGAGGTTCTTTTTTGCTATTTTCTTTTTTGCATTTTCTATTTCATTCTGTGTTTCGAGGGCAAAACCTACCAATAGTTGATTATCTTTCTTTATTTCTCCAAGATATCCGGCTATATCTTTTGTGGGTTCCAATTCGATATACCAATCCTGTTTTCCTCTTTTTACCTTCTGATTATAAGATTCTTTGGGTTTAAAGTCACCAACCGCGGCACTTAGAATGGCACCATCAGATTTCTTAAAAAGTTCTTTAGCTGTGGAGAACATTTCTTGCGTTGTTTTTACCGGTATAAGTGAAATATTCGGATTTGTAACCTGTAAATTTGAAGGACCGAGAATCAGATCAACTTTTGCTCCTGAATCTGCAAGTTCTTCGGCGATAGCAAGACCCATTTTCCCGGATGAATAATTTCCAATATATCTGACCGGGTCTATAGGTTCATATGTTGGTCCGGCTGTTACTAAGAATTGTTTATTCCGAAGTTTTTTTTTTGAAGAAAAATAGTCTGTAATTTTCTTTACCAGGACTTCCGGTTCTTCCATACGACCCTTTCCGGATAAGCCGCTTGCAAGTTCACCGGAGGCCGGTTCTATAATTATATTTCCGTAAGATCTGAGAACATCAATATTTTTAAGATTGGCGGGGTGCTGATACATATCCAGGTCCATGGCAGGTGCAACCATCACATTACATTTGGCGGACAAATATGTAGTCAACAATAAATTATCGGCAATACCATTCGCCATTTTGCCCATAGTATTAGCAGTTGCAGGGGCAATGATATAGAGATCTGCCCATTCACCTAAATCGACGTGGCTATTCCAATTGCCATTTTCCGGATCAAAAAAATCTACCAGGATAGGATTTTTTGATAAGGTTGCCATTGTTAAAGGGGTGATAAACTCTTTGGCGTACTCTGTCATAAGAACCTGAACACTGGCCCCTTGTTTAACCAGCAATCTTACAAGCATAGCAGCCTTATAAGCTGCTATACTACCAGTAATTCCCAGTAAAATATTTTTATCCTTTAAATCCATTATTATTACTCCTCTTCTCTTGGACTCGTATTTTCATATCCGGTTTGAGGATTTCGGAAATAAATTTTTCCTTCCAGGTATTCCTGTAGTGCAATTAAAGTTGGCTTAGGTAATCGCTCATAAAACTTAGAAATTTCGATTTGTTCCTTATTCTCGAATATTTCTTCCAGGTTATCTGTGTATGAAGCGAATTCTTCTAATTTTGAACTAAGCTCTTCTTTCAATTCAGCAGCAATTTGATTTGCTCTTTTTGAAATAATGACTGTTGCCTCATATATGTTACCAACACCTTCTTCAAGTTGTTTCACATCTCTGGTAACTGTGGTATCTGACGCATTTGTTTTTTTATAATCCATCGTTCCTAATTTTTCAAGTTCTTTTGTGTTTTTTCAAAAATCTTTTCAGCATCGTCCTTATATTCGCTTTCAGGAAATTCACTAACAAAAGTATAGTATTCATCTAAAGTCTCCTGAAAACGTTCTTCTTCCTTTTCTTTAATACTTCTTGAAGCATAAGTAAACTTTGATTGTAAAAGATAATATTTAATCTTTTCTCTGTATTTTGAATTCGGAAATTGTTGAAGAGAATTTTCAAAAGCTACAATAGCAGCTTTATAATCTTCCATATCATAATACAATTTCGCACCTAAATAATCTTTTTTTGCCAGTTTATTTCTCAACTCAATAATTATATCATTTGCCTGGCTTACCTTAGGATTATTCGGGTGTCTCTGAATAAATAATCTAAATCCTGTTATTGCCTTTTTCGTGTTCGATTGATCCAGTTCAGGCCGTGGTGAAAGCTGGTAATCACAGTAAGCTGTCATAAATTCAGCATTTTGAGCCCATTTGTGATTTCCAAACGTTCTGTAAAATTCCTTAAAATGATGACCACCAAGGATGTAATCACCCACCTCGTAATAACAATTAGCCAGATAGTAAAGTACAGTATCGGCTCTGTCAGTAGCTTTCATTACAGGATTAAGCTGCTCCAGCAATCCTATGGCACGACTAAAATCCTCTTCCTGATAATACTCAATTGCCTTCCTGTATTTTAATCTGTAATCACTGCTTTTTAGTAACTTCTCATATTTACAGGAAGCTAACACACCCACTATCAGGGCTATAATGATTAATATAAACGACTTTTTTGTAAACATGCTGCAAAAGTAATTTTTTTTTATCAATTTTCTAAAATAAATGAGGTTAAAACGAGAGAGTTTTATAAAATATTTTAACTCATTTGAAAATTATCAAAAAAAACATACTTTTGTCTCCCTAAAGAAGATAGTTAACTTAAAAACTTACAGTCGTGGATTTATTCAAGAAAATAGAAAAAGACAAGGGACCTCTCGGGCAATATATGGAAGAAGCCCATGGATATTTTGCTTTCCCGAAACTAGAAGGAGAGATAGACCCCAGAATGAAATTTAGAGGCAAAGAGGTATTAAACTGGAGTTTGAACAATTATATTGGTTTGGCTAATCATCCTGAGGTAAGAAAGGCAGATGCAGAAGCTGCCAAAGATTACGGGATGGCTTATCCAATGGGGGCAAGAATGATGTCCGGGCAAACCAGCAAGCATGAAGAACTGGAAAACAACCTGGCTGATTTTGTGAACAAAGAAGATGCATTTCTACTTAACTACGGATACCAGGGAATGCTCTCAATCATTGATGCTTTAGTAAACAGGAATGATGTGATTGTTTATGATTCTGAATCTCACGCATGTATTCTTGATGGACTCAGATTGCACATGGGTAAAAGATATGTTTTCCCGCATAACAATATTGAAAACCTTGAAAAACAATTACAAAGAGCCACAAAACTTGCAGAAAAGAATTGTGGGGGTATTCTCGTGATTACTGAAGGTGTCTTTGGTATGGCCGGAGATTTAGGAAAGCTTGATGAGATTGTAAAATTAAAAGAAAAATATGAATTCCGCCTGCTGGTTGATGATGCCCACGGGTTTGGTACTATGGGAAAAACAGGTGCCGGTACAGGAGAACATTTCGGTATTCAGGATCAGATAGATGTTTATTTTGGAACATTTGCCAAAGCCATGGCAGGTATTGGAGCTTTTGTAGCTTCTGATGAATACATAGTTAATTATCTGAGATACAACATGCGTTCTCAGACATTTGCAAAATCACTCCCTATGCCAATGGTAATTGGAGCTTTAAAAAGGCTGGAACTGCTGAAAAATGAACCAGGTTTGCGCGAACAACTATGGAAAGTAGTAAATGCGCTTCAAAAAGGATTAAGAGATGCCGGATTTAACCTGGGTGTTACTGAATCGCCGGTAACTCCTGTATACTTATCGGGTAGCGTACCCGAAGGTACTAATATAACAATGGATCTGAGGGAAAACTACAATCTGTTCTGTTCTATTGTTGCTTATCCGGTAATTCCTAAGGGTGAACTTTTATTAAGATTAATACCTACAGCAAGTCATACACTGGAAGATGTTGACTATACCATTAAAGCTTTTAAAGAGGTTCACAAAAAATTAAAGAACGGAGATTACAAAGCGGAGCATATTGCAAAAGTAAGCTAAAACTTTAAGAAGTAAAAAATATAAAAGAAACCGCTCTGTGTTACAGGGCGGTTTTTTTTATACAAACTGAAGAATCTGACTTTTTAAAGGTGTTAAAAGAATAATTAAAACAACCAGATCAAAAAGTGCTCCCAGTTTGGCTCCCGGAGGCACAGATTTCAATCCTGGAATAATAGACACCAAAGAAAAAATAACTCCCACCATTAATACTTTATGCCACCATAAAAGTCCAATTAACAGGACAACTCCGGAGAAAACCAATAGTATCATGCTAATAAACCAAAAAACACCAAAAATTTTTCCTGAATAACCACGCAGGTAAAGTTTACCGGAAAAGATCAAGTTTCTATCCTGGAACCCAACGTCAAGATTTGTCCAGGTTGCCATGAAACCAGACAAATGGGCCAGTCCATGAAGAATAAGAATAATTGAGAATGCAATTTTCATAAACCTTTTTAAATCCAAGATACAAAAATATATGTTAACTTTTTACACAAAAAAATGGCCCCTTGGATTGGGGCCATTTCATCTGTTAATTTATGTTGTTTAAGAAGTATCTATCAATGTTTCCTGATCATATTTATTTATTACTTTCAATATCATCCAGCTCTTTAGCAGAAAGGTACCTTTCAGCATCGAGGGCAGCTTTACAGCCCGAGCCTGCAGCTGTAACTGCCTGCCTGTAGGTAGAGTCCTGCACATCTCCACATGCAAAAACACCGTTCAGGTTAGTTTTTGAGGTGCCGGCTTCTGTATTAATATAACCCACATCATCCATATCAAGATAGCCTTTAAAAATATCTGAATTGGGTTTATGACCAATTGCAACGAAGAAACCTGTAACATCAACAGTATACTCTTCTCCATTATTTTTTACAAGTCTGACACCCGTTACTCCTTCTTCGTCGCCCAAAACTTCCTTGGTTTGAGATTCCCAAAGAACCTCGATATTATCTGTATTAAATATTCGTTTTTGCATAATCTTTGAGGCGCGTAACTCATCTCTTCTGTGAATCAGGTAAACCTTTTTACAGATTCCTGCAAGGTAGAGAGCTTCTTCAGCGGCAGTATCTCCTCCACCCACAACAGCAACGTCCTGGTTTTTGTAGAAAAACCCATCACAGGTTGCACAAGCGGAAACTCCCATTCCTTTAAATTTATCTTCAGACTCAAGGCCAAGATATTTAGCAGAAGCACCAGTTGCGATTATTAATGCATCAGCTTCTATTTTTTTCTTATCATCAATAGTAATTTTATAAGGCTGTTTAGAAAGATCAGCAGCAGTAGCAAGGCCAAACCTTACATCGGTTCCAAAACGTTCCGCTTGCTTTTTAAAATCTTCCATCATTTCCGGACCTTTGATTCCTTCGGGATAACCAGGATAATTTTCAACATCGGTAGTGGTCGTAAGCTGTCCTCCGGGTTCCATTCCTTCGTACATAACAGGATTCAGATTAGCCCTGGCGGCGTAGATAGCAGCAGTATAACCTGCAGGACCTGAGCCAATAATAAGTAATTTTACTTTTTCAACTTCTTTATTAACGTCTTCTACATTTTTACTTTCATCCTGGTTTTCCATTTGTTTAAATAACGCCATAGTATTCTGATTTTTTGTTTATTATTCTTATAACTAAATATCTATATAATTTTATATAAAACGAGGTCAAATTTACAATAAATATACCAAATTAAATGGCATGAAAATTTTGCATAATAACTTTTGTTGTGTATTTTTGTTCAGCTATTCGGGATGTAGCTCAGCACGGTTAGAGTACTCGTCTGGGGGGCGAGGGGCCGCCAGTTCAAATCTGGCCATCCCGACAAAAAAACAAGCCACCTTGTCCGGGTGGCTTTTCTTTTGTCATTTTGGCATTAAAGCAATTAAAAAGTAATAACTTTATATTCTTTTTTAATATACTCAGTTAAAGGCTTACCCATATATTTCACATCCACACCCAGTTTTTTTAACTTTTCAGTAACACCATACTGATCTGAACATGCCTTACAAGCTTCTAGTTTAATTCCTTCGGTTTTCATTTTTCTGAGCGTTTTCTGAAGATCTTTGTTGTCAGCAAGTAATTTTGATGAAGGTCCCCAGATGATAAAGGTAATTTTATCCCACCATTCATATTTTTTGGCATTATAAACATACATAAATACCATTTTCTTAGCTACTTCGAGATCACCACTTGTCCATAAGACTATAAGTTCAGGAGCTTTGTTATCGACAGAGTCATTTTGCTCATTCATATCCAATGGTTTACAGGCCTGAACAACATTGAATATACCCATAAAGAATATTAACAACCACAAATTTTTAAATATATTTTTCATAGCAAACGGTTTAAGATAAAAATCCCGGCCATAGAGACCGGGATATAATTATCTTTGGTTTAATTTAAATTGATTATTTTTCTTCCCATTCAAAATCTTTCTTATAATCGTTATCTTCTTTAAGAAAGTCAATAAATGCATCTTCCACATCATCTTTTGAAAGATTGGTTTCTTTTGTTGTAAAATATCCATCGGCATCTCTGTATTCCATTAAATAGCCATCTTCTGTTACAGCTGCCTGTATAAATCTTCCGGTTTTGCTTAGCACTATGGTTGGATTTTTATCGCTAAGTTTATCCAGGGCATCCTTAATATCTCCTTTATCCACATCCTTCATAACTTCTCCACTGGCTAACTGAATCCTGTAGCTCATTGCTTCTTTCATTGCTTCTGCAGCTTTTTCTGATTCTTTAGCCATCTCCTTTGTCATTTCCTCTGCTGCTTTTTCATAATCTTTTGCCATTTTTTCTGCTGCCTTCTGATATTCTCTCATATTTTTGGAGTCAAAACCATATTTCTTGGCCATTCGATTACCCACATTTCTTGTTGCAAGTCCAATAATCATGAAAACAAGAAGAATTGCAGCCAAGATATATGAAACAACTTTAGCTGTTTCTACTTTTCCATTCAGTGAATTTACAACGGCATTGTAAAGCATCCATACTCCATATACATTTACTGCCAGAATAATTATTGAATGCAGAGTAGGTGAAATCGCCTGGAAAAATCCAAGAAATGCGGAAATTGGTAAAATAACCATTAATGAAGCAGATACACGCGTATTGGCCTCAAAATCGTTATTCCCATTACAAATAGAAGAAACGACTAAAATAATGATTGCGCCAATAAACAAACCAATAACTGCACCAATTATGGAAAAGAAAAAGGCGCCAATGCCTGCAGCACCACCTAAAATTCCACCGCCTAATAAAGTTAGTCCTGTTACACTCCAGATAAGCTTAAATAAACCTGCAACAGCTCCATAAATTAATGCCTTAATAATTGGAACTACATAGCCTCCTTTAACATTAAAGGATTTAAAATATTCTTTTGGATTTAAAAGAACATTTTTTGAATCTTGTAAGAATTTTGAAAAATCAAATTTTTCTTCTTGATTGGTTTCCTGTGCCATAGTATTAAAATTTTAAATTTGGGTAACAAAGAATAATTGAATAAACACTCTAAATGTATTAAAAAACAACAATAGAAACAATTAAAAAAAGAAAAAACACAGATGTTTTTACTAATATTCTGATAAAATTTCTGCCAGGGCTTTTTTCATATCTTCCAGATTATCAGACCCTCCATTACCCGAATGATTGGTTTTTATATCGGAAAAATTTACAGGATCAAAAAGCCTGTGTGCCCTGATCAAACCCGATTCCTTATTCCAGGCCATCAGTGATAAAATATAAGGTTGAAGTTTATTATTAACTACAAACTGAAATTTAAGTTTTAGTTCCTGGACAATCATCATCTCAGATTTTCCTTTAATACTGATAGTTCCGTTGCGCATTTCTTTTTGATAATTATTATCCGGTTCAATTGATACTTCCTCAATATCCTCTACATTTATCACCTGAAGCCAATAGTTTAACTGATCAGTAGGGTAATCTGACAAATTCTCAATATTAACTTCAACCGTGTTAAAGGTTTCGGCATTTCCACGCGAGAGATTCAAATCCAGGTTTAGCCTGGGCTTCTTATTTTTCATGAAAAGAGCCTCAACAACAGAATGAGGTGCAGGCCTTGCAGCATCCTGAACTCTGATATAATATTTGCCGGTTTCGATACACTGATGAGGAGGATTAAGGCTTTGAGGTATATCTATTACATAAATGGTTCCACCTCCATTTTCAAATTGTTTGACTTTGAGGTTTTCAGGGGGAGGTGTAATATTGGCTGATATCATGCTCATAAGCCATTCCTTATCTTTAAAATGTGTGGGGATCATCTTACCCTGGCATCTGCGTTTTTCTGATTTCCCGGAGGAATACTTATCTTCTTCGGGTGACCCGGCAATAATCAATCCTCCTTCAGTATTCAGGAATGCACTAATTTCTTTATACAGGCTGCTTATTTTAACTTTTCCGCTTTTAAATTCGAGAATTGAATTTTCTGCCCGGGGGTCCAGAAAAAAATTCTCAAGATCCCTGAGAGTTAAGGCTTCAACATCTTTTCCCAATATTTGAGCCGAATAATACATAAACCCCATTTTATGTGAACAAGTTAAAAATATCTGAGTATTTCTGAAAATATTTTATATATAATATTATGAATAAACTGTTCTACTAAGCAACTTATTGTCAGTACAAAATTAATTATTTAAACAAAATAATGTATATATAAAACAAATTTTCAATTCATGAGTTAAACGTAATAAATGTCATATAATAATAATTATTAATAGCAAAACAATAATTTTGTAGAATAAGATAATAATTTTTTATTGTAATTATTCCAGCAAATATCAACCAGATAAAATGCCTGACAGTAATAATCATATACACAACAAGAGTACGAGAAACTTAAGACTTGCATTTTTCCTTAATTTAGGATTTACATTGCTTGAGATTGTGGGTGGAATGTATGTTAACAGTGTAGCTATTTTGTCAGATGCTTTGCATGACCTGGGAGATTCTCTTTCCCTGGGCATTGCCTGGCACCTGGATAAAAAATCCCGTAAGGCGTCAACTCAGAAATTTTCATTTGGTTACCAGAGATTTTCGGTTCTGGGGGCCTTAATAAACAGTGTTGTGCTCATTGCAGGTTCCATATTCATTCTTTCTGAAGTTACCGAAAGAATTATGCACCCGGAAGAAACAAAAGCTGAAGGAATGTTGATTTTTGCCCTTGTTGGGATCCTGGTAAACGGATATGCCGTTCTTAAAATGAGACGGGGCAAGACCTTAAATGAACGTGTGGTTGCCTGGCATTTACTTGAGGATGTACTGGGCTGGATAGCTGTATTAATTATCAGTATTGTTCTGCTTTTCACAGATCTTTATATTCTTGATCCTATTCTATCTGCACTAATTACACTTTATGTATTGTTTAACATCCTTAAAAAATTACGGGAGACATTTCTCATTTTCCTGCAAGGTGTTCCTGCAGACATTAATTTAACAGAAATTGAAAAGAAACTCCTTGCGATTGATAAGATAGACTCGCTGCATCATGTCCATACCTGGACGCTTGATGGAGAAAATCATGTTTTTACCGCTCATGTAAAAATAGAAGATGTACACACTTTCAAGGAAATAGTTGATATAAAAAAATGTATTAAATCTGTTATTCAGAAGTATCCTTTTAGTCACTATACTATTGAGATTGAACTTAATGAAGAAGGATGTGAACTGGATGATGGTTAAGGTTTTAAGATTTAACTGTTTGGTATTCTTTATTTCTGTTCAGGGTCTGCTGAAAAACACAAAATAAACTCATAATGAAGACTATACAAATTTTTAATATTTGCATAATGCAAGTCTTTTACTAATATTGGCTAAAAAAATTGCATTTTTTACCGATTAGTATTCTACCATATAAAATAAATTATTTTGTTAGCCTTTAGCGCATCATCTACTTCGTTGGCTTCAGCTTGCAGTATTAATATACAGCTTCGCTTCGCCGGCTTGTATATGATGCACTACAGACTATTTCAGCAAACCCTGTTTGATGTCTTTTTTAGATAAAATTTCAGCCATAAGAATGTCAGGGTACCGGTTAAAATATTAGCCAGAAAAGCGGCCCAGAATACCCCTGTAAGATTCCAGTAAATTGAAGCCAGCCATGCGAGTGGAACGTACAGTCCAAACATTCTGAGGGCCGTTAACCCGGCCGATGGCAGGGGTTTATTAATTCCATTAAAAACATTGATTCCGACCATCAGAATACCCTGAAATCCGTAGCTAAAGGATACAATAAGCAAATAGTCTGCAGTAATCCGTATTACCTTTCCATTATCACTGAAAACAGAAGAAATCGGCTCTGCCCAAAGCTGTGCAACCAGGAAAAGCAACAAACCCCAACCTAAAGCAAAAGCAGTTCCAATGTTAAATCCATTCATCAATCGTTTAACTTTTCCTTTTCCCCAGTTTTGCCCTGCATAAATAATCATCACAGAACCAAGCGCATTTACCAGGATGAGAGAAAACATCTCCATACGGGAAACCACGCCAAAAGCGGCTACAGCTTCTTCTCCAAACTTAGCTATAATCCTTGTTACAATACCTATTGAAAGAGGCGTAATTAGTATACTTGCTGTGGCCGGGCCAGCAATGTAAAGAATCTTTCTCCATGTACGAAGTATTTCTTTTATCCGCGGTAAGAAAACGGTTAGTAATTTTTCTCTTCTGATTAAAACATAAAGAGTAAGTACAAGTCCTACTCCCCTGCCCACGACAGTAGCAATAGCTGCTCCCTTCATTGATAATGCAGGAAATGGACCATAACCAAGAATTAAAAAAGGGTCAAGAATAATATTCGTCACTGCAGAGGCAGTCATAAACATCCCCGGTGTAAAAGTGTCGCCTGTAGCCCGGATAATATTGTTTCCAACCATAGGAACTACAACAAAGATCATCCCCCAATACCAAATGCTCATGTAATCATAAATCAAGGGGATCACATCTGCAGAAGCTCCTAAAGCACGAAACAAAGGTTTTATGGTAAGTTGTCCAACAGTAACCATAACCACAATAATGGTTAATCCGAGCAATAATGCTTCCGATGCATATATTTTAAGAGTGGAGTGTGGTTTCGTAACAATTGATCGTGAAATTAAGGAAGATGTTCCAATGCCTACACCCAATGCCAGGCTTGAAACAACCATAACCACAGGAAAAGTAAAACCCATTGCTGCTAATTCATCAACACCTACTTTCCCAATAAAATAAGTATCAGCCAGGTTGAACATAACCATCCCCAGCATACCTAAAACCATTGGCCAGGTGAGTTTCATCAGCAAAGGAGTTATAGGCCCCTCTGTTAAATCTCTTTGTTTAGCTTTCATTCTTTTCCTTCATTTGCAAGTATTCCATTGAATTTTCAATCATCCTGTTTAATAAATTAAAAGCTATTTTCTTTTCATCTTCAGTAAAATCATTTGTCAAAATACTGGTCCACTCCTTAAAAATTTCTTTCAGTTCAGGGAGTAAATTCCTGGTTTTATCCGTTATGAGAAGCCAACTGGAACGTTTATCATGGCTATCCTGCTTTTTCAGAATAAAACCGTTTTTTTCAAGACTCCTTGTAAGGGTAGAAGTAGTTCCTTTATCCAGTTGAAAATAATTACATATCTGGTGCTGAGTCACCTCTCCTTTTTTTACAACATACATCAGAACAGGAATCTGCCCATGCCCCAGTCCATAAGGACCGGTTTTCTTATGGAAGTACATGGTACCCTGACGATATAAAATGGAAATCAGTCTGCCAAATGATTTACTTTTCTGCATAATTAATTTATTCCTTTGTTTAAAATAATAAAAAGAGGTAAAGTTGAAAAAAAATAGTTGGAATCCCAACTAAATTTATATTATTTAAGGTTGTCCGAATATACTGAAATATTCTATCAGACAACCTTAAAAAACTAATAATTATTTATCTTTTTGAATGAGTTCAATATCGGCATTTATTTTTACTTCTCTGCCCACGATTAAACCTTTTCCAAAAGACCGGTCCCAGTCAATGTTATAATCAAACCGATCAATGGTATGAGTTACTTTAAATCCTGCTCTTGTAGCTCCCATGGCTTTCACAGTTCCCATATACTTAACATCCATCTCAACTTTCCGGGTTACATCCTTCATTGTTAACTTACCGGTAAGTTTATAGTTATCCTCTTTGACTTTGTCAAGCGATTCACCAACAAATGTGATTTCAGGATATTTTGAAGCATTAAAAAAATCCTCTCCCAACAAATGTTTATCTCTTTTTTGGTTATCGGTATCAATACTATTTACCTTGATGCTAACCTTTATCTCAGCGTCGGTGAAATTCTCTTTACCCGATTTAATGGCTCCGCTGAAATCTTTAAACTGTCCGGTTACCTCAGAAATTTTCATGTGCGTGGACACAAACTGAATTTTTGAATGTGCTTTATCAAATTTCCACTCGGTCTTTTGGCCGAAAGCAATTCCTGTTATCATAAGGAATGAGACGATTAATAATAATTTTCTGTTTTTCATAGTTTATAATTTTAAAGTTTATTATCAACATGTTAAAAAACATGACAAAAATCATGTTTAATTGTTCATTACAAAAAAATTAATATAAACTATTGTAATACAGGTAATTTATTAATAAAACATCCCGGGTAACCAGAGAACCAGTCTCATGAATGAATGATATGGTGGCAAATGCATTCACTCCCCATTCTCATGCGGTAGCGGAAAGTTTGGGCAAGCTGAAGGTAATCCAAACAGAAGATTATCTGTAAAATTGAACACATTTAATAAGTATTATAATCTAATACCCATTAAAATAACATCATCTACCTGGAAATTGGTCCCTTTCCATTCTTCAAAATTGTGGTTTAAAATTCGCAGTTGCTCCTCCATGCTTCTGTCGTAAATATCCTGAAGCAGGTTTAAAAGAGCTTTTTTCTTAAATTTTTTGCCTTTAGGCCCCCCGAATTGGTCTACATAGCCATCAGAAAAGATATAAAAAGTATCTCCGGGTTTTACTTCTATCCTCTGGTTAGTAAAAGAATCTCTTTCACTGAGAAAAACTCCTACCGGCATTCGGTCGGCCTTTATTTCGTGCATCTGATCATCCCGGAAAAGAATCATTGGATTATAAGCACCGGCAAAATCAACTATATTTTTCTTTTTATCAATAATGCATAAACCCATATCCATTCCATCTTTTGTTCCTCTGGAAATATTTTCCTGGTGAAGTGACTTCTTAACCTTAGCACGAAGGTTGTTCAAGATATCAGCAGCGTTGTAGACACTATTTTTATCATGACTAACGATCTCATTCAGAAAAGAGATACCCAACATACTCATGAATGCACCCGGAACTCCATGTCCTGTACAATCTGCAGCTGTAACGTAAATTTTATGATCTTTTCGGTAAATCCAGTAAAAATCTCCACTTACAATATCTCGTGGTTTATATAGAATAAAATGGTCCTGAAAAGCTTTATAGAAATGATCTTTCAGAGGCAGCAAAGCATTTTGGATTCGGCTTGCATATTCAATACTATCGGTAATTTCCTTATTTTTTCTTTGAACCTGGTTTTTTGTTTCCAGTATTTGATCTCTTTGTGTCTCTATCTCGTATTTCTGTTCCTCAATGGTTGCAGTCCTCTCTTTTACCTTTCTCTCAAGGATTCTTTTATCATGCATTAGTTTCCTTTCACGGAGTTTTATAAAAACCACAATAAGCAAAACTAGTCCAACTCCGGCTATAACATAAAAAATGGGGGTTTCTGTAAAAGGAGGAGGAACCTCAAAATGGACTGCTTCTGCTTCACTCACCTGTCCCCAGAGATTTCTGGCTCTTGCTTTAATTGTATATTTACCTTTTCTTGTAAAAATTTTTATTTCCGGGTCTTCGGTCCAGTCCGACCAATCATCCATCATACCTTGAATCTTGTATTGATAGTGTACTGAATTATCTCTTAAGAAATCTGGTGCAGACATTCTGAAAGATAGGCCAATACTTTCCTTATAAACTTTAAAATCCTTTAATCTGGTATAATCTTTATCATTCTTTTTTATATGAGAATAAAACAAATTAAAATTTTTGTATTCAGGTATTTCTTTATTTAAATCAATGCTAAAAATATTATTATAATCAACGACATACATTAAATTACTTGTATCCATATAAATATTTTTCACTCCATCAAAAAGACGGAGGTAACTCTCTATTTTCTGCTTATTCTCAATATGATCATTCAGAACATTCCACTTTCTACCGTCATACAACCATGTGAGGTTCTTCTGGTTAAAAATATAGTTGAAATCTTCAAATGCTGAGTTTTTTTCAGTAAGGCTACTATCAACAAAAAAAGAAGTTTTCTGCTCATCATAAACAAAAATATTTGAGGATGAAAAAAGATATGTTTTATTGTCTATAATGTCAGTATAGTAACGTTTCGGATAATCAGAGCCTATCTCTTTCTTTGATATTGTATATAGATTGTTTGTTTCCTTTTTTTCTATTTTATAAACACAATTGTCTCCACCAGCCCATAATATATTTCTATTATTATTGTATGATAATGAATAGACAGGCTCATTAAAATCCTTAATCAAAGATTTTGTATTCCATTGATCATCATCGTATTTAATCCTAAACATCCCTTTCCGGGTAGCAACCATAAAGTCATTATGATTATATGGAATAATCTGATAGATGTAATTCCCTTCCATTACAGGATTAACATTATTAAGGGTATCTACATGGTAAACTCCATAATTTGTCCCTGCCAGAAGATGATTATTCTGAAGTACCAAATGCTCGCATTTGCCATCAATACCTTCTATTTTTTTATACTTATGAGAAACAGACTTAAGTTCCCTGATTTTTCTTGTCCGATAACTCACTCTTTTTCTTGTTTGTATTTTCTCTTCCTGCTGATCATCCTCATCCCCAGATTTAAAAATTTTATTAAAAAACCTTTTCAATTTGCTTGTATCTTTTTCTTCCTTTTTCTCCACTTTCTCTTGCCGCACAGGTTCTTCAACTTCTACAGTTATTTTTTTCTCTTCAAATTCTTTTTCTTTCATTAAATAATACACTCCCTCTCCTGTAGCAACATAGATATTACCAGCCATTTCAATTACATTATTAACCTTTCCTTCCAGACCAGGATAAACAGTAAAGTTCCTCACCGGTAATCTTAGGGGTACTCTTGAAACTCCACTCCCATGGCTAACCCAAAGGCCATTGTTGTTATCAAGGCCAAGACAAAAAACTTCATTATCGGGTAAGCCTGTTTGATAGTTAATAATGTGTTCAATTATATTTGTCTGCTTATTCATAATAACCACTCCGCTGGAAAGAGTAGCTAAAGCAAAGCTGGTATCTGACAGAGAGATTGCTCCCGAAATTAAACTTTCCTGAAGGTAATCATTATGATCTATCTGATAGTTATAAAATTTCATCCCATCAAAGAGATAGAGCTCGTTGTCATCGGTTCCCAGGAGAATCCGGTTTTTGCTATAGGGAATATCAAAAATAATTTCGTTGTGTTTTATATAAAATCCACTAACAATTGGAAATAACGTATCTGATTGGAGACGGTGCAAACCAGAATTCCAGACGTTAACAAAAACATGATCCTTGTTATGAATAATTCCGGTAAAAGGTGAGTTTTCTTTGGCATACCATCTTTTTCTATGTTCCATCTTTTCAGGATCAAAACGAGCAAAGTACTTATCACTCATGAAATAAATAACAGAATCAGCATCTTCAATTTGCATAAACTCTCCTGGAGTTATCGTATCATTGGCCAGTGAAAAGTATTGATAAAACCCTTTTTTGTTCCTTTCCAGGTAACCATAATCGGCATTACAGCCTACAAAAATTCTTTCGGTGGAAGGGTGTTTATGTAACTTATAAGGCATTGAAGGTGTTTTGATTAGCTCCCAGGTTTCTCCATCATAGATCAAGATACCTTTTCGATTGGCAAAAAACATATTGTTATATTTATCCTGTGCTACAGACCAGTTGGTGTATCTACTGCTCTTTTCTTCATCAATGGAAGTCAAAAACAAACTTCCATCCTGGGCAGACATATTAAAAGCAGACAATAAAAAAAAGAAAAGAAAAAGTGGATAAAGCTTTTGAAATATCATTAATCTGTGATTCATAAGAAAATAATAGTTGACAATTTACCAAAAAAAAAGATAATTGAAAAGCAATCCCCCAGAATAAAAGTAAAATTTGCTTTAATTAATCTTTTAAAGAATCTTTCTTGTTCTTTCTCTTAAATAGCTTAAAAATTTTCTTAAAAACTCCTTTTTTTTCTTTTTTCTCCTTTTTATTTTTCTTAAAAAGGTCTATATTAAATAACTTTTCAATTAATCCCGGAGCCTTTTCGCGGTAGTCTAAACAATTATACCGGGAGGTATCAATTTCAGAAAATTTAAATCTGCCAAAATATTCCGGATCTTTTTTGCTTAAGTCTTCAAGAAAATATCCTGTTATGGGTAATGCTGTTGCAGCTCCCTGCCCATACCAAATATTTCTGAAATGTATTTCGGGAGAATCAGCACCTACCCAACAAGCCAAAACAATTTTCGGATTATATCCAACAAACCAGCCATCAGCATGGTTTTGTGTTGTTCCTGTTTTACCTGCAATATCTCCGGGAAAATTAAAATTTTTTATTAAAGAACTCCCCGTTCCTCTTTTCGTAACGTTATTTAGCATCATAGTCATCTGCTCAACCATTTCCGGCGGTAAAATACGGTTGGAAGAATCTACTTTTATAAATCGTTCCAATTCTTCACCTTTATTGTTTTTTATTGATTTTAAAAAATGAGTTTCAATTTTATTTCCTCCGTTGGCCATAATTCCATAAGATTTGGCCACATTCAAAACCGATGAGTTTGTAGTACCCAGGGCTAAAGATGGGACGTGTGGCATTTCCCCGCTGCTGTATCCAAGCTTTTTCGCCATATTAATTACAGAATCAATTCCTGCCTCTAACAATAGCTGCACAGAAACAGTATTAATAGAATTTACAAGAGCACCCTGAACAGAATAAACTCCTCCATAATCATGTTCAGCATTTCTGGGTGTCCAGCCATTATAACTTTCATAAGAAATACTGTCGTTCGGATAGTAATCGCAGGGTTTAATTCCCTGCCGCAAAGCCTCCATGTATACAACAGGTTTAAATACAGAACCAAGCTGACGCTCAGACAACACATGATCATATTTAAAGAATCTATGATTGATTCCTCCAACCCAGGCAAGTATATTTCCATTCTGAGGATTCAAAGCAATAAAGCCAGTTTGCAACATTTTTAAATAGTATTTCATAGAATCCAGTGGCGACATTTTTACTGTTTTGATCCCATCCCAGGAAAATATCTCCATTGGCCTCTCTTTTTTCATCCAGTTATAATTCCGTTTATTTCCTTTCTTCCCTTTGGATAATTGGCTTTCTAATTTTTTCTTAGCCAAGGTCTTTATTCTGGGATCAGTTCCCCTCCTTCCCAATTCTTTGTTGAGCCGGTTTTGCAGGGCTGGCATATGTTTTTTTATTGCTTTATCGGCCGATTGCTGAACCTCTGAATCTATTGTCGTATATATCTTCAAACCATCGCTATATAAATTATAAGATTCGCCGTTTTTCTTCGTATGGTTTTGACACCATTTTGTTAAGTAGCCTCTTAAATATTCTCTGAAATAAGGAGCAATTCCTTCGTTATGCCCAACTGGTCTGTAATTTGTGTTTAAAGAAATATTCTTCAAACTGTCTGATATTCTTTCGGTTAAATAGCCGTACTTTGCCATTTGAGACAACACCACATTCCTTCTTTGTATGGCATTTTGTGGAAACTTATGAGGATTATAAGTATGTGTAGCTTTTAGCATTCCTATTAATGTGGCAACCTGTTCGGTTGATAGTTCACTGGTTTTTTCTCCGAAATATAGCTGAGCTGCGTTTTTAACCCCATAGGTGTTTTCTCCAAAAGGAACCGTGTTTAAATATAGCTGAATGATTTTATCCTTTTCATATAGTTTCTCCATTCGTCTGGCAATAATCATTTCCCGAATTTTACAGCCAATAATATCAATAAACGAAGACCCGTCTCTTGGATAAAGGTTTTTGGCAAGTTGTTGAGTGATTGTACTGCCACCTCCCGCACTTCTGTCACCTAATAAAACGGTTTTAAAAATAACTCTTATAAGGCTTTTGTAATCGATCCCATTGTGTTCATAAAATCTTGCATCCTCAGTGGATACAAGTGCATTAATCATTTTTTCCGGAATTGCACGGAAAGAAATATTATTCCTGTTTTGATAGTAATATCTTCCCATAAGGACACTATCGCTGGTAAAAATTTCCGTAGCTTCTGCGTGTTCTATCATTTTAATTTCTGAAAAAGCAGGAAGTTCTCCATATTTTTCATTTTTTATACCAATTCCAATATAAACAGAAATAGTTACAACAAGGGCAAGAATGGTTATGACAAAAATTTTCAATATTTTACGGAAAGAATGTTTTTTTCTTTTCAGAGGCTTTATCTTTTTATTGCGAGACATAAACAAGATTTTATAAAATAATTCTTTCAAGATAATCTGAATATTATCATTAATTAAAAAAACGAAGAAAAATTTACATATTGCTTTTAACTTGTATTATTCATAAAAATAAAAAAGAACATAGGAATTTAATGTCAGAGCTTATCAAACATGAACATCATTCCTTAATATTTTTTTTTAATTTTGCTTCAAATCATCCAACATGAAAGAGCAGATAACTGATGAACAAAAACAAATGGCTCGTTTTGCGAAGGCTATGGGTCATCCCGTAAGAATATATATCCTGGAATTACTTGCCAAACAGGCATGTTGCTATTCCGGTGATTTATCTGAAATATTACCCATCGCCAAATCAACCCTTTCACAGCATTTAAAAGAACTAAAAGATGCCGGCCTGATTCAGGGGACTATTGAACGACCTAAGATCAAATACTGTCTGAACCAGGAAAACTGGGAAAAAGTTCAAAAATTATATAAAAGATTTTTAGACCTGTAAATTTTTTATTTTCTTTGTTCGTTAATTTACGAAATACGAAATAAAAATTTTACAACCATGGAAATAAAAGTATTAGGTACCGGGTGTCCGAAATGCAAAAAGCTCACCCAGTTAACCGAGGAAACCATCAAAGAAAATGGTATTGAAGCCAATGTTACCAAAGTGGAGGACATAAATAACATCATGGCCTATGGGGTAATGGTCACGCCCTCTCTTGTTGTCAATGAAAAAGTTGTCCTCAGCGGGAAAATTCCTAAAAAAGAAGAACTAAAGAAACTGTTAACTCAAAACCTATAAAAATGAAAATTACAAATTTAATCGCGCTCATTATGTTAATGGGAGTAGGATTATCCTGCAATGCGAATGCAAATAAAAAAGAAAATAAAAAGGAAGAGGCCAGGCAGGCAGAAACAGTAGATGTATACTATTTCCACAATACCAGGAGATGCGCTACATGTAAAGCTGTGGAAAGTGTAACTAAAGAAGCATTAGAAACTATGGAAAATGAAAAGGTTAGTTTTACCGAACTGAACCTGGAAAGACCGGAAGGAAAAAAGAAGGCAAAAGAACTGGGTATCTCAGGACAAACACTGCTTATTGTCTGTGGTGACAAAAAAGTCAACATCACCCAGAAAGGTTTTATGTATGCTCGTTCAAAGCCTGAAAAACTGAAAGAAATTGTCCGGCAAAAAGTGAACGATCTTTTATAATGGAAGAAGCATTAACAAATTTATTAGACAACAGTTCTCTTCCTTTACTATCAGCCTTTATCCTTGGACTAATGACAGCCATCAGCCCATGTCCTTTAGCCACGAATATCTCTGCTATTGGTTTCATCGGGAAAGATATTGAAAACCGGAATAAAGTTTTTTACAATGGTTTGGTTTACACTTTAGGCAGGGTTGTTTCTTATACCGGCCTAGCAGCAGTCATTTTTCTGGGAGCTGACCAGTTGGCGTTATCTGGTTGGTTCCAGCAGTATGGAGAGAAAATACTGGGTCCTTTATTAATACTGATTGGACTCTTTATGCTGGGTGTAATAAATATAACTTTCCCCGGCATAAGCAGGTTTACGCAACGATACCAGGAAAGAGGAGTTAACAATTTCCTGGAAGTATTGCTAATTGGTATCCTCTTCGCTCTTGCATTTTGCCCTTATAGTGGTGTGTTGTACTTTGGAATGCTTATTCCTATGGCAGTGAGCAGTAGCTCCGGTCTTTTATTGCCGGCCATTTTCGCTATTGCAACTGGTATTCCGGTTATCATTTTCGCCTGGGTTCTGGCTTATACAGTAGCAGGAATCGGTAAACTTTACAACGGACTCAAATTGTTTGAGAAATGGTTCCGGCGGGTGGTAGCAGTCTTGTTTATCGCTATTGGTGTGTATTATGTGATTGTTATTTATTTTTAGTTAAGTTGATTGAGTTAATTAAGGAAATCATCTGACAATGCGAAAAGCCAAAAGCAAAAGCAAAAGGCGAAAAGCCAAAAAAATTGAACCACATAAGGAATATAAGAAAACATAAGATAAGCCTGTTATTTGGAAAATAAGTCAACTAACTCAACAAAACTAAACATAGAAATGAAAAAAGAACTCAAAATACTATTCTGGATCGTCGCGTTCTTCCTGTTCGCTTATTTTATGCCATTATACAGTGACCGTTTCCGCGAGGCGATCATGGCCATGCTGGATCTTGCTAAATGGTATGCACAGGAGCATGTAATTTTGTGCTTGTTACCCGCATTCTTCATTGCCGGTATTATTGCAGTGTTTGTAAGCCAGGGTTCAGTGCTGAAATACTTTGGGGCCCAGGCCAAAAAATGGGTCTCCTACTCTATCGCCTCGGTTTCCGGAACTATTTTAGCGGTTTGTAGCTGTACAATACTCCCCTTATTTTCAAGCATTCACAAACGCGGAGCCGGTATCGGACCAGCCATAGCTTTTCTCTACTCTGGTCCGGCAATCAATATTCTCGCGATCATCTTAACAGCCCGAATTCTTGGGTTTGAGATGGGGGTAGCAAGAATAATCGGCGCAGTGGTCTTTGCCATTGTCATTGGCAGTATCATGTCTTTTATTTACAAGAAAGAAGAAAAAGACAAAGCCGAACGACAAATGGCTATACCCCAGGAAGAAGCAAAGCGCCCTATGTGGCAAACAGCTTTTCACTTTTTTACACTGGTGCTTATCCTGGTCTTTGCCAACTGGGGAGCACCTGCAGAAAGCGTTGAAAGCGGAGGCTGGTACTGGATTTGGGCTCACAAATGGCACATCACGGCATTTTTTGGGATTTTACTCGTCTTCTCCCTAATCTATGTGCTTAAGCTGAAAAAAGAATATGTGCTTATTGCTGCAGCCGTAACAGCCGGGTCTGCTTTTCTATTCGGAAATCCCCAGGTACCCGTTGTTGTGGGTATTGCAGGTCTTACCATACTGACGCTTTTCGACAAACGGGATGAAGAAAACAAGCAATGGACACTTTCCACATGGGACTTTGCTAAGCAAATCATGCCGCTTTTAGCTTTAGGTGTACTTGTGGCTGGCTTCCTGCTGGGATCTACACACGGAGATACAGACATGCCCGGCGTGATACCTAACGAATGGATCGTTACCCTGGTAGGTGGCAACTCTATATTCTCTAACTTTTTTGCTTCAATCGTAGGGGCTTTCATGTATTTTGCCACCTTAACAGAAGTTCCTATATTACAAGGATTAATGGGTGCAGGTATGGGGAAAGGCCCGGCATTAGCATTGTTATTGGCAGGACCTTCATTATCCCTGCCCAATATGCTCGTTATCCGTGGTGTAATCGGGACAAGGAAAACATTAGTATATGTTGCCCTTGTAGTGGTTATGGCCACAATAAGCGGATTAATTTTTGGATCAATTTAAATAAAATTTAACCCTCATTCAAAAATTATAGTAGAATCCAGACCCGGTGTATCTCGAAGACACGCCGGGTTTCCTTGGATTATGGAACACTGATGACGCTGATGCAGCTGATTTGCGCGAATGAATAAAACGACCGGCTAGCGTCCTGGTGCCCGGTTTTTGACCTCAAACTCCTGGTGATTTTCTAAACCACCTTAAAATCTGGTTTTCTTCCCTCCAGCTGCTCCTCGTTCCCCTAAAAGGGATGCCCTTCCACATAAATTTCTGCATTTTCACCATTTAGATTAAACCCTCTGTCTGTTGCTATTGCCTGCGAAAGGATACTCCGCAGAAGACGGAGATCGGCAAGCACGGGAGATCTCTCCAACTTTTCTGTTTAGCTTGGTGGAAATTAAACGTCACACACCACCCCAGCTCGCTTCAGCGGGCTCTCATATATGTGTACAGGTGACGAATACAACTGCTCACCTGATATGTGATTTTTTGTCTATGCAGTAACAACCATTATAGTTGCCGCAAGCAGGGAGGTGAGGGCAAAAATAATTTTTAATTTTCTGGGCTGAATATGCACCGTTAATTTAGTTCCTAAGAAGCCGCCAATTGCTCCGGCTATGGCTAAAGGTATGGCTACAGAAGGATCAAAATGCCCGGTGCTTAAATGCCCTAGAAAACCGGCCGTGGCAGTAATCATAACCAATGTTGTAGATGTTCCAACTGCAATGCGCATAGGAACTCCGACAGCCAGAACCATAAGGGGAACCAGAAAAGAACCCCCGGATATACCAACCATCCCAGAAACAAAACCGGTTAATAAAACAATTGGAACAAATATGTAGAGATTAATCCAATAAGTCTGATTACCTGAGTTTAATTTCAACCGATGGGTCTTCTTTACGTTAGCTTCACCTTTTACTGGCCTCAGCATAAGTACCGATGCGATAAAAATGAATACCGCGAATATGTTTTTCAAGAATTTACCTCCAAAGACATCGGAAAAGAAACCGCCAAGAAAAGCCGATATAAGTGTCATCCCTCCAATTAGTAACACCAGCTTCCAGTCGGTTACTTTTTTCTTCCCAAAAAATACAGTGGCCGTCAAAGAAGATGCAATCAGGACAAATTGGCCGGTGGTTGCCGCCACATGCATTCCTATCCCTGAAAGAGCAATAGCAAGCACATAAAAATTACCGCCACCCCGGCCTGTCATTGTCATAGTTGCCGCGATGGCAAATATAATCAAGGCTAAAAACCAAATTTCCATGAGTTAATTATTATTCAGGTGTTTATAAATCTTTCCAGGCATCAGGACTGAAATAAGGTTGTTGTAACCGCCTTCTAATATTTTTACCTTGTCATAACCTCTGCTCTTAAGGTAAAGAAAGATCATCACACATCTTACTCCAGAGGAGCAAAATACTCCTAACAACCGGTTTTTTGGTATTTCGTTAATTCTTGATGGTACCTCATGCATGGGAATTTCCAGCAAGGAGATGTGATGCTTCAGGGGGAACCGAAGGGTTTCGGTTTCTTCTTTTGACCTTAGATCAAGGAGTACTGCATCCTGTTGTTTTAAAAATGATTCCGGATCGGTTTTATGCTGGGCAGTGGCAAAATATTGAAAATCCATGCTTTCGATTATTCTTTCCAATTCATTCATAAAAATTGTTTTTTTTAAAATTACACGTACGTTTATTTGTTATAGAGTCTGTATTCAAAGTTCTTCAACATTTGAGTCAGGACAGGAAAACTCTTTGCAATCTGACGGACATTTAACAATCCTTTGGGCACATCTTATAAAATCAAACAAGCAAGGCACGTTCAATTTGTAATACACTGTATTTCTTTCCTTTACTCCGGATACGATATTGTATCTTTTCAACAGGTCAAGATGTTTGGACATCGTGGATATATCAATGCCTGCAATCTGAGCAAGTTGAGAAACCGAATAAGATTGTTTTCGAATTGCATCAAGAATAAAGAGCCTCGTGGGATGCGACAAAGCCTTAAAAATATTAGCTTCTCCCTGATATTGATTGGTTATTTGCAGGTTCATTTTATAGATTTTATGCGTTAAATTCCAGTTTATTTGTTTGTTTTATCGTGTATTTGGTTTTTTTGCCAAACGACCAACAAATTTAAAAGATTATTTTTATATGGCAAGATAGAAAATTTCAAACTTTCGAGTCAAAAAGCCAATGAAAAAACACTTCGACAATTCAACAATAGGAAACAAAATATTATGACAAAACTCATATTAAAAAAACAACAATTTGCGCAACATTTTTTAGCAAATAATGTTATATAAATAACAGTGTTATTAAAATAACAATATTAATAAATAAAAAAAAGGAGTTTATTATGAAAGATATGAATGTAAATATTAAAGCAGAAAGTAAAAACGCTACACAAACAGAAGTTAAAGCACGTAATTTCAAAATGACCATTGATGAACCTCAAAACCTTGGTGGAACCGATGAAGGAGCTAATCCTGTAGAATATGTATTGGGGGCTTTATCGGGTTGTCTGACCGTTGTTGGTCATTTGGTAGCCAAGGAAATGGGATTTACTCTTCGCGGAATGAGCATGGAATTAAGTGGAAATTTAGACCCAGCAAGGTTTATGGGGAAATCCAAAGAGGAAAGAGCTGGATTTAAGGGAATTGAAGTAAAGATTCATGCCGATGCGGATACAGATGAAGAAACACTGAACAAATGGGTAGAGCAAATAGAAGATCGCTGTCCTGTGAGCGATAATCTATCTCATGAAACACCTGTTCAGATTAATGCGCTGAAATCGGTTGACGCGATGAGCAACTAATTCCTCAGGACATAGCTGATAAATTTAAAATACCTAAATCTGCTGTATAAACAAAAAAGCAGACTTAGGTATTTTTTTACCATTCTGGTGTTTATCCCTAATGTCATCATGGCAAGTTTCATGTTGCCAATGATCGAATATAAAAATAAAACACAGTTAAAACGGAAATAAACTGATCAGTTTTAATCAGTCGCATCAGTGGTATTGGCGTTCTATAAAAACTTTCATCCTTTACAGGAAAAACATATCATCTTCCGGTGGTGCTTTTCTTTTTTCTTCAATATCTATGTCAGCTTCATCAGGAGTCTGGTTAAAGGCATTTTTTCTTAATTGCAGATATGTTTTATAAACTGTCTCTTTTCCATCTTCTTCCACAATAAAGAAAGGGGTGTATTCCATGCTGTGTTTCTCTGCTAGCCTGAATCCCTCTGAATCAGATTCTCGCACATCAGCATAAGCTACATGATCAATTTTATCCATTTCATTGTGGGCTTTTAAACGCTCGGTTACTTCTTTACATTTTTTGCATTCACTTCCATCCTCAAGAATTTTCTTAACCATTGTGATTTTCATATCTCTAATCTTTAATAGTTTGATTGAGTCAACAAATATAAAAAAGATATTGTTTTCCCTTACTGAATTTATTTATGCAATAATTTCTTTTTACTTTTAAGAAAAATATGAAAACGTGTTGTAACTTTCAATTGATAAAAAACTATTTAACAATAAAAAACATGAAAATCCTTATCCTCTGCACCGGGAACTCTTGTCGAAGCCAGATGGCCGAAGGCTTTCTCATATCTATTGATTCCAGCCTTGATGTAAACTCAGCCGGGACAAAACCGGAAAATGAAGTAAATCCGAAAGCTATAGAGGTAATGAATGAAAAAGGCATTGATCTGTCTCAAAATTTCCCGAAGAAAGTGGATGAATTTCTGGATCAGTCGTTTGATTATGTTATTACGGTCTGCGATTCAGCCAAGGAAACATGCCCGGTTTTTATGGGGGATATAAAACACAGGCTTCACATGGGTTTCGAAGATCCGGCCGGAGCTACCGGGACAGAACAGGAAATCCTTAAAAAATTCAGGGAAGTACGTGATCAGATCCAGGAAAAATTTTATTCCTTTTATCAGAATCGTATTCTTAATAAAAAATCAAAATAACTTTTGCATTAAACAACTGGTATTCTTACATTTGTACCCAACTGGTTGTTGTTGACTTTTAATAAGAATTATCTGAATTCAATCATAAACAAGAAAGACTTATATATCCCAAAATTACTTTAATTAGACATTAAACATAAATTAGTTGCAAAAGCAAATCTAATTTATAATACAGCAGGACAATATGGAAGAGAAAGATATCAAAAAAAGGCTGAATGAACTTGAAAACTCATACAGTGAACTAAATGAGCAATATCAATTTTTATTCGAAAGTATAAATGATGGTGCAGCGATTCTTAAACCATCGAATGGGGGCAAAGATTTTGTAATATCCGATATAAATCAAAGTGTAGAAGAAATTGAAAAAATAAAAAAAGAAGAAGTACTTGGAAAGTTATTTTCTGAAGCCTTCCCAAGAGCTCATTATAATGGATTGTCAGAAGTATTCTCAAGGGTTTGGAAGACTGGTAAAACAGAAAGCTTTCCTTTGCTTATTAAGAAAGATTCAGAGATAACAAATTATCATAGAAACAAAATTAAACGTCTCCCCAATGGAAATTTACTGGTTCTATATAAAGACATTAAAGAATTTGAAAAATCAAAAAAAGCACTTGCTGAAAGCGAAAATCGGCTTAAACTAGCTCTAGAAAGTACCCAAATTGGTATGTGGGACCATAATTTAAAAACAGGGGAGGTATATCGCAGTAAAGAATGGGCTGAAATGCTCGGATTCAAAAAAGAGGAGATTGACAACAACAGTAAAATATGGAAAGAACTAATCCACCCCGATGACCTGGAAAAAGTGGAAAAAACTGCCGAGGCTCACGAATCAAGTAAAACAGATACTTTTCATGTAGAGCACAGACTCAAAACCAAAAATGGAGATTACAAATGGATATTAAACTGGGGCAAAATCATTGAAAAAGATGAAAATGGTAATCCTGCAAGAGCAGTAGGTACTCACCTTGACATAGACAAGCGAAAAAAAGCAGAAGAAAAATTATCGGAACTAAATGCCACAAAAGATCGCTTATTTTCTATAATCGGGCATGATTTAAAAAATCCATTATCTGATATTTTAGGTTTTTCTTCCCTTTTAACCTCAAATTATTCAGAGTATTCGCCAGATAAGATAAAAACTTTCATTGGTTATATAAAACAAGCAGCTGCAAGAATGCACGATTTGCTGGAAAATCTTCTCCGTTGGTCCAGACTGCAAAGAGAAGAAACTCCTTACAGACCTGAAAAAATAGACATTAATAAGCTTTTTGCCAAAATTGTTTCACAGTTTCAGACAAAAGCTGACGCAAAAAAAATTAAACTTTCCTATCCGGAAGATGAAATCAACCTTGTTCATGCAGACAGAAACATGATAGAGACTGTACTTAGAAACCTTATTTCCAATGCATTAAAGTACACAGAAGAAGAGGGAGCAGTCTCTGTTTTTACAACTGAAGGCGAAAACCATAAGATGATAGTTTCAGTTGAAGACACAGGAATAGGAATCAAACCAAATAATATAAATGAATTATTTCAGGCAGACAGGAGTAAAAGTACATGTGGAACTAACGGAGAAAAAGGCACAGGCCTGGGGTTAATTCTGTGTAAAGAAATTATCGATATTCACAACGAGGACATTTGGGTTGAGAGTGAACCCGGAAAAGGAAGTACTTTTAAATTCACACTTTTAAATGCTAATTACCAAAACTAATTATTATTTATATGCCGGTTTAATTGCAGACGATACAGCTGCAGCACCACAAAAAAGAGGCATATGTTCAACTGCTTCAAAACCAAAATCAGTCAACAAACGTGTTAATTCCTTTCTTGTATAAAATTCACGTGCCGAATAGGCAAGATAATGGTAGGCTCCCCTTGATTTTGATAAACGTCCGCCGATACCAGAGACAATATTTTTAAGATAAAAGTGAAATCCTTTTCTTATAAAAGACGAATTGGGCTGGCTGCTTTCTACTATTATTAATTTTCCACCGGGCCTTAACACTCTGAAGATTTCACGTAAGTATAAGGATGTATTGGGATTCTTAAAAGTTATATTTCTAAAAGCAAATGAAATGCCAACTACATCGAACTCATTATCATTGAAAGGCATCTCTGCCGCATCTCCTTCAACAAAATGGACGTTGCTTACTTTGGATTTCTTAGCCTTAATCTCCGCTACTTTCAACATAGATGAACTAAAATCGTATCCTGTAACTTTAACTTCTTTATTCTTCTTTGCGATTCTAACTGCCATATCTCCGGTCCCAGTACCCAGATCCATAACCCTCGAGGGTTTTTCTTCCAGTATCTTTTGCACAGCTTTCTTGCGCCAATGCTCGTCCATGCGAAAAGTCAACAACCGATTCAGGAAATCATAACTTTCCGGTACCTTATTAAACATCTTTTGGAGAGGTTTCCCTTTTGCCTTCATTTCAGCCTTTGCAAGTGATTCTTTTGTACTCATATTCGATATTTAAGTGGCAAATATATGTTTTTTATATTTTCAAAACAGGAAAACAGAAATAATGTTTGGCTACAAGAGATCAATATTAAAAAGGAAAATAAATATGTTTATCAAATTTTTAGCTCTGTTAATATAAATTTTCTAATGTTTTCTAAAAATCTCCTTTAGCCTTCATCCAATAATTTATATTTTAAAGCTCAAATAAATAAGAAAGAAAATGCCTGAAAAAATAAGAGCTGTTCTAATTGATGACGAACATAAAGGTCTGGAGGTTATGGATAAACTGCTATCGACTCATAAAGAAATAGATATAGTAGGAAAAATAGATGATACAGACAAAGTCCTTCAATCAATAATTCAAAACAAACCGGAATTGGTTTTTCTGGATATTCAGATGCCTCAAAAAGATGGTTTTGAAATTCTACACGAATTACAAAACCTATCATTTACACCTAAAGTTATATTTACTACCGCCTATGAACAATATGCTGTAAAAGCATTTTGCGAAGAAGTGGTTGACTATTTGCTTAAGCCAATAGACCTGGAAGAATTGTATAAGGCAATTGAAAAATACAAAAAATGCAAAGTTAATACATATCAAAAACAGACACAGCCTATTCATACACAGGATTCTAAAATTAAATTTCATAGCTGTGATGGAATTGTTTTCTATAACAAAGAGGAAATATTATATGCTGAGGCAGAAAAGAACTACAGCTTTCTTTATGCAACAAGAAATAGAACAGAACATCTGACAATGAACCTTGGGAAATTAGAAAAAATGTTAGCTTCTCCTCCATTTTTCAGAATCAGCCGTTCTATTATTATCAATACTAATTACCTCCGAAAGGTAAACAGAAAGAAGCAAGAATGTATTCTGGAATATAAAGGAGAACTTTTAAAATTTCACATACCTCAAAAAAAGATAAAGGATTTGAATAATTTTCTGTAAATAAATATAATTATTTTAGGTATAATAATTGCGGTTTATACCTTTAATTTATATATTTAAAAGCCAAAATAAGTATCAAAAACAATTCAATAAAATTCTTCTAAATCTAACACTATGAAAAAAACATTTTTACTACTGGCAATTACCCTTTTCATAGGGGGAATTTCTTTTCAGTCATGCATTAAAGAAGGCTGTACCGATAGTGATGCTATCAATTATGATGAATATGCCACCGATGATGATGGAAGTTGTATCTATGAAGGTGAAGGGATCTTCTGGACCGATCAAGACTATGGGTTTGATGGTATAAAGGTTTATGTAGAAGGTACTTACGTAGGGTCTATCACAATGTACTCTTCTTCTACCCCAGATTGTGGTGAAAGTGGATTCGTAACCATTACAAGAGAAACCGGAGATTACTCCTTTTCTGCAGAATCTACTGATGGTACAACTACCTGGTCAGGTGAAATTACAATCAATAAAAATTCATGTTCAAAGATGCGACTTTACGTGAGTAAGAGTGGAAACACAGAGACTTCATTCTCTTTGTATGGAAATCCCTCAAAAGAACTGGAAGTTGCACCACTTACTGCAATTAAATAAGAATTGAAATCCTTCGGTTAAAAAACTTTTGTCATTCCTTTTCTCATAGCATGCAGAAAATAATGCATTTTGAGAAAAGGATTTTTTATATTAGTCCCATAAAATCAACAGAAGGTGAAAGCAAATAAACAAAAGTTAAAATATTACAAACTGAATAAAATTCTGAGTTTATTATTCCCCGTTTTGTTAGGGATTTTGCTGCTGACTGCAGGAATATTAAAACTTATTAATATTAACAGTCTTATCATTCAAATAAAAGCTGAATATGAATTAGGCTTTTTTTCTTTGCTAGTCCCTGTTCTGATTTTAATTGAAATATATTTTGGTTTAAACCTGGTAACCCTCTCCAATACAAAGAAAATCGCCTTAAGCACATTTGTTCTGATTTCATTTTACACCTTATTTTCTTTATATGTTCAAATCTTTCACAATGGGAATAGCTTGTATTCTGGTAGTTCAATGAAAATTTTATCAACAGGTTCCTTATTCCTTTTCTATTCTACAAACATAATAATGATAGCTATCTCCTATTACATTTATCACAAAGGAAATAAAACAACCAATCTTCATATTCTAAGAACCATACAAATCATTTTTATTGGAGTGATTTTTACTACAGGTTTTCAACTAAATAACCGCTTGGTTTCTTCAGTTTTAAAGAGTTATACTCCGCATACTGATAAAAAAACAACAGAAAATAAAAATTTAAATAAAAAACTTCATAAAGATTTTAACCTTGATAGTTCAAAAACTTACATGCTTTTCTTTTTTTCTAAGTCATGCTCCTATTGTTTAAATTCTATTGAAAACATTAAATTATATCAAGAAAAAAAATTGGTTGACAGTGTAATACTCATTCAGTCGGAATTGGGAAAATCGGATAAGATCAACAGCAAATTAAACTATTATCATGATTTGGAGGAAAATAATATACAGTTAAAAATAATTCAGCCTGAAATTTTCGGAAAGTATGTTAGAGTATATCCTACAACTCTATTCATAAAAAACAATAAAATACAAATTACACATAAAGGGCTTATGCCCGCCCCTTTAATATTCAAAAAAATTTATCCGGAAAAATTAATTAATCCCAGGACGGAACAGTAAAACAAAAACTACTTCCTTTTCCAAGCTTGCTGTATACATTAATTCTACCCCCATTTCTTTCAACAAACTCTTTACAAAGAATCAGCCCTAGACCTGTTCCCTGCTCATTTTCAGTTCCTTCAGTGCTAAATGCTGCATCCATATTGAATAATGCCTCTACTCTTTCTTTGGGTATTCCAACGCCTGTATCTTTCACACAGATTTCTATCATGTTTCTATCTTCGAGGTTATCGTAATATACAGATGCAGTAATAGTGACTTTACCCCCATTGGGTGTAAACTTCACAGCATTGGAAAGCAAATTTCTAATAATAAAATAAACCGATTCCTGGTTTGCATAGGGATGTAAATTTTTTTCAACACTTACTTCCAATTCTAAGTTTTTCCTTCTTAAGTCTTCTTCACAAAGTTTAAAAGCACTATCAATGATCCCTCTCAAATTAAAGTCTTCGGGAATCACCGATATTTTATCGAGCTGAATTCTTGACCATGTTAACAAATTTTCCAGTAGATTATATGTTCCATCTGCAATTTTAACCAGGCTTTTTATGTATTCACTTTCTTCCTCTTTTGTGATGATATCGTAATTTTCTTCCATTAATTTTGCAAATTGCAACAGGTTCGAGACCGGACTTCTCAGATCATGTGCAAGAATTGAGAAAAATTTATCCTTGGTTGCATTCGCTTCGCGCAATTCTTTTTCCGATTTTCTTAAAGCCTCTTCGCTTTTCTTTCGCTCTGAGATGTCATTAATGGCTACTACTCTCATTGTTTCTCCATCTCTTTTCACTGTTCTTACATTTACTTCTACAGGAAATACTGTTCCATCGTTTTTAATGGCCTCAAATTCAAATCGACCCGAAAAATTATCCAAATATCTGCTTCTTACAAACTCATGGTATTTAGGGACAATAAAATCATAAATTTGCCGCTTTTTGGCCTCTGTCTCAGTTATTTTAAACATTTTAAGTATAGAAGGATTCACATCTATCACATTCCCATTCTGATGAATAATAATTCCTTCATGCGTTACTTCTGTTAATCTTTTAAACCGTTCCTCACTGTCTTTCAATTCTTTTTCTATTCTTTTTTCCTGTGTTATATCTCTGAAGATGCCAAAAGTACCTTCAAAATTTCCTTTTTTATCATATTTTGGTGAAGCAGTCAGGTGTAAATTTTTCTTCTTTCCCCCGGAACAAATGATTTCAACTTCATAGGTAGATTTTTCTCCAATAAGTCTTTTCTGGGTTTCTCTTGTCAGCTTATGAAATTCCTCCCTGGAAGTGAACTCCTTTAAAGATTTGTTTATCAGACCACCTGGCTTTACCTCAAAAATCTTTTCTGCTGCTTTATTGGCAAATTTAAATTCTTCATTAACATTTGTGATACCAATCCCTTCCCCTTGTTCTTCAATAAGTAACTTGTATTTTTCCTCACTCCTTTTCAGCGCTTCTTCTGTTTTTTTAAGATGCGATATATCGTAAGCCACCTGAAGTTTTACCATCCTCCCGTCTGTCCATGAAATAGCTTTTTCAGAATACTGGTACCACTTTTTCTCCTTTTCGTTGTATCTTTCCCAATTAAAAGAACCTTTTGGGTTTCCATTCTTATCAATAATTTTATCTTTTACACATTCATTGCAAATTTGATCATTCCCGTAACAAAACAGTTCCCTGCAATTTTTTCCTGTTTTATCTCCATATAATTGCTTGGCATAATTGTTTAGGAAAATAATGTTAAATCTTTCTATATCCACAATGGTTATAATTGCATCAAGACTGTTTAAAATAGTAACAAGCCCTTCATGTGTTCGCTTTAACTCACTTTCTTTTTCTTTATTGTGGGTAATATCCCTCGATATACCAAATACCTTTTCTTCTCCTTTCGATGTTTTAAAAGGAACCGTATTAATATCCACATACTTTATTTCTCCTGATTTACAGATTATTCTTGATCCTTCCCAAACGGCTTCTGATAATTCTATGAGATTAGTCTTTTTTTTCATTTTTTCAAGATCCTCAGGATGCAAAAAATCCCAGGACTTTTTTCCGATCATCTCTTCACGTGTATATCCGTGAACTTCACAAATTTTATCATTCACAAATTCAAGTGTTCCATCTTTATCCCGGATATAAATTCCATCATTAGCATTTTCAAAAAGAATTCTGAATTTTTCCTCACTCTCCTTAATTTCTTCTTCAGCCCTTTTTTGATCTGTAATATCTCTTGAAATCCCAAGCACCTTTTGTGTTACTCCTTCTGAATTTTTTAACGGAACCAGAATAGTATCGAGCCAAACCATATTGTTCCCAAGATGACTTTTGGCGATTTCTCTTATTGTCTCTCCATTTTTTACTACAAATTCAAGAGATTTTTTTTGTGCGGATGCAATTTTAGATGGGAAGAGTTTTTCCATCTTCTCGCCAATAATTTTTTCTCTGGGATATCCTATAGCCTGAATAGCAAAAGAATTTACATATTCAATAGTTTTTTTTACATCAATAATAAAAACAAATTCCCTGGCCGCTTCTGAAATTGTTTTATAATAATTAACCTGGGATTCAATTTCCCGGATATACTTTTCAATATCATTATGTGAATGATTATGAACATTCATTTTTAGAAACATATATTTAACAAAACCATCCTATATTAATTACGTGGCACAAAACAAACAGGATGTTTATATTACATTAATACAATATATCATCTGTTCAAGATACATTAAAATATGATAAAAGGAAAGAAATTGAATAATGTATTAAATTTATTTTTCACTTTTCAAATTCCAGTAACTCAACAGGGGCTCCATTGTGTTCAATCATGGCCACACGTACTCCTTCTGAGGGTGGATTAGGGGGAACCAGGATATCAAGCTTCCTTTTTTCCAGCTCATAATCCAGGTCATCTACCTCAAAAGCGATATGAGGAACATTTTGAACCAATTCGGGCAGCGGGCAATCAGGATCAAACCTCATCCATTCGATTCCAAATGGACTTTCACTAAATCCGGAGACATAAAATTTCAGTTGTGGTATGTATTTTTCTCCTTCCAGTTTCTGCGTGGTGGGAATCCCTATGTGATGATACCTCCACCCCCATTCAGAAATGGCTTTCGGTAGTTCATGGTCTTTTCTTAATCTGGACATATTGTGATATTTTCTTTCTTTTAAATAAGGTGCTCCATTTCTCAAAAATAGAGAAAAAAAAATTACATTTACACCAAAATTTCATAATTAATTTTTATGGAAAACAATCAAAAAGCTACATTTATCAAAAAATGGTGGATTTCCTTCCGTCCCTTCTCCCTTCCTGCTTCAACCATGCCGGTAATTTTTGGAACTGTACTGGCTGTAGTTTATGGAAACGCCAATTTTAATATTTGGTATTTCCTTCTCTCGTTGGTAGGAATTGTTATTCTGCATGGTGCATCAAACATTTTGAGCGACATACATGATTATAAACGCGGGCTCGACAAAGAACCTACTCCGGTAAGCGGAGGTGTTGTCAGAAAACTAATTTCTATCAAAGAAGCAAAAAATGCCTCCATCATATTGTTTTCTGCCGGAGCATCTATCGGCTTGTTACTAACGTGGCTAACCGGCCCGTGGCTATTAGGGATAGGTATTCTTGGATTGATAATAGGTATTTTCTACACTACAGGGACAAAAATTTCTTTAAAGTATAATGCCCTTGGAGACTTAGCAGTCTTTTTTGACTTTGGTATTCTGGGAGCGCTGGGTGCCTGGTATGTACAGGTCGGAGAATTAAGCTGGATTCCGGTAATCTGGTCTGTTCCGATGGCCACCCTGGTAATTGCCATCCTGCACGCCAATAACTGGCGGGATATTAAATCCGACCGGACAGGAAGAATAATTACCATTGCCTCATTGCTCGGAGATATTAAGTCTTTGCGTTATTACGCTGTTTTAATATACGGACCGTTTTTCATGGTACTTGGCCTGATTCTAATACCCTATCTATTCTTCCCGGAGCTAGTGGCTATGCCTTTCACCTTTCTATTAACCCTGCTGGCTTTACCCATTGCTATTAAATTATGGAATAAGGCATTAAAAAGGCATAATCCTGAAAAACCGATGGATTTTGCAACGCTTGACGGAGCAACTGCCAAGCTAAATCTAACATTCGGACTGCTTTGTTCGTTTGCTTTAATTCTTGATCTGGCACTAAATTCAATATTCTAAATGAACTTTAATCAGAGACGAGGAATAAAAAATAATTACCTGTTTCTCCTAATACTGGTTGTCGCTCTTATTGTCTTCATTCCGCTATTTATTTACCGAACCATTGGCCCCTTAGACTTCTGGTGGTGGATGTCTGCCAACCTGGTTATTCTTTTGTCTTTAAGCCTCTTAACAGATGCAAGTTATCGCAAGGAACTCACAGGTGATTTTCAGAAAAGTATTCCCAAAAAAATCATCTGGGGATTGGTTTCTGCTGTTTTACTGTATGGCGTTTTTTTCATTGGTAACGCACTTGTAAGGTGGATTTTTGACTTTGCCGGAAAAAATATCAGCGATGTTTATGGATTTAAAGGCGGAGCCGAAAATATACGCATCGGGTTGCTGATGCTGATCATTATCGGTCCGGGCGAAGAACTCATGTGGCGTGGTTACATGCAGGGAACTTTTTCTGCCTCGTTGGGAAAAGTAAAGGGTTTCCTGGTTGGGGTTCTTTTTTACACCTTAATTCATGTGGCAACCGGAAATCTTATCTTAATTCTTGCTGCTCTTGTTGGAGGTTTATTTTGGGGATGGATGTACATGAGATACAGATCGATGCTCCTGAATATTGTAAGCCATATTGTCTGGGACATTGCCATATTCCTGGTATTCCCGTTAAACGGATAAAAATGTAATAATTGCTAAAATCAAAATAATCCCGGAAAACCAGAATTATTAGTTATAAAAAATCATTTTCTGAGCAAAACTGAAGCCCCTATTATCATCGTACCACCCATAATTTCATTCCAGGTAAGCACTTCATTAAAAAGAAATACACCGAATAAAATTCCGCTGACTACCTCAATATAAGAAAGGAAAGAGGCTGTTGACGCAAATATTTTTTTCAGGGCATGGAAGAACAACCAGAAACCTATAACACCTACCAGAACAGCATATATCGAAGCAACTGAAAACTTGTGCAAAGTAAGTTGGTCCAGGCCTGTAAATAGAAAAGGCAAAAAACATATTGCTCCTACAAAATTCTGAAAAAATACAATCTGAGGAGAAGAAAACTTAGTGGACTGGTGTTTAAATATTACCACCATAGCTGCATTAAGAGCTGCAGAAAAAAGCATTGCAGTCATACCCAAAAAGACCTGATTGCCGAAATGAATAGGTTTATCCGAAAAAACAAGCACAACACCAACCATCGCAACAACTAAAAGAAACATATTAAAATATGGAAGGGGTTCTTTCAAGAAAAAACGACTGAAAAGAACGGCTAAAACAGGATAAGTATAAAGAATAATAACCGCATTACCTATGGGAGCATTTAAAAAACCAATGAAATAAAAGAAAAGGCGCACCGCATTAATCAAAGAAGCAATTAACAAAATTTTTATACCATTGCCAAAGACCTTTTCTCTCTTAAACAAAAACCATATCCCAAAAAATATTACGGGAAGAGCCACTCTGAAAAAAGATATCAAACCGGGAGATAAATCAAGGTATTTAATGAAAGCCCCGGAAGAACCCCATATTATGGCAGCCAATACTATTTTTAAATTATCAGGAATAACATTCTTTTTCATAAAGCACTTCTTACAACTGCCCGAAATTAGTTATAATTTTCCAGGCTGTAATCTAAAATGGTTCTAATCTAAATAATCTAAGGCTGTCTTATTGTATAACATTTTCTGAAGAGAAGATCACTCTTTATACTCAGTTGGAAGTTTTTTCATAAGAGAACCTGAGGAAAGTGATAACACAGGGACTATTCGTAAACCTCCTTTTTTAAGAGCCCTGGCTGTCCATTCGTTGCATGTTCTGAAGCCCCAGTACTTTCTTTCTGACAGGAAATAAATACCTTTTTTGCCAGCCGGAATCAATTTGTCTTCATCGTCTCTTTCAAAAATTTTTATAATATAATCTATCATTTGATAAAAATCCTCACGGGGAATGGCCACAGCCCTGACATCTGAACCCGCAAAAAATTTTTCCGGATCATAGGGTATTCTGAGTACACGAAACACCGATCGGGTAGGTATAAAAACTGCCCGGAGAGCTAAGAGGACATTATCATCAGGTGCCATAAAATATTTTTTGTCACCCCAGCTAATGTCCAGGTAGTCAGACTGAGGGAACTCTTTTGTTAAGGCAGGAAATATAGAATCCAGAGAAGACTTTTTTATTATAATACCAGTATGCCAGCCATGTTTGGCTACATAAAACGTTTCTGTTTCTTCTTTCTGGGTTTTTAAAGGGGTAATTGCCTGCTCATTTGTTGAGCAACTTATAAAACATGCAGAAAGAAACAAAATAACATAAAGAAACTTCATAATACGATTTCAATTACCTTTATTAATTATAACTCAATGAAATGCATACAAATTATATCCCGATCACTGTTTTCTAAATCTCTATAAAATTATTTTCCATAACTTCAATATTTACAGGACTAAATATTAATGCAAAGCGTGTATCGCATATAATTAACTAAATTATAGCCTGTGGTCTGTAATTAAAAATATTAAAATCGTAAGGGTTTCAGACTTTAAAGATTTTCATACTTTATTTCCTCCGAAAAAGTAATCATTTCTAAAAGGAAAAAATAAGTATGTCTCTAAATACAGAAGAGTCAAGACAAGAAAATTGGATCAGGTTACTTATATTCAATGGACTATATCATTGTTTTTTTGTAACTTGAAAAGTTAACTTATTATTCAATTTCTTTATGAAAGTCGTTTATATTGCCACTTATCCGCCAAGGAAGTGTGGGATTGGTACATTTACCAATAATCTCATAAATTCAATAAAATCTAATTACAAAAGCAATTCAGATAGCGATGATACTATTGTTATCGCCATGAATGATGAAAATTCAGTTTATGAATATCCCAGTGAGGTGAAACTTACTATCCGTTGTAATCATCAGAAAGATTATATACATGCTGCAAATTTTATTAACTTCAGCGGTGCTAACCTATGTGTGTTGCAACATGAATTTGGTATTTACGGAGGTGAAATGGGAGTGTATATTCTCCCGCTAATAAACAGGCTAAAAATTCCTTTAGTAGTTTGTTTTCATACTGTGCTTAAAGACCCATCCTATATCCAGAAATCCATTATTGCTGAAATTGGTAAAAAAGCATCTCATGTAATTGTAATGAGCAATCTGGCTGTTAATTTTCTGCACCGTATCTATAAAATCCCAACGAATAAAATAGAACTGATAGAACACGGTGTACCGGATTTTAAGCACCTATCAGCAAAAAGCATAAAAGTAAAACTGGGTTTTAATAGCCGGCCTGTGCTTATGACATTTGGTTTACTTGGAAGAAACAAAGGAATTGAGACCGTTTTACATGCTCTCCCTGCTGTTAAAAAAAAGCATCCTGATCTTCTTTATATCATCCTTGGGCGTACTCATCCGGCAATTTTGAAGATTTCAGGAGAAGAATACCGGGAATATCTTAAACTGTTGGTAAAAAAATACCAACTGGAAAATAATGTTTATTTTCACAATCGTTTTGTCAACGAACAATCTTTGCTTGAATACCTCTCAGCAACAGATATTTACATAACCCCTTATTTATCTGAAGAACAAATCACCAGTGGTACGCTTGCTTATGCGGTAGGTGCCGGTTCGTGCGTTATTTCAACTCCCTACTGGCATGCCAAAGAATTATTAGATAAAGGCAGAGGTATTCTCTTTAATTTTAAAGATTATGGGGCCTTGTCTAAAACCCTGAATGATCTGCTAGAACATCCTGAAAAGTTAAAAAAGTTTCGTGCAAAAGCCTGGGAATATGGCCACAAAATGAGATGGGTGAAGAATGGCAAGCAGTATATTCAGTTGTATAAAAAAACCATCAAAAACTATAAAGAACCGCTGTCAGTCAGGAGATTTTCAATTGATTTAACGGTTATGCCCACCCTTAAACTTGATCATGTTTACAGACTTACAGATGATACAGGAATTGTTAGACACGCCAAGTATGGGATTCCTAACCTGAAAGACGGATATAGCCTGAATGATAATTCCAGGGCTTTATTAATGACTGTTATGTATTATAAGCAAAGAAAGGACAGGAAAATACTCGATTTAATTCCACGATTCCTAAGCTACATTCAATATATGCAGAATTCTGATGGCACTTTCAGAAATTATCTCAGTTTTGACAAGACATTCAAGGATGAACTTGGTACCGAAGATTCATTTGGCAGGGCTATCTGGGCTCTTGGACACCTCGTTCGCTACAAGCCTAATGACGCTTTCAAGCAAACGGGTAAAGAAATTTTACTCAGATCTGCTTCTTATTTTGAATACATTCAATCAGTCAGAGGTTTAGCAAACACAATAATAGGAATATGCTTCTTTTTAAAAGAATATTCTGAAAAAGAAGAAATGTCTAAAGTACTGAAGAGTATGGTTGGGAAATTGATGGGCCATTTCCAAACTAATGCCAGGGCAGACTGGAAATGGTTCGAACCCAGGATGACTTATGATAATGGTATCTTACCGCTTGCTTTATTACATGCTTATGACATTATTGAAGATGATGAAATTCTACAAATCGCAATGCAAACTTTAGCGTTTTTGGAGGCCTGGATTTTCCGGGAAGGATATTTTACACCGGTAGGTAACAAAAAATGGCTATCAGCTAATAGTGAATTTCCAAAATATGACCAGCAATCATCGGAAGCCTTGACGATGGTTCTACTTTACAACCAGGCTTTTCAAGTTTTCAATAAGAAAAAGTACCTTCAATCACTATTCAAATGTTATTTGTGGTATCTGGGTGAGAACGATATGAGGATTCCGCTTTATGATCATGAATCTGCCGGATGCTACGACGGATTAACTTACAAAGGCGTAAACAAGAACGAAGGTGCAGAAAGTACTTTAGCTTACATGATTTCTCACCTAACTGTATTGCAAGCACACGAAAAAGAACATTTTATATTTAATGAAAGATGAACACAAAACTTATCAAACGTTACAAAGCCAATCCCATTCTAACAAAGAATGACATTCCTTACCCGGTCAGCACAGTATACAACAGCGGTGTTACAAAATATAAGGAAAAGTATATCATGCTTTTTCGGTCTAACATACTGAATGGCAGAAGCATAATAGGAATCGCTGAAAGCAGGGACGGTTATCATTTTGTTCCCCGCAAAAAGCCTTTTATTATTCCTGGCACCGAGGGACCCTTTGGCATATACGAAGAATACGGTGTGGAGGATCCTCGTATTACATATTTTGAAGATGAATATTTGATCACTTACAGTGTCTACTCCCGTTATGGCGTCAGGAATGCCCTGGCAAAGACAAAAGATTTTGAATCAATAGAACGCTTTGCTCTTATCACACAGGCTGATTACCGAAACGTGGTTATCTTTCCTGAGAAATTTAATAATTTGTATGTCAGACTTGACCGACCTCATCCTAACATAAATCCCTGGGGTATTTGGATTTCTTATTCGCCCGATTTAAGGTATTGGGGCAATTCTGAGTTGATACTCAACCCTGTTCATTACCATTGGGATGAACTTAAAATGGGACCAGGCGCACCACCCATTAAGACAAAAAAAGGATGGCTCAATATTTTTCATGGCGCTTATCCAACCATTAACGGTACTATATACAGACTTGGTGTAGCTTTACACGATTTAAAAAAACCGGCCAAAATATTAGGGGTTGCCGACGAATGGATTCTGGAGCCTGAAGAAATTTATGAAACTACCGGGTATGTACCTAACGTGGTTTTTACCTGTGGCGCTGTTCCTGAACCAGACGGAACATTAAAACTTTACTGGGGTGCGGCTGATTCTGTTATGTGCATGGGAGAAGCCAACATCGAAGAACTCGTTGATATTTGCCTTAAACATCCCCGTGATCCGCTGGGATAGAAGTTTGACTATTAAAAATTTATAAAAAACTCTGTTCTTTAAGAAAAATTAAGAAACTGTTTTAATTTTATAAAAAATTATACTTTCCCAAATTCTGAAGATGGTATTTCACTAGCCCCGTCCTTTAGGGCGGTGGATAGGTTAAACTATAACATACCTCCGATTTCTATAAATTTTGTAATTTAGTTTACAAAATCTATAGAAATCATAGACGAAAGAGGCATTTGAATCACCGCTCTAAAGAGACTGTGCTGGTTAAGATTATCTTGTTAATGTAAATTAAAATCAAAACGGTTTCTAAGTATTTCAGGATAATTTAAATCCAAAGGCAGGAAATCATCCTTCGTAAGCTTCCGATTAACCAGAATTAATCATTTGAATTAAGTAGCTCATCCAGCAATTCATCCAGGTTGATGATGGCAAAACCGGTTGCATAATCAGCCATGGCATAAGGTAATACAAGACTTCTTTTGTTAATCATGGCACCACAGGTATAAACAACATTTGGCACATATCCTTCTCTTTCCTGCTCATTAGGTGTTAATAGAGGTTCTTTCAACCGACCGATAACTGTTTCAGGATTATCCAGGTCGAGCAGGCATGCTCCCAGTGAATATTTTCGCATAGGTCCTACTCCATGGGTAATCATAAGCCACCCTTTCTCTGTTTCAAGTGGCGAGCCGCCGTTCCCTACCTGTACCGCTTCCCAGGGATATTTAGGTTCCTGGATAATTTTTGCCTCTTCCCAGATATTGATATGGTTAGAATACATAATATAATTATTCCGACCATCATACCTTGAAAGCATAGCATACTTCCCTTTAATCTTCCTGGGAAACAGGGCCAAATTTTTATCTTGTGCATATTGTCCATGCAATGGAATAACCTTAAAATGATAAAAATCTTTAGTATGAAGAAGTTTGGGCATTATTGTATAGCCGTCAAAAGCAGTATAAGTTGCATAATAATCAACATTGCCTTTATCATTTGTGAATTTCACAAATCTTGCATCTTCAATGCCTTTTTTCTCTGTTTCCGCAATAGGGAAAATGGCTCTTTCGGAAATATCTGTATCCAGTGAAAATTTTAATTCATAGTGGGAATCAGCCAGCCATAGTATTTCCCGTAGCACTTTCTGTTTTTCTATGGTTAACAAATTATTTTCCAGTATTTCTTTAACAATCTTCCGTATCTCAGGGTATAGAAATTTGTCGGGTAACCTGTCAAGTACCAAATTGTATAGTTTCCGGGGAACATCCATTTCCTCGAGCTTCTTCTCAAATGACTTTTTATTATATCTATATCTTTTTACCCGCTCAGCTTCGTCAATTAGTTTACCAGAAGGATGAAATTTCAGGTTGTTCTTTTTATCGATAATACCTCTTCGAAAAACAAGAGATGAGATGTGTCCTTCGCCGGTTGCCCGAAAACTAACAATAATTCTCTTTTCATCATCGTTTAAACCCGACTGGTCAGGATCTTCTATTATTGAAGGATTA
>Ga0209925_1000047_pt1 | contig 54524 bp, 51 predicted proteins | sample SalPonR2_A_D1_MG_FD_185702 | JGI IMG/M metagenome (GOLD analysis project Ga0209925, IMG submission 185702) | Salt pond soil microbial communities from South San Francisco under conditions of wetland restoration - Salt Pond MetaG R2_A_D1_MG... ... | reverse complement strand
TTAAACAAAAGGCCCCAAGCCCCGCCAATCGGTGGCAGGCCGAATGCCTTGCGCTGATCCAGCCATAGGATGGCCGGCCGAAGCGGTTTTCCCGAGCGGTCCACGTTGATGACGGTGCCTCGTTGGGTGGTGAGGGCCATCCCCGCAATTTTTTCCCTTTCCATATTTTCGCGCCGCCACAGCCGCTGGCAGGCCGTACAAAGCGTTCGCCAGTAGAGATCCGGATCCTGTTCCGCCCATCCCGGATTTTTGGAAAAATACGGCTCAAACGGAATTTTTTCGATGGCCACCATATTTCCGGCCAGATCGAAAATCATGGCCTTAAGACTCTGGGTGCCATTGTCAATGGCAAGAAGGAGATCTTTTGTCATCGCAGCCCCTTTCCCCTTATACCTTTTCCCTTATAGTGGAATCCCATGCGCATAATCCCAGTGCCTGATGTAGCATTGCCGCTCCTTTTCCCATCGGGTCGCGTCCCAGGGGAGCATCGGCGCACACAGCCGTTGAATCCGGTCAAGATGGTTTCTTCCGCCGCCTTCCATCAGGAGGCCGATGCGGACCCGTCGCAGCAGCAAGTCCGAGAGGTGCCGTATCCGTTCTTTTTTGGCCAGCATGGGCAGTTCCGCCCACAGGGTGTCTGTGCCGGGCATAGGCTTTAGGTCATCGGTCGATGCGGTTTCGAGCATTGCTTCCGCATCCCTGCCATAACGGCCGTAAAGCCTTCTTAACTGATAGGGGGGAAGCCGTTTTTCAAATTCCGGTTTTGGAAAGGCCGGTGTAAAGGCCGGTTCGTTCATACGGAGTCGCGGGCCTCCGGGCAGATAGGGCATCGCCGCATTCAGGGCGTCCCTTGCAAGGGAGCGGAATGTGGTAAGCTTGCCCCCGGTAATGGTTACCAGCCCGTCTTTTACCCAGACGATATACTCCCGGGATTCTTTGGACGGGGGCTTGTCCCCCTTGCTCAGGACCGGACGAATGCCCGCCCACGAGGATACCGCGTCGCTTAGCCGGATATTTAGGGAGGGGAAATGCACATTAAGGGCCGCCATCATGTATTCGGCCTCCGGTTGGTCCATTACCGGCTCTTTAAAAAGCTCCATGCCGTGGTCGAGGTCGGTTGTGCCGAGCATCAGGGCGCCTTCCCAGGGAATGATAAACAGCGGCCGGTCATCGGCCGGATGGATGAGGGTTACCGCCTGGTTGATGGGAAGCATCCATCGGGGAAATACCAGGTGGCTGCCGCGAAGGGGGCGTAAATGCAGATGGGGCTTCGGGGATGGATGCAGTTTCTCCGCCCAGGCGCCGGTGGCATTAACTACCGTTTTGGCCGAGACCTCCCGCACCACACCGGTCTCCGTATCCTCCAGGCCGACACCGGCGACCTTCCCTTTTCGGTCCCGGTTGACGCGGACGACCCGGGTGTAGTTGAGAGCCGCGCCCCCGGCGGCGATCCCTTCGTTTATCAACCGAAGCACCAGCCGGGCGTCATCCACCTGGGCGTCCACGAACCGGAAGCCGCCGGTGAGCCCCTCCTCCGAGATGCCGGGGACGAGCCCGGCGAAGGCCTTTTTGTCATAACGGCGGCGGTTTTTTTCGCCGGCCATGCCGTCATATAGGGTCAGTCCGGCCTGTATGGAGAGTTTTCCGGGGCCGCGGTTTTTATAAACCGGCATCAGGAAGGAAATCGGCTCCACCATCCCCGGCGCTTCCCGCAGCATCCGTTCGCGCTGTTTTACCGAATCATAGGTTAAAAAGAGTTTTCCCTCTTTTAAATACCTGAGCCCGCCGTGGATCAGTTTGGAGGAGCGGCTGGAGGTTCCCCAGGCGAAATCACTGGCTTCGCACAACAGGGCGCTAAGCCCCATCCGCACCGCCTCCCGAAATACGCCGGCCCCGGTGATGCCGCCACCGACCACCACCACGTCCCAATCGGTCTTGATTTCTTCAGGTCCCATTGTCTATTCCCTATTTAGTCTTGATCGAAGTATTTTGAGGATTAAAATTTGACAGTCTCGTAAAAAGTCCAAGCCCCGGCTAAGATCCGGGGGCTCGCAAAATCCCGTGGAATGCAGCGTACTTAGCTGTACGTGAAATTCCGAGGGACGGAAGCGCAACACAGATATTGGACTTCTAAGTAACTCGACAATATTTAATATTATTTTAGATGCTTTCGCTGTTGTCATTCCGAGGAGCGAAAGCGACGAGGAATCTTGATTGTTCAAGATTTCTCGCTGCCGCTCGAAATGACAATGCGGATGTTTTTTAGAGTTACTTTCTGTAAAAATACCGCACCAGCGGAATAAACCGCTTTTTACGAAGCCATCAAAATTTAAGCCTGACACAGAAATTGAGCAAAAGGGGACATTTTCAATAAGGCTATGAGAGTTTGCCCGGATTCATCCGCATATCCGGATCCGTATACGACCAGATCCGATTTAGCAGGTCCACGCCCATCCGGCCTTTTTCCGCGGCCAGGTAAGGCTTATGGTCCGTTCCCACCCCGTGCTGATGGGAGATGGTGCCCCCGGCATCAACAATGGCCTGGCTGGCTTTGGTTTTAAGCAGCTGCCAGCGGCTCATGGTCTCCTCGGCGGTTTCCGCCAGCCGGTATACAAACGTCGTGTAAACGCTTGAGCCCGTCTTATAAACATGGGAGAGATGCGAGAAGACGTGGACGCTTTCGTTTTTCTCCGATAGGGCGCTGCTGACAGCGGACTCCACCGCTGCCATGGTCGGCCGCACGTTATCCCAGTTAACGGCGGTTTCAAGGGTGTCCACGCCGTAGCCATAGTCCCACAGGGTGTTCCTTAAATAGGGGGCCAGGAATCGGTTCTTCTTCCAGGCGTTGCCCATGGATTTGCCGACGGGGACGCCGTTAAACTTTTTGATGACGTCCCGCGCATTGCGCCAGCCGATATGCACCGCTTTCCGGCTGCCGATGAGGCCGATAAGCGCCATGCAATAGGTGCTGTCACATAGCCCCCTGAGCCTCAAGTATCGTTTTAAAAGGGCGATCTGCTTTTCATGACCGGCCAGGATGAGGTTGGTCATGGTCTCCGTGGGATTGCTCAAACGGACCATGGAAAGCGGCAGCTCGGCGGCAGTCAAGGCGCGTACGGCATCGACCGCCTTATCCCAGGAGGGGAAAAAGACGCCGTATATATCATCCGATGCCGGTATTTCCGATATTCTGACCCGGGCATCGGCAAGGACGCCCATCCGGCCCTCGGAGCCCATGACGATTTGACGGATATCAGGCCCGGCCGCCGAGGCGGGATAGGGCGGCAGCATCATATCGTCTTTGGCGGTGATGAGCCGGCCGCCGGCGAAGAGCCCCTCGATGCGGCCGTAGTACATGGACTGCTGACCGCTGGATCGTGTGGTCACCCAGCCGCCGAGGGTTGATTGTTCATATGACTGGGGATAGTGGCCCAGCGTATAGCCGTAGGTCCTGAGCTGGGCCTCCAGGTGCGGCCCGCGGACGCCGGCTTCGAATGTGGCCAGCCGGTTGTATGAATTGATGTCCACCAGGCGGTTCAACCGTTCGAGGGATAATGACACGACGGGGCGGTCGCCATCCGGTACATTCAGATGGCCGACGACGCTGGTGCCGCCGCCGTACGGGATGACGACGGCGTTTTCCTTTTCGGCAAACGCCAGTATATCGGCTATCTCATCCGTTGTCGTGGGGTAGGCCACGGCATCCGGAAACCGGTCTAATGAGCCGTAGCGAAACCCGATCCAATCCGGAAAACTCTGGCCATAGGCATGAAGGAGCCGCTCTTCGGAATCGGTCGAGACGAGCGATATGGGCTGCCGGATACGGCTTTGCGGGACACGGGAAAGGAGCTGTTTTTTCGAACAGGCCGGGCCGGGGGCGGCGCTGCCCACGAGTTCATTAAGCATTGTAGCCGCCCCTTCGGGCAGCGGCATCTCAACCTGATCATCCCCCCATCCGTTCCAACGATACATCGTCAACCTCCTTTTCGGTTGTTTTCATTTGCTTCCATAGATCGATACTTTTTACCATGGCTTTCCGGACGGTCGTCTCCACCCGGGTCCTGTCATTGTCAATCGCCTGTCGCAGCCCCTTATAGAAGGCGAGCGAGGCCTCCCTGGCGGCTTCACGGCTGAAATAGAGGGCCGCCATGGTCTTAAAAATCGTTTCGAAATCGTTTAAAATCATCAGATGAACCGGGTTCCCGGAATGCCGGGCCAAGAGCTGCTGCAGCTGCCAGTCGTATTCGGTAAATGCCGCCGGATCGTTTTTAAGGCCCGTACACCGCTCCAGGTAGGCGGCAATGGGCTCGGGTGCCTTTTCAATCGCCTGTTTGGCAATCGGCGGGTTGATTATGACCCGGAGCTCGAGCAAATGCTCAATAAAGGACGCCGGTAGATAGCTGCCGTATTTGACCAGGGTGCCCAGCAGCCGCAACCCCCCTTTTTCCCAGAAATAGTTGACCTCGGTGGGTTTTCCATGCCTTATCGTGACCCATCCTTCGCTGGCCAGGCGCTGCAGCGTCTCCCGGATCGTCGGGCGCGTCACTCCCAGATCTCCGCGAGTTTTCGCTCCGCAGGCAGCGCGGATCCCGGCGGGTATCGCCCGTCGAGGATTCGCTCGATGAGCTGTTGTTCGGTAAATCGTCCCGGTCGAAGGGGGGTGTCGGTATGCATCGTGACCTCTTTTTATTATATTGGTAAGAGGTCATACCAGTTTATTTTAATTTTGTCAATCAAAAAAAATTTTTGCTGAAAAAAGGCTTGACATATTTAACGCATTGCGTCATAGAAAGGTTTATGACGCTTTGCGTTATCTTTGTTGTTTCAATCCAATCAGGTATTGATACCTAAACGCTTAGTTTAGTGACAGAAACCCTAAAAAAAGGAGGAAGAGACCCATGGCAGCAGAAAAAACAACCACCAGCAAGACCCAGAAAAAAGACGAATCCGGCTTTTTCATCATCCGGACGGTGAAAAACGCCAGGGATAATGTCTCTGAAAGGCTCAGGACATACAATGACAAATACCTCGCAAAGACCATTGAAAAGGGGCGCGGTACGGTCAAGCAGTACAACGAAAAGTATGTCTCGCCGGTTATCGAAAAGGGGCGCTCCGCTATCGACCGTCCGTACAAGAAAATCTCCAAGTCGGTCGACGATGCGCTGGCCAAAGGCCGGGAGTTTGAAAAAGACGCGGTGAAACGGTTTGATGAATTTGTAGACAACAGCCGTAAATACCTGTATAAGGTGCCTATGGTGGAGACGATCGAGAAGCGGGTGAGCAGCAGCCTGAATGCGGTGCCTCGTGTAATCAATATGCCCTGCAAGGAAGATATCGACAACCTTACCAGCGCGATGGAAACATTGAACGCCAATATCGAAACCATGAAAAAGCAGGACTAACGGTTTCATAAATGGGCGGGGATGTCAACTGACAGAGTTTCATATAATCGAATGGGCCGGCGGCATGAGCCACTAGCCATGCCGCCCCAAAAAGGAGGTCGTGATGTATAAGATCAAGAGGTACGCCAATGGCCGGTTCTACGACACGGAGACAAAGAATTTTATCACGCGCGAGCGTATCGGCGAAATGGTTAGATCCGGTAAAAAGCTCTCGATCATCAGTACGAAAACCGGCGAGGACATAACGGACGAAATTGTTTCCCAGATCAAGGCCAAACAGAGCCAGGCCGGCAAGAAGAGCCGCCAAACCAAAAGCAAACAGTCCAAAGCCGGACAAACCAAAGCCGGACAAACCAAAGGCAAACAGTCCAGAGCCAAGGAAGAGCCGGGGACTTTTTTGATTCAGTTTCTCCGCAGAAGCGGGGATACCCTGTTTGATTACGGCAAAAAATACGTCTCCATGTGGCAGGGGCTCTTTACCATGTCCCGCGAAGAGCTGGATAAGCTCATCAATCGCCTGATCAAGGACCAGAAGATTACGGAAAGCGAAGGGAAAAAACTAAAAAGCGAAATTCAGCGCTATTCCGAAAACATCCAAAGCTGGCTGACTACACAGATCGACACCCGCCTAAACGACATCCTTGACCGGATGAACCTGGCAAGCCGTGAGCAGATTCAGGAGCTGACGGAGAAAATCGAATCCCTGAACAAAAAACTGGCGCAGCTCGATAAGACCCGCAGGGCCACGAAGTCCAAGGCATCAACGAAAAAAGCGGCAGGCACCGGTTCCTCAAAGACCCAATCGTCATAGGGCATCGGTCGGCTGAAGCACTTCAATCATGTCCGATGGAACGGCCGGAAAAAACAACCGTGATTTTCTGAAGCTTAATGCAGACAGTCAATTGGCCGAACTCTTTAGCCGGCGATTGATTTTTGTTATGGGCAAGGGCGGTGTCGGTAAAACGACAATCAGTACCGCCTTGGCAATTGCCGCCGAACGGATGGGCAAACGGGTTCTTCTGGCTGAAATTGGAGACAGCGACGCCATCGGGCAGATTTTTATCAATGACACCCTGCCGGAGGCCCCTTTAAAGATCGCCGATCGTATCTGGGGTGCGCGGGTCAACCCGAAGACTGAACTCGCCCTCTACGTCCGCCATCATATAAATTCCAAATTTTTTGCCAATCGGATTACGCGAAGCCGGCTCTTCGACTATTTGGTTGCGGCAGCCCCCGGACTCCGGGAGATCATGAGCCTTGGCCGGATCTGGCGCTGGACGCAGGAGGCCGGCTCAGCCGAGCCCTTCGCCTACGACCTGATTATTGTCGATGCACCGGCCACGGGCCATGCATTAAGCCTGCTGCGATTGCCCCGCGTGTTAATCGAAATGATCCGGTTTGGGCCTATCGTAAAAGAGGTCAGGGAGCTGGAATCCGTCCTTAGGGATCCCGCCCGGACATGGCTGACACTGGTGACCCTTGCCGAAGAGCTGCCCACGAACGAGGCCCTGCAGCTCTATCAGGCCGCCGATGCCGATCTGGGCATGCCCTTTAAAATGATATTCATCAATGCCGTTTATCCCCGGGTATTCACGAAACCGGAGCTCGAGCGAATCAACGACCTGAAAAGCTTCTGCCGGGGAAATGATACCGACACCTCCTGTCTCAAACTGCTCGAGGCGGCCGATCATCTGATCCGGATGCGTCGGCGGCAGCAGCCCTATATTGACCGGATAAAAAGTAAGACCCGGGGCGGGGGGGTGGAGGTTCCGGTTTATTATACCAACCACCTGTCCATCGGCGATATCGGGGATATCGCCTCGCGAATGATAAGGCAGATGCGAGAGCAGTCAGAACCTTGAAATTTTTACTTTGCCATCCCAAAACAGATTTCTACCTATAAACCCTAAACCCTGAATTTTGTCCCATGTTAAACCCGATATTTGATCCAGACGGTCCGAAAATTATTGTCAATTGCGGCAGCGGCGGGGTAGGAAAGACCACGCTGTCGGCGGCAATGGGACTTGCCGGTGCGCTGGCCGGCAAAAAAACCATCGTCTTGACGATTGATCCCGCCATGCGCCTGGCCGATGCGCTGGGGCTGTCCGAATTCCATGCCGACGTGCAGCGGGTGCCGCTGGATAAAATTTCATCCGCTGCCGAATCCTCCGTGGGCGAACTGTATGCCATGATGCTCGAGCCGAAGCGCACTTTTGATGAACTGGTGACCCGCTATGCAACGCCCGAAATCAGCCGGAAAATCTTAAACAACCGGTATTATCAGCATATATCCAATAATATGGCCGGCTCCAACGAGTATATGGCCATGGAAAAGCTGTATGAAACCTATCATGAGGGGGTATATGATCTGATTGTTCTCGATACGCCGCCGACCCGGCGCGCCCTGGATTTTCTCGAGGCGCCGCAGCGGCTGCTGAATGTGCTGGGGCACAGTTTTTTCTGGAAGCTGATCAAGCCGTATCTAAAGGCCGGAAGATGGAGCCTCCGGATGCTCAACGTGATGGCTTCCCCCATTCTGCGGGTAGTGGGCCAGGTAATCGGCAGGCAGGCGCTAAATGATCTGATCGGTTTTTTTCAGGTATGGGATGAGGCCCTGTATCAGGGATTCAACCGCCGGGCCGAGGCGGTGAAAGCCTTGCTTGGCAGTGATGAGACCCTGTTTTTTGCCATTGCCACGCCTCAGCGGTTTCCGCTGCAAGAGGCCGAATTTTTCTGGGAAAGGCTAAAGGCCAATCGAATGCCGTTTGGCGGATTTATCATAAACCGCGTGCATGCATCCATCCACGACGTACCCGCCCCCCCAATTGATCAGACGGCGGCGCAGATCTGTCCCGGTGCGCCTGTTGACAGCCAGCTTATTGAGAAAATTTTATTGAACTACCGATATATTCAGAGGCAGGCCGAAAGCGATGCGGCCTCGATCCGTGGGCTGGAGTCCCGGGTGGCAGGCTTGGCCGGGGTGAAAACCATTGCCGCGGTGGAAGAAGAAATCATCGATTTGGCGGGGCTACTGGATCTGGTCGGGTATTTGAAGGAATAGGGGCGGATTTTTACTCCGCCCTTCAACCGTCATCCGTTAACCCGAAGAGACTTGGCCTTGGTCGGTCTTATTCGCCTTGTCCGTTTCCTCTTCTATATTCGCCAGATTTTCGTATTTGTTCTGGTGAATCGTACAGTACAGGGAATTGGTGGCCGCCCGGTTGTGGCACTGGACGCCGTTGCGGTTAATTGCCTTGCAGCGGATTGACTGGACCGGTGCCTTATGGGCCTCTTCGTAGGGCTCATCCTGCGTATCCTGGTAGCGATCATTGATAACCAGCGGATCCCTCTCCATCTGACCGGCCTTGTACATGCCCAGCAGCATTCGGTACTCGTTTTCGAAGTTTTGGAGAATAGCCGTCGGATTTGACACCAGTCCGGCATCTGTGGCAATCCCCACGGAAACCTTCCCGTTGTAGCTGATGATGCTGATGCCCACGCCGAGCCCGCCGATTCTGGGTACCCAGAACATGATCTTTTTAATCTCCTCGCCGGCAAAATACAGCGGCTCACGGGGACCGGGCACATTGCTCAGCACGCCGGTAGTCTTGTTGGCAAACAGGCTCGCCGCTTTTTGGGCGAGTTTGGCCGAGGAGATGCCAAGGGCGTTCAACACGGTATAGGCGATCGCCGCATCCGGGGATTCCTTGAGATCGGAGATTCGCCGCTGGACCTCCCGGATCCTTAAAACCGGATCGTCGATATGCACCGGAAGGGGGGCCAGGACCAGGCTGAACTGGTTGCCGAGTTCGATCTCTTCATCCAGGGGCCGGACATTAACCGGCATGGCCATCCGGATATCCAGGTCCCCGACCAGGTTGTTCTGCTGCTGCAGGTATCGCCTCAACGAACCGGTGACCATGGAGACCAGTATGTCATTAATGGTGGCGTTAAAATACTTGCCGATGGCCTTGATGTCGTCCAACGGGAGCGGCTCACTCCAGGCCACATTTTTGCGTACGCACAGCTTGCCTTTGAACACGGTCTTTCGATCCGCCGGCAGGACGAGGATCTTGCTCATCACAGAGGTCGCATCCCATGCGAATTTGCCGATCTGCCGGGTGCGGTTCAATAAATGGGCGGGCTCGGTAAGGCATGCATTGAACTCCTTACTGACCAGACCGCTCATTTTAAATGCCGTCCGTTTGGCCCGGGATATCTTTTTGAAGGCTTTTTCCAGGGGCGGAAACGGATTGGCGTATTCAGTGGCCTTTTCGCCCTTTTTTTCGGCGACATTGCTTTGCCAGGCGGCGTTGGGTTCGGTGTCGGCCATGGATAAAAGCAGTCGGATCAGGGCGATGCCGTCTGCGATACAATGATGGATGCGGACAAATAGCACTGAACCGCCGTTTTCGCAGTTTTCGATATAATGCGCCTGCCACAGGGGTTTGGTGGGGTCGAGCGGAGTGGCGGTCAAATCGCTGATAACCTCTTCGAGCGTCTTCTTATCGCCCGGACTGGGAAGCGCGATTCGGTGGAGGTGGGATTTCAGATCGAATCTCGGATCCATCTCCCAAACCGCGTTTCCGACGCCGCCCATGGGTCGAACGACCCGTTTTTTAAACCGATCATAACACAAGAGTCGGTTTTTAAACGTCTGGACCAGCTGATCATAATCCAGGGGGTTGTCAAACTGCAAAAATCCGGTAATGACCATCAGGTTGGTGGGATGATCCATATGTAGCCAGAAATTATCGACATTTGACATAATTTCGACTTGTTTTTTCATTGATACGCCTCCTTGGCAGATTTTTTTCAGGAATACACTCTAATTAACATGGGAGGAGGGGCAATGCAATGTCAAAATGTTCGAACCTAAATTGAGCGTTTCAATGTGTCTGCGATAAACTTGAAAATCGCTCAATTTAGGGCGAAAAAGGTTTGACAAATATAACGCGTTGCGTCAAGTTGGGGCTATGGTTTTCTTTTCCCGATTCGGCAGGAGATGTCAAATGCTGGGGGGTGAAACATGCATCTAATCAAAAAATATGCCAACCGTAAACTATACGATATTTCCGATAAACGCTACCTGACAATGGATCGTCTGGCGGATTTGATAAAGTCCGGTGAGGAGGTATCGGTTATTGATAATGAAACCGGCGACGATATTACCGGTGCGGTCGTTTCCCAACTTTTGGGCCGGGAAAAAGCCCGCGGCAACAAGGGGGTGCCGTCCAACGTGCTGATGCAGATGCTGCGCAAGGGCCCGGGAACGCTTTTCGGCTACGGAAAAAAGTATGTTTCGCTCTGGCAGAATGCCCTGTTGATGTCTAGGGATGAAATCGAAAAGCTGATCAATCATCTGGTACGGGACAGGGAAATCTCCGAGTCTGAAGGCCGGAACCTCAAACAGGAGCTTTTCAGCCATACAAACAACCTCAGGGCCTGGCTCATGGAAAATATCGACCAGCGGGTCAATGAAGCGATGGCCGTAATGAATCTGGCCTCCAAGGACCAGGTAAAAAGGCTTTCGGATCGCATTGACGCGCTGGACCGGAAAGTCGCGGAGCTGGAGTCACAAATCGGCTCCGATCATGAGCCATAACCCCATGAGGGGCTTTCGGCTGTCCCGGCGATTTGACCCTCAGGCAAGGCCCCGGGCTAAACCCATTGGCCGTTTCTTTTGACCAGATCGATGGGCGAGCGTTTTTCGGCAAATAGCTTCTCCGGCGCGGGCAGCAGAAGCGTCAGGACCGTGCATGCGGCCAGGAATGTGACGATACCGCCGCTTCCCATCACAATCAGGCCGCCTGTAATTCCGGTGATGACCCCGATGCCGATCAATACGACCAGTCCACCGACAATGAATGCGATCACGCTACTGATAAGCAGTAAAATTTTGAACATTTTTTTGATCTTTCATTTCGGATTGATTTATATTATCCAAAAAGCCTGACAGGACTTGGCCCACTGATAGTATCCTAAATTGAGCGTTTCAATTTTGCCGCACCGACTTTGTCAGCGGATGCCTCGCATAGCCCGTTATAGCTCGACATCCGCTTTCTTGTATCTGCAGCAAACTTGAAAATCGCTCAGTTTAGTTAGGCGTATCTATAGGGCGACTATTTTTAACCTATCAGATAATACGCGGTTTCGCAATCAAAAACAGGCTGTTTAGTGGTGCCCGTGCGGATAAACCGTTATCGCAAAGAGGAGGGGCGAATGGTACGTCAGATTCGGTCGATGGCGTTTGCCTGGGTAATTCCTTTCCTGGTGTTGGCTGCGCCGCCGCTCGTTGGTGCGCAGCAAGCCGGGGATCGGCAGTCTCCACGGAGAAATGCGGTAGTTAAGGCTGTTGAAGATGTCAGCGCCGCTGTTGTCAATATCAGCTCCGAATACGAGGTCAGCGGACAGCTCAGCCCTTTTACCCGCTTTGACATGGATACCTTTTTCCGGGACTTTTTTGAACGGCACTTCGAAACCCGCCGCAAACTAAGCAGCCGGGGCTCAGGCGTGATCATCGACGGCGAGCGTGGATTTATCCTTACCAACGAGCATGTGGTCGAAAAAAGCGGAACCATTACCGTGGTCTTGAAAGACGGCCGGGAATTCAAGCCGGAAATTATCGGGGCGGACCCGGAGTCGGATCTGGCCGTCCTGCAGATACAATCGGATAAGACCCTGCCAGCCATCCCCATGGGCGATTCAGGCGACATCATGATTGGGGAGACCGTTATTGCCATCGGCAACCCTTTCGGTTTTTCCAACTCCGTGACCACCGGGGTCATCAGCGCTATAAACCGCAGCGTACGAACCAAAAATCGCGTTTATCATGATTTTCTCCAGACCGATGCATCGATTAATCCGGGAAACAGCGGCGGGCCGTTGTTAAATATCAACGGCGAGCTGATCGGGGTCAATACGGCTATTTATGCCAAGGCCGAGGGCATCGGGTTCGCCATCCCCATCAATACCGCCAAAAAGATCGTATCCGATCTGATCGCATACGGGCAGGTCATCCATGCATGGCTCGGCTTGACGGTCCAGAATATCGATCAGCGTCTGGCGGGATACCTGAATCTGCCGTCGGATAAGGGGATCGTGGTCAAAGACCTCGCGCCCGGAAGTCCGGCGGCCGGCGCCGGAATCAGGGAGGGGGATGTGATCCTTGCCATCGGGGACCAGGCGATACAATCGGTAAGCGACTATGAATATGCCATGCGCGGACGTTCCAAGGGTGAAACCATTAAAGTGAAGCTGCGGCGGAACAACAGGGAAACCACCCTTGCCGTAAAGGCCGCCATATTTCCCAAACGGCTCGCCATGGACCTCGCCTATCGGCTCATCGGCGTCAAAGTCGTCGACATAGGGGAGAAAAATCGGTTTCAACGCCCTATCCAGGCAGACGCCGGGGTAATTATCTCAGAAGTCGATCCCAATTCGGAGCTCGCCGGCATCGGCGTCCGGCCGGGGGATGTCATACTCAAAATCAACGATGCCGGACTGAAAAGTCTTTCGGATTTTAAAGATGCAGTGATAAAATATCGCTGGAAGGATTCGTTGGTGCTGTTGCTTCAGAGGGGCGGCCGCGGCTACTACATTACGCTGCAGATACATTGAGACAAGGCTATAGGGTAGAAAAGGGCAGAGGATATAGGGTAGAGGAGCAAGGTATTCAGGATGGATTTTCTTTCGAGATCGCTAAGTTTGTCCCGGTATGTGGCCAACCGGTTCAGGGGCTATCCGTCCAAGAGGGTTCTGGTGCTCGAGGGCGGTGGGATGCGCGGGATATTTCTGACAGGGGTGCTCCAGGCGTTCCAAGACCGATCGTATTTTCCATTCGAGCTGATTATCGGCTCATCGGCCGGCGCCTTGACCGGCACGGCATTTGCCGCAGAGCAGATCTGTCTGGCAAGGGACGCTTTTTTCAAGGAGCTGCTCAGCGGGCAGTTTATCCGGATGCGCAATATTCTGAGGCCGGAAAAGCATATTTTGAATCTCGATTGGATGCTTAACCATATCGTGATGGGTGAAGACCCCTTGAATATGAAAAGGCTTCGGCGAACCGCCTGTCCGGTTTTGATTACCGCCACCAGTTTCAGCGAGCATGAGGAGCCGAGGACCATCTATTTGGATACAAAAAAGGATGATATTCCTATGGCCCTAAAGGCCACTGCCGCGATTCCCTTTTTCTACAGGGGCTTTGTCCATTACAAGAACTATATGCTTCTTGACGGCGGTCTGCTGGATCCGGTACCATATGAAAAGGCCTTGTCCGTAGGCTACAGCGAAAAAGACATCCTTGTGGTCCTGACCCGGCCCAGGGGCTACCGTAAAAAGCGGGAGTCATTCTGGGTCTCGACCCTGTATGAGAATTACTATAAGGATACCAAGTACCGGCATCTGCTTCTATCTATGCATGAACGCTTTCAAATGTATAATCGCCTGATTGATGACCTGGAAACCTGTTATCCCGGTATCGATGTCATCTATCCGCCGGAGGACTTCGCGGTGAACCGGTTGACGCGCAGTGAAGACAAAATCGTGACCGGGTTTGAACAGGGCGTGGATGCCGCCAAGGCGTTTCTGGGGATCGGCAGCGAGAGGCCTGACGAGTGAAAAATTATGGGATTACTTAGCCTATTTGCCGGCAAACCGCCGGAGGAATTAGAGATGGCCGCCGATGCGTACATGGCGGCCGGCGAATTCGGCGCCGCAAAGGTCGAATACGATAAGGCCCTGGAGAAGGCGGAGAAAAAGTCTCCGGAAAAACAGGCCCTGATTCGGCGCCTTGCGGAAAAGGCGGGAAGTGCCAGGGAATCCCTGGCGGCTTCCCATATAAAAGCGGCCGATGAGCTGATCGCCTCCGAAAGCCTTCAGGAAGCGGAGGATTTGCTTGCTCTGGCATTCGAGTTAACCGGGGACGAACAGGTTAAGGCGGATATAAAGAACAAGACGAGGCAGTTGTACCAGCCCAAGGGGGAGGCGGCGGATGCATCGCCGGGTGAAGCGGCCGGTGAAAGCCAAGAGGGGGCGCCGAGTCAAGCGCCTGAAGAGCAGGCCGTGTCTGAATCGCCCTTAGATACCTCCGCCGACGAGGCGGATATGGGTGATGATGATGACGAGGAGTATTTTCATGCGCTTATCAGTACGCTGCCCGAAGATATGCAGGCGGCCTATGAGGAATACGGCCGGGCGTTCAGGGACGGCTATATCGCCCTGAACCGGGGGGATTTCAAGAGCGCCGTGAAATACTTCAAGGAGGCGGGGCGTGAGCATCCGTCGCCGGATACATGGATCCCCCTTGAACTGGCAACCGCCTATATCAATCTGGCCCAGCCTGAAAATGCCCGTGAAACCGTGTCGGCCCATATCAGAGACAATCCGGAGTCGTTGCGCGGCTATCAACTGCTTTGTGATATTTACTGGGAGATGGGGGACTATCAGGCGGCCGTGGACCTGCTCAAGAAGTCTCCCGAGTCTTTGAGGGGCTCCGGTTCCATCATGATGCTTTTGGGGGAGACCTACTACCAGGCCGGCAGGTATGAGGCCGCCCGTGATGTGTTCATGGATTGCGGCGAAAGATTCGGCGGTCAGGAAATCATCAGCCGGGCGCTTGCCAAGACGTATGAGGCAATGGGGGAGCTTGATAGGGCGCGGCAAATCTACGGTGAGCTTTTAAACCAGTGCACTTCCTGCGGGGCGCGCGTCGACCCTTTCATCAAGCGTCGGTTTGCGGAGTTGAGCCTTAAGGCGGGCGATACCTCCACACGGGTGCTGGAAATGTTTCTTTCCCTGGTGCGGGAGGATCCGGACAACCGGCAGGAATATTACGGCAGGATCGGGCAGATCTATGAGGCTGCCGGCAATTTAAAGGAGGCCAGGCGGTATTATGGCTTCTCGGGCGCAACCGCCGGTTGACATCTGAGAATCAATTTTCTACGAAGCCCTAAACCTTGACAGTCTCGTAAAAAGTCAGTTTAGAGATGGCAAAGTAAAAAGTTCAAGATCAAGGCGCGCAAAATCCCGAGGAATGCAGCGTACTTAGCTGTACGTGAAATTCCGAGGGATGGAAGCGCAACACAGATATTGGACTTTTTACGAAGCCATCAAACCCTAAACCCTAAGCCCTAAACCCTAAAACCCTGAAACCCCGAGTTGGAAAGGCCCATTAAATGATAAGAGCCGGTGTTATTGGCGCAAACGGATACGCGGGGGCCGAAGTCGTCCGGATTCTGGCCGGACACCCCTCGATTACACTAACGGTACTGACATCCAGGCAGTATGCGGGCGTGGCATTTGACCAGATTTATCCGGCGATGAGCGGCTGGGTGGACCTGGTTTGTGAGGAATTCGATTATGACAGGATCTGCGACCGGACGGATGTGATTTTCACCGCCCTGCCGCATAAGCTGCCCATGGAAATCGTCCCGGAGCTCGTTCGCAGGGGAAAAAAGGTTATCGATCTGTCAGCGGATTTCAGGTACTCGGATCCGGATCGATATGAATCCGACTACCAGCCGCATACGGCCAAAGACCTCCTTAAAAATGCGGTCTACGGCCTCTCGGAGGTCAATACCGATGAGGTGAGAAAGGCAGACCTCGTCGGCAACCCGGGCTGCTACCCGACAAGCGTGCTGCTGCCGCTAATACCGTTGCTCAAGCATAAAATGCTCGCAACCGATTCCATCATCGCGGATTCGAAATCCGGCGTCAGCGGTGCCGGTCGATCGCTTTCGCTCACGACGCATTTCTGTGAAGCCAACGAGTCGTTTAAACCCTATAAAGTGGAGGGGCATCGGCATAAGTCCGAGATGGACGAGGTCCTTTCGATTGCGGCCGAGGAGGAGATAAACATTACCTTTGTGCCCCACCTGGTTCCGATCACCCGGGGCATGGAGACGACTACTTACGCGCAGCTGGATAAATCCCGCGGCTACACGGAAATCCATAACAGGATCGTGGACTACTACTCGGATTCGCCGTTTATCCGTGTCCTGGACAGGGGGAAGTTCCCCGATACCCGAAGCGTTAAGGGGACCAATTACTGTGATATCGGGCTGGCGGTGGATAAGGCCAAACAACGTATTATTATCATGTCGGTGATCGACAACCTGGTCAAGGGCGCGGCGGGTCAGGCGGTTCAGAATATGAATCTGATGCTCGGGTTGGAGGAAACCACCGGCCTGAATATCCCGCCTTTTCCTTTGTAACCGCAGAAAGACAAAGGGGCGCTGTCATGAGGATCAAACAGATATCCATATTCATGGAAAACCGCTCGGGACGCCTGGCCAAAATTACTTCAGCCGTCGGAAAGGCGGGCATTGATATCCGTGCCATGTCTCTTGCCGATACCTCGGATTTCGGTATCCTGCGGTTAATCGTCACGGATACGGAAAAAGCCCTGGGGGTATTGAAGGATCAGGGGCTTACGGTAAAAGTCTCCGATGTGATCGCCGTAGCGATACCGGATCTTCCCGGCGCCTTGGGCAACCTGCTCTCCATTATTGAGCGCGAAGGCTTGAATGTCGAGTACATGTACGTCGTCGTGGAAAAGAAAATGGATGAGGCGATTCTCATATTCCGCTTTGACGATCTGGACAAGGCGATGGATGTATTGATGGATAATGATGTCAGGCTGGTGGATGCGGACAAGGTGCTGCGTGTTTAGGTATTTGGGTATTAGGTGTTTAGGTATTTGGGTATTAGGTGTTGGGTGTTGGGTATTGGGTATTGAGTATTGGGTATTGAGTATTGGGTATTAGATATTAGGTGTTGGGTATTAGGTGTTTGCGTAAATGTCATTTCGAGCGGCAGCGAGAAATCTTTAACAAACAAGATTCCTCCTCACTTTCGATCGTCGGCATGACATTGAGATAACATGCTGGAACAATAGTATTTGTTACCTAAATTGGAACGCTCAATCTAGGTGTTATTAAACTTCTAAAAGAGGGAGGGGGTTGTTGTGAAAAAGTCCATTTTTGCATCATTATTTATTGTTGCTTTCGCTGTTTCGGCAACCGCTGCTTATGCCGAGGCCGAGCCGTATCACGTGGGCTGTATCTTTGCGGTGACCGGCAGCGCCTCCTGGCTGGGGGAGCCGGAGCGCAATACGGCGGTGATGATTGCAGAGCAAATCAATGCCAACGGGGGGATCAACGGCCATGAACTCGTTTTGCACATCGAGGATACGCAGGGGAAAAACACCCGCGCCGTTAATGCGGTCAAAAAGCTGATCAAGAAGCATAATGTCTGCGCCGTTATCGGCCCTTCAAGAAGCGGTACGTCCCTTGCCGTCATTCCGGTGATAGAAAAAGAAGAGGTGCCGCTGCTCTCCTGTGCCGCGGCCGCAAAGATTACCAATCCGCCGGAAGAGCGCCGATGGGTTTTCAAAATGGGGCAGAATGACAGTGACGCGGTGCGTAAAATCTACGATCATATGACGGCGAACGGTATTTCAAAAGTCGGCATTATTACGGGTACGACGGGTTTTGGCGCGGCGGGACGCGAGCAGCTGAAAAAACTGGCCGATGGCTATGGCATGGAAATTGTTGCCGACGAAACCTACAGTCCGGGGGCGACGGACATGACGGCCCAGTTGATCAGTATCAGGAAGTCGGGCGCCCAGGCGATGGTCAACTGGTCAATTGTTCCCGCCCAGTCGATTGTCCCCAGAAACATGAGCCAGCTTCATCTGGAGATGCCGCTCTATCAGAGCCATGGCTTCGCTAATATCAAGTATGCAGATGCCGCCGGCGAGGCGGCCGAGGGGTCGATATTTCCGGCCGGCCGTATAATGGCGGCCAAAACCGTTCCGGAGGATCATCCGCAGAAGGAGGTGTTGGTGGCATATAAGGCCGCATATGAGTCGGCATACGATGACCATGTCAGCACATTCGGCGGCCATGCCTATGATGCCATGCATCTCATTGCCGACGCCTTGAAAAAGGTCGGCGACGATCCGGCCAAAATCCGGGATGAAATCGAACAGACCCGTTTTGTGGGAATCGGCGGCATATTCGAGTTTTCCCCGACCGATCACTGCGGATTGGACAAAACCGCGTATGAAATGATGACGGTAAAGGACGGCAGGTTCGTCGTGTTAGACCAATAGCCCGATATCGCATTTAGTCCCCTTGATTTTTTTTATCCGCTGCCAGTGGGCGATAGGCATTGACAGCGGATAAGTTTTATTTAACTATTGCCAATTCTAATATCCATATGCATTATCGGTTTTTTTATTATGGAGTTTCATAAAATTGGCGGGAGATACCCTGATTGTCATTTCGAGCGGCAGCGAGAAATCTTTTATTCGAAGATTCCTCGTCGCTTGCGCTCCATCGGAATGACAGGTGTGATTTCTCTGTTTTGTTAGACAACGTTAACTGTTTTATAAGAAAATGAGTCACAGCGGCCTGACCGATATTATCCAGTTCATGGTGATGGGCGCCCAGCGCGGAGCCATCTATGCCATGGTGGCCATGGGGTTTAATATTATCTATAACGCCACCGGCATTATCAATTTCGCCCAGGGCGAATTTGTGGTGCTGGGCGGCCTGTTGATGGTTACCCTCACCATGACCGCGGAGCTCTCTATCCCGTTTGCCTTTCTCCTGACGGTTGTCGCCGTTACCGTGGTGGGAATCCTCATGGAGCGGCTGACCATCAATCCGGTGAGGCAGCCGTCGGTTTTGCGGCTGATCATCATCACCATAGCGGTCTCCATACTGCTTAAAGGCGGTGCCATGTGCATATGGGGCAAGGGCTCGCATTACATGAAACATTTTATCCAGGCCCCGCCGATTGAATTCATGGGCGCCTTCATTCTGCCCCAGACCCTATGGATAGTCGGCATTCTTCTAATGGTCGTCATCGGGCTCGTCATATTTTTTAATTTCACCATGATCGGAAAATGCATCCGGGCCTGCGCCATCAATCGGGACACCGCACGGCTTGCGGGGATAAACGACCGGAAGATGGTCATGCTCTCATTCGCCCTGTCTGCCGGCATCGGGGCTATCGCCGGGATCATCGTCACGCCGATTATTCAGATGGACTATGGCCGGGGGGCCCTGCTGGGGCTCAAAGGCTTCGGCGCCGCCGTCCTCGGCGGCCTCGGAAACAGCATGGGCGCTGTTGTGGCGGGTCTTCTGCTGGGCATCCTGGAAGCCTTCGGGGCGGGCTATATTTCTTCGCACTATATGGATGCCATGGCCCTTTTGATTCTGCTGATCGTTCTCTTCATTAAACCCAGCGGGATATTCGGAAGCTCCGAGGCCATGCAGCTCAAAGAGTTCTGATTATGCAGGGAAAAGATACGGCCGGACTGATTGTATTGATTTTGGGCCTTGCGGCGGTTCCCTGGGTCATCGGCAATGATTATTATCTGGGGGTATTGATATTTGCGGCGTTTAACTGCCTGACATGTATCGGACTCTGCCTGCTGATGGGCTATGCCGGCCAGATATCCCTCGGCCACGGCGCGTTTGTCGCCATTGGCGCCTATACCTCCGGCATCCTCACTACCACCCTCGGCTGGTCCCCCTGGGCGGCTATGGGGGCCGCCGTCCTGCTCGTCACGGGGGTGGCTGCAATAGTCGGCATTCCCACCCTCCGTCTCAAAGGCCACTATCTGGCAATGGCCACTCTGGGGTTTGCCTCCATCATCCATATCCTTGCGGTGGCGACGGTGGATTTGACCGGGGGGCCCTCGGGTCTGCTGGATATTCCGAGGCTTTCCATTTTTGGATATCCATTGGATTCGGACAGGCGGTACTTTTACTTTAGTTGGGCGGTGGTGGTGGTCGGTCTTTATGTGGCATTCAACCTGATCAACTCCCGGGTAGGGCGCGGGCTGAGGGCTTTGCACGGCAGTGAGGACGCCGCCGCCTCCCTTGGCGTCAATATCACCGCCTACAAGATTCAGGTGTTCATCGTGAGCGCCGTTTATGCCTCTGTGAGCGGGAGCATGTATGCCTATTATGTCAACTATATCGATCCCGGGCCGTTCGGTGTCATGCATTCGGTGCTTCTTGTGACCATGGTAGCGGTGGGGGGTATGTATCGTATCTGGGGGGCTTTTACCGGGGCCGTGCTGCTTTCCCTGCTGCCGGAGATGCTTTCCTTTGCCACGGACTATCTCCAGGTCATCGGCATCGCATACAAGCCGGACTACGATATCCTCGTTTACGGTACCATACTGCTGATTATTATGCTGTTTTTGCCGGAAGGCGTTTTTGATGGGCTCGGCCGGGCGGTGCGGGCCGGTAAACAGATGATCCGCCGATGACGTGATGCTGGAAAAAAAGGCAGAACATATCCTCTGGCTTGAGAACATCCGAAAGGTTTTCGGCGGCGTTGTGGCTGTGGATGACCTGACAATCGGTGTTGAGAAGGGCAGCGTCACATCGGTCATCGGGCCGAACGGCGCCGGTAAAACCACGGTTTTCAACCTGATAACCGGTTTTCTGTCCCCCTCCAGCGGCCGTATCGTCTATTCGGGCAGAGCACTAAACCGGTTGAGGCCCCATCGGATCGCCTCCTTAGGGATCGCCCGAACGTTTCAGAATGTTCGCCTGTTTCCGCAGATGACTGTGCTGGAAAATGTCATGGTCGGCCGCCATTTGCGCTCGGCTGCCGGCATATTTTTCTCCTCCGCTCTGCCCCCGGCCTGGCGCCGCGAAGAGGCCCGGATTCGGCAGGAGGCAATGGACTGGCTGGAATTCGTCGGGCTCGCCGAGCACGCCCGGGCCATTGCGGGAAACCTCCCTTTGGGCAGCCAGCGGATGCTCGAAATCGCCCGGGCGCTTGCCATTGAACCGCATTTGATTCTTTTGGACGAGCCGGCCGCCGGTTTGAACAGCCGGGAAACGATTGCTATGGGCGAACTGATTGAAAAGATCCGGCAGCAGCGGATGACCGTGGTCCTGGTGGAGCATGACATGGAACTGGTGATGGATATCTCAGACCGTGTGCTGGTCATTAATTTCGGCAGGCTTATCGGGGACGGGACGCCCGAAGCCGTTCAGGACGATCCGGATGTCATCGCCGCCTATCTGGGGGAATAACAACAGGAACCGATGCTTCGTCTAGTCAATGTCAACAGTTATTACAGCCTGGTTCACGTGCTGAAGAATGTCTCCATCCATGTGAACGAAGGCGAGATCGTGTCCATGCTGGGCGCCAACGGGGCGGGTAAGACCACCATGCTGCGCACGATCAGCGGCCTCCAGCCGGTTTACTCCGGGCAGGTCTATTTTAACGGCCAGGAGATCACCCATATGAATCCGGAAAAACTGGTGGAAATGGGCATCGCCCATGTGTCCGAGGGGCGCCAGATTTTTCAGCCCATGTCCGTTCATGATAACCTTGAATTGGGCGGCCATCTCATATATAAACGCTACGGGAGAAAAACGTTAAAAGCCGATATCGAGAAGATATTCGGCCTGTTTCCCATATTAAGGCAACGCCGGCAGCAGTATGCGGGCACACTCTCCGGCGGTGAGCAGCAGATGCTGGCCATTGCCATGGCGTTGATGGCAAGACCCCGGCTGCTTCTGCTGGATGAACCGTCGATGGGGCTGGCGCCGATGGTGGTCAAGGAGATTTTTCGGCTGATCGCCGATCTTCAGAAGGAGCGCGGGCTGACGGTGCTCTTAATCGAACAGAATGCCCGGGCCGCCTTGAAAATCGCCTGCCGGGGCTATGTGATCGAGACCGGAAGGATTGTACTCGAAGAAGAGGCGGGGGAACTGCTGGTCAACCAGGAGGTCAAGCGGGCCTATCTGGGCAAGGAGCAGCGCGAGATTTGGGAGTGACGTCTGAAATCGGAAACGGTCGGTATTTGGCTTAAGGAATTCAGAAATGTACTGGAACGAGCGCATCGAATGTATGGACCGGGAGGAGATCGAGCAGGTCCAGCTGGAAAAACTGCAGGCGACGTTAAACCGGGTCTATAAAAACGTCCGGCACTACCGGAAGGTCTTTCGGGAGGTCGATTTCATGCCCGAAGACCTCCGCTCCATCGAGGATATCCGGAAACTCCCCTTTATCACCCGGCGGGATCTGAGCCGCAACTATCCTTATGAAATGTTCGCGGTTTCTTTGCGCGAGGTCGTGCGCCTCCATACCGCCTCCTTTAACTTTGACGATCCGGTGGTCATCGGATTTACGGAAAATGATATCCATGACTGGGCCGAGCTCATGGCCCGGAACCTGACTGCCGCCGGGGTGGGCAAGGATGACGTGGTCCAGATTGCCCTCACCTTCGGGATCATCACCGGCCCCTTCGGCGTTCAGGTGGGGGCTGAAAAGATCGGCGCCTCGGTGATCCCCATATCCGCCGGCAGGCTTTACCAGCAGGTCAAAATCATGCGCGATTTCCGAACGACCACGCTGGTTTCCACCCCGACGGTGGCCCTGGGGCTGGCGCGGGCGATGGCGGAGATGGATATAGACGCCAACAGCCTGGCGCTTAAAAACGGGATCTTCGGCTCAGAACCCTGGTCGGCGGATACGCGCGACGCGCTGGAGACGGCGCTTCATGTATCAGCCATGGATACCTACGGGCTGACCGAAATTTTTGGCCCCGGCGTGGCCTGGGAATGCCCGGAAAAGAATGGTCTGCATATTGCAGAGGACCATTTTATCCCGGAAGTTGTCGATCCGCATACCCTTGAGCCCCTGCCGCCGGGTTCCGAGGGGGAGCTGGTGCTCACGACGATTGCCAAGGAGGCATTCCCCCTTATTCGTTTTCGTACCGGGGACTTGACCCGCATCGATTATTCCCCGTGCGCCTGCGGTCGAACCCATTGCCGGATTTCCCGGATATTTAAACGCTCCGACGAGGTGATCGTCATCAAGGGCGCCAGCATCGCCCCGGAGCAGGTGGGCCAGGCGATTGCCAGGGTCAGCGGCGGCCAGCCCAATTTTCAGCTGGTGGTCACCCGGGAGGCGGATGCGGATCAACTGTTGGTGATGGTGGAGATTTCTGATATTAATTTTTTTGATGAAATGAAGAAACAGCGGCGATTTGTTGAGCGCCTCCATCAGGAGATATCCGAGGCCCTCGGCTGGGAGGTGGCCGTCCGGCTGGTGGAACCGGGCACCTTTGACCCCCAGCGAAGGGTTCTGGATAAGCGAGAGTATATTTAACCTATTGATTTAATTGAAAGGAGTTTAAAATGACGGCACAACTGATCAAAGGCACCGACATTCGGGAGGAGATTCTGGAAGAGATCACCAAGGAAGTGGCGGATATCAAGGAAAAACACGGGCAGGTGCCCGGCCTGGTAACCATTCTGGTGGGTGAAAACCCGGCTTCCGTCTCCTATGTCACATTAAAGGGCAAAACCGCCAATCGGGTAGGTTTTAAAGAGCTGCAGGACAATCAGGACGAGAATATCTCCGAGGCGGACCTTCTGGCCCTGATCGATAAGTATAACAAGGATGACTCCATCCACGGCATTCTGGTGCAGCTGCCGCTTCCGGATCACATTGACGAGAAAAAGATCCTAAACGCCATTGATCCGGACAAGGATGTGGACGGATTTCATCCGGTCAATGTCGGCCGGCTGATGATCGGCGGCTCCGAAGTCAAGTTTCCGCCCTGCACACCGGCGGGCATCCAGGAGATGATCGTTCGGGGCGGCGTGGAGACAAGCGGCGCCGAGGTCGTCGTCGTCGGCCGTTCCAATATCGTGGGCAAACCGATTGCCAACATGATGGTCCAGAAGGGCCCTGGGGCGAATTCCACGGTCACCATTGTGCATACCCGGACCAAGGACCTTGAAGGCCACTGCAAGCGCGCGGATGTTTTGATCGTGGCGGCCGGTGTGCCGGGATTGGTCAAGCCGGAGTGGATTAAGCCCGGTGCCTGCGTCATTGATGTCGGCGTTAACCGGGTGGGGGAAAAAATCAGTGAAAAAACCGGCAAAAAAATCGCGATTCTGCGCGGGGACGTGGATTTCGATGCGGCCAAGGAAATCGCCGGCTCTATCACGCCGGTACCGGGCGGGGTCGGTCCCATGACGATTACCATGCTGATGCGCAATACCCTGAATTCATTAAAATACCAGTTGGGCCTGATGGAATAGTCAAACGCTCAATTTAGGTCAAAAAACCGGCTGAGGTGCCTTGGCGCCTTAGTGCCTTGCTCAGTGCCTTGGTACCTCAGTGTCTGTTAGTTTTGCCATTAAAGCGAAAGCTTTCATTTTTGTCATTCCGAGGAGCGAAAGTTTTCATTTTTGTCATTCCGAGGAGCGAAAGCGACGAGGAATCTTAATTGGTAAAGATTCCTCGCTGCCGCTCGGAATGACAGCGAGGGAAAGCTTTTTGTCGTTGTAAGGGGTAAATAGCGCAAGCCCTTATTCCGCCCCGGATGGCATCGATACTTGACATTTTGATATTTATGCAGATATTATTCATCTGATATGAATCGACGGCTGACCATATTTGTCTATGATGATATCGGATCATTTGTAAAATTAAAGCTCCTAACCAAAAAACGGCTTTATGGTTTAGGGGGGGTGGCCCTGGTATTTATTTTGGCCTTCGGGTTCGTCCTGTTTCATTATGGCCGATTGCTTTCTGATGATGCGGATACATGCGAATTAAAACGAGAGATTTCAAACCTGAGATCCGTTGTCGTGCAGCGGGACAGCCAGATTGCCCGTTTTACGGCCAAAATCGATACCCTTCAGATGAAAATGATCAAGCTGGACAGGTATGAGCAGAAAATTCGTCAGATCGTCGGTAAAGAGGCAAAAGGGGAGAAGCTGGAATCCTATGGTATCGGCGGAACCTCTCTGGCGGATATTTCGGCCGATTTTCTCTCATCCGAACAATATCACGAAATGATCAGCGGGATCGACCAGTCGGTTGAATCCCTGGATGAGGCGACCGAAAAACAGACAACTCAGTTCAAGTCGTTATGGAAGACGCTCAAAGCGTTAAAGCATCTCGAGGCGGCCACGCCATCGATTCGGCCGGTTGACGGCGGTTGGGTTTCATCCGAATTCGGGTATCGGGATTCTCCGTTTACCGGCAAACGGGAGTTTCACTCCGGCGTGGATATCGCGTGCCGGCAGGGGACCCCCATCAAAGCCACGGCTGATGGCAAAATTTTATTTGCAGGCGTCAAAGGGCTGCTGGGAAAAACAGTGATCATCGATCATGGGTTCGGGATTAAGACGCGATACGGTCATATGCGTCATATAGGGGTCGATTGCGGCCAGAGCGTCATAAAAGGCGATATTATCGGGGAGATCGGCAGCACCGGAAGAGCCACCGGCCCCCATATCCATTATGAAGTCCGGTTAAACGATGTGCCGGTGGATGCAGAGAAGTACATGAACCAGCGCGTTGCCCAGCACTGAACTCCTTTTTTGCCTACCCGCGGTTTTTCTGATAAAATAATGTGAATGGCTTTGTAGATACTGACGATCCGGTTATACTGCGCTATTTTTGCCGAAAGCGGCCGGAAAAAACGATTTAAAAGCCGTCCATGCCGTCATTTCAAGCGCCGGCGGAATCTTTGAAAAATGAGATGCCGCATGGCCTGCGCTACCCGGAATGACAGCAATGGAAGGCAGCAGAATAAAACCTTTTTAAGGACAAACAGGCATATGCAACTGGGTACGGCGACGAATAAATTTCTGATGAAGCTGTTTGGCAGCCGGAATGAAAGGGTCTTGCGGAGATACTACCCCATCGTGGATCAGGTCAACGAGTGGGAGCCGCAAATCCACGCCATGAGCGACGATGATCTGGCGGCCCAAACGCAGCGGTTCAAAAAACGCTATAACGCGGGCGAAACACTGGATGACCTGCTGCCCGAGGCGTTTGCCACCGTTCGCGAGGCCTGCTGGCGGACGCTCGGTATGCGCCATTTTGACGTGCAGCTGATCGGCGGCGTGGTGCTGCATGAAGGCTGTATCGCGGAGATGAAAACCGGGGAAGGAAAAACCCTGGTGGCCCCACTGGCCGCCTATTTGAATGCCCTTACGGGTAAAGGGGTCCATATCGTCACGGTCAACGATTACCTGGCCAACCGGGATGCGGAATGGATGGGCCGGATCTATCATTTCCTGGGGCTCACCGTGGGCTCCGTTGTCCACGGTATGGACGATTATGAGCGCAAAGAGGCCTATAATGCGGATATTATATACGGCACCAACAATGAATTCGGGTTTGACTATCTCCGCGATAATATGAAGTTTGATCCGGAAACCCTGGTGCAGCGGGAACTCTATTTCGCCATCGTCGACGAGGTGGACAGCATTTTAATCGACGAGGCCCGAACCCCGCTGATTATCTCCGGCCCGGCTGAAAAATCGACGCACCTTTACTATCAGGTCAACAGCATTATCCCCTCATTGGCGGCCGAGACCGACTATACGGTGGACGAGAAGGCCAAGTCCGCCATGTTGACCGAGGACGGCGTGGCCAAGGCGGAGCATCTCTTGAATGTGGACAACCTATATGACACCAAAAATATTGACCTGCTCCATCACGTCAATCAGGCCTTAAAGGCCCATACCCTGTTTAAGTGCGACGTCGACTATATCGTCAAGGAAGGCGAGGTGATTATCGTCGACGAGTTTACGGGGCGCCTCATGCCGGGTCGCCGATTCAGCGAGGGGCTGCATCAGGCGCTGGAGGCCAAGGAAAAGGTTAAAATCGAGAACGAAAACCAGACGTTGGCCACGATTACGTTCCAGAACTATTTCCGGATGTATGACAAGCTAAGCGGCATGACCGGTACCGCAGATACCGAGGCGGCGGAGTTCAGTAAGATCTATAACCTGGATGTTGTCGTGATTCCCACCAATGAACCCATGATCCGGGTGGACCATTCGGATGTGATCTATCAGACCAAACGGGAGAAATACGAGGCCGTGCTTGACGAGATCGCCGCGCTCTATAAAAAAGGCCAGCCGGTGTTGGTGGGGACGGTCTCCATTGATGTGTCCGAGGAGCTGAGCCGCCGGCTGAAAAAGCGGGGGGTGCCGCATAATGTCCTGAATGCCAAAAACCATGAGGCGGAGGCTGAAATTATCGCCAACGCCGGACAGAAGGGGTCGGTAACCATTTCCACCAATATGGCGGGCCGTGGGACCGATATTAAACTGGGCGAAGGCGTTGTCGAACTCGACGGCCTGCATATTCTGGGCACCGAACGCCATGAGAGCCGGCGGATCGATAACCAGCTGCGGGGACGGTCCGGACGGCAGGGGGATCCCGGATCTTCCAGGTTCTATTTGTCCCTGGAGGATGATTTGCTGCGTATTTTCGGGGGTGAACGGATATCCGGGTTCATGAATCGCCTGGGGATAAGCGAAGGCGAGCCGATCGAGCATAAAATGATTTCCCGGGCCATAGAGAATGCCCAGAGCAAGGTGGAGGACCATAACTTTCAAATCCGTAAACAGCTTCTGGACTTTGACGATGTCATGAACCAACAGCGTGAAATGATTTATAAACATCGCCAGCAGGCCCTGGGCAAAGAAAGCCTGCGGCCGGTAATCGAGGAAATGATCGGGGAAAAGGCCGGGGATATCGTTGAAGCCAATACGGATGAAAAAACGCCCGCTTCAGAATGGGATATAAAGGCGATAGAGGATGCGGTGTTCGAGCAGTTCAATTTTCGGTTGAATATCCACCCGGAGACGGTGGCGGACTTGAATCCGGAGAGACTGGCCGACTGGATTCAGGATGAGGCCCTCGGCATTTACGAGAAAAAACGAGAGACCGTCGGCAGCGAGGATTTCCGGCAAATCGAGCGGATCGTTATGCTGCAGACCGTGGATAACCTCTGGAAGGATCATCTCCTGTCAATGGATCACCTGAAAGAGGGGATCGGGCTTCAGGGCTATGCCCAGCAGGATCCGTTGTTCGTGTACAAAAAGGAAGCCTTCGAAATGTTTCAGGATCTGATCAGCCGGATCAAGGAGGAAACCCTCCAGATCCTGTTCCGTATCCAGCTATCCGACGCCAGTGAGGCCTCCGAGATGTCCCAGCCCGATGAGCAGGAGATGACATTCTCGCACGGCGATGAGGGACAGCAGAAAAAGAAACCGGTGAGGCGCTCCGGCGAGAAGATCGGCAGAAACGATCCATGCCCCTGTGGCAGCGGGAAAAAATATAAGAAGTGCTGCGGCCGGTAGTTTTGTCCCAAATCATCTGAAAGTATTTCACCCGGGGGCCCCGGGACCGAGACTAAAAGCAACTTCTGTGATAGGTTAAAGGTCCTGAGGCATTGAGGCATTGAGGCGCTGAGGCGCTGAGGCACTGAGGCGCCCATACGGTTTTGTCATTTCGAGCGGTAGTGAGAAATCTTTAACAAACAAGATTCATCGTCGCTTTCGCTCCTCGGAATTTTGTAATTTTTACGCCATCATCCGTTGTTTTCCCGTTTATACCGAAGGTTTTTCAAAGGGCTTGAATTCCTGCACGGATTCTTTATAATAGGTAGTAGGCAATGGCATCATTTGAAAACGTGTTTATATTCTTTATGAACCATTTTTATACAAATCGTGCCCGAACGGAAGGCGCCCCTTTCGTTATGGCACCCAACCAATGTCACCGGGAGGTTTACGATGACCGGGTACGACCCGGAGACAGAAGAAGAAATAGCTTCCGAGACCGAGCAGGAGGTCGAGGAACCGCCCATGTACCGCGTGTTGCTCCACAACGATGATTACACGACGATGGAGTTTGTTGTGGAACTTTTGATGCATATATTCAACAAATCGCTCGAGGAAGCCACCCGGATTATGTTGAATGTCCATCGCAACGGTATGGGCGTATGCGGCACTTATACTTATGAAGTGGCGGAAACCAAGGTGGAGATGGTGCATCAGATGGCAAGGGAACGGGGGTTTCCGTTAAAAAGCACGATGGAGAAGGTATAACTCATATGATCAGTAAAGGTCTTAGCGCAATATTGAGCTATGCGGTTAAAGAAGCCCGTAAAAGGCGCCATGAATATGTGTGCGTAGAGCATATTCTCTATGCCATCGTTCACGACAGCGGTGGGATTGAAATCATTGAAAGCTGCGGCGGCAATATTGAAAACATTCAAAACGAGCTGGAGCAGTTTTTAAATGAAAAAATGGAGCGGGTGCCCGAGGACCAGGAGTATGTCCTTCAGCAGACCATGCGGTTTCAGCGGGTCATCCAGCGGGCGGTCAACCATGCCCGATCCGCTGAAAAGGACTCCGTATATATCGGGGATATCCTGGCCTCCATCCTTGAAGAGAAGAACTCCCATGCCGCCTATTTCATGGCTGCCGACGGCATTACCCGTCTGGATGTGTTAAACGTGATTTCCCACGGCGTTCGGGGCGAGCATTTCAAGGATGGCGAAAGCCCGGAAGGCGGGGTGGTCACCGAGAAGAAGGGCAAGAAAAAGACCGACCCGCTGGAAGCCTTTACCCTTGACCTGGTGGACCGGGCCACGAAGGGCAAGCTCGACCCCCTGATCGGGCGGGAAATCGAGATGGACCGGACCGTACAGGTGCTTTGCCGCCGGCGTAAAAACAATCCGGTCTTCGTCGGCGATCCCGGCGTCGGTAAAACCGCCATGGCCGAAGGGCTGGCCCAGCGCATCGCCGAAGGCGAGATGCCGGAAATATTGGCGGATGCCAGGATCTATTCCCTGGATCTGGGGGCCCTGCTGGCCGGCACCAAATATCGCGGGGATTTTGAACAGCGGTTGAAGTCGGTCATCGCATCATTGCAGAAAAAAAACAATGCGATACTCTTTATCGACGAGATCCACACCATTGTGGGCGCCGGTGCGACAAGCAGCGGCTCCATGGACGCCTCCAATATCCTGAAGCCGGCCCTCGTCACCGGCGAGCTGCGTTGTATCGGGTCGACCACCTATGAAGAGTTCAAGAATTTTTTTGAAAAGGACCGGGCATTTTCCCGCCGGTTTGAAAAGATTGAAATCGCCGAGCCCTCCACCGCGGATTCAGTGAAGATATTGAAGGGGCTGAAACGCTACTACGAGGCGCACCATCAGATTGAATATACGGAGAAATCTCTGAAATCGGCGGCGGAGCTGTCGGCCAAGTATATGAATGAACGGTATCTGCCGGATAAGGCCATTGACGTGATCGACGAGGCCGGGGTCCTGCTTCGCCTGACCGGCGGGTCCAACCGGAAGCGGGTTCAGCCCTCTGACATCGAAAAGGTGATCTCCAAGATGGCCCGCATCCCAACGGAGAGCGTGAACTCCTCGGATCGGAGCAGCCTGGAAAACCTGGGCGAACGGTTAAAGGCCAAAATTTTCGGCCAGGACTCCGCGATTGAATCCCTGGTTCAGGCGATAAAGCGCTCGCGCGCCGGTCTTTCGGCCCCCGAGCGGCCCATCGGCTCGTTTCTTTTTACCGGTCCCACCGGCGTCGGTAAAACGGAGGTGGCCCGCCAGATTTCTTATCAGCTGGGCATTCAGTTCCTCCGGTTCGATATGAGTGAATACATGGAGAAACATGCCGTTGCCCGGCTGATCGGTGCCCCGCCAGGCTATATCGGGTTTGACCAGGGGGGCCTGCTGACCGACCAGATCCGTAAAAATCCCTACAGCGTCCTTTTGCTCGATGAGATCGAAAAGGCGCACATCGATATGTATAATATCCTGCTGCAGGTCATGGATCATGCGGCATTGACGGATAACAACGGCAAAACCGCCGATTTTCGAAATGTCATTCTGATTATGACCTCCAATGCGGGGGCCAGGGAGATGGCCAGTACCTCGATCGGCTTCAGCAGTGATACCAATACCGATCCGGCCAGCAAGGGAAAACGGGCCGTGGAGCAGTTCTTCAGCCCGGAATTCAGAAACCGCCTGGATGATATCATCTCCTTTAACGCCTTGGACCTTGATATAATGGCCCGAGTGGTGGATAAGTTCATCAATGAGATGCGGCCCCAGCTGGCGGCCAAAAAGGTGAATCTCAGACTGTCCGACGCCGCCCGGCGTTGGCTGGCCAAAAAGGGCTATGATCCCCGCTTTGGCGCCCGTCCCCTGGATCGGGTCATGCAGAGAGAAATAAAAGATGTGCTGACCGATCAGATCCTTTTCGGCAAACTGGTAAAAGGCGGCGAGGTGTTTGTCAAGGTCAAGGATGACAGGCTGATATTCTCCTACTCATAGATTATGCCGATTTTTCGCCTGTCAGATAGGGTGTCATTTCCGCCCCCCCATTTTGCCGGTCGGGAAGGACTGTTGGCCGTGGGGGGCGATTTGAGCACCGAACGGCTCCTGCTGGCCTACCAGATGGGGATTTTCCCCTGGTTTTCGGATTGCGACCCTATTTTATGGTGGTCTCCGGATCCCCGTCTTGTTTTATACCCCTCCCATATTCATGTGCCCAAACGGCTCCGGCGCACGATCAGACAGGGCCGATTTACCGTATCCAGCGATACGGCGTTTAAGCGGGTGATTGAGCGCTGTGCCCGGATACGCATTGAGAGCGGGGAGGGCACCTGGATCACGGACGCCATGATCAAAGCCTACTGCCGTCTTTTTGATGCCGGCTACGCCCATTCAGTGGAAGCCTGGCAAAACGGGGCGCTCGTTGGCGGGCTTTACGGCGTCTCCCTTGGCGGCTGTTTTTTTGGAGAATCCATGTTTTCGGAGTTGGGCAACGCCTCCAAGGTGGCGCTGGTTTCCTTGTGCGTCTTCCTCCGGGAACACGGCTTTGATATGATTGACTGCCAGTTGACCACAGAACATCTGTTATGGATGGGCGGGGAGGAAATCAGCCGGTCGGATTTTTTGAAAAAGCTGCAAGCCTCGATGAAAAAAAAGACGCTAAGGGGGCCGTGGTCGATCCGGTTGCCGACCCGGATAAATTCTGGAAGGCCAAAATTTAGCGACGATTACCCCTTTAATCGTACAGGGCCGGTTTAAAAATCTCCAAACCAGCCGGGCGAAGGAGAGAGGACTATGACCCAAGAAACGAAGAGGAAGTTTTACCTAAAAGAGTTTAAGGCCATCAGCCACGCCATTGCGACCTATGAAGACTTCAATCTGCTGGTGAAACATCTGGCGGAGGGCGTCTGCCGAACGTTTAACATCCAGGGGGCCAGCATCATGGTCCTAGATGAAACCGAGGGCCAGTTTTTCCGGGTCAGCAGCTACGGCATCAGCCAGGAGTATCTCAACAAGGGGCCGGTTTTTGTCGATACAAAATATTGCACCCTGGATACCGGCGAGGTGGCGCTGGTACAGGACCTGCAAAACGACAGCCGGGTGCAGTATCCGGAAGCGGCGAAAAAAGAGGGGCTGGCATCGCTGCTGGCCATCCCCATTAAATACAGAAACGCCACTATTGGCGTGATTCGGCTGTATAACACCGAGCAGATGGACATTAATGAGGAGGACATTAACTCCCTGTGCGTGCTGGGCAATCAACTGGGCGTGGTGATCGAAAACAACGGGCTGAAAAATTTCGTGGATCAAATAAAGATGGCCATCGACAGCCTGCCGCCGCGCATGTTCAAGGCCTGAACCCTTATGAATCAAGGGCCGATAACGGATACGACGGATTTTTTCGCCCTTGACTGCGGTGCAGAGATCCGTATCGGTGAGAGAACCTATCGGATTACCGGCTATGAAAAGGAGCAGCGCTTTGGCATGGAGGACCCGAAATACTGGGTCAAACGGGCCGTGGATACGGCGACCGGGGAGCACAAGATCATCAAGCTGGCGTTTTTCGAATCTTTTCAGACGTCCCTGGCCGGTGTTAAGATTAAATGCTTCCGCGATCCGGACAAAGAGGGGGCGATTCTGGAGCAGATGAGGGGTAACCCTGCCTTTATGCAGGGCGAGGCCTTTCATGACGAAAAAGGCAATAACATCCGGGTGCTGGAAAGAGTTCGGGGCGTGAATTTCTACACCCGCCTCGAAGCCCTGCAAATGGCGCATGAAAAATACTTTTTTGAATGTTTCCCCGCGATTTTAAAAAAACTGGGCCAAGCCTTCGAGGCCATAGAAAACCTCCATGCCCTGGGATTCAGGCACGGCGATATCCGTAATGACCATATTATCGTGGAGGCGGGTACCGACAACTATGTATGGATTGATTTCGACTATGACTATCATGCGCCCGAAAACCCGTTCAGCCTGGATCTTTGCGGAATGGGCAATATCCTGCTCTATGGCGCGGGGATGGGATTTTATGACATATATATGATCGCTTCGGATACCGGCAGATACAAGGATGCGCTTGACAGGCTCGATACCGGCGATTTTTCCATTATCGACAAGTCGCGTCTGATGAATCTTAAAAAGATCTTTCCATACATTCCGGACGAATTGAACAATATTCTGCTTCATTTCTCCAGGAAATCGGAAATTTTCTACGAGAACACCGGCGAGCTTCTTGAGGACCTGTACCGAGCGGTTGCCAGCTTAAACAAGGAGGAATAGCCTTGCAAACATCCATACTCGTCCCGTTGAATGACTCCGTTAGCTCCCAGGGGCTTCTTGATTTTATTATTCAAAAACTTCCCCTTGCCCCGGACGCAACCGTATTTACACTATTGCACGTCTTTCGCAAGCCGACTTCCGGCGAGGAGCTCATGGGAAAGAAATTCATGGAGGAACAGCCGGAAAGGTTCCGATCGCTTTTGGAGGATGCCAGAAACCGGCTGATCGAGGAAAAGGGGTTTAAGCCGGAGAATATTGAAATTACACTGTTGACGGAACCCTATCCATCCGTTACGGAAGGCATCATTGACTACTTCAACAAGGGCAGTTTTGATATCGTGGTAATCGGCCGCAAAGAGATGTCCAAGTCAGAGGAATTCGTGCTGGGCGATATAAGCGTCAAGCTGATTCGCTCCCTGGGCAAGACATCCGTACTGGTCGTTAAATCAGAGTAAGCAGGCGTCGTGGAGGCATCGGCATGGCCGCAAAAGGGGCGGTTTTTGAAAAAATATACCGGGATTACCTGGATCAGGTGGCCGCTCTGGATTTATCCGGAAAGGATGAAGTCCTGGGGATTCGCCGGACGACTGACGGCATTTGGATTCCCCTTTTCAACCGGGCGTTCTGTATCACCGAAGGCGGCATTTTGGACCCGCAGGGCCGGCAGCCGGTCCATGCGGTATGCGTGGCGTTATGCCGGTACTTGATTCTTTGCCCGGAAACGGTCCCGATGAATGGGACGCAATGGGTATCCTACCGGAATTTCAAGGATGCCGCGCCGTTTGCCGGTGCGTTTGCCAAAAACGCGGAGGCCGCCATAGCCAAAAATTTTACGGGCCAGACGGAGATGCTTGAGTCCGCATGCGGCAAGCTTGGGGGGAGCCGTATCGAGGCCGGCCTGTCCTATGATCTCACCATGCGGGTCTACGGTTTGCCGCGCGTGCCCCTGTTCCTATTGTTCAATGACGGTGACGAGGAATTCGCCGCCGAATGCTCCGTACTTTTTGAAAGGCGGGCCGAGCGGTTCCTTGATATGGAGTGCCTCGCCATTTTGGGCTGGCTGCTCTCCGACTATCTGGCTCAGGCCGCGGGTTGGGATTATGAGACGTTAATGTAAGAGGAATGCCAATGGGAAAAACGGTTGCGGAAAAAATATTTGATGCGCATTTTGTGGACAACCCGGCGGGCGATATCTCGGTGCTCCGGCTGGATGCGGTTTTCTGCCACGAAATTACGACGCCGGTGGCCATCAACGACCTGGTCCGCCGGGGAAAGGACCGGGTTTTCGATCCGTCAAAGATAAAGGCGGTCATCGACCACGTCACGCCGGCCAAGGATTCAAAGACCGCCCTTCAGGGTAAGATCCTACGGGACTGGGCCCGGCGGCATGATATCCCCGATTTTTTTGATATCGGCAGAAACGGGGTCTGCCATGCCATATTTCCGGAAAAGGGATTTGCTCGCCCGGGATATACCATTATCATGGGCGATTCCCATACCTGCACGCACGGGGCGTTCGGGGCGTTCGCCGCGGGCGTGGGCACCACGGATCTCGAGGTCGGCATCCTAAGCGGGGTCTGCGCCTTCAAGTATCCCGGCACAATCAAGATCGAAGTGAGCGGTGAAATGCCCGCCGGCGTGTATGCCAAGGATCTCATCCTGGCCATTATCGGAGAGATCGGCGTAAACGGGGCTACCAATCGGGTCATCGAGTTCTGCGGACCGGTCATCGAGAATATGAGCATGGAGGCGCGGATGACCATCGCCAACATGGCGGTGGAGGCGGGCGCCACCTGCGGCATCTGCTATCCGGACCGGACAACCGTGGCATACCTCTGGCCGTACATTCGGGATGAATTTTCATCCGAAGAAGCGGCGCTGGAAACCTATCAGCGATATTTGCCGGATTCGGACGCGGTCTATGAGGATACCATCACCTTTGATGCGGCCAGGCTTTCGCCCATGGTGACCTATGGGTACAAGCCGGAAAACGTTAAACCTGTTGCTGAAATGGCGGCAACGCCGGTTGACCAGGTGTACATCGGCTCCTGTACCAACGGCCGCATTGAGGACCTGCGGGCGGCGGCCGAGGTGCTTAATGGCCGGCGGATCAGCGACAGCGTGCGCGGCATCGTTTCGCCGGCGACGCCGGGCGTCTATCGGCAGGCATTGGATGAGGGGATTATCAAGATATTTATGGATGCGGGATTCTGCGTCACCAACCCCACCTGCGGGGCCTGCCTCGGCATGAGCAACGGGGTGCTTGCCGAAGGCGAAGTTTGTGCATCCACTACCAATCGTAATTTCAGCGGCCGGATGGGCAAGGGCGGCATGGTCCATCTCGTAAGTCCGGCCACTGCGGCGGCAACCGCGATTGCCGGGACAATTACCAACTCAAACCTGTATCACGGCTAGGAAACGCGAAAATGACTGATTTCTCTGGAAAGGTGCTGTTTCTGGACCGCTCGGATATCAATACGGATGAGATCATCCCGGCCAGGTATCTGACCGAGATCACCAAGGAGGCATTAAAACCGCATTTGCTCGAAGATTTGAGCCTTGACGGGTTTGACCCGGATCGGGATGTCAAGGGGAAATCCGTTATCATCACCCGCTCCAACTTCGGCTGCGGCTCCTCCCGGGAGCATGCGCCGTGGGCCCTGGAGGTCAACGGAATCCATCTGGTCATCGGCGAGAGCTTCGCCCGGATTTTTCGCCAGAACATGTATAACTGCGGCATGATGGCGGTTGAGCTCGAAAATGGCGCCATCAATCGCTTGTTCGACGAATTTTCCGGAAAAGATGCATCCATTGAGACCGATCTGGCGAAAAACCGGTTCAAGATTTCCGCGGATGGCAAGAACGCCTGGTTTCCATTCAGCATATCCGATTTCGACCGGGCCCTGATCGAGGCCGGCGGATGGGTGGAATACGCGGATACGCATTACTGATAGGGAGGTGCGGCAACCGCAAGCGCGATGAAACGATTCGAAGAACTGTTTGACGAGCTTTCAGAAAAGCTCGAAAGGGATGATCCGGCATCCGGGACCGTGCGCCTTGTCCGGGAGGGAAAACACGCCATCGGCAAAAAGCTGCTGGAGGAGGCGGGCGAGGCGTGGATGGCCGCCGAACACGAGTCCTCCGAAAAAACCGCCGAGGAGCTCTCCCAGCTCCTCTATCATGTCCAGACCATGATGTTGGCCTGCGGCCTGCGCCTGGAAGATGTGTATCGCTACCTGTAGATGCTGCCGTTGCGCGGGTTTTTGCCCAAAATCCCGGCTGGTTGTATTGACTGTCTTTCTAATTTTTCTAGTGGCTGCCGCCGGCTGCGACCGGGTCGTCTCAGATGAGGCCCGCCGCCGGTTCGAGGCCCGGACCGGCCCCTTTTCGGCAACCGTTTTCCCCATCCACGTGATAGCCGGCAGCCGGATGGCCCATGATACGGAGTTGGCCGAACGGTTGGCCGAATTTTTGCGCGCCAGCCATCTGGCCGATCCGACCCTCGCCACCGAAGAGATAAAAATGCCCGCCTACTACGCGACTACGGAGACCAAACGAATTCGGCTGAACGCCCGGCATTTCAAAAGGGCCCTCGACCAAATCGACCTGGCCACCGACTACGCATTTATGGCCGAAATCGTCTGCAGTCCGGACAAGACGCGGGTGCTGGGCGTCTATTTCTACCTCGCCGATCGTTTCGGCCGCATCGCCAGCGCCCGAATGGCCAATTCCCACCACCGGGAGTTTCAGAAAATCCACCCCAAAAACCGGAGAGACGGATTCCGGGTGCTGAAGGAGATGATCCGCGAGGGGTGGCTCTCATAATGCAATCATTTTGTCATTCCGAGAAGCGCCAGCGACGAGGAATCTTGTTTGTTCAAATCGGGGGCAAAATCGGGGGACATCATATCAATTATTTTTTATCGATGATTCAATCGGTATGGCGCCCCCCGCATTCAGCGCCTTCGCCATCTGTGGGGTGCAAATCTTTTTGTCAGAGGCCACGCCGGGAATGGGATCCCAGTCAACGGCTACTATTTCCGATAAGCTGGTGATAAACCTTTGAACATTGGATAGTGTTTGATATTCAGCGTTTTCAGCTCTGCATCGGCGATTTTGGCAGATGCGGCAATGACCGCGTCAGCCAGTCCAACGCCATGGGATTTCCCGTAATCCCTTTTGTAAAGGCCGCCTTTTTTGGCAATTTCTATAGTTACGGGGATGATATGGAAAAGAGAGACAAAACCATCCAAGACAGATTGTTCTGTTTGTCCTTTTACACCGGCGTATAATTCGGCTACGACAACGGATGAGAGGATAATCCGGGAAGAATGCTCGTCTACAAAACCCCTTGCCTTATGATGCCCTTTTAGGAAATCAACCAGCACATCCGTATCAGGCAAAACCGCTACTGACATTATTGCCTGTCCCACTCCGTCCGGATTTCCTCAAAATCCGGGAGATCCGTGCGATCCCTCCAGATGCCCGCAGCCTTTTTCAATATTTGTTCCCGTTTAAAACGCCCCTCCTGATTGATGAGTCGATCAATAGCCTCCCGGATGAGTTCACTTTGTTTTTTCCCGGAGTTTTTGGCTATTTCAATCAATTCCGCCCGTTGACGTTCAGTCAGGTATATTTGCGTTCTGATCATGCGAACTTTCTCCATTGATGTATACATTAACATTATACATCTATTCAACTTTTGTCAAATGTTAATGAATCGTAAATCGGTAAATCGGGGGACACCATATCAATTTAATTTTTTTTTGACGATTAAATAGGTATGGTGTCCCCCGAATTAAGAACTATTTCAGATTGGTAAACGGCTAAATCCTGTTTTCAATCAAAACGGTCGCGTGGATATAGACCTGTGTGCGCTCGTCCTCATGGGCGAGTTTTTGGAGTGTGGTCCCGCTGGTAATGTTCGGGGGGAGCTCGAGGATAACGGTTTTTTCTGAGTGGATAAGGCCCACGCCGCCGCACGCCGGGCAGAAAAGCTGCTCCAGCAGTCCGCCGTGCCGACAGTGGGGGCAGGGGCGGGTGATCGGCACGGCAATGAGGAAACGGCCGCCGGCGTAAGCCTCTTCAGGGCTTAATATGAGTTCCAGCCGGCGTTCCTGAATATTTTGGGATTTGTAGGCGTGGGGCGTCCCATGGATATCCGGGCGCGGCTGCCGTCTGGGTTTTCGCCGGCAATAGGGCGGCCTTCGGGATGAATAAACGGAGACGGTATTTCCGCTCCCCTGCTTCTTAAGTTTTTGATCGTATTTCGCCCGTTTGGCGTCATCTGACAGGGTGTCATAGGCTTCCTTGACTTCCATGAATTTCCGCTCGTTCTCATGGGTGTTGCACCTGTCCGGATGATGCGCCTTGGCTTTCTCCCGGTAGGCCTGTTTGATCCGCTCCTTGCTTGCCGCCCTTGGCAGACCAAGTATGAAATAGTAGTCCTTCATAATGAAAACCCCCTTTTGCCCCCCCTTTCCGGAAAGGGGGGACTCTAAAGGATTCCCATCATTTGGTGGATCCGCCGGCAGATGGCGTTAACCGGACTTGACTTCAATTTTTTTCGGCTGCGCCTTTTCCGCTTTGGGCAGCGTGAGACGAAGCACGCCGTCGCCAAGATTGGCCTCGATCTTATCCTCGTCGATAATTTCGGACAGGGTAAACTGCCGATAGTATTGTCCGACTTCGTACTCGATCACCAGATCCTCTTCGTCGGCATTTTCAAACGGCTCAATATTGCCCGTCAGCGTGAGCACCCGATCGTTTAGATCGATACTGAGGTTTTCCGAGGTAACGCCCGGAAGGTCTGCCAATAATGTGATCTCCTTCTCTGTCTCGAATATATCCACAGGCGGTGTGAATATGGGTTCCGGCCGGGTTTGCTCCGGTTTGTTCACCTCCTGTTTTTCCTTGACCTGCATTTCCCTGGCGTTTGTATCAGCCATATCGTTTCCCTCCTTTCTCTCTTCTATTCTTGACTCAGATCAATGGATCTGAATCTGTCTCGGCTTGGCGGATTCAGCCTTCGGGACGGTGATAGTCAGCATGCCGTTGGCCAAATTGGCCGAGATTTTGTCGTTATCGATCTTGCCGGGGAGGGTAATCGCCCTTGAAAATTTTCCGGAATTCCGTTCCCGACGATGGAATCGGGCGCCTTCGTTTTCCTCCGGCAGCTTTCGCTCCCCGCTGATGGAGATGTTGTTATCCGTGGCATTGATTTCCAGATCCTCGTTTTTTACACCCGGAAGTTCGGCCCTCAGGTAATAGTTGTCACCATCTTCCGTCAGGTTCAGAAGCGGAAAAACGCCCCTTCCGGGAGTTCGGAAGGCCTGCGGTTCCGTATCCCGCATCAGGCGGTCGATATATTGTCTGACGCGGTCGAGTTCGTCAAAGTAAGAGCGCCATCCGAGGGTCGGGAAGTCAAAGTATCTGTTGGTAATCATATGGCATACCTCCTTTCGTGGTTTATTTAGTTGTCGCTTGAAATCCTAATCGGTTTAGTACCCGTATCCCTATGTTTTTTTAGTTTGATTTTCAGCACGCCCCTTCTGTATTTGGCATCAATTTCGCCTTCATCGACTTCAGCGGGCAGTTCAATGCGCCGGTTGAAGTGTCCATAGGATCGCTCCACCCGGTAATAGCCTTTCCTGTCTTTTTTGTTTTCCTTGAATTTTCGGCCTCTTATATGGAGCCATCGGCCGCCTTCGATGGACAGATCGATGTCCTTTTTATCCATTCCCGGTATTTCAGCTTCCACCGTAATGCTTGATTTCCCCTCGTTGACATCAACCCGCGGCCACCATTCACTGCGATTGAAAGGGGAGAACGAGGGGAGGAAGGGTTCGTCGAAAAACCGTTCGAACGGGTTGACCATATCGTTCTTAGGGACAGAATTATCCCTTTTTCGTTTCCATGGAATCAGGCTGGCCATCTCCATCACCTCCTTTTTACCTAATAGGATATTGAATCATTTTCCTTGTATCTGCGGTAAACTTGAAAATCGCTCAATTTAGGTTTTAGTATAGCCCTTTTTTTCTCCGGGCCTGGCAACAATATGGCACAGTTATAATGATTATTAATTAAATCAAGTTGTTAAAAATTTTCCTGTTAATAAAGTAATCACAAAGACGAGGGTGTCAAGACCCGGGGAAATTTTTTCGATTAATCGAGAAGAAAATTTTCTGGAAAGCCACAGGTAATGACCGGCACCGGGCGTGGACCCGGTGCCGGATGATATGGAAACCGGCGGGGGGCGGAAAAACAGAACCGCTAGGCGAAAGAGAAATTTAGCGCCACATCTTCGCGGTGTTCGGGTTCAATTTGCCACACCTCACGGGGCTCCAGACGCATCATGTTAGCAATGAGGACATCCGGGAACTGCTCGATGCGGATATTGAACATGTTGACGCTTTCGTTGTAAAACTCCCGCCTATCGGCGATTTGATTTTCCAGCTCCGAGACCCGGGACTGGAGCTGTCTGAAGCTGCGATCCGCTTTTAGGTCCGGATAGTTCTCAACCACTGCGAAAAGCGACCGCAAGGCGCTGGTGATGGCGTTGTTGGCATCATGCACCTCTTTTTGGGAGCCGGCGTTATCGAGTTGGGAGCGGGCCTTGGTCACGTTCTCCAGCGTTGCCCGCTCATGCTTCATGTACCCCTCGCAGACGCTCAGCAGCTTTGGCAGCTCGTCATAGCGCTGTTTTAACAGCACATCGATGTTGCTCCAGTTTTTGGTGATGTTGTGCTTCAACTGGATCAGACCGTTGAAGATAATGACCCCGTAGGCGATCACCGCAATGATGATCGCAAGGAAAACCAGAAGAATAATGGTTGCCGCCATAAAAATGATCCTTTCCTAAAGATTCACGGTTCACAGTTTAAGGTTCATGGGTTGTGGACATTGGAAAGGGCTTTTATTCTTGTCATTCCGAGGTACGTAACCATCCTTTTTTGTCATTCCATGGAGCGAAAGCGACGAGGAATTTTGTATGTTAAAGATTTCTCGCTGCCGCTCGAAATGACAAGGGGGAGGGCTCGAAAGTCCCTTAGCTCCTTAGTCCCTTAGCCCCTTAGTCCCTTAGCCCCTTAGCCCCTTAGTCCCTTAGCCCCTTAGCCCCTTAGTCCCTTAGCCCCTTAGCCCCTTAGTCCCTTAGCCCCTCAGTCCCTCAGCGCCTCAGTCCCTCAGCGCCTCAGCGCCTGTCATTCACAACAGTATGCCGATGCCGCAGGCAAAGGCCGTCGTCCCGCAGCCCAGAAACAGCCAGGAGCGGATCGCAAATTTTCTTAACAGGCCCTCTTCCGAATCCGCCACAATAAAAGGCAGGAGCCCGAAATTAGGCTTTTCAATCACCACGGTTTCGTAGGCACCTTTATCCGATGTCAGCGACTCCGCGTAAACGTTGTTTTCAATATCCGCCCTTGCCGCATCCCACTCCTCGGCGTCGATATGGCCGTCGCCGTCTCTGTCATACCGGGCCATTTGCGACGGATCCCGTTTGACCGAGCGGAGCCTGTCCATCAGCCGTTCCCGATGCGTTTTGCCATGCCTTTGGAGCTGGGCCGAGCCCAGCACATAGATATTTGCCCCGATGGGGATCATCTCTTCAATCACCCGGGTATTGGGGTCGTCGAGCTTGATGGCCAGGGCCGGAATAAAGCGTCCCCGGACGGTCTGCCGGAACCGGGTAAGCGAGTAGAAGGCCCCTTTCGGGTTGATCAAGACCCGGCCGGTGTCATCTTCGATGTAAAACGGGAGCTTGCCCGAGGAGATGGTCCGTACCTGCTTCCACTGCCCGCCGTTGTCGGCTCGATGGTATCTATAGTATCGGCATACAAAGAAAATACAGCGGGTGAGCGTGTGGGACGTCCGAAGATCATAATAGGGCCGGGCCTTTCCGGACAACTCCGTCATCCCCATGGATTGGGAGCGGATTTTGGATGTGGGCGTATTCTCCACCATCCGTTTATAGTAAAGCAGTACGAGGGAATAGCAGAATAGCGCGCCGCCGGCTGCGGTGATTGAAATCCCTAAAACAATCTCCCAAAACCGGCCGCCCCCTTTTAACCATTCCATACCGGCCACGGTGAAAAAGAAGATGGCGCCGATACCGACAAGGCTTCCGAAAACATCAGAGGCGGAGCCCTGAAACAACCCCCAGAAGCGGGATTGCTTAACCGGCGGCGGCGGTTCGAGATCTGAAACGGCGTCGTCCCCGGCCTTCGTATCCTCCCATGCGTCTTCGCGCCATGCTTCGGCATGCGCCGGTGATGCGGCCTCTGCAGTAAACAATCCGCTTCGGCTCGCGGCCATCATGTAGCGGGCGTATGCCCCCAGCCTTTGCTCAATGGCCGAATCCGGTCCATCCCAATTCGGCTTGGCGCCGGGCAGGGCGGCAATGCCGAAATAATAGTCCACGGCATGGGTTTTTGACCGGCTTATGGCCTCGTCTACCATGGTTCGGAAGTTGACGCTGGCGCTGGGAGAGAGCCGATCATTCAACCCCAGAAAGGTAAACGACCCGGCGTCGATGAAAACCCCTTTGGCCGGATTTTCCTTCATGTCATAGAAAATGGCGGCCCCCTGGGACATGGATAGCTTTTTCAGCACCTCTTCAAAGGGCTTGTCCTGAACCTGGCTGGTATAGGCGATGGTCGTCAGGATCTGCTTGACCGCCTTTCCGGAAAGATCGGTGACGATCACCAACAGCTCGGTTGTCCCGTCGACACGCAGGATGGGCTCTTCTTCGGCGGTTTGAAATTCAATAAACCCCTCGGTGAGGTTGACCCGCTTGGCCTGGGGCGGTAGGGCGGCAGCGGTGATATCGGATTTGGCCACGATTGTTGCCGGAATACCCGAATCCGCCATGTCGTTTATACAGGTGTCCAGGGTCTCCGCAGGGGCCTTGGGCCGCAACACGCCGAAGCCCGGGCCGGCCAGACGGTACCGAAGATCGCTTTTGTCGACGCCGGAGGCGGCTTCCAGGGCTTTAAGCATATCCTCCGGGTTTTTCGGGATTCTAGAGAGCCGTCGGAACAGGATAAGCTGTTCATCGGCCGGATTTTTTTCAGAAGCCTGCTTTTTTTCTTTTTGCCCGGGGGCCAGGATCTCGGTCGGATTTTTCATAATTACAGTATAATACCATAAAAATATGTTTGGCTAAATTTTTTTATCCCAAATCCAACTTTTTATCCGGGGTATTGGCCGGCCAGCATTTTCCAGAAGTCCTTGAGGGTCGCCGGGCGTACACGGTTGAAATATCTGAGCTCCGATCGCATCCCGGGTTTTTGCGGGGTTGCCACGAGCCCCCACAGGGGCTTGATCTGATGCGGCAGCATGGCGTAGCGGAGGTCGCCGATGATCAATGGATCCTGCGCATACTCAAAGATATAGCCGTCAGCGAAATGGGAAAAAAGTTCGATGTTCCGGCAGTAAAGCCGTTTTTTCGGGCTTTTGGCGCATTCGGCGGCCCGGAATTTTTGAACGGCGGGTCCGGAATAGACGTGATGGGCGGAAAACAGGCCGAGCCGCACCGCATCGACATGAAACCCGCCGTTGGTTTCATATATCCCCCGCCATAGAATCAGGTTGCCGATGGTGGGCATCACCCGCATGCGCTCAACCTCATGCCCCCGGCGTTTAGCCGTATCCGTCAGTATCCGGGTGGCGGTATTTTTTGCGGCAAAGCCGGCCGCCAGGTAACAAAGCCCCAGAACCAGGCCGATGGCGGCCAGTCGTCTGGCCTTTTTACGGTAGGCAAGGACTATAAAAACAAAAAGAACCAATGTGTAGGCCGGGTCGATGATCGCAATATTGTCCCAGGCCACGCGATGATCGGAAAAGGGCCAATATAGATAGGTGCCATAGCTGGTGCAGGCGTCGAGCAGGCCGCCAGTGGCATAGCCGAGGGTGGCAAAAAACCAGGTTTTTTTAAAGCCGGGCCGTCTTTTGAGCAACAGCCAGGCGATCCCAGCGGCAATCAACCCCCCCGCGGGAATAAAAATCAGGGCATGGGTGAAGTGGCGGTGGATCAGCAGGTTGAACAGGGGGTCGTCAAATGAATGGATAAAAACGTCGACATCTGGCAGTACGCCGCCGATTAGACCGGCAACAGCGGCATACCGGATGGTTCTATTATCGGAGACGCTTTGTGCGGCGATGATGCCTGTCAGGCCCTGGGTAACCGGGTCCATAACCCCCTCGGTCGCTTTCTTTATCCGTTAAGCATTTCTTTTGTTTGTAAAGGCATCCGCCGGGAAAGGCAAGATATTTAAAAAAATAATTAATTCAGTAAGTAATAATTTTTTTGTCGGAGCTGAAATATTATCCCTTGATTTTTATTTTTTCTTACAGTAAATTGTCCTCAGAAAAAATAAAAAAATGAGTATCATTCAATATTATTCTGGCAGATGAGAAAAACCGAACATAAAAGAGAGGCCATTCTGGCATCGGCAACCCGCGTCATCTCAGAAAAGGGCTTTGCCGATGCTACGGTATCGGAGATCGCCAACGGTGCCGATTTGGCCGGATCCGGCATCTATACCTATTTTAAAAGCAAGGAGGATGTCCTCTTCGCGATTATCGATAACTTTTTGTCCGCCTGTTTTGACGGATTAAAAGAGCATCTGGCCGGCATCCAGGGCGCTGAAAACAAGCTCAGGAAGGCCATCTGGTTTCATTGCCGGGTCTATTCGGGTAACAAAAAAGAGATTAAAATTATTCTGGAGTCCCGATCCTATCCCCGGTTTTATGCCTCCGCCGCCTATGAGACGCTGAGAAACTACGCCGGCCTGATTACCGAAATTATCCGGGAGGGCATGGATGACGGCACTTTCTCCGGGCTTTTCTCGCCAATTATTGTCAGGGATATGATCCTGGGCACCGTGGATCATATAGCCATAAACTGGACGATCAAGGACTCGCCGAATTCAATGGATCAGGCGGATAAGATAGCGGATATGGTTCTTCGCTCCCTGTCAAAAGGCCGGACAACGCAGCATTATCCCAATAAAAAGGATGCCAGGAAAAAACGGGTGATCAACTCCGCCATCGCCCTTTTCGCCGAAAACGGCTTCAATGATACCAGTATGCTGCAGATTGCCCGGCGGGCGGGGGTCGCCGAGGGAACGGTCTACGAATATTTCAGGAGCAAGCAGAATCTTCTGATCAGCATACCCAATGAAAAACTGGGGGAGCTCTATGACCATATCAGCGGCAATACGCTTGAAACTGAAATCCGGGAGATCATCTCAAAGCTCTTCCGGTTCTACAACGACGAGAAAAACTATACCACGATTCTGGTGCTGATGCTTCGGACCAACAAAGCGTTCCATCGCTCCGAAGGGATTCAGATCATAGAAAAAATTTTCAATGTCATGAAAGATATCATCACCCGGGGGCAGGCGGAGGGCGTATTCAAACCCGATTTGGATATGGATCTCTGTCAGGATCTATTATTCGGAACGATTGACCACATAACGATCCCCTGGATCATGTTCAACCGCGATTATGATCTGCTTAAAGTCGGAGAGGCGGTTTCGCGCCTGTTCATCAACGCCATCCGGGCCTGAATAAAAATTGAGGGATATTCATAATTAATGGAATTGGCCATCATTATAATACCGTTTATTAAGGAGGTCTGCTTTGGATTTTGACCTGAATAAACAGCAGGAGATGATCCGTAAGGAGGTCAGGCGGTTTGCGGAGAGCGAGATCGCGCCCGTGGCCTCCGAGCTTGATGAGACGGAGACATTTTCTCCTGAGCTGACAAAGAAAATGGGGGAAATCGGCCTGTTCGGCATGTTCGTCGACGATCAATACGGCGGTCAGGCCCTTGATTATATCTCCTACATCATCGGCGTGGAGGAAATCGCCCGGGTGGATGGCTCTCAGGCCGCCACCATTGCGGCCGGAAACTCTTTGGGGATCGGCCCGCTCTACTATTTCGGCAGCGAGGAGCAGAAAAAAAAGTATCTGCCGAAATTATGTACGGGCGAGGGCCTGTGGGGATTTGGGCTTACGGAACCGACCGCCGGATCGGATGCCGGCGGCAGCAAGACGACCGCGGTCAAGGATGGGAACGAATGGGTCATCAACGGCTCCAAGATTTTTATCACCAATGGGGCCTGTGAACTTACTATGGGGGTTACGGTTCAGGCGATAACCGGCGAAAGACCCGATGGCCGGCCTGAGTATACCTGTTTTATCGTCGAGAATGGCACGCCTGGTTTTAAGGGCGTGGCCATGCATAAAAAAATGATGTGGCGGGCATCCAATACGGCTGAGCTTTATTTTGATGATGTCCGGGTGCCGCATGAGAATGTTCTCGGCGCCCAGGGCAACGGGTTCCATCAGATGCTGGAGACGCTGGACGGCGGTCGTCTGTCAATCGGCTCCATGGGGCTCGGCGGCGCCCAGGGGGCTTACGAGGCGGCGCTCAAATATGCCAAGACGCGGGAGCAGTTTGGAAAGCCCATATCCAAATACCAGGCGGTGTCATTTAAACTCGCCGATGCCGCAATCGAGCTCGAATGTGCCAGAAACCTGCTTTATAAGGCATGCTGGCTAAAAGACAACAACCGGCCCTACCAAAAAACTGCGGCAATGGCCAAGGTCTACTGCTCCGAGCTCATGGGACGGGTGGCGGATAATGCGGTCCAGATATTCGGCGGCTACGGGCTCATGAAGGAATATGACGTCGAGCGATTCTTCAGGGACCAGAAACTGCTGGATATCGGGGAGGGGACTTCGGAAATCCAGCGGCTGGTGATCTCGAGGTATATCGGATGCTAATATAGTGCCCGAACGGGCACTAACATAGAAGAATGGAGGCGCGCGATGATTGAAGACGTTCTGAGCATGGAAACAACGGATCAGGTGGCCGTGTTGACCCTGAACCGGCCGGAGGTAATGAATTCCATCAATTTCGAACTGCTTCAAACGATTCGGGATGTCGTCTGGCAGATTCGGTTTCAGAAGGACATACGGGCGGTCATTATTACCGGGGCGGGGGAAAAGGCGTTCTGTTCCGGTGCGGATTTAAAGGAACGGGCCGGCATGACCCAGGAAGAGGTGAAGCGATACATTTATACGATCCGGACGCTGTTTACGGAAATCGAATCATTGAACAAGCCGGTCATCGCCGCGGTAAACGGCGTCGCGTTGGGGGGTGGGACCGAATTGCTGCTTGCCTGCGATATCCGGATCGCTTCGATGAATGCGACGATGGGGCTTACCGAAACCCGGCTGGCCATTATACCCGGCGGCGGCGGCACCCAGCGCCTTCCCCGCCTGATCGGCCGGGGAAAGGCAAAGGAGTTGATACTGACCGGGAGGCGGGTGGATGCAAAGGAGGCCCATGCCATCGGTCTGGTCAACGCCATATGCGAGCCGGAGCTGCTGATGGATGAGGCGCAGAAAATGGCGGCCATGATATGCGAAGGGGGGCCCATCGCCATTGAGCAGGCAAAATATGCGATTGACGCCGGCATTGAAACCGATCTGCATACCGGCTTGTGCATTGAATCCAATGCCTACTGGATCACCATTCCTACTGAAGACCGGATCGAGGGGCTGACGGCGTTCCGCGAAAAACGAAAGCCGGTGTATAAAGGAAAATGATTTTTACGTATGGCGTGTGAGCAGTTATCTAAACCCTAAACCCTAAACCTTAGACCCTATACCATATTCAAAGGAAAAACCATGAGCCAAGAGACCGAAAAAAACCGTAAGCATTGGGAAAACGAGGAGGCCAAACTGGATGAGCGGATCAATGAGACCCTCTGGCCCGGCGGGGAGAAGGCGGTTGAGAAGCTGCGAAAACAGGGGAAGCGGCCGGTCCGGGAGTTGATTCAGATGCTCATCGATCCGGGCACCAAATTCTATGAACTGGGCCAGATTGCCGGTTTCGGGGTGAACTATCCGGGCATACCCGATGTCCCCTGCGGTGGGTTGGTGATAGGCCTCGGCAGGATCAGCGGCAACTGGACCATGATATTTGCCAATGATTCTCGGGTTAAGGCGGGCACCTATTTCCCGATCACGCTGAAAAAGCATATGCGGGGCCAGGCCATTGCCGAAGCCAACGGCTTGAACTGCGTCTATATTGCGGACTCCGGCGGGGCATTTCTCCCCATGCAGGCCGATGTTTTCCCGGATGATCAGCATTTCGGCTCCATGTTCTACAACATGGCCCGCATGGCGGCCAAGGGAATCAAGCAGGTCACGCTAAGCACCGGCGGCAATACGGCGGGCGGCGCCTATATCGTTTTCATGGCCTGTGAGGCGGTGATGATCGACAAGTTCTCCTACTCGTTTCTGGGCGGTCCGCCGCTGGTAAAAATGGCGACCGGCGAGGAGATCTCCGCGGAGGAACTGGGCGGGGCCAAAGTGCATACCCAGGTATCGGGCGGGGCGGATCATTTTTGCCGATCACAGGATGAGGCCATTGACAAGGTAAGAGAGATTCTGTCTTTGGAGGCCCCCCAGGGCACCCATATCCATCGCTACGAGGAGCGGCCGCCGAAGGTTGATCCCAGCACAATCTATGACCTCATGCCGGCTTCGGTCAACCAGGGCATCGATGCCCGGGCCATCCTGGAGACATTTGCGGATGACAGCTATTTCTCCGAATATAAGAAAAACTATATGCCCGGCAAGGCCGATAATATCCTGACCGGGAAGATTCGTCTCAAGGGAATCCCGGTGGGCGTTATCGCGTCCAACCGGATCGGCATTATTTTTGAAGAAGCCGCCCGAAAGGTCACTGAATGGGTCGTGCGCTGCAGCTACGAAAAGATACCGATCCTTTATATGCAGAATTCACCGGGCTATATGGTGGGCTCAGACGCCGAAAGCGCCGGTATCGGCAAATACGGGGCCGATATGGTCCGTGCGGCGGCGTGCGCTCAGGTGCCGCGGATTCAACTGGTGATCGGCCCGGACAACGGGGCGGCCAACTATGGCATGTGCGGCCGCGGCTATCGGCCGAGTTTTCTCTTTACCACCATGCGGGGGCGGACCTCGGTGATGAGCGGAAAGAGCGCCGGCGGCGTGCTGCTCTCCATTGAGGAGCGGAAACGCGAAGCCCAGGGCAAGCCCATGAGTGAAGAAGAGAGAAACGAGTTCCATCAGAAGATGGTGGAGAAGTATGACGGCGAGGCGCATCCGTTTTTCTGCGGCGCCCGCCTCTTGAATGACCGCGTGCTGAAATTCTCCGAAATTCGGGAATGGCTAAGCATGGCATTCGAGGTGAGCCTGCTGAATCCGATTGGAGAGCCGTCATTCGGCAATTTCAGATTCTGATGGCTTCGTAAAAAGTCCAATATCTGTGTTGCGCTTCCGTCCCTCGGAATTTCACGTACAGCTAAGTACGCTGCATTCCTCGGGATTTTGCGCGCCTTGATCTTAAACTTTTTACTTTGCCATCCTAAAATCGAGTTTTTACGAGATTGCCAGATTCTGATAGAAAAATAAAAGGAGTTCGTATGACTGAATATGATCTTTGGAAAATTTTTCCCCGGATGCCCAAAAAGGTGACCATCGGTGATGTCACCATCAGGGATGGCTTCCAGCATTTGGAGAAATTCATTTCCACACGGGCGAAAATCTATTATACGGAGCAGCTTATTTTTTCCGGTTGCCGCTATATCGAGGTAACCAACCTGGGCAATCCCTACCTGCTGCCGCAGTTCAGTGACGCCGAAGAGGTCCTTTCGCATCTGCGCGGGGAGCGCTTCAAGCGGCGATGCGCCAAAAGAAACATCAATCCGGATGACATCTGTATTACGGCGGTGACCATCCGGGAGCCTTCGGTGGATCGGGCCATCGAGCTAAAGGAAAAAGGAATCGGCCCGGACCGGGTGCTGATGATGGTCTCCACCGAGGAGGAACACCATTTCGCCAATTCCGGATCGACGCTGCCCATGTACTGGAAGGAAGCCGAGCGCTGCATCAAGAAATGCACGGATGCCGGCATCAAGATGTGCGGAACGGTCAGTACCATATGGGGCAGTCCCATTGCCGGTGCCACAGAGCTAAAGGATGCGGTCGAGTTCACCAAGCGATGGCTGGAAATCGGTGCCTCAGATATCGAGCATGCCGATCACGACGGAAGCGCGTCAGCCCCCGAGGTCTATAGGTATTTCTCCATGATACTGGACGAAATCCCCAATACGGACCTTCATATCGCCCATTTTCATGAAACCAAGCGCGTCGGCTCGGCGGCCTTGTTAGCCGCCTTGCAGGCCGGAGTGACTAATTTCGAGGCGACCCTTGGCGGTATGGGCGGTCAGCCCGCCAACTTCGTGGACGATTCCCCCGTACCGGGAACCGGCGAGTACTATTATGAGGATCCGCGCTACGTGGGGCTCACCTGTCTGGAGGACATGCTGGTGCAGTTTGACGAGATGGGGATCGAACACGGCTATGACGTGGACCAGGTGCTTAAGCTGGGCCAGAAGATGGAAAAGACGGCCAATCAGCGCCTGCGCAGTGAAGCGGTCATCAACGGCCGCACGGAAAAGGAGGGGCACATGGAATTCGCCCGGCCGGGCTTAAAACCCCTCAAGGAAAAGCAGGGGGAACAGCCGGGACAGATTATCCCGCAGGACTGGGGCGAAAAGGCGGTGCTGCCGGAAAAATACCTACCAAAATAATGGCTTCGTTAAACGCCCAATTTCTGCGTTGCGCTGCATCCCTCGTCATTGCACGTATTTCTGCGTACGCCTCATTCTTTGGGATTTGCGGCGCCTTGAACTTGAACTTGAACGTTTAACTTTGCCATTTAAAGTTTAACTTTGCCATCCAAAGAGGATATAGATTATGTCTGAGATACTGTGGCAACCATCCGAGGAACAGATCAAGCAGACCAACATGTACCGGTTTATCCAGTATGTAAACGGCCGCTACCATCTTTCCATCTCCGATTATCAGGAGCTATACCAGTGGTCCGTGGAACAGATTCCGGAGTTTTGGGCGGCCATGTGGGATTTCGCCGATATCATCCATTCCCGGCCCTATGAGCGGGTCGTGGACGATCTGTCCAAGATGCCCGGCGCGGAATGGTTCGTGGGCGCACGGCTCAATTTTGCCGAAAACCTCCTGCGGTACCGCGATGATGAGACGGCCATTATTTTCAAGGGCGAGAATCAAACGCCGACGCGGCTGACATACGCCGAACTATACGACGAGGTGGCGCGGGTGGCTGCGGTTTTAAAGGAGCTCGGGGTGCAGCCGGGCGAACGCGTGGTCGGCTACATGCCCAATATGCCGCAGACCATTATCGCCATGCTGGCCGCCGTCAGCCTGGGGGCCACCTGGTCGTCCTGTTCACCGGATTTCGGGTTCAAGGGCGTGATGGACCGGTTCGGCCAGATTGCGCCGCGGGTCCTGTTCTCCGCTGACGGCTATTTTTTCAAGGGCAAACGGATCGACTCCTTAGCGCGTGTGGCGGATATCGTAAAACAGATCCCCTCGATCGAGCGGGTGGTCATCGTCCCCTACACACAGGAATCGCCGGACATTTCATCAATCGACAAGGCGGCCCTCTACGAAGATTTCAAATCCCCTCAGTCCGGCCTTTCGATCGAATTCGAGCAGCTCCCGGCCAATCATCCCCTTTATATCATGTACTCCTCCGGCACCACGGGCCTTCCCAAGTGCATGGTGCAGGGAAGCGCCGGAATTTTGATCAACCAGCTCAAGGAGCACATGCTGCATACGGACGTCAAACGCGGTGACGTGGTTTTCTATTTCACCACCTGCGGCTGGATGATGTGGAACTGGCTGACGTGCGCATTGGCAACCGGGGCGGCCATCGTGCTCTATGACGGCAATCCGTTTTACCCCGATGAAGGCGTCCTCTGGGAGATGGCCCAGGACGAAAGCCTGACAGTGTTCGGAACCAGCGCCGGCTATATATCCGCGCTTCGAAACACGGGGCTGCGGCCGGGCGACAGCTATGATCTGGGTTCACTGCGGGCGCTCCTCTCAACCGGCTCCCCGCTTTCAGAAGAGGGGTTTGCGTATGTCTATGATGCCATCAAATCCGACCTGCAGCTCTCCTCGATATCCGGCGGCACGGATTTAAACGGCTGCTTTGCCCTGGGAAACCCGATGGGCCCCGTATATTCAGGAGAGCTCCAGACCCGGGGGCTGGCGATGAAGGTGGAGGCGTTTAACGAGGACGGCAAGCCTGTGTTAAATGAGCAGGGCGAGCTGGTTTGCACCGCCCCGTTTCCCTCCATGCCGATCTATTTCTGGAATGATCCGGACAATCAGAAATACCACGACGCCTATTTTGATGTTTTCCCCGGTGTGTGGCGCCACGGCGACTACATCGAGATAAACGACCACGGGGGCGTCAAAATATACGGACGATCGGATGCCACGCTGAATCCGGGCGGCGTGCGCATCGGCACCGCTGAGATCTATCGCCAGATGGAAATGATCGATGAGATCGAGGACAGCATTGTGGTCGGGCAGGCCTGGAAAAACGATGTGCGGGTGATTCTTTTCGTAAAAATGGCTGAAGGCCAGCAACTGACCGATGAGCTCAAGAAGCGCATCAAAAAGGTCATCCGTACCGAGGCCACCCCGCGGCACGTGCCGGCAAAGATTATCGAGGTCCCGGATATTCCGTATACGCTGAACATGAAAAAAGTGGAGCTGGCGGTCAAGAAAATGATCGAAAACAAACCGGTCCATAACCGGGACGCGCTGAAAAATCCGGAGTCACTGGATTATTATCTGGATATCGATGAGCTTCAGACGGATTAAACGAATCAAGGAGAAATCATGTCAGACGATATCAATTCGCTCGAGGATCTGGCCGACGAGGATCTGGCCCGCTACGTGATCAACCTTTTTCACCGGATAATCATGCACTACGCCTTCTGGTTTACGGAGGTAAACCATCAGCTGGGCATGGACAGGGCCCTGGATGCCTTGTCGGAAGCATCCAGCCGGAGCCTGAGCATTCAAATGAAGCGGCTTTCCAAAACGCTGGGCTTTGATATGGCCGCAGAGGATCTGCCGGGGCCGCTGGCGGCCATACCCCGGGAGAAGCTAATGGAGCTTCTGCAGACCGTATCGGTCAACTGGCTGGCCAATGACGGGGTCTGGTTTCAGTCCGTGGAGTTCGCCCACGGGATGAATGACGCCAAACGGTGCAATGATTCCTGCTGGACCAAGTTTTCCCCGTTTGAGGCCTGGACCATCAAGCAGTTTCTCAATATGCCGGAACGCCCGGGACTCGAAGGATTGAAAAAGGCCCTTGGCTTCAGGCTCTATGCCAATGTCAACCAGCAGTCGTTTTCAGAGGAAAAGCCGGACAGCTTCGTCTTTCAGATGAACGACTGCCGCGTTCAGGCCGCCAGGAAGCGGAAGGGACTTGAGGACTACCCCTGCAAAACCGCCGGCCTGGTGGAATACACCTATTTTGCCCGCTCCGTTGACGATCGCATCAAAACCGAGTGTATCGGCTGCCCGCCGGACCCGCATCCGGAAGAGTGGTACTGTGCGTGGCGGTTTTATATAGAAGAATGATGGCTTCGTAAAAAGCGATTTATTGCGCTGGCGCACCATTTTTGCAGAAAGTAACTCTGAAAAGCGTCCGCATTGTCATTTCGAGCGGTAGCGAGAAATCTTTAACAATCAAGATTCCTCGTCACTTTCGTTTCTCG
>Ga0209925_1000046_pt1 | contig 54929 bp, 41 predicted proteins | sample SalPonR2_A_D1_MG_FD_185702 | JGI IMG/M metagenome (GOLD analysis project Ga0209925, IMG submission 185702) | Salt pond soil microbial communities from South San Francisco under conditions of wetland restoration - Salt Pond MetaG R2_A_D1_MG... ... | reverse complement strand
AGCATGCCCGTGTCTCGGTATGTGCCGGCGTAGCGCTCATTTGCGCCCCTTTCGTCATGAAACCAATTCGTTTCTTCAATGCTCTGCAGCACATCTTCTCCCTCCACTGCGTCTTCACGCAGTCCTGAAGTAAATTCAACCGTGGCTAAACTACCATCTTTGCTACAACGAATCGCCCGTGATCTCTTGTCATTGTCTTTTACCCCCGGACTCCCAGCTCCCCCCTGCTGCGTATTAATGTCGTCTTCCTTGCCATTGCTGGCATGAGTGGGAGCCAAGCCTTTCTGTTCGCTGGTTTGTTCTGAGAAGGGACTTGGCGTCTCGCCAAAGGGAGCCCGTTCCGGAGAACTCCCTCCTATGAGTACGTCGGATACCACGGCTGAAGGCGATGCTGCAGATGAAGATGGCATAGATGGAACAATAATTGTGCCATGCGGATCAAAGTCGTGCAGGCGCCGCCGCCATGCACGCACCAGGCCATTGAAACGCTTGGTACTGATTCGGGCATGAATGTCCGGTGTTCTTGGATCTGTACGTCGTCGGAGTTCCTTTGGAATTATCTCCTTATAACGGTCGTATCCCAAGGTATTCTTGCCATAGTCGATCTGTTTCTGTCGCTGCCGCAATCGATGAGGGTCAGTCTCCGCCTCGCCTTGTCCTGACACTCCCGCCTGTGGTGTTATGGTATTTCTTCGGTCTCTCAAGGCTGTACTGTTGACCTCAGGGGTTGTCCCTATTAAGCAACTGGGTAGGCGTGGCTTTGTCTTCGTTGAACGGCAATCATCAGCCTCATAACGAAATCTCTTGCTCGTGGGGCGCTTTAATAAAGACGAGAAAAAAGGGTTAGAGAAAATAAAGCAAGGTAACGTGTCCGAGGAGCAGTCTTCCTGTCCTTTCCGTACCTGCCGAAAGCTGTCCATTTCTTTGCGATAATAGTGCACTTTCCCTAGCCTTTTGTAGGTGTGGGGAGTGATGTGACTGCTTCGACCAGTACGTTTGTCAAACATGGCTCCTTCACTCCTGATCCTTTCCCGCCCCTCTCTTCTTCCAACAAGAAGCTCCGAACCTTTGTCCGCTTTCCTAGTCGAGGTGCATGAAGGGCTTCGTAAGCCAAATCAAGACATTGATGCATTGATACGCTTTACTGAAGTTTGTGGGTTGAAACGCCGTTCTCCTAGAAGGTTTCCTCACTGAAGTACGTGCCAGAAGCGCGCGGAACACTCGCTGCTGGAAGGCGGGAGCTGATCAAGAGGTTTGTCGGGCGTCTACAAGTTGTCAGCAAGCTGGTTACAAACTTTGAGGCGTGGATTATCTTCTAACCGTGCGTTGATAGAATGGTCGGACGAGCACGCTGCGCTCTTTTGATGCTATATTATCCTTCGTCACTCATTGAAATCGCGCTACACAAGGACCAAATAACATCAGGGATGGTAGATTTCTCGCCGTTGTAAGGATTAGAGGAAGCGGTCTCTAGATTTCGCGACACGTATGGAGCGACAACGAGATATTCTGGAGTGTCAATACAATCAGGAAAAATTTCGAGAGAGGGGTCAACAGGCAGACCAACAATCGGCTTTGGTGGATGCGACGCAGAGCATTGATGTTGTACCCTCCTACGTAGGAGGCCGCCAACCCCTTCCTGAAGAACTTCAGCTCATGGCTGAATTTCAACGCGTCTTAGATAGCGCAAATGTCATACTACCTCGCAGGTAAGTGGAGGTATTCCTACCTCTAGTTGACCACATCTCACTTGTGCGAAGGTGATCGGCAGAGCGTCTGGATCTCACTGTTGAGAAGTGAATCAACCAGCCCGTGCATCGTATATGAGCAGCTCAATTTTCAAAATAGAATTGAAGCTTTGTGAGGATTTGAATTAGTACTTGTCCCTCTCATTGTATGTATTATACGAATTTGACTCAATACCAAAAAAAATCTATGAGGAAATCCATTTCTCTAAAAGTCAAACATCCGTATCGAAAGGAGTTCTTATCATCAATCGTTCTATTATCACAACTGAACAGTTTTTGGGAAGCTAACTACCACGAGTCCCGATGCTCCCTCTTCTGGCGCTTTTTAGTTGCAAACGACGGACACGTGATACGTGCCAAAAACCAACTCGCGCGAGATGTTGCCTGGAGGGATGAAATCAGGTTGAAAGACTTGCAGAACATGGCGCGAAAAGATGTAGTGGGGATTGAAGACGCATTTTTTATACGTCATTATCCTTGCCTCTGTCTGGGGTTTGAGGATGGGAGTGAAAATTATTCGCCAGTCGTCTACAGACGCTTGACGCACTTAAACACAAAAGTGCTTGCGGAGAAGGGGGTGACAGTCGAGAAAATGATAAAGCATGAGCTATGGCAATATGAAAAAGACTGTCGCCTTTTATTCGAACATCCAGAAAGCTTTCCTCCTCGGCAACTGAAGGTGCGTATATTTTGAATGGATAGGTAGAGTCAAGAATTTTGTTAAACTTTTTAGCCAACTCATTTGGAATGTCGGAACTATCTCGTACATCTGCGAATGTTGGCCACTTTTTGTAGACATAATATGCCAGTTGCCACTATCGCAAGCGTTCTTACATCACATTTTTGCTGACGTGCACTGAAAAAGATCGTACTCGGTCCTTTCTCACACCTTTTTGTCACATGCATACAAGGTCATTATCGACATTTCAGGAATGACGTGGGCACAATGTACAAAAGATCTGATAAGCATCCTTTCCGGATTTTCTTCCTTTAGTAAAGTGCATCATCCCGAACGCCTGCAAAAGTTGTACATTATTGGTGCTCCAAAACCATTCTCTTTTGTATGGAATACCATCGTCTCTCGTATTATCCCCGAGAGGACCAGAAATAAGATTATGATTTTGCATTCCATTCAAGGCAATACATGGCTCGAAAAGTGGATGAAAATGTGTCCGTCTTTGGAGTAAACTATTTTTTTTTCGCACGAGTAATGCAATTTGTTCTACCGTGGGCGGCCGTAAATGGAACATTTCATTCTGTAAGCGCTAACGCCAGTACGAGGGAAGTAATCTTTGAGTGACATGCCATACCCAAAACGTTGTGCAGGTTTTGATTTAGGCGTACTCAAATCAGAAAAATCAACAACTCTAAAACTCACCTCGACATCACCAGAGCTCACGAGAACTTTTGGGCCGATATCTGAATGCTGATGTCGATATACCTGGTAGATCGTGATGAATGGGATTATTAATTTTGATAGAAATGTCTTCTGTTGCGCAAAAGCAAGCGCACACATGTATGTTCTCTCAATTGAAGCCAGATACGGTCAACCCAGGATAGTAGAGGAATGGGCCGATGCTTGGACGCGCTTACGACGATGCCTGTTTGTCGATCTGGCTTTGGGCTTCTCCAGCACTCCAAAGAAATTTGCCTTTTGCATAGGCTTACATCCTAGCAGACCTCTGACCTCCCCTCATCTTAAGACAGCGGGCAGGCGCGTTTGAGGGGGGTGAGCCGCCGACCGGCGTGACGCCACTTGCCCATACGCCGCTCTTAGAGCAAGCGACGAATACGAAAATAGCAATTTTTTTATTTTGAAGCGACAAAACTCAATGCATCCGCTGGGCTGTATCAATTGTCCACTTGTATCTTTCGGTTTCGTCATAGCCAAGTATGAAGAAAGAAGAAGAAGATGGAGCGCATGTAGCAGGGTAGCAGGGAAGTGCGATGTGACACGTACCTGATATCAGAAGTACGCCTTCCAAGTAATATCGAAAATCGAGGTTAAATTGTAACTAGCTGTAATTTGTCCCAGCAAGTTCTTCTACTATCAGTATCGAGTCGTTGGGCGTGGGGCAATTAGGACTGAATTTGGCCATGTCCTTATCTCTTTTGTCACAAACATGCAGGCCATGCGTTCACACAAGTTCACGGGTAAACACAGCTTTCGCTTGAGTGTATGGAATCCAATATCACAGGGACGGGAGGATGACTCCATAGATACGCTTATGAGACGCCTGTACGTAATGCCGAAGCAATCCAGCAGGCTGGTATATGTAAGTTGAGATGTATTCCTATCCTACGAACACGGGGTTTCCGCTGCTACTGATACCTTTTTTTTTTAATCTGAATGACAGGCTGGTAATTATTTTGCAGATGATGAAGATGAACAAGACGACGAGGATGAAGCTAGCATTCTTGCGAGTAATTCTCGAAGCGTGTATGCCCGCAATATGGCAAATGCTGGTAACGGTGAAACAATATATGAAAATATAACAAGCATGTCTTCCCGAAGTCGAGATCCACTTTGGAGACGGGACAGCAACTTGTTGGAAAAAGACAGCATTATGCCTGGTACTGGAACCATTTTTTTGGACGAGGACAGCCAAGAATTCGTGGGGAGGAAGGACAGTAATGATGGCGACGACGAGGACGACAGCTTTGAGCCGAAAATTTCCCCCGCACACCGTGTACATATACAGAATATGGCATTTTTAAATTGTATACGACGTACAAGGGCCACTGTTGGTCATTTTATACCTGTTGCACGTTCGGAAGCGGGGTCCTTGCCGCGCTCTGAGAAAACATCCTTAGCTACGCAGGACGAGTCCCTCCTTTCCTCAGATTTTGATGCGACACTGTATATTATGAGAAGATTCTCCACTGAATCCTTTGAATCAGAGAAATTTCATGGTTTCGTAGAGAGGGAGCTGAGAGAGAAGGACATGTCGAAAGTGTGTGTGATTACGGAGCTGGCTACTCGGGTGGAGGCTAATTATCAGGTGCTTATCCAGGGTATGAAGAATGTGCACGAGATCGGTTTGTACCTCAAATCAACCAGCATGCAGACTTGGGAATGTCGCCGCCGCCTGAACTTAATGGATTGCTCTATACGAAAACCTTTCTTGGCCATCCTACAAAAGAGCATACGTCGGGAGAATTTGAAAAGGATTCAACACGTTCTTAAAAGAACACGCACTGTGCTTATATTGCAAAGTGAAACAAAGACAGCGCTGAAGAGTGAGCTGTACCAGCGAGCTGTAGCCGCTGCCACAAATGCAAAACTTGCTCTTGACAGCGATGTGCTGAAAGGAGTGACCATGCTGGGCACAAGCACCCAAGCCTTAAACAAGCTGCTGCCGGAAGTGCGCCTCGCTGTCGACAGGAGGCTACGCCACCTATGTAGCATCAGAAGTGATAGCAGTGCTGCCATATTTTCAACAGAGTACGCATGGATATTGCGAGCGTATAACAGACTGGACGCTCACGGAATTCGACTACCAAGCAAACCACGGAGCACTTCAAACCCGTCACCCTCTGATGGAGCTAGTGCGGCTTCTCAAGACTCGTTAAATGATGATATAGTCCCTGTCGCACCTGCTGTAGACAAGGGAGGAATCACGGGTCTCAGCGAACGCATTCAACGCTTTACCGCCATGGAATTGGAGTACTGTACGAAGGTCGCCATAATTAAGGCATGCACGGTCCCCATAAGTGTCTCGCAAGGCGCCTCGGTGACGGATAGGAAAGGTGCCAATGTCAAAGATCCCTCAGAAAACCCCTCCACGTTTCAATTTGCTCCCAGTCTCTCATCTAAGAATGCGAATTACGCTCTTAGTTACAGTAAAACGCCGCATCACCCCGAAAACATGGGCTGTAATGCGCCTGTGACGGAGCGTGACGTGCACGGTCGCATCGTGGCATTTAAAGGAATGCCATTGAATTTGTGGACAATATCGGATTTAATCAAGCAGCTACGACCAAGAACTGCACTTCTGATAATCCGTGAGCTAGCCCAGCAAGCAACTGAGTTATTGCATCGTGTTTTCCTGTTGTTGCAGTGGCATCGAAGTCCATATGACTCACGCAACACCGAAGAAAGCTTTCTACATCGTTCACCACACCTCGTAAAACGAGATAGTGAAATGTCGGGGGGTTTGAGCGATGATGAAGACGAAGACGAAGAGGAACATGGCACTGAAGGTAGCTTTCTCTTTTCGGCCCGCCAAGAAGTTCCTGTCGTGGCTCTCTCAAACTTTAGCATCGGGCCAAAAGGCGGCAGCTGTAGTTGCGATCAAGCTCACAAGGAATGTCAAGCTACCCCTCCTGCGTTCCCAGAATTGAGTGCAGTGGAGGTAACGGATCTGCCCTCCCATAGTAAAGACTTTCTCATGCGCGCGCGTCTCTCTGTAGTTGCAAAGGGACTTAGGCAAGCTCGAAAACAGCTGTGGTTACCACTGGAAAGGACGGTTATAATGCTTTTGAACGAGTAAGTACGTATTAATTCTGCATAAGCGCGTGTGAAGGTGTGTTATCTTTTGACTTTATTCAATTTCTCACTCGCTTGTGGACTATTTACGATGTACTTTCTTGTCTTCTTAATCTTTTTACGACACGTCTTTCATGAAGCAGACAGGAAGTCAATTTGGATGGTCTGGTCGAAGCCGTCGCTACAGTAGAAATGTTAATTGCTCTCGGGGAAGAGTTCGGAAACAATGATCCTGCGGCATTGCGATTCGCGATTCATACCATTTGTGTGCATTTCAGAGAAAAAATGCACCACGAGTGCTTTGGTGCGATGCAACAGGCAATAGATCGAGAGATATGGTACAATGTCCCCATTCCCGTAGAAGAATTTGGGGGTGTCACGGGCCTCATCAAAAACTACACGCAGCCCCTAGCTTGGCCATTTAAGAATGGTTTCGGTCGGCACGCCAAAGAACGGGTGCAGCGCAAAAGCGGTGGGGAAAGCAAGTCTCGATCGCAAAGCTTTTCAACTGGTTCGACTCCTCCAATCCTAGCTAGCTTTCCATCGAGTGGCAATCCATTTCTTATTCCGTCAACTTCCGAAGAATCGGCCTCCGACCCAACCTTGTATATACTCCCTTTTCCCGCGGACCTTTTAGATCCAATGGCTCCTGATGATATGGACAACAATGAAGAAGACCCACGAATGAGTCCTACGCTTCCAAGTGTCCCATCAAACACTGTCCAGTCACCCTTCCTTTGGACGATAACTCAAGCTTCGCTCAACGGATTCGCGAAACATGCGGGCCGATATTTCCAGCTTATGCAAGTTTACCCGATTACTGCCAGGGAGACTTATGATTCGTTGCTCCAGCTCCTTGACTTTTACGTATACATGGTTTTCGCTATTTTCGTACCTGAGCAGTCAGCAGAGCTACTTTTGAGTCAGTTCCCGCAATTGAATAAAGAGTCTAGCTTTGCAGAGGAGATGTCATGGGCAAGTCAAGATATTCATATCCCATTGCCGGTCGAGATGGAGCAGGAGACATCACATTTGAAGTCTTATCTCACAAGAGTCCATGATAATTTCATAGAAGAGGACTGCTGGGGACTAGGCATAGGCCTGGAAACGGCTGACAGGATTAGAAAGCTTGGTGCCGATACTGCGAAAAAAATAAATGCGATGGCGGCAGCCACTGGTGTACCTAATAATTTTACCATGTCAGCTGTGGCATCACGTGTTACAAGTCCACGTGCAGGAGTAAACCGTTTTTGTGAAGATAAATGGTGTGATATTCGGGAGCAGCATTCGGACACAGTCGGTGAGGATAGTGAAAGAGATGGCGAAAAAGATCGGGAATATTTCAGCGGTGCAAATGTCCAGCCGCGATTCAAAATCAGGTGAGAAGTTTAAATTTTTGGGTTGCAATGGAAGCTGGTGTTACGACAACTTTTTACTACATGACACAGGAAAGTGCGTTTTCAGAGACCTGCAAGCATTCAATTAGCTTTGGAAGACCCTCATTCATTACATGGTCTGTCGTATAGAGCTATCGCGGTAGAGTCTTGCTTCTTCCTGCTTGAAATCGTGAAAAAATTTAAGCCTTACTTTGTTGCTCTAATACAAGAGCATAATGACGATATTGATAGCCAAGAAGGTGGTGACCACCTTCAGTTTGTTGGAGAGGCAATTGCACAGCTTCGCACATTCATTTATCGATGTACAGCCCCTCGCCTAGTTCGTGCATCTTCGATAGTTCGATTGGTGGAATCGCAAGTGTGGCATCATAATGTCATTCGTGAAGAGGCCAATCCTTACACAGAGAGGATTTGCGTATTATGTCGTCGCATTTGGGAAAAGATCAGAGGACCCGAGGAACGTGGAAGTGCAAAATTAGATGGACTGGATAATATGTACATTCCTTCCGAAGCCAAAGTTCTGATCTGGACGGAGGTCGCTCAGTGTATCATGGGAACCTTACTAGAGGGTTTCTCGCGAATAGATACGTGTTCAACAGAAGGGCGTTCCCTCATGAGTATGGACCTTCAAGCCATACAGGTAGGATTGGACGAAATTCTGCGGGTGCGGCCGGCTCGTGGTAGAGCATATGTAGAAAACTATATCAAGGCCTTCTACTACGGGCAGGTCGATGTCATGAGCTGGGTCGAAAAAAACTACAAATTTTATCATTACAGACACATTGCGGGCCTCTTCGATGCTGCAATAGGCCAAAAACGAATTGTCCGAGTCTTTATGAATGAGACAGTACAGCTTTATCACTCACTAAGAACGGAGACCTCGGAAACTGAGAAAAGCAATGTATGATGTTGCTTTTCATGTGGTCTGGTCTGCCTTTGACTTCGAATCCGGGCTTATGCATTTCATCGAAGCTGATATGTTCCGATGCGAATTTTTGATGAGCCCAAGCACAACACATTCGGACTGAAGAAATTAGGGTGCAGTGTGTCAAAGACTTCAAGGGAGAGGAGTAATCCTTTGACAGATCTTATTTTTTCGTTGTTGCAAGAAATTGAGTACATAGAATGCGGGTGTACACCGAGAGAAAGCAAACTTTTGGCGGTTTGATTTCAAATGTGTCTCCTTTAAATTCTTGCCTTAGTCTACAGATATCGGATCCGATGAGATGGAAAAATTTTTTTTTAACGCTGCACAGGCGGAAACAGAGTTTATGTTCCCTCCCGTCTCAAAGCCATTTTTCGTGTAGAGTCATCCATGAAACATGCATATTTCTCTTGTACCATGCATACATAAGTAAACCTGGCAGAAGACGATCCAGGCATTCGAATTGGCTACCCGAACCCAGCACATTAAAAGATGAAGCAGCGAATTTAACTTTCACTCTGAGAGTAACTATCCAAGCAGTAATTGTGTGAGAGCGTGACATGTTGATATTCTGCTTTCTGTATTGTACACACGGTTTTCTTCATCTTTTACATATGGGTAGAAATATGTGGACAACGTTTTTAACCTAATGAACGAGTTCCTTGCCTTCACACCTGTATGACTGGATGGTTGATACCCCGAAATGTGGTCCCGTTACCGCTGAAAAGCCTCAAATAATTGCCTAAACTTCCCGCAACTCGTCCCCACGCTTGCAAGAGGCCATCTCTCCGCCGAACTTGTTCCAGAAGCCGTTTGATTTCAACATGAGCGCGTCTATTTTTATTTTCGAGAACTTCAACACGCTCCTGTAAAAATCTGACTTCTTCAAATGCAAGCTCATCTCTTGGCAAAGAAAATTTAGCTTCATATTCTGAATGTCTTCCTCCACTCCCCCTGACACCGTCCATCTCACAGTGTAGGTGATCATGAAAAATGCTCGAGCTCGTCTTCCCCTTCTCTTGTTCATGCTCCTTGAGCTCCATCACCAATAGCTGCTTCTCTTTCTGCAAGTGATCGACCTCTTCACCAAGACGCCTCCGATCCGCTTGTAGTTGTTGTACCAAGGCTTTCCAGTCGTCTAGTCTTTCAAGACGATGCTTTTGTAATTGTTGTCGCTTTAATTCTTCGAGCTCGCTTTTCCTAAAATCAAGTTCATCTTCCATCTGGGCTTGCCGAATATCACTTTCCTTCACGACAGACTTCATGGCTTTGAGCTTCGCATTTAGCGCAAAAATGCGTTCCTCGTATTCGAGCTTAGTGTTCTTCAAGTGTTCGAGTATTTTTACTAATGCCTCCTGTGATGACTTGTGATAAAAGTAATTCCGGGGAAGACTTGAGCTTTTTGAGAGAAAACACAATCAAACGTTTGAGCCAGCCAGCGTAAATCTCACCTCCTGCGATCCCGCAAACATCGCAAAAAATCGCGATTCTAAGGTTGTAATGAATTAATGTTACGGAGACCGCAAGGGAAGGATTGGCGACGTAACCTGTATAGGAGAGGGAACAGGATTACAAGACCAAGTCTGAGGAGAGCTACATGGGTTGACGGAGAGGCATCCGTTTTATCTTAGAAATTTTGCCAGAAAGATCTCATACCACAACACCAGCTAAGCAGTCTTAGTGACCGCTGAGCGGATCATGTTAAAATATCAGGACAGGTAAGCGTAAAACCTCAGTAGTAAGTAAACTAATGGTATTACAGGGCGACGGGCACATTCAACAGAGTTTCTTCCCTACGCTCTAAACGATAAAGTGAAATGCCATGAAACTTTAAGCTGCTGATGAGCACGGAGTCGTGGTGCAACGCGCTCGCAAAAGTGAGAATGAGGGAAAGAAAAGGGGGGGGAAGGAGTGCGGCATGAAGAAGGCCTTCAATTCTGGAAACAACGAACGAGAACGCAGTCTGAGCGATCTGTCAAGAAGGAAGCAGCGATTGGCTCTGAAACTGAACGCTAACATAAAAAAGGAACTATAATGCATGATAGCAACCCAAACACAAGCAGCTGGATAACGATGGAATAAGAAACACGTTAGAATCATTCCTGACCACAGAAAAGAGACCATTGTTCGTTACGTACAGCGTGCACTTTCTGAAGTCTTAGTAGAGCACGTCGGCCGTGGCGGGAGCCTTGTTCGAAACGCCCCTTGAGGCTTGCTCGCCTCTGCCTTGCGTCATAAAGGGCCGACAACTCCTCAGGATACCAGGCTATTCTTTATTTGTAAAGGATAAATTCTTTGGTTGTAGCCGTGACTACTGCATCGCTTTTTATGCCGTTAAATTCCCCATTAATCGTGGCCCGTGCTGCTGTGGCAGTGGCCCATGCCCTCAAGATACTTTATCCAGACTACATGAGCCTTAGAGGGTGTGAGAAATGAAACAGCACTAATTATCAAATTAGAAGTGACTTGACAACAATACTCGCAGAGAAATTTAGTCCAGGCCTTGGATCTGTCATGGACTCAGTCAAAAAGCAATTTTCACCCCGAAGCGCTTTTGTATTTACGCATAAATAGTTCGATAATACAATATTTACAACATGCCTTCTTTTCCAATTTGACTCGAGCTCTTTGCCTGAGCCAGCCTATCGAGGCCCGTCGCACGTACAATGAATGTACTCAGTATCTATTGACAAACATATCTTCAGACTGGCTGGTCCTCATTGTCACTCAAAAGACGCTTGTGGTCAGGAAGTAATGAAAGATGACTTGCATACTTTGAAGGCGCTGGTGCTCCTCACCTTTTCCAACTGCTGGACCGCTAGCCACTTCGACTGAGTCGCCCCAATGGAGCTCATTGCATGGCAAAAAGGTCTTGCTGCATATTGTAGCCAATTTCTCAGTATTGAGACGGTTAGACTCATGATACTTCAATACTTCGCGGAAAAAAGAAATTAGGTAGACGAAAATATTGTAGTTCAAGGGTGGTAGCAGTTCCAAGAAGCGTCTTGTCCAAGGCCGTAATATTTGAGCATCAATTTCGACAGAAGGAAGGAGATTTCTCGGAATCACAGGACTGGCAAGCGACGTGAGAAAGCTTAGGAGGACTTCTGTGAGAGAATGCACGGAAACGTTCTCTTCCAATTCTTCGCCCGTGTCGAGAGCCTCCCGCACAGCTTCAACTTCAGTCAAAACACCCGGTTGGATAAAGAGGTCTTTTTCCGTGAGACCTCGACGGTAAAGAGCATCGACTAACCGCCAAAGCTCTTTTGGTACAGAGAGTGTTGGACCTCCAACCGATGTAGGTGGCAGATGGGGCTTGTCTGCGGTCGAAGTGCTCGACTGGAACTGGGACCACTTTGCTGCAGTGAGGGGAAGAAAGCGAACAGGCCCGTGGCAACTGGCGAGATCCTCTAGATCCATCCCAAAAGCTGATCGAGCGTACGTGCCACCAACGCTTAAGAAAAAGTCTTGACCGTTCTCGAGGCGTAGAATTAAAATGTCATCCAGCAAGTCACGTCCTGTGTTGAGCATCTTAGCCGTTTTAAGGTCTATTAAAATTTTAAAATTTATTTGGCCAACCTCATTGGGTAGCAACATTCCGAAGCGAGGCTGGATGCTGAGCCAACTTTTGCAGATAGTCTCCTCCTCAAGTTTGGGAACAAAACGGAAGTGAGCTGCTACATTTGACACGTTGGTAATTGTAAGAGCTTGCCTGCATTCCACGCCGTATCTTACAGGACCAAAATCAATTGTGTTCAGTGGTCGCGGAGAACCTAATGTGCTGTTGTCAAATACCTCAAGGGTCACTTTGGGGTGTTGGTCATTTTCCACTTTGTCCAAAAGGCGGTGAATCTCGGCGGCCACTTCTTGTCGCTGTGCTTTCACAACCATGCGAACTTTGGTCAGCAGCTGCGCTGCCACCGGCTTGTGGTCTGAGAGGCCAAGCTCCGCCCGCCCGTATGATAGGCATCGCACTTGCCCAGGCTCTTTGGCCCGCCAGAGGATACGATCGCACCAGGCTGGGCAACGCAATTTTTTCTCCGGTCGCCGCTCATATGAGGAAGTGCCCGGCTGATACTTGTAGGTAGGGAGGAAATTTAACGGCGACTCACTGAATCCGGAGAAGACACGGCCCTGGATTCGTTCCATATTGAGCTGATCGTAGCGCTGCAGAAAATCAAGATCATGTGCCTTTAGTTTGGCGAAACACTCTTCCGTGTCCACAGATTCGTCTAGCCGGTAATTTAAATCACCCATAAAGAACACAACGTCATGATCTAAGATCGAAATGCCAGTCTGTAAAGTAGACTCTACGTCAAGCACTTCCGAGAAGTACTTCCGAGTCTCCTCGGTGACATCACCTTGACCCGTTACGGGTGTATCTGCCTCGCTACTCAGCGCCTTGTCGACAAAAATCGTCTTTTGCAGAATGTTAGTAAAATCACTATTTCTGCCTTCAACGTTTTCTCTGTGCGCTGCCAGGTGCGCACACACAAAACATAAATATGAGTCATAGAACTTGAGACGCATGGAAACGCCACCTTTGTTGCCCGCCATTCCCATCAAACCAACGCCCACAGAGGCCCCGTAAACTTCACGAACTTTTTTCGAATGCACCCCCTTGACGAAGACAAGAAGGAGAATGCCCACCAAATGCCTTTCTGCCACCAGCACATAACGCTCTTCGCGCCTCTTATTGTTAAGTACAGCATCAAGTTTATCTTGCCAGGCCTGCGCTCTTTGCTGAGACTTGCCATCCATGGCTACATTCACCGCGTTCAAATCCACGACCTCTTGAAAACCAACTGCAAATATGTCTGCCAACTCTCCTGCATCTGGAAAAAGCCATTCTTCTAACCGCTGAATTTCCTCGTCGGCGATGATCTTTGCATTTACATTGTAGGTTCCACAAAAGACAGTTACAGTTCGATATTCGGTAAACTCCAGCTCTCGCTTCTTGAGCTGTCTGTCAATCCAGTGCTGACGTATAATTGACACTGCTGCAGGGTCGAATTCAACATCTTTTCCCATCTCTGCTGCGGCAGTTTGTAGAGATGTCATATTGATGTAACCAGCCCTAGAGAGAAGATATTGGGCAAATTACTATGAGAATGGATGCCTTTCCGCCATGCAATTAAAAGCAAGGAAGGTCTTGCGAAGGAGTGGCAAGGCGAGAAAAAAATATGCATTGACCATGATCATCAATAACGAGGTGGGCTGATCAAAAAATAAGTTTCCACCAATCGCAATCAATGCTGAAGTAGGCTTAATGCTGCCAGTGGGTGGGTGTACTATATGAGCAGTTCTCGTCTTCCCTAAGAATTCTGAAAGAAAACGCTTACAGGAGACAAATGGCCCTTGTTGCTAGCTTTCATGCACAACTTACGCGAGTAAATAACAGTATAGACATTGGCTCAACCCGCTCGAATGATACTCACGGGCGAAATGTGGATTCAGGAGCGTGCCGGGAAGTAAGTAAGGTCGCGTCGTAAAGCAAAGGGAGCTTGAAGGGAAAGGGGCGGAAACGGTCATGGCGCTGGCACGTTCTGGGCCCGCCCTTCCCGAGTTTGTGGCAGCCATGCCCTCGCCCCTCACCCACTACCACGCTTCCCACGTTCACTTCCTCCTTCCGCTTCCCCGTACTCATGTGGCCGACCAGCAAGCTATTGGGGAGCAGTGTGGGAGTATAGCTGCTGCGAGCGTGACAAGAGGTCGTAATTCAATTCGGGGGCTGCCTCGTGGCTCGCTCCGCTCCCTCGTGGCTGCAGGAGCGAGGTTGCACATTGCCCGACAGTGACGACTGTCTGTGCATTTCCTGTGAAGTCATGTAGTCCAAACCTGCACATAACTGATACCACAATTGGAAGGCACACATTACCTTGTCCATACTGAGAAGAAGTTCCTAAATGTGTCGCTAGAATGTGTTGATGCGGGTCCAACACGCCACCACAACTGATCTTTTCAGCCACTCCTTGTGAATGCTCACCAAGCTTGCCTTGCGTGTTTCGGCTCGTCCTTTCAAACGAAGAACTTGACCATTTGACTCACTCATATCGACCATGTCTCTTTATATATCTACAGGGAGTGGTGTCAGATTTAATTGACCATGCGCTCAGCTAGCATATTAGTATCCTTACCACTGGTGATCCCACAGGTGTTGGCTGGCTTTTTGGGAGGTGAGCATCTATTTACGACCGTCATTAAGAGGGTTCAGTTACGGTATAACATTCATGGCCCGAGAGCGCGGCGTGGAAAAAAGGGATGACTTTGTCACTTTCCCAGGATATGAAGCCCCTTCGGCCAATTTACAAATGTGACATGGATACACAAGACTTCGTGCGTTTAAGTATCTTACTTTTTCCCGCTTCTCTCTCCATATATTTCAGCCGGCCGCGACCAACAAGCGTTCATAGTGGGTTGCATCAAGCAGCGGCCTCATTTTCTGTCAGTTTCCTCCTGTAACCACCCGAAAAAGATCCATTGCATCACGGTTGAGGGCCGCAATACCCGGCGCAGGTCGCAGATCTGGCCACTTTGGACGGGCGAGGGGGCTGGAGTAAGCGAGCTAGCCACTCCTGTGGCGGAGCTGACGATAGAAAGCCAAGCTCCCGAGCCAGAGAGTGATGGCAGTGCAACGTTAAAAGATGAGAAGAAGCCTCGTGAGAAGCGTGTGCCCCTCGCTGACTTGACCGCAGGCGCGGAGTTTACGGGCAAGGTCAAGGGTATCAAAGACTTTGGAATATTTGTGGACATCGGCGCAGAGAGCGATGGGCTGGTGCATATTTCACAAATGTCTTCGACCTTCGTTTCAAGCCCGTCAGATCTCGCTGCAGTGGGTGACTCCGTGACTGTACGCGTGCTAAGTGTGGATGCGGACAAGCGCCAAATCGCCCTCACTATGAAAACTGAGGCCGAGGCAAATGCTCCGCGTCCTACCAAACGCACATCGAAGAGGCGTCCAGCGGATCGGGACGATGCAGATCCATCAGACGAGGAGGACGATCAAGGTGATGGCGATGCCTTGCGTGACGCACCAGTGGGAGACAAGGACGTCAGCGCTTTCGAACATTATGACCCCAAGAAATTTCTTAGCGGGACTGTTGCTTCGGTACAAGCTTATGGGGCCTTCATCCGGCTGGATGATGCCGACCTCGACGGTCTGCTGCCCACAGGAGACATGGACGGCAAGCTGGAGTCTGGCCAGCGTGTGCAGGTGCGGATCACGGACGTTGACACAGAGCGCAATCGCATCACGCTTTCCAATTTGCCGCTGCTCCGTGGCAAGCGAACGCGTTTTGCCTTGAATAAAGAGGAAAATGATGAGCTGGCGGTCATTGCCGCCCGGTCGGGGCTTTACGCGTCGGAGCTGCCTGACGTGTTCGAGGGCCCTGATGACGACGCAGACTGGGAGGCGGCTTTTGCGTTCAAAGGTTTTGAAGATGGGGGAGATGGAATGGCAGAGGAAGAGGTCGGCGGTCCCGAGGCTCTTTTTGGTGAAGAACCGGAGGAGGATGATGAGGAGTTCAGCATGAGCTCCATCAACGCCTTCCGCAGCCCAGCTTACAAAAAAGAAAAGGGCTTGATGGCGGAAGACGAGGAGGAGGCGGACGAGGGTTTTAAATACGGTGGCGAGGCGTATTTTCCCGAGGACGACGAAGCTGATGACGCGATTTCTGGCACATTCACAAAGCAATACGATACGCAAATCCCACAGCTTAGCGAGGACGAGCTGAAGGCCTTGATTCGAAAGGCGCAGGGTACGCGCTGGAACGTAACCGAAGAATGGGCTGAGGAGGAGGCGGAGGAGCGAGAGTACCTGACCGTGAGCATGGTTCCGTCCAAGAGGAAGAACACGGCATTGATGATGAAACAAGTGGTGCCAACTCAGTCTGATGCCATACTTGCCAAGCCACGCATGCCCATCTATTTTTCTAAGAAGCTATCAGCTGTGCAGCAAGTGGAGCTCATGGAAGAATTGGAAAGACTGGTCAACGACGACCCCTTAGCTCTTGTGAAATAAGCTGCTAAGCTGCTCAGGAATGGTCTTCGAACATCTCGTCCGCCGATGGAGTTAGACAAAGTGGATGGCGTGCTTTGTCGGGAGTGGAGAGGACATTCGCATGCGGAAGCAGGGGTGCGACGGTCGCAGTACTGAGTAAGGCGCCGTTATGGGATGAGATGTGCAACTGCATAACGAAAGGGAAAATAAGGGAGGATTCAGGGGGAAAGGAATATATGTCCTGTCGGGGGAGGAGAACGCACACATTCTTTATACATACGCATCTAGTATCGACGAACATCAATCCACACGAACACATTATACGGGTGCTTGGATTCTACGAGCATAAAAATGTGAGCGAGCGCAGATGACATACAAAGGGGGTGCTTGAGGTTCTGCTTGACGAAAGCGCATGCCAGACCTCATAGATTTAAAGAAGAAAGCATCAGAAGACAGCGTTGCTATTTAAGTACCTAGCTTTTGAGCCTCATGGCATCTAACATTTGACAGCATGCACTGTGGTCCGCTTATTCTTCTCTTAAGACTACTACATATTGTCTCTCACCTCCGGCTTTGAACAAGCTCTGCAAGTGCGCTTTACACCCTACGTCATATCTATACCCTGACTCGACAAAACTTCACTGTACCCCAAAGTTTCCAATTCTTCCAAAAACTACTCAAAGCAAGTGGAGCGGTGCTGTGCTGCATATTTTGGCGTAGCCTGGATGTACATACAGGCGGTGCGGATTGAAGACACATTCTTTTACAACTGATAAGACTTTTTGAAAGAAGGGAAAAAAAGGGATGGTGATACCCAAGGCAGAGAGAGGAAGCCAACATCTCGTGTATTTTCTTCAGCGTGCGTATCCTTTTCTCGAAAATGAATACCTTTTAAATACACTGAAAAGCAGTATACTTTACCTTGTTCAACCAATTTGGCTTTAGCAGGAGTAAAATGCGCAATAATGCCGAAAATTCATCGTATTCCTTTAATTGGAGTTTAAGCTTTTTTCTTGCAGAAAATTATTAGCAAGATATTCTAGCTCAGCTTAATATTGAGTGAGTATCCCCTACGAACACTGCAAGGATGTGCTCTACAAGCTGATTCACGGTGCTGTCGGGGAAGAAAGGCGTCCCCAGAGCAGGATGTAAAATATTTCACGAATGAAGCCGCAGCCATGGCGTCGGAGACACGACAGCAGAGCAGTAGAAAATGTTACAATCCATTCTTTGTTTCTTAAAACAAAATTGCTTCCTTGTTACCGCCTCTTTGAACAAGGCCGTCTACGGAACGTACCCATTCTGTCTCGGCACCCCGCGGGGGAGGATACTTAGCGGGGGCGAGCAGCGAGCGAGTACGTATCTAAGTTGCCGTGCTGCTCTAGCCGTCCAGTGGCAGAGACGCACGACTTTAATTTTCTCATGCGGGTCTTCTCAAGGTCAATACTTAAATTTTGGCACCTTCTTGAATATTCTGTCGCAGGTGACACCCTTATTCTACATACGAAACGTTCGGAAAGCCTTAATTCAGAGAAGCCCCCAGATAGAGGAGCACAGTCATGATGCTGCGGCATCGCAGCTCCATGGCCCCAGTCGCAGCGTCTTTATGGCCAATATTAGTCTTTTGCAGTCTGATTCAACTGCAATCAAGCATGAGAGTTGTAGAGGCTTTTCTGGCGCGGAATTTTTTTTCAGTATCAAATAAAGCAGTCGTTGGTATCACGATGCCTCGGTTGACAAGCACTCCATTGCATCAAAATAGGCTCTTATGCCGCATGGTGCTGGGGGAGACAACAGCTTCTGCAACTCACATGAATGTGGTACCTCAAGTAGCAGACAATATATCATCACCAATTGTAGATCCACAACGGCAGAATGGACAACCCCAGCAGCATCACCACAAACACCAACACCAGCCGAAGCCGCCAGAGCAGTCGCACAGGCAGCGGCGGAAAGCAAAAGAAGAGCGAAGGAAAGTAGCCGGCCTCACGACCGTGGGGACAAAGAAGGGCCATGAGCAGCCATATGGAACGTCGCGGATGCATTCGAGCACGAAGTATCACCAGCGTAAAGGCCTTGTAGTCCGAGTCTACCAGGAAGCTCAGCGCGAGGCACGTAGTGGCCGATTGGAGAAAGCGGAGGAGCTTTTTAGACGTTGCTTGACGATGGACAGGAAAGATGGACGCAGTTGGCTTCAATTGGCGCAGCTTGCTAGCCGTCGGGGACGACAAGAAGAGGCCAGGTCGTACTTTGCGCAGGGAGTTTCCGAATGCCCGGAGAGTGTTCACCTGCTACAGTCATGGGCTATGTTAGAGCACAAAGCTGGCGATCTCGAGAAAGCATGTGAGCTTTTCGAGAAAGGCATGGCACAAGATCCTGGGAATCCATATATAGCACATGCTTGGGGCCAACTGGAGCGGAAACGGGCCGATCACGACAAAGCGCGGACATTGTATATGGACTCACTACGGCTGTACGGCCCATGGGCCCAGGTTTACATGGCTCTGGCAGAACTGGAAGTCGAAACCGGTCATGTTGAGATGGCTCGTCAAATTTTTGAAGAAGCTTTGCGTCTGTGCGCACAGAACACGCACAAGTTATTGGTGGCCTGGGCTAAGCTGGAGGAGGAAAACTTTGGTGACTGGGAAAAAGCAACAGAATTACTGTTGCGTGCTATGGAAGAGGGTGGCCCTGACTTTACTGATGCCACTGTTGCTTTGGCACATTTAGAGATGAAAAAAGGTAACAAAGAGCGAGCAGTTGATATCCTACAGCAATCCAAGCATCAAGGGGGGGCAGGAGGTTCTCTGTTCAACACTTGGGCATCTGTTGAAGCGAAAGCAGGAAACCTGGAAACCGCTATCAAATTATTGTCCGAGGCCTGTGTGCTTTTTCCCGACGATTTCTCATTGCTGCAGACTCTTGGCACATTAGAAGTAAAGCTAGGCCATCATGAGAAAGCTCGCGAATGCTTCTCGCAAAGCGCTGCCATTCGCCCACATGTGGTGACATATAATGCGTGGGCGATTATGGAGGAGCGCTTAGCACACGATATGCGCGGACCTATGCGGCAAGTTCAAATAATGCGCGCGCGTAAGCTATTTATGCTAGGTATGGCTGCAGATCCGTCGCATGGCCCCCTCTACAACGCTTACGGTCGAATGGAGGAGAAAATTGGAAATCTGACAGGGGCTCAAGAAGTCTTCCGGATGGGAGTCGAGGCACATTGTCCTGATATGCCCTCGGTTTTAAATGGGTGGGCCATGCTCTCTCTAAAGCAGCGGAATTACGCTCAGGCCAGGTCCTTGCTACAAAGAGGACTTTCCGAAAACAAGCTGGGGAAGAATGTGGGATTCTTATACCATTCACTAGGCATGCTGGAGATGAAGCTTGGTAAGATAGAGGATGCATGGAGGGTATTCAAAGAAGCCACGGACAAATACCCGCGCAACTCCCAGCTCTTGGTTGGAGCAGGTCTAGCAGCAGAGAAGAGAGGCGAGGTGGACTCAGCCCGGGGCTTCTTCAAGGGAGGCGTCGAATGTGATCGTCTCCATCACCAAGCCTGGCAGGCTTGGGCGGTTATGGAGCATAGACAAGGGAATGTCAACACTGCCCGCGACCTTTTCCGGCTGGGTTTGAAAGCGAATCCGGATTATGGAGCGCTATGGCAGGCTTACGGTGTGCTCGAATTTCATGAAGAAAACTGGGACGTGGCGCGGAGTTTGTTCGCGGAGGGCATCCGCCGTGATCCTGGTCATGTCATGCTTTTCCAGGCCTGGGCCGTTCTGGAGGTGAAGCTTGCTGATTACGAGAAGGGAAAAGAAATGATCAAGGAGGGCCTGCGAGTAGATTCGAGGCATGGTGCTTGTTGGAGCATTTACGGCTATATAGAGGAGAAATGTGGAAATGTAGACGAAGCCCGACGTGTGTTTGAGATGGGTTTGAAACAGGCCCCTGACCATGCTCCACTTTTTCGGGTATACGGAGACTTTGAGCGTCGGCAAGGCAACACCGACAAAGCTAGGTCCCTTTATCAGCGAGCCATTTCGCTCGATCCCCATCATCCTCAAGCCTATGTGGTCTTAGGCCTTATGGAGCTCTATTCCGGTAATGCTGAAGGCGCTAGAATGGTTCGCGAGGCGAGTCAGGCAGTTTTTGGCCATGACTTCGAATTTACAAAGCAACGGGAAGCCGTCTCTTCATTTGATAACGCGGAGTTAGGGGAGTTGCATTCAATATGAGCGAAGTACATGTATGCAAATTAATAATGAAAGACAGTGTCACTATAGAGCTTACTTTGAAAATGGTCAACATACCCAAAAAATCATTTCCTTCAAAAATAGCTTTCGCGACATTCACCAAGTATTGGCTTACTTTCCGTCATACTTTTTCGCCATTTACAAATTTCTTTCGAGATTGTACATGTGAATTTTCATGTGCACAATTTAAGCCAATTCAGCGTGGTTAAAATTGAACATTTCCATTTCTCTATCCATCCCTCGCCCTCCTACAGCTTGCAATATTTCCTCGCCGTCCTCTGACGAGTCGTCTTCGATACTGGAAGCTCTAGATGTGGTAGGTAAACATGCTGAGCATCTTTGAAGCTGTTCTCTCCCACCATGGTTGCGCCCGAATGCCACGTTAGAAGAACCTGCCAAGCTGACTTTTTCTTTGTAGCGCTTATAACAGATGGCTCCGAGGATGGCAACAAACAGTCCAAAGACATTCAGAAGTGAGACGTCGTCGTGGAAGACAACCATCGAGATAGCTACTGTGATTACCTGTCGTAAGCGTACGTAGATATATCGAAGACAAATTTTTGGAAGGTAAAACAACTTGCGGTCCTTTGGAGTCCTGCGTACTTCTGAGAGGACAAATGGAAAGTGACGCACCTCTTTCAATGCACCAAACATACTCATGGTCAAACTGGAGCTGATTTTCACAAGCTTCACCTCCGTAAGTACCAGCAGAAAAGATATGAGACCTCCCACTAGTAGGATGGCCAGAAGCTGAAAAAGTAAGGCTAAGTCCTTGAAAACGTGAGATTGGACGCAAGACTTCCATTCTACAACTAGAAAAGCTGCGACACAAATAATCGCACTTGCAGGCGTTAAGTGGTATAAAATCTCAAAAGCCTGTGGATGTTGAACCGAGACAGAGTGCGCCTCTGAACCATTGACGGGAGTGTGCGCGTGATCTACCAGAGGGGGATCCCTGGCAGTGTTACATCGATGGCGCCCGCAGTCGCGAGGATCAGAACGCCCTTGAATGTTGCAATCGCTGTCAGCGTTTCCCCCTGTTCCATCAACATCACTTCTTCCACTACTCAATTGGCCGATCAAAGCGGATCGATACATCGAGTCATCTCTGCCATTTAATTCGCCTTCCAGCATAAGTTGGGTTAAAGCCCAGCGCAGCCCGGAGGACGCACAGGCCAGGGTCACTAGCACGAAGCCAGCCGAATTAAAAGCGGTCTCTCCATAAGAAGCGAGGCCCACTCCAAAGCTTACCGCGGCACATATAGATACTATCTCCCAAGTCAAAGGTTCCAAACGCATAATCACAGCCCAAACCAGAATCCACAGGATGGCTCCTGACTTCAAAATGGTGTAAAATGTCACACTAATGAACAAAAAACTCAGGTTGCTGAATGATATATCCAACCCTGTACATATTCCAATCGACACAGGGCCCTTCCAGTACAAACTCCAGGGTAGTGGTCGAACACGGTGCTCCGCGCGGCGGCATCGATCGACAAGTCGAGTTAGAAAAACTTTCGTTATCATATGCACGCTTGTAACGAGAAGGGGATAAGGAAATCCGCTCCCACGCCAGTAGCGGAATATCCATTTATTACACAAAGTAAAGCCAATACTTATCATGTACCACGACAAGACATACTTGCAAATTCGAGCATAATTGAGAAAAGGGTGCCAGGGGTGCGACTCAATGCGAACAAGCCTCTGCAAAGCCTCTGCGGCCAATAGTAGCACAAAGGAAAGACCAGCAGGAATAAGGAGCTCAAGTGGAAGTGCCGGCATAGATGCTTGCGTACAATGCCAGCATAGGGAAAGCAGAAGGCCGCCACAAATCGCTACTCCGTGAGTTTCCGGTCGTACTGGTCTTCTACCGCGTGTGAACAAAGGAAACAGCCTAAGTGCGAATCCTACCGCACGAAAGCTTGCTATATCATGAAGATTCCAATTTCCTACCTGTACAAGAGAGTATCGAAGGAGACGAAACGCAGTGGACAGCGTGAATAAAGTGTCTCCTTGGCCCTGGCCGTCATCGCCGAGGCTGGCAACGGCTAGCGGGTCCGACCCCGTTTACAGATCTCGTGCACTAGCTAGTCGGATGGCAGGTTGGAGCTCCTGGCACGACACCTGCTGGCAGAGCATCCAACCGTAAATTGACTCTCGAAAGGATTGTACTACCGTCTTCATCGAACCTGTCGCTCATTCCCGAAGCTGTCGGCACACTTTACAGGCACTCTATAGTCCAAGCTGTCCTTGACTGGCGTATGCATGCTCGATTAGGCCATGACAACAAGGCCAAAAAAGTGTTGGTCATTGTGACTGGAGGAACACTGATCATGAAGCCAAACGCGGGAGATGGCGCATTAGATGTGTGTCCTGGCTTCCTTTCGGAGTTATTAGCATCTTCAGAATGGCGTCACCGCAATCTTCCGGAGATAGACGTGTTGGAATGGACAATTCTGACCGATAGTGCATGTATGGGGCCTGAGCACTGGATCAAGATTGCCACTGACATAGAGAAGGCATATTTTGAGTATGACGGCTTTGTAGTCGTACATGGTACAGATACATTGGCTTACTCTGCAAGCGCGTTAGCCTTCATGTTGGAGGATCTTGGAAAGCCTGTCATATTCACTGGGAGCCAAATACCGCTTGCTGAGGTATACACTGATGCAAGAAATAATCTTGTGACCTCCCTGCTCTTTGCCTGCCGTCAAGATTTCCATGAAGTGTGCATTTTCTTTGGAAATCGGCTACTGAGGGGTTGCCGAGCCACCAAGATTGACTCCTTCGATCTTCAAGCATTTGCGTCACCTAATTTTCCTCCGTTGGCCACAGTGGGAGTCAATTTAGAAATTTCTTCACATTTCTCCCTCCCGCCTCGAAAGACAATGCGCGTTCACAAAAAAATGGACAGCAATCTGATAGTAATCCGCTTGGTGCCCGGGTTCGAGGACGATTCACTGATCGCCATGGTCATTCACAGCACCCAACTTCACGGGATCATCTTACTCTTGTACGGTATGTTGTCTCACAGGCCTGGCTTTTTTTGCGGCTGTGTACCTTGAAGCAATCGATCATAGACGCAAAGAAGTTGCTCTCTACCCCGGCGCCATGCTGACACAGTCTCACCGACTCTTGACTTAGGCCGGCAGAAAATAGAATCTGCACCTAGCACACCAACTTTTCGTATCTATTTCATTCTAATCGCTGACTGTCTCGTTTCGGCTCCTCAGGTACTGGCAATGGGGATACGTCTTCGCGCTCGGGCTTGCTCGAGGCTGTCAAATTGGCGACGAGTAAGGGCATTCTTGTAGTGGTACTTACGCAGTGCTTTCAAGGAGGTGTTTTGCTTGAGAAATACAGCGTTGGAGTTGCGCTTCGTGCTGCAGGGGTAGTGAGTGGTCACGACATGACGGTGGAGGCGTGCACCACGAAGCTCTCTTATCTTTTTTCAAGGACGGGCGGAGATCTCGCAAAAATAAAGAGTCTCTTGAGCGTCGACTTACGAGGGGAGCTTTCATGCGACTCTCGGTACCGCAACGTTATCCAGGACATCCAAGCGACATCCAGGCTGTGACTTATAAATAGATATGCGTTGGGTGAGGAGAGCCACCTTCGACTCTCTTGGAGAAAGCTTGACACAAAATGAAGGAGTGTAAAATATGGTATAAAAATATGTTCTAAAAAAAATCATGAATGAATATGTGACATAATTTGTTATTGATGCTTAGTTTACTGAACATGTCAAGGAAGCAGATATTTTTACAGAAGTCTCATGGTGCGTTTACAAAGTGTCCACCTTTCAACCGACAGATTGTCTTGATGCATAATATCTACAGTCACCAATGCCTTGATTTGAGCTTCAGCCCACTAGACGACATAGATGCTCCTGACCTTAGACAAAGGGAAAGAGTCCCGCGTGCGCGGGCACGTAACGCGGTTTTCTCCGCATCCATCGGAAGATGTCAAGTGCTCCCTTACAGCACGCTGAGAATATACTCGACCGTTGGGAAGCAACATCGGTGGATTTGCAGCATCCATAGCCTCGCCTGTGCATGCGCACGTCAAATATGAGTTTCCGCAATGCGAGAGGGGTAGGGCGACCGCGAGGGAGCGCCCGGGGTCTGCGCACACGGGACAGTCTGGATTGTAATTATTCTCTTGCTCGGTAGTTTCGCATGAATAAGTTTCTTGAGACTCTGCATTTCCACTCATCGCCTCACCTCGTTCGAGACGGCGGCAAGAGGGCGTCTTGAGCGCCGTCAGAGCGGCCTGAATGCAGGCCTCAAGGGCAGTGAATTCAGTGGTCATGCCGTAGCAGCGCCTCGCTTCTGCGGAAAATAAAGCACCGAGCTCTTGCCAGCGCTCGACTGCAAACAATTGACTGTAATCGGGCACACGACAATCCTCCGGATCCCCTAATGCGAGGGTGGCCATCGCCTGTTGGACCTCTACGAGTTGTTCCCCCGAAAGCCCTGAATTGGCTGATGCATTCGTGAAAGCAATTCCACTACCGCGTGGCGCCATCGACGTTGCAGAGCTCTGCAGATTTTGAGGTGAAAAATGTTGACTCGCGTACTCCAGGGCTCCTAATCGGTCTTTCTGACGCACCATCTCTAAAAATTGTTGTTTGTGCAACTTGAATTCCAAAGGACTGCCCAGTCGCCGCAACCTTGATGAGTGATCCGCACACCATGCCAATGCTCCTGCGCAGTCTCGATGCTCCACAAGTTGTTGCTCTACATCCTTAAAGCCAAGAAATATACCTAGATCAAATACACCTGCTCCAGTCTGTCCGCCATGACTTTCATATTCTAGAAGCCTAAAACACTCCAGGTAGCCCCGTCGCAGAAGGTACTCACCAATAAGTCGTTCAAGCTGTTCATGATCTATCCTTGATAGTTTATACAATTGCGAAGCATGCAAATTAGAATCTGACATCAACCCAGCTCCGGGAGCGTCATTCTCATCAGCAGAGGTCAAAGCCTGAATTTTGCGATGACAAAACTCCAATATTTTTTTCTCTTCAGTATCAGCAGCAATCAACGTTTCCCGTAAGTTAAGCAATCGAGAATGCAATGATGCTGCTGAAAATGTCGAATCTGAGGTGGGGCTATGATGAGGCTTTTCTAGGAGCGCAACTATTTGGGCCAGTTCACGCGTCACCTGGTTTAAATTCGAGATGGAAGAAATATTTAGCTTAGTAGACACCACATTTCTTCTTCACGCTGTGGCCTACCTGCTTTCTAATACGCTGAAAGTGGGAGTTCAAAGCCTCTATCGAGATCTTCACAACAGCATATTCCAGCTGAAACATCATACTGGTTTCGCGGGGAGCGCTGGGAAGTAGTGCTCGGCACTTTATTTTAAATGCGTGCTGTATCTTGTTAGTTGACTTCCTCTGGACACGTGCTATGTAGTTCACCCTGTGAGACAAGACGAGACGCATAAGACTGAAACATAATGCTTCATGCTTCCGTTGAGCTTCTCGCTTGCGCTGGCCAAAAAGGCAAAGGGATGCGAAGAACGAGGCCGAAACTAATCCTAGGCCCAATTTCTCGTGGTACTATGACGAGCCTCGCGTGAGTACAGTCACGTTACTCCCAACATTGGAATAGGACAAAGAAGATGCTCTAATTTTGGTCCCTGCCCTGCCCAGATGAATATGATTTCCGGGTCGCTTACCGGAGAAGATAATCCAAGCGGATCTCGACTGGATCCCACTGCCGGCGGAACACGCAGAGGATCTTGGCGAAATGTGCAATAAAGGCGCTATCAATTCCAACAAAGACACAATTGGCGACCTCATGAGATATAGCCAACTAACTCTCACATGGATGATGCTCGGGGAAGACGTTAAGTCGAATAGGCACGAAAGCGCGTGAGCATACGGGAAGTCGCAGGCGACCGGGCTCAGTGAGATGATTTGCGCCACAGTTACACACTTCCTGCTTGAAATTTATAAAAGTTTCCCCGTTTGCAATTTACAATGGTATTCTAATCGAGACAGCAAGGCGTAAACAAGACCATAGTTGATGTGTGAGCACATGACGGCTTCTGCAGAGTCTAATATAAATTATTTTCTTCCCTCTCCGTCGTCTTTCCTTCATGATTAAGTTTCTGTCGTACACGCGGGATCTATCACATTACATCGTCCTCAAACTCCCCAATTCTTTCTCTTTGTTCCACCTGATACTGCACAAGACGAGGAGTTGGCGCTCATCCTCCTCAGACTTTGGAAAATGAAACAGGGCGCGTCAGCGGTATGGAGTACTCGGCAGTTTGACTGGGAGACTGTACCCAAACAACATGTGAGAGAGTGTGATTGTGTAAGTCGAAGCTTCACTTAATCAATAAGCAATCTCATTCTGGCTAGGGAAAACTAAGTCTTATTCCTTTCCTGCACGTACCTGGTCTGCCCCCACACCCTGTGTTTCTCCCGTCCCTGCGCCCCCCCTCCTTGGCGACCACAGCTTTTTGGCCGTCTTTTCACTATTTCTGCAACTTCAGTCCTCAACGCCGTGTGCCATTTTTGCGGCATTTCCCCCCTCTGAACAAGTGGCGCTACATGGCGTATCTGATAACATGGGAAGCAATGAGATTCCCGATGCGATAACACCAGAATGAGTGTTCGAGAAAGAGAAATGGGCTGGCGAAGGCAAAGTGGGGCAAGATCAGCTACCACTCAGCATCAAGGGAGATATGCAGACACATGACCAGCTCCCCGACCCAGCCATCAGTTCCTTACTTTGCTGTCCATTCCCTGGCCGTGGCATCGTGCCGGCTGCGGTCGGTGCGGTAAAGCTGGGCGATCTCGGGCACGAGGGGATCATCAGGATTCGGATCTGTGAGCAGGGAGCAGATCGAAAGGAGAACCTTGGAGATAGTCAGGGCTGGGCTCCACTGATCTTTGAGGATGTCCAGACAGATGCCTCCGTTGGCGTTGATGTTGCAGTGATAGATACGCGTCGTGAAATTAACTTTGGGAGGCTTGAATGGGTAATCAGCCGGAAAGTGGATGTTCAAGTAGTAGACACCGCCAGCATACGGAGAGTCCTCTGGGATTTAAGATGAGGCGAATGATGGTGGAAGGGAAGGTGGATATGGATGTTTGAAAAATGAGAAGAAAATTTTTATAAAAATTGAGAGGTGGTAACATCCTCATAATGACTCGCAGAATCGAAAACTGCTGTATCCAGTGTAAAGGTGCGTCGGGCGGACGAGTACCCCACGCCCCATACCTGGACCCATGATGGTAGCCTGCCAGTGGAAGAGGTCATCCCCAACGGGCCCGGCGGAACAGTTGGCTGGTGGATCCCTGCCTGTGAGAATAAGCACCATCGAATTAGAAGATCAAAGTTCACCTGCATTCTTGCACTTCCAATTTTCTGGAATTTAGGCGGATAGGAATTACAACCGTCAACATACGGATTTCGAATAGGACAGGGGGCACTACGGCAAGATATCACACAAAAAAGCTTGACCAGGCGCCACAGATTATTCATAGGGCTTGAAAGATGAAGGAGAGCGTTTCTATATGGTGCGGATTCCTGTTGACCAAGTTAATTTCATTCATGAAGTCCGTGGCGCGGAAAAAAGAACTATCGTTCGCCCTTTTTCAACCTATCCCCTACAAACTTACTGATGTCCTGCAGCTCCTTGTTAACGCGCTTCAACGCCATATGTTTACACTTCGCACAAGTTAATTAGAGCCCTGAAATACTAAGTGGAAGAGGCCAACAATTAGACTGTGGATGGATTGTGGTGCTCAAGACGACGCCATGGAAGGCGATGGAAGCGTTATCACCAACAAAATCGAAATCACGCTCGCCCCCTTCGTCCTCAGCGCATGTCCCTGCAAACAAGGCACGGATACCGTATTGTTTGCAAGCGCAACATTCCATTCAAGAGCGCGCCTCTGGCGACGTGGAAAATTTAAAGTGAGGCGACGGGAGCGGCTGAAAGCGCGGCGGCCAGGGGGTTGAGACTTTCAGGACGCAGGAGGATGAGGCAGGCTGCGCCCGCACGCCCCGCGCCGCTATTCCGAGACAAAATGAAACGAGGACGGCTGAATATCAAAGCTGCCCGCCACTTTTTGTGGCAGAGGCTTGATGACAATGACCATCCTATTTTCGAGTTAGGATGTGCTGGGAACTTGACCTCAGAGGAGAGGTTTTCTGACTCGTTTATGTTCCGTTCATTTCTTTTCATTTTATTTTCTTCCTCTCACAAACCATCCGACACAGGGAACAGACTCAGCCTAGTCGTTCAAAGACTTAGTTCATGGGCAGAAGCCAATTAAAGTACAATAGGCGGGGTCGTGGTCGGGTAAAGGGCAAGTATCCAGGTGAGGAGGAAGAGCGTTGAATGCTGGTGTAGCCATTAGAGGGAAGAAATCCGCGAACGGGTTTGAAAGACAAGCACTGTAGAGTAGCTTGTAGCATACTAGAGACCCTCTTTCTGTGTCTTTCTGGATCTATTAAAACCCCGCATGGCAAAGCACGGTACGTATGAACGATGCTTGAAGATCTGGATGGAGCTTTTTAAAATCTCCCTTCTCAAAACGTCGTGCAGGTGAATGAAGGCTTGTGTCATAACAACTTCTAGTTACATGTGTGACTTTACGTGCGCTCCACACCACACCTAACAACTCATACTAGCAACGAGGTGGAGTTCTCCGTCGAATGTTGATTTTCATCATGCGGGGGGAGGCGCTCCTGTTCAAGGTTTCGAACATTTAAAGCAGCAGGACAACGCAGAATTTGGAGACGATTTGAGAACACACACATCCAGGCAGGTCAAAAAATTGAGTGAAGCGGGTTTTCTACCGTCTGGGCGCCGTATTGCTGCTGTGCAGGGGGATACGCTGGCTGTATGCTCTTGTCCGCAATTCACCTAATATCTTTCCTCTTGTATTTCTGCGATATGTTATCAGCACAGAGCCCTGGCTGACTCATGAATACATTTTGCCCGACATCGTAGACGGGGAAAAAGTCGAGGAAACTTCGTGTCTGAGCCTGGTACGGAATACGCGAGGGTATGCATTGATGAGTTTGATTGCCTGAAAACTTTTGTTGCTGATACCATCATCCTTTAATTCACAGGATCTCAGGGCTTTAGCAGAAGGGCTGTGGCATTTGCCTGTAGATATCCGGCTTGGCGTGGATTCCACCTTGGCGGTAAGCGCGCAGAAGGTATCTGAGGTCCGTTCATTACATGAGCATTGAAATTCTTCTTCTTTGCTTGTCCAACATCTGCGACTAGGAAGGAATTCCTCATCAATCAGATCATTCTGCGCGTTTAGAGGAGGATGCGCGAGAACAAGTGGAAAAGATCGAGCAATCTTCGCTGAGAGATGTGGCCCTCGATGGAGGCTTAAAACAGAGATTGATCTTAAATCCTTCGACAAGTTGTGACTTCCCAGCGCATTCTCCAGAGCATGCTGACCTGCCTCTCGATGTGCTTTTAGGTCTAAGTCTGTCGACTGCTCATGTCAAAGACGAGATTCCTCTTACTTCTAAGCCCTCGGCCCAGCCTGATGACGTCCTCTACAAGGGCTTACAGGCATCTGGAAACGAGAAACAAAAGATGTATAAGGCTGACGGATATGACTGCGTTGCGAAAATAGCGGCGAGGAAAGAAGACGAGGAAAGTGTCTTGGACGCCCTACTACAGCAAGGGCATGAGGAAATACAACCTTCCTCGGCACGACTTTCGCCATTTAAACTAGATGGAGGCGGCTATTGAAAGAAATGAAATTAATTCGCCACGTGCACTTCCGTATTTGTAAGAATAGAGTTTCTTTTTGTGGCTGCATTCGATTCTTGGAGTCCTGTAAGCACCAATGTGTCGTTGAAGCCAGATGGCGTGGGAGGGGGCCCAAATGCTGATAAACCTCCTGTGGAATAAGCGCAGTGTCTCACGGTGTGCTGCGAGATGTCGTCTTTGCAAGCTGGCATCCAGCACTGCCTCCCACTAGGAACATAAAGTGGACGCATTTCATATCGGGTTGAGAATTAGCCGTCATGATCCAATCGAAATGGGAAGAAAGCCAAAGCAGGCGGTAATTTCTTTTTGTGTTGCCTTGCGCATTGGATCAGGCCTTGACATCATTCACCACATAATTTCATAGAGCACCATGTCTCGCAATGAGTATGAACCCATCATCAACACGCCAGGAGTGTCGTGGGGAATCGAAAGCGGCATGTTGAACAATGACAAGCTTTATCAAAAGGACTGGGACAAGTCTTGCTGTGATTCGACAGGTGCTCGCAGGGATGACTCCGCTCACTTAGAAAGAGCTCGTCGTCTCACTTGGGTATTTTTGGGCCCTGCTGTCATTTTATTAATTGCGATCGCCGGCACAGTAGCTTTTTTGTCTCAAAACCGGGCTGTGTCTTCATCACCTACGAGACGTTCTTTTCCCTCTTTGGGTGCGTTCGGGCCCTCTGGAGATTCAAAGGTACTGCCTTCGGATGAGAGCACGCCAGTACAAGGAGGATCAGCTACAAGTGCAACATTTGCCTCGGAAGGAGAAGCTCAAACGGTCTCAGAGGGGACTCCCCTGCGGCACCCAGGAACCGGTATGAATGCGAGTACAGTTCTGTCCTGCCTCGAGGAGATGTGTCAGCCTTTTGCGGAGCAACTGGGAAAGAGTTGGCACGAGCTTGCAAACGTAAATCTTTTACGCTGCTTGGCGTCATCAGCCTTTAACAAAACGACGGCTACAACGTGTTTTCAATCCGCCAAACCCTCGAAGCTTCGTGATGACCTGGTGGCATGCGCAGGCTGCAATGGCTGCGTGGAGTTGAGAAATCAGACGTCTGTCGACAGAGCATGCGCCAAGTACAATGCATGGGCTGCTAAACATGGCACGGAAACCGATCTCACGCGGCCAGAGGAGTATCAGGAGGCGGCGGCGTTAGCGGCTTTCGGGAAGCCGCGTGCCGAGACCCCAGGAGAGGGCCGAGGCTCCGATGCGGACTCACTGGCGGCGGACCTGCCAACAAGCCTGAAAGAGAAATTCTGCAGTCAGTACTGGTGCCCTTGAGTAGTGTGTCGGGTAAACGCGCGACTGAATGAAGAAGTCAGAAGCGCACCATGAGATATCTGCCTAAGAATTTTTAGCAGGTATTAGCCCTTTCCAAGATTTTTATGTGTCGCAGCTGGCATGTTTTCAAGTATTGTGTGATTTAGTTTACCATGGTAAGCCATGCAGAATTGTCGGAAAGTATGAAGTCGATCTGTTCACAAAACTTGATTTTTTTGTAGTCTCTATTTTTCCACTTATACACATGAAGTCGCAATTTGGTAAAATTTACTCGGCAGTTTTCTCGACATGCACTGGCGAGGCAGAGCGCAGAGCCGAAGACGGCCGCCAATATGTTTCTACCCCGGAACACAGGCCCTCCGACTCCTCTCGGAAGTCGCTGAAAACGCTTCGAACCCACGGAGAAACCAGGCCATGTGTACGAAAGTCTGCACGCATACTGATGTACAGGAATAATTCATTACGATCTTGCGTAGACAAGTACCCCTCGACAATGAGACCTGCAAGGTTTGGTGGCGGTACAAGAAAAAGGCTGACGATCTGCTTCAGGTTGTCGAATGCTGACTTGATTTCTCGGAGACTGTGTGGCAACAAAATTGCAGCCGAGTCCGCGCATGACACGTTCGCCATGTCCGAGGCCGTCAAGCTGGCAGAGAGCCCCAATGTGTCGGCGCCGTAGCCATCGGCACTGGTGGGATGGTGGGAACTTCCCAGTGTAGCAAAACAGCCATAGATTACATCGCAGTCCTGCATGAGAATGAGAGCTCCAGATGTGTTGATACGGAGACTTTTCATGCGACTTGTAAGGAATTTTTGCATCCGCACAGCAAGGGCAGTTATGATTGTAGTTACATCGCGGGGTGGTAAAGCGACGCAAATTAGCCCTATATGCTGCCGCAAAAGGTCCCGCAAGGCAAGAGAGGCTTGAGTGGCGTGGAGGTCAGTCAATGAATTATCTTTGGGCAGGTAATCAGCCTTGCTCAACAGGCCCCGATGTGTACGCTCTACTGCGCGCATGATGGCGTCAAGTCCGCGTTCAACAGTTTTGGCTCCCGCACGCTCTATGCGGACCAAAAAGGTGCGGAAATTCTCAAGCAGCACAGTCCTCAGTGTCGCTGTAAATTGCATTTCCCTCAGAACACACTTGTTAAAGAAATTTTTGTATGCTTTTATCCATGCATGAACGCTCTTCAACACCTTGTAAAATGCCGGGGCCGGTGCGCCTGTTGCGGGGTGCTGCACGATGTTGCTGGCTGCCGAAAGGGAAGGCAATAAGACGCTGGTGGCCAAAAAATCATGCACCAACGCAAGCATCTGTTGAGATTTCGAGTGATAGTTTCAGAAGAGACAGGGGAAATTGACAAAGGGTAAGCTGCAAGGCAACAGGCCGCTATTTTCATGACTGATAGTGTGTTGTCGCCCTTCCGGCAATTTAATTTACACATCAGTGCGACGTGCGAATGCACAAAATTCGACTCGAGCTGTTGAACGTACCACAAGAACATTACCGGCGCATTCATCATCTTTCCGGAACATTTTTGCGTTTCGACTAAGAGCATCGCGACAGCAGTCTAAGAAGCGCTCCAAAACCTCTGGCCGCAGCCAAAAATAAAGCATCGTCTCGTAGCTCTCCACACGATCGTGGCGTATCGCTGGCAGCTTGTCAACGTCATCGTCAACATCCTTCTGCAGCATAAATTTCCTCAGCATTCCTCCTTTTCGGTCCCCTGTCCCACTCTTGTCGCCGCATGTAGTCCCCACGGGCCCGACTACACTTGCAAGGCCGTCAACCAGCCTGGTACGTAGCAGGATTACCTCTTTCTCTAGGTAGGTATTACGTTGATTCACAAATAAGTCTGCGAATTGATGCTTGACGTATGAGCTTAAGGCCTGTTGCGACCGGCTTCCTCCGGGCTCTGCAAGCACATAATCCCCCACACTTTCTGTGTTAAAGCTTGGCCCTACGGAAGCTCCTTCTCCTTCTTTCACAACCCATTCATCCTGCTGGTCATCCTTTCCATCAATCTGGTCGCCGTTCTCGGCACCCACATGGCCGAACTCGACATCTTGGCTCCCTGCGATGTTAGCCCTTTCGCGACAGTCGTTCAAAAAATTCCTCTCCGCCTCCACGCAATGAGCAACTATGTCTGTTGCCAGAGCACTTGTTTTGTCATGCACCATTAGAAGCATGTCTAAGGCGTCCGATACTGGCATGCGCGACTCGAGCGATTTTTGTGAGTTTGTGCCTTGATTCTCGTGGCCAAGGCCGACAAGGGACTGCGGCTTTGCGCTGCCCATGGAGGGATATACAATTGACGATGGGACGTCCAGGACATCGGCCAAACGGACCTGAATCCCAAAGACGGGGTCACTTATCATACGCTCGATGAGCATGCGTGTGACCTTGAGCAATGATGTGGGCGGGAAGACTCGCCGGATCAGAGTGAACGCCTCTTGACACAGAGAGCTGACGAGGCCGAAGAACTCGCTCAAGGCATCGCGCATTTCATGCACGTCCTCGTTTTGATGCCTATCCTGAATTGTTAGGGCCTGGATCTGCCTTGCTACAATGGTGTAGATGTAAGTGTTGTAAAGCTTTACTGGATCACCAAATTTGAGCAGCGAGGCGGCGCAATCTCGCATTGCGCGTATCGCGGATTGCCTCGCAGCGTCCAGGCCTGATTCGAGAGGCGCCCCATTTTGCTTTTCTTGTTGATAGTATTCTCCTGCTGCCACGGCGGCTGCCTCAAATTTGTCCAGAAGCTGACGCTCAAACCGCTCGCCAAAGACACGGACACATCGTACAGCGTTTTCCAAGGCAGGCGCGTTCAAATCTTCACAAATTACTTTCAAATCACTCAGCATGCCAGCCACGGCCTGATGGTTGGATTCATCGACCATGGGTGCTAGAATTGCATTGGAAAGCATCTCAATACGTTGACTTTCAGCATCTTTTAACATAGTCTCGTACCGCAGTGTATCAAAAGCCAAAAAATTCTCGATGAGACGCTGAGCATGATCTGCCTTCCGCCTTTGACATTCAGTCTGTGAAAGAGATTGTCCAATGCGCACTGCAGTCAATCCCACCATCCGAAAATGTGTCTCAACTTCCTCGATGCTTTCATGTACCTCGTGAAGGCCTCGATGGTGCCTGTCAAGCTCCATCTTCTTCTGCGCATCCAGACGTCGTCCCTTTTCCAAGGTGGACAACATACTCTCATGCATCTCCCTACTCATACACGCCAAGCCTTCAACCGTTCCGCCAAAGAGTTCACCCAAAGCTAAAGGGTCAAAGCCTAACTTTCCCAAAGGAAGTATGTCTGAACAATCCTTGTCTTTGGCATCGCTATACTCAACACCGTCGCCCATAATGCCGCCCGTGAGGTACTCGACAAATGCATCCACCTCGAAGACATGTTCTCCGCAAATTAGATGGCGCAGTTCCTCCACATCAATAATCAAGGACGCAGCTGCAGTCGGAGGGGTCAGAGCGCCAGGCAGGGGCCGGGGCTTACTTGGCGATGCTTTTTTTGAAAAGGCAGACGTCGGACGCGCTTCCATCCCGGTAGCTCTGCGGCAAAGTTGAAGAAAATTTGTGTACAGGGGAGATCACGACAGATGAGCAGGGGGTGAGTTCGCGTGGGAGCCGGCCCAGGAAGGCACATGGCCGGCGTGGGCGCCGTGAGCCCGAGGACTCGTCCGACGAGCCGGATGGGACGGGAATAGTGCCGCGATTTCTAGAGCAATGCAAAGAAGAAGGTAGTTCGGGTGGAAGGAGCCAGGGAAAGGGACGGAAGGACTTGTATTTAAAAAAATACAGATTGGTTGTTGTTTATCCTGGTTGTTTCATTTATCACTCAAGAGGATGCATTGATTAGCGCTCTCGCCCGGCTGGGACCCCTTGAAGCAACTGCAACACCCGGCATGGGCATACCATGCCGCCCACGACCTAAATTTGTGCCATGCCCACTTCCAATCACCGTGGACGCGCTCTTCCAAAAACATCTCACACTGATTCCGTATCCTATTCTACAGCTGTCCAAGCATACTTCAAAGGACAGAGCGGACTTGAAAAGGGGTCTTGTGAAGATCGTGCGTGGGCAGATTGAGGTCATCGTTAGGTTCTGTTTCCCAGCATCAACACAATACCACGATACGGAGATCCAAGCACATTCTATAAGTGGTACAATAGCCGGTACGAATATCACGATGCGTGGACCTGGCACTTTGATAGCAGCCTGGGCTGTGTTAGCAGTTGGAGTACTGCCCGCCGCTGTGTGCTGCTTGAGCAGCGAGCGGGTCGAGAAGCTTGTGAAGAGTTTAAGTTTGAAGGACAAAGCAGGCCAAATGGTGCGTTTCATAATCTTTCCTGATTTGAAAAGATATCTCAAAAGCGCTCGTGATGACTGCCATTTTTGGATTTCGAAATCCTCCGTGAATCAACTTGTAGTCGTGTGCGCTTCAACACTATACTTCTCGTTTCTATCTAACGCTCTCGTCACATTTTCCCTCTTGCACTTGAGCTTGAAGACATTTCACTAAGTTCTTGACCTGAATCCTTGCTTGATATCCTTTAGTAAATTTTTTAAGCCTAATACGGGAATTTGCGGATCAAGTTCGCTATTCGTTAATATCTCCACTTTCGCTATTTTCCGTAACCGCAGACAGAACTGGATCTGGCCGTTGCTATGGATTGGAGCCAAAAGACAGTAGACGAAACGAAAGTCCGCAAATTAATTCGTGACTATCGCATCGGAAGCTTTTTGAACTCCCCACTCGCGGGGGACAATCCCGGCATTTGGACTGCAAGGGAATGGCGGCAAGCAATGCGTACCATCCAGCGCGTTGCTGAAGAAGAAGGTGTGCTCCCGTTGATACATGGACTTGACTCCGTACACGGGGCGAACTATATCAAGGGTGCAACCATTTTCCCTCATCAACATGGGCTGGCAGCAACGTTCAAACCCACGTATGCTCGCGAGGTGGGGCGAATCACGGCGCAAGATACTATGGCTGCTGGCGTTCAGTGGATTTTCGCGCCTATACTTGACCTTGGCGTCAACAGCAGGTGGCCACGTATGTATGAGACCTTCTCCGAGGACCCTCATCTGGTGAGCTCCATGGGTGCCGAGATAATTTCCGGTATACAGAGCTTTATGCATGACAACCTGACGACAGCCGCTTGCATGAAGCACTTTATAGCCTACAGCGCAACCACAACAGGCCATGATCAAGCGCCTGTCCTTTTAGATGTTCGTGATGTTGAAAACTATTACCTACCACCATATCGCGCCGCTGTCAAAGCTGGCATTCGCACGGCTATGGAGAGCTACCAAGAAATCTCGGGCGTGCCCATGGCCTCCTCTCGAGAATATTTGAAGAATCTTCTACGCTACGAATTGGACTTCAAGGGCCTTCTAGTGACGGACTATGGCGAGATCAATGCGCTCCACGGAGAACATGCGGTGGCAAGCAATAGCAGAGAGGCGGTGCGCATCGCCATGGAGGACACGACCATCGATATGAGCATGACTGCTTGGGACGTTGATTTTGCCAAAGACCTCATAAAGCTGGTGGAAGCCGGAGAAGTCTCAATTTCACGACTTGACGAAAGCGTAGCTCGCATTCTACAGACCAAGGAAGACTTGGGTTTACTCGACCATCCTTATGGCTTGGTCCAGGACGAGAGCCCTCTGGACGCGCACCTGGGCTCAGCGGCTGACAAGGAGGTTGCCTTGGACGTCATTCGTGAATCGGTAACGCTGCTGAAGAACGAGCAGGATGTGCTACCTCTAGATCCAAAGCGGCAATACAATATCTTAGTGACAGGCCCCACTGCGCATTCACTAGCATTCCAGTGCGGGGGTTGGACAATCCATTGGCATGGGCCCTTGGGAGACGAGGAGATAAATTACGGCAGCACGCTTTTCGATGGACTCAGGAATGTTACGGACTCAGTAGTCGACTTCTTGCCAGGAGTAGATATTGATGGACGCTTTATCACAGATAAGGATGTGTTGGCAGATCGAGCTGCCCAGGCTGATCTGATAGTAGTGGGAATCGGAGAGGCTGCCTACGCCGAGGCCGCCGCCAATATTCAGGACTTAGTGCTGCCTCGGGGACAGGAGGAGTTGGTTATGCTCCTCGCTCGATCAAGCACAGCGCCTATCGTGACTGTGATATTTGAAGGCCGACCAAGGTTGTTGGGCAGTATCCCCGCGCTTTCCACAGCAGTGCTTCATGCCTACCTGCCGGGGCCGGAGGGCGGTTTGGGAGTGGCTGAAATCATGTTTGGTCGAGTGACTCCGTCCGGTCGGATTCCCTTTACCTATCCCAAGCATCAAAACGGCCCCAGCCTGCTCTACTACCACAAGCTACGGCAGCGGGACTATGACGTGGAGTGGGAGTTTGGCGTGGGTTTGTCTTACACCACCTTCGCTTACGAGGATGTTCGAATTGCTTCAGGTCCCGTTATTGACGAGCACACGCCTGTCAATATCTCTCTAAAAGTGCGTAACACGGGCAGAAGGCCGGGCAAGCACACTGTACTCCTCTTTGGCTCGGACGTGGTTCGGCGGGTGACTCCAGAGGTCAAGATGCTCAAGGCATTCAAGAAAACTCGTAATCTACAGCCAGGGCATACCGAGAGTATTACCTTTGTGCTCGATCCATTGGAAGACTTGTCATACTACGGAGTCGAAAGGCATCGGATTCTGGAGGATGGTGACTGGTTGTTCGGGTTCGGTGAAAAAGTAGACTGTCGCAAGGATCCTTCCGAGTGTCTCAAGCTGACAGTAAAGCTCAGCGCCCAATACTTACCACTTTGCCAGGCAGTTTGCGTTGCATGGGACCGGGTCCATCAGACATGTGGTCCTCAATCTCAAAACGTTAACACAACAGCTCTTGTCGGCCTGGGTGGATCGGATTTTGAATCCTGCATGTCAGCCTGTGCGGAGCAGGGTTACTGGCGTTGGGAGATGGCTGACTGCTTGCGCGATGTCGTGATGAACCCACGTGCACTCTGCCAACATGTGAAGCGCGTATGTCCATACCCATTTTAGCAAGAACTAAAGTACTTATCGCTGAAGGCGTCTCTATTTTAAACTTAAAGGACGAGGCTTGCATTCTTCGAAATGTGTACCTATTTTGATGGATAACATGAAACCTAAAGCTTGAAAAATAGTGGTGCTGGAGAGGGGCCTGTATATTCAGATGCAGTCAACGTGATGTTTAAAGTGTAACTTGTGAGAAGAGGACATTCACTGCCAAATTCCCAAAAAAAGTGATGCTTGCACAGAGCAATGGATGGCGTTTCGGTCGCAAGATCATTCGTCACTCTCCGTAGTCGAATCAAAGCATTTACATTTTCTGGAGCCGGTGCGATGACATTAGTCACCTGGCGTAGCGGAATGGTAATGAAATACCGGGGAAAAGCTTGGCATAAAAAGAAGACGTCGTAAAGTCAGCGAAGAGTGTGTAGCATACTCACAGAAGGGGAAAGGGCAGGGCTGTCTGCAGGACGACGTCGCCATTTTTACCCAAAAGTAACCAAATTAAGAACCGTGTCGTAAGCGAGACAGCACTCCTCCGAGCTCGTGCGAAGCGTCATTGCAGGCGTGGTCAGCCATCGTGTAGAATTAAACGTCATCTTGGTTCCCCTTCAATGCTTGCTCTCGCAGCGCCAACCCTACCTAGGACCCGTCCGCTGAGTATTGATTGAACATTCTTATCAATGCTTAAGACGATGTTAAGAAGATCATACAAATTTGAAAATGAGATTAAATTTATGCACATTACATCCGTTCCTGCATGTTGCCCCCTAGCGTGTGACACAAATGCTTATTTCGCTAAGACTTGTACTGAGTACCGATTGTGATGATGTAATGAGGCCTCGCGAGCCGATGTCGCTGCGCCGAAATGCTTCTTCTACTTAAGGCGTAACTCCATGTGTACCTGCGCAATCACAAAACTGGTAGCGCGGTTGCAGCTTCGTCTCGGCTGGGCCTCTGGCGACATGATTTGGGGGATAAGGCATCCGAGCGAAGATCGAGGATGGGATCGAGGATTGCGGGCCCCAGGACTTGACGCATCAGCATCAACCTGAACTTGGTCCACACTTTGCCGCTGCCACTCGCCGGCCGTAAAGTCAGCGTGGAGGTCAACGTGATGTCCAAAAAGCACTCACATCCCTTTATCATAAAATGTACAATTCCAGCATCACGTGATCAGATAACTTTATCTATCTTTACATGCCGCGAGGTATACGATTTAATGCTCAACATTCGCGTTCATTGAAGGCACCATGAGCTCCTTACCAGATACTTGAAAAGCTTACCAACGAAATAACGTTTTGACCCGGCACATCACGCTGCCAGAACACAACGAGCTGAGACCGGAGTCTTTGCCTCGTTTAAAGGCCTTAACGCGTCCTGCAGCCGCATTCATGCCGAACTTACGCCAAACATATGTCAATTTAAGCTTACATACAATTTTTCACCCAGACTGCCATCTTTTCCCGCTTTGACTTTCCTAAAAGTCACGCTTTTACAAACCTGCAATTTCTACTAACGGTCCACTTTCTCTATCGTCATGACGCCTCTTCTGCGGCCCCTAGCATGTATAGGATGGTAAGCACGAAATACTGCACCGAGATGCCAAGAGATGCCACAGATATCCTTTCGTTGTCTCCATGAATCGACTTCATGAGCTTGTCTAGCGTGAGTTCGGGCTGAAAGAGAGACGTCCCATAGGCAATCGCCCCACAATGGTGCCGAAAAAATCGTGAATCCGTGGCCCCCGTCAACAGTCCATTCACGAACGTAGTGCCATCAACTAGCATTCTTCCCGCTTTCTCCATGGCTTTCCACAACGGAGTATCCACTGGACTTGTTGTGGCAGGGAAAAAATGACGAATTCGAATTTCATAGTCACCAGATGCCATCCGGCGCCGGCCTAGTGCACGTTCTAGCTGTCGAATCAGGTAAGCCTTGTCCTGTCCAGGCATGAGCCGACCGTCGACTTCCACCACAGCGGTCCCGGGCACAACGTTGCTCTTGTGTGTACCCGTGAGGTGGTTCGGGCTCAGAGTTAATCGGGTCGAGGCGTGCGCAGCGGAACCAAGCGGGTGGCCTAAAAGAAGCAAGAGCCGAATTATTGCGGGAGCAAACCAAGCACTGGTGAGACAGGTGCGAACGATCCAAGGAGCATCAGAAGCCGCCATGATATTGCGCCATTCGGGCGTAATAATGGTGGGGGACCAGTAGTTGGCTAAGCACCTCACCACCTCCGCGGCCTTCACCAAGGCATTATCGCAACTTTTTGGCAAAGAGCCATGACCGGGCCTTCCTTTGCAGACTACGTTAATTGTTGCCGTTCCCTTTTCCCCGCTGACGTGATAATATGTCCTTGAGGGGCGATTGTATCTATCTGGGAGGGTTGCCCCTCCGAACTCCGTCATACAGTAGTCTGCTCGAAATATATCTCGTAGCTTTGGTTCTGTCGGGTCAGTGACCGTGGCAAGAAAGACATTTACGTGAGAAATCTTGATAAGTCCACTTGCAGCAAACCTTATCGAAATTCCTTTGCAAAAATATTTCTCTTCCTCCAATCCTACCATTCATCAAGAAACCTGCTCCGTCTGCGCCTCCAGCTTCCTCGTCCGAAACAGCACAGAAAATGAGCGTTCCGCGCATAGGAAGTCGGGAAGTTGCCAAGCAGGCAAATGCGACGGCCTGCGCTGCCACGGTGTTCAGCATGTCCAACGATCCCCTTCCCCAAACCTCCCCCCCCACCAATCTTGCTTCAAAGGGCGGAACATCCCAGGCTTTTTCATTCACAGGGACAACATCAACATGTCCCGGACCTAGCATTACGCGAGGGCCAATTCCCGTGCCACCATGATACTCGGCTATGAGACTTGGACGATTCGGGCGATGGGGCGGGTGGTATACTTGGTATTTTATGCCGTACTTGTCAAAAAAAGCCGCGAGGGTTCGTATATTTGTCACTTCCTCACAACTCCCATCGCCGCAGTTTACACATGCGTTCCGTATAAGAGATTGCAGTAGTGAGACTGTCAACTCCTCCAAGTCTTCCCCAATTTCCGGTGCCTCACCAAGTAGTTCTCGCACGGCCGGGTGGAGCAAACCCATCCGTTTCGACTGATGAAGGCGGGCGAACGTTGACAATCAATTCCACGTCACGATTTAGTACTTTTAAGCTGTTCAGATAAGACAGTACACTAAATGACGCACGGGAGAAGTAAAATGTAGCCCTAGTGTGTAGGAAGAATCCATGAAGAAGACTTGAAGCGGCAGACTCTGTGGGACGCGTACGCAAGCATTGAGCTAACAGCAGGCTCCCTCATCGTTTGACGCGAACACTTCGCATTCCATGTTCCGAACGCAGCTTACAGTAAACCATTTTTTATTAAGATCACTTTCCTGCAATGCTTCATTGTGAAACTAAAGAAGGCCAAAAATAAGTAAAACTAAAGAAGGCCAAAAATTAGTGCGATTTCTGGTGTCTGAAGCACCCCCAACCAATGTCCACTCAAGGGCCCCCTGGAGGAAGAGTCTTCTTAGCCTCATAGAGAACTTCTTATCTTTAAATTACAAAATAGCATAGGTTTACTTCCTTTCAGTGTACCTTTTTTGAGACGTGATCTATACTACACCCAAGAGAAAAGCTCACATATTTGATGTCCGCTGTCCATCATGAGCCAACACCATCGCGAATTAACGACGCGAAACCTTCACAAAGTATTGTACAAAATGGCAAAGCAACTGCTCCATTTGCATTACTAATAATTGATCCCCAGGTAAGATAAAGATTTACAGTCATCCACGCTGCCACCGGCGAGCTAACTTTGCACATTTCTGTATTAGGTTGATTTTCATGAGGGCGGCTCCTTAGCGATTGCCGGAGCAGACGAAGATGCCCAGCGTATCAAAAGCTTTATTGAGACAAATATTGACCAGATCACCAATATTTACGTAACATTGGACTCCCATCAGGTGAATTGCAAGTTGAAACCTGAATCTGAGGCTTGAGAGGGTTTTCATTTTCGCTTTTCAAGATGCAACTTACCTGCTTATGTTCCTATACACCATAGCTCGTTCACATCAGCCATCCTTTGTTTTGGAAAGGCCCTCAAAAGGAAACGCCTCCACCTTACACTGTCATATCAAAAGAAGATGTGTTGTGTGGAAAGTGGTCAGCAGCCGATGAGAATTTGAAGCACTACGTTGAAAACTACATAAAGCAACTTGAGACCACAGGCAAGTTTCAGCACACTATCTGGCCTGAGCATTGCGTCATTAGCACTCGAGGTCATTGTATAGTGGGTCCAGTGCTTGAAGGTGAGTTCAGACAAATCTTTCAACCCCTGTATCATTTCAGCAAGATAAGTATCGGGGAAACTAAGAATGTGTGTGAAATATAATGCACTATGGGGAAGCATGGATCTACGCGTACATATGTCAAATGAGGACTTGGTCGAAATGCGGGGCGAAGTCTCTTGTTACTTTTATCGTTCTTTGGCTCTTATGCGTCGAACACTCTTCAATAATCAGGCATTCATGCTTGGACAGCCAAGACGCGTAAACCCATACACTACCATTGGAAAGGTATTAACGCTCTCACAGAGATGTACAGCGTCTTTCAAGCAGAAGTCCCGGTACCGGGCTCTCCCGAGACCGAAATGAATGACGATCTTGTGAAACAGCTGGTAGCAGAGCCCCGAGTACTGATTTGTGGACAGGCGCTTTCCCATTGCGTCAATTTCTCTGTGAGGGATCTCATGTTAGCATGGCCCCGTGAGAGAATAGGAGACGTAGGACTACTCCTAGGCATGAGTTCCCCTGTCCAGGGCTTTGAGGACGACGCTGAAAGATTTGTGGCATTTATGAGAGAAAGTGGAGCTCAGGTGGTAGAGAAGGAGTAGAAAAATACATACTTTTTGGCGTGGATTGATTGAAAACGCGACTGCTTGTTGTATAAATTGATAAGGGTCTTCCGGATAATTTCCTCAACTCCTGATTACGCCATTTCAATTTTTCCCTTCCCTCCTCGCCTTCCCTTTGTTTTTTTTCCTTTTCCTCGTTCCCACTTTACCTCTCACCCTTCTAGCTGGGCCTGCTAGCCTTGGAGGCTTTTATTCAAGCCCCATAAATGCTGTTCTGAACATTTTTCTCCCAACTTTCTCCTCCTTGTCCTCGCCTCATTTATCTGATGCTCTGTACAAGCGGATCGGAACGGAGGGGGCTGTCAAGTCTTCGGAGCGCAGCCTGCTGGGTTTACGGGACAGGAAAGGCTCCTCCGTGTATCGAAAACACGCGAAGGTATGCGCGGATCATTTTACCGTCGATGGAGGTGACCTGTCGGCGACGTACACAGCATGTTGCTGTCGCAACTCTTTCTTTCATCTCAATCTCGTCTCGTAGCTTCCTGACCCTTCCTACCTCCCCTCGCTCCAACACAGGAAACAGCTCACCCGTGTCCTTGTCTCACCACTTGCCCTTTGAGCCTCACAGTACATGTCATGAAGGCTGTTCTAGGCTGCGTCAGTTCTTTGTACGTAACGGCGGCCTTTTTGGGTCCTCAATACCGACAAGTACCGTCCTTCTCTAACGGACTCAACACCTGGATGAGAGGTAGACGGCAGCTGATCGTCTCGGCTGCAGACGGCACCAGCGGATCAACGTCTCTCGAACGAGAGACTTTACGCTTTTTGAACCCTGACATAGTTGAAAACTTGGCTAATCAGTATGGCACTCCAACCTATATCTACGACATGGCAACCCTCAAAGCGAGTGCGAAAAGTGCTCTCTCCTTCCCCAATGCCTTCGGCTTGACAGTTCGATACGCAATGAAAGCAAGCCCTAATGCAGCTATTCTTAAGCTTTTTAATAGCTTGGGCCTGCATATAGACGCTTCTTCAGGGTATGAAATACAGCGGGCAATGCGTGCTGGTGTGCCCGCCTCGCACATCAGCTTGTCTTCGCAGGAATTGCCGTCCGACTTTGACAGCTTCGTTGACCTAGGGGTCCATATCAATGCTTGCTCCATCTCCCAGCTTCAGCGATTTGGAGAGAGGTGTTCTGGTGGGAAAATTGGGCTGCGGTTCAACCCTGGGGTGGGTTCGGGCGGGACCGGCAAGACAAACGTAGGGGGCCCTTCTTCCGCCTTTGGCATTTGGCACGAGCTGCTGCCAGAGGTCAAACGAGTCGTGGCCGAGCACAAGCTCCAGGTTGTGCGCGTCCACACGCACATTGGGTCGGGCTCAGATCCTGCAGTGTGGCAAAACGTGGCCGCCTTGTCGCTGGACTTAGTCCGAGAGTTCCCGCAGGTGGAGACTCTTAACCTGGGCGGGGGATACAAGGTAGGCCGGATGCGGCAAGAACAGTCCACCGACCTGGCTAAGATTGGAGCACCAGTAAAAGAAAAGTTCGAGGACTTCGCCCTGGAGACAGGGCGAAAGCTGCACCTGGAGATTGAGCCTGGGACATTCTTGGTTGCGAACGCCGGGGCCCTTGTCTGTCGGGTGCAAGACAAGACAAGCACCAGCGCCCACACTTTTTTAAAATTGGATGCTGGCATGACTGAGGTCTTACGCCCTTCCTTGTACGGGGCGCAGCATCCCTTAGTCGTCATCCCCAAGGACCGCACTCGTGCCGACCGAGCAGCATCCTACGTGGTGGTAGGTCACTGCTGTGAGTCGGGCGACCTTCTCACTCCTGCACCTGGCGAGGCCGACACAGTATCGGAGCGGGAGCTAACTTCCGCAGAAATCGGAGACTTGATGGTGGTGGAAGGCTCAGGCGCATATTGTGCAGGGATGAGCACCAAGAACTACAATTCTTTTCCAGAAGCTCCAGAGGTCATGCTCGCCCCAGACGGCGCCCTCTACCTTATCCGCAGACGGCAGACTCTGGAGCAAGCACTGCAGAACGAGTTGGACTTGCCGACCAGCGCACTAGCTTAATCAGACATGAAATCGGAAGATACTTTTTAGAACACGATGAAGGAAAGTACGAGACACCTTATGCCAGATGATGTACAGCTGGGTGCCCATCACAGCATTGCGTTCACTGAAAGTTTCTTCATCCTTGTTGAAAAAGACTGCTAACAAGTCCCTCAAAAAATCACCTCTTGTTTTGTCCCCTTGGCGTTGATCCGCCCCGGATCGTGAATCCCATAGAAATTTATGGAAGCTCTCACTTCTCATACACCCACGCATAATTGTTGGCGTTCCACTCTGTCAAACCTTCTCCAAACCAAAGGCTGATCTCACGCTGAGCTGATTCCACGGAATCTGAACCGTGACAAATGTTGCGGCCGACCTGTGTTTTCGATCCGCATGTTGCACGTTTATGGAGAGTTACTTTTTGACAAAAATTGAATCTGTTATTAATTACGAACTTACATCTAAGGCGAAGTCCCCACGAATCGTGCCAGGTGCACTATCAGCCGGTTTGGTGGCACCTAACATCTACGAGAAGAAGAGGTGAAATGAAAGATTAGCGCATTTGTACCCTAAAGCTTGGTTTTCAAGAAGTGACTCGAGTTTGGAAGAGATAGATTCAGGAAATCGAAGGCATCATTACCTTGCGTCCCTCCTTAACAGCATTTAGACCCTCCCACACCATAGCAATAACAGGGCCAGAGCTCATGTACGCCACGAGGCCACCGAAAAAAGGTTTATCCGCGAGATCCTGATAGTGCTCGTTCAGGAGGTCCTTTGAGGCGTTCATTGACTTCAGGGCAACGAGTTTGAACCCTTTGCGCTCGAAACGTCCAATAATTTCCCCAACAAGACCGCGTTGGACACCATCAGGCTTGATCATTATATCTGAAGTCATTTAGGGACGTGTGACGCCACGTAAGACAACGGTCTGCACATCTCGTAAGTAGCGAGACATCTTCACACCGAGTGAAAAATATGACTTATAGTGCCGTAGGGCAATACAAACTTGTAAGGACTTCCATCAATCCATTGAATAGTGAACATAATACTTTCCATTTCTTCAAAAAACAAAGCACAAAAATGCTGTACTCCACTTTCTGCCACTTACAGGTGCGCTCAGTACTCATCTTGACGGTGACAGCAATATGAAGGTCGAGGACTTGCGATTCCTGTAAATTTTGCACATCGTAGGATTTGAATGAGGGCGCTACACTGGTGAGAAAGCCTCACTTTTGAGACGACACAGACAAAGGACTTCGACAGAGAGACACTCCCTACCGTCGTTCCGCCGCTCGCTCGCGTGTGCGGCTGCGAGCGAGTTTCCCCGTCGCCGAGACCCGGGCCCTTTTGAACTGGCAGAGCCCTGCCCTCTCACGCAAAAATGCCTTCACCTGTAGGGGTCTTAGGCTTGAGCACAAGGACGTGCACGGAAGCCCTCGAGTGCCTATTCAGATCCTCCATGCAACCATCTGCGTACTGCTTTGGTTGTGACGGCCGTTCCAGTCGGAAGCTTGATTTGTGAGGACCGATTTGTGGGCTCTTTGAAAAAGACACCTTCCGATGGACGCCAAACGGGACAAGGGCAAGTGCAGTACAGCCATGTTCTTGCCAGCATGGTGCAGTCAGGACTATCACTGTATTTCGGAAGTTCCGAGTGTCGGACGTTCAGCGCACTCTCGACATCACATTGACAAATTACTCCATAATGCTCATCTTTGTCATCGCACATAGAGACAGAGAACACAAAGCAGGGCATTTGGCAAACTTTGTCATCATGTCTGACGTTAATGCGCACATCATTCAGCCTCTGAAGAAATTTGCCAAAGACTCGAGTCACTTGGTGAAGAAGTGCACGAAGCCGGACCGGAAAGGTGCGTATGACTTCAGTGGCTGCCCCTTTTTTTCGCGACTCAATCTTTTTTCTCTTATTCCTATGCTTCAGAGTTTGCCCGGATAGCTTACGCCACTAGCGTTGGATTTCTGATCATGGGCTTCATCGGCTTCTTCGTCAAGCTTATCCACATCCCGATCAACAACATCCTTCTGGGCGGCATCTAGAAAAACCGGCCCGCCGCTCCTCATACATGCGTAGGAAATCCGATGGGTGAGAAAAAGACATGCCATTGTCTCCAAGGGCCATACATGCGCCTTGGAAAGTGTGCGGTGAGAATCGTTTGAACAAACGAGAAGTAAACGGGTATGAGGCTCGGAGAATGGAATGAAGTAACAAATATACCAGTTAAGCTTTGAAAGTTTTGATCGCAAACAAACTGTTGCTTGGGGAACGCAGACTGGTGCCCTTCTTTCAGAGCATACGGAAGGGACGCGCAGACAACCCAGAAGTTTTGCTCGTGACTCGGTATTCTAACGTTTGTGCTTTTTAGATAGCTTTCTCGAAGCCTCCTGGACACACCATGCTCTACTTTTGTATCGACAGTGTGCAGAAGAAAATCCTGTGTACAATCCATTCAGTCCTCACGCTCACATTTTGGCCGAGGATGATACTGTCTCTCCTCCTCCCGACAACTGTCTTTTTTTTCTTTTTCTCGCATCTACTTGGTCCTCAAAAGCCTTACGAGCTGCAGCGCGCTGCGCCTCTCGAGCCTTGCGTCTTTTTAGCTCCTTCTCCTCGTTGAGGACAATACGCTTTTGATACTCGTGCCAGCTCCGGTATGTGGCAATGACCGTGAGGGACCCCATACCCAGCAAGATACCGCGATGAATCATATCCCAACTCTTCATATTTCACCTGAATTGTGTGTAAAATATCTCAGTGGACATGCGTACCACGTACAGTTTAGTATGCGCTGGTAGGAACATGTGATTATGCTGAGCATACCGGGTAAAAGTCTCTTCTTAGATTTTTAATTCAATAACCAGACGCAAAAAGAGACCAGCTGTACGCAGTGACGCTTACTTATTGCCCTAGCTATCGAGGGCGGACTGACACAACAAGTAGGAGATATACGATAGTGAAGCCGACTCAGATGATTACGATAGCGCATCTAGACTCGAAGACCAAAAGGCTAAATATAGTTGCTTCTTACTTACCTTACTACTAAATGATCTCTCGTCAGATCCCTATGAAAATACGTGTGAAGCAGTCAATTTCTGGCCGTGGCGTGACTTTGTGGCGTGACTTGATGGGAGGCGTGACGGCGGGAGTCGCTCGCCCTCACGAGCTCTCGCTCGCTTGCGTCTCCTACCTTAAATAGCCAGTGCGCCGCTCTCCCCCGAACTAACCACAACACTTATTCAGGGGCAACAGAGAACATCCTGAGCATTCATGCAGGTGCAAACAGTGTCGCCAAGTCCAACCTCGATTGTAATGGACTACAGAAAGCAGCTAAATTCGATCGAAGCGCGCCTGATGAATGCGCCGTTGCATTCGGGGAGAAGTGAGGACAAGTCCGAATTGCCCGCATCCCAAGTAGGCCATCATCATGAGTCCTCACTGCCGATAACGCTGCCTGTGTCGCAGACTAAGTCCTCAAGGATGGAAGCGGCAGTTGGAGCGAGCGAAGACATGGAGTGCGGCATCACACACGAGGAGCAAGTGGTCGATGAGTTGCTACAAGCTCGCGAGACATTCATGTGCCAACGTTGGGGGGACTTGCTTGGACAATTGAAAGCTGGCAAATCTTTGGGAGTGACTGTAAGACAAGAGGAAGAGCGCTCGTATCACTTTGAAAACAAGTTCCAGCAGGAGGAGCATCGCCTGCGAGGGCTTTTCGAGACAGCGGAAGGCGATATTCACGGCTTAGTGCGGGCAACCGTTGAAAAGCACCATGAACAGGCGCGTATTCGAAAAGAAATCCTTGAGAGGAAGAAGAGTGTGGAATGTTTGTTAAACACATTGGAAAATATTCAAGGAAGTTTGTCATTGGGGGAGGAAGCTTTGAGTAAGCTGGACGAGGATGAAAAAGCGGAGGAGCAAGACGGGCAAAATCAAATACACTTTATGGAGGCAGCGATTGAAGACATCCGAGCCAAGAATTGTGATGCGCGCAAGAGGGTGAGTGAGCTGCAAAGCACTTTAGAGGTGCTTCAGACAGCTGCCTTGGCCGACGGCGAAGAGGCGAGCTCGAGAGCGGATCCTGCACTAGTTGAGCAGGAGGCCGAGGTCCTCGCGGAGGCAGGGAGACTTCGAGGACATGCCGAGGACTTGCAAAAGTTGTTGGAAACTTTGCAAGGACTGTACAATGTTGCCGTCACGGTGGTGGACGGGTCCGATGCAAAGCCGGGCGAGATGGTGCTTCGAGTCGGGTATCCCTCCCAGCACGCTTTAGAGGTGACCCTCTCTACTTCAGACGAAACAGTCCAGCTCTTGCATGCCCGTCTTGAGTTACCCATTGTACAACAGCGACGCAGATCGCTTGCTACTAGTGAAATGCAGCGGCTGATGATGAACCAAGTGGACAATCTCGTTACTGTCGCGCAGGGCCTGACCCCTCCACACGATCTTCTATTTTTGGCGCGCGAAGTTGGATGGATGGTAGCATCGCGCGGAGTGGCTAAGCAGGAGATCCGTGAGCTGATGAAAAGATACATTGTGAAGCACAACGAGGCGATGGACGAACTCACAGTAACATATGCTGAAGGCGTCGTCGCCTCCTTTCTATTGTTGGAGGGCTATCCGCAGATGCCCGGGAGCGTTCGAATCGTTGGACTGGTGGGTGTTGGCGGCTGGAAGGATACAGACTTGGCCATTACGAGTCGGAGTCTGAACGGCTTGGGCCTGGAGTCGCTCACGGCCCTTGTCGACGCACTCCACGAGCGCATCGCAGAATCAGATAGTAAGGCTTGAGAGATGCTCAAGATGGATGTAAGTTTGTCATGTTTCTGTACTGTATTGAACTGCATTTGAGCCTCTATACAAAGTACAATACAGAAGGCAAGAAGATCTGGACGGGACTGGCGAAAAAGTAAATGCAGGAGAAGTAAAGGTGACGTGAGTGAGATTTGAGTGGAATGGCATCTGCCTGGCAGGTCGCGAACTGAAGAATGCAAAGAAACGTGGACGAGACAAGACAAGACAATAGGCATGCAGTGGCTTTCTTCTTATCAATTGTTGCTCGCTCGGGCTCCTCCGACAGGATCCGCCGTGCTCACGAGATCGGGCAGATTTGTATCTATTCGTAATATCACACTGTAATATGTTGTTTCGCTGCTTTAATCTCCTCTTCCCATACTGACTTCTCGTTTAGCAAGACAAACACACGCATAATTCATCTAATTTGTCCTCTGATTTTCAAAAGAGTATCCTTTTCATCTTCGTATCAAGCACTTTTGTTATATTTCTATTCAATCAATACCCAAGGATGAGGCTCAGCACGTCATTTTTTGGCGTCGGGACGGACGATGTAGAATTCGTTGGTTGCCGTTGCCCGTTCGTCCCCTTCGACTTCTTTCTCTTGCCGACACCGCCGCCACTACCCACATGGCTCCAATCATCCTCGACGGCAGGTTTGTGCAACATGGCGCGCGCCATCTCCATGCCCTGGGTCTCCAGCGCGGTCAAACATTGCTGGAACAGGTATTGTATCTCTCCAATGCGGAAAGCGCATCGCGAGACATTGACCGCTCGGTCCAGCGGGTCTAAGATTGTAAGGGGGTCCGCAACGACAGGCAAGCCTCGAGCTGCGCAGAATTCACCGAGCGGAAAGGTCAGACCATACCCTTGATCTACCGCAATGCCCTCCGCTTGAGGATTGAATATCCGTCCGTAATACTCTAGGAAGTATGTCAGCAAGAAGCCTGCTGGTAAGCGGTGAACATGTGAGTTACTTTCTTGTTTCCCAGCTTCATGCCCCTCAGCCATGCGGCCTTCTGACGTCTGCGCCGCGGCAAACTGGGACCAGAGCCGATAAGAGACCTCAGCAGGGCTGCCGTAGCCACCTGTCACCAGCGGAGGGGGAGGTCTGACTTCGAAGTACTCCTCTCCCTTGTGAACTTCATCCTCCAGACTGTGCAGAGCGCCGCGCACTGCTTTCCCGTAGTCCATGGTACCGTTTGCATCCGTGTTGCTTGATGCATCATCTCGCTGACTTCTTTTGCCCTCTTTCGATGAAATGCTATGATCCACGCAATTTTCACCACGAATACTGGTCCTTGTCCCACAATTTTTCTCATCACTGCTTGAATGGGACTGAAGGACACGGCGTTTAATGCAATCCACAGATCGTGCAATAGCCATAACATTTGCTTGCGCTTCTTCGGGCCTTTCAAACTGTTGGAGAACAGTGATGACCATAAGCATGAGTGCATAAGAAGAAATGCCGCCGCACCAAGGTTGATTCAGGCCCCGCTGCATCAGAAGCGCCTTCAGCACCAGCGTCAGAGGCACAGCATGCGCGTAGGGCTTTCCTGGACCCACGAGATCGCGGATGAGCAAGGAGCTGGCAATGCCGCCGTGCTGCGGGCCTTCCAAAGAGATGTCCACTGGCACCAATGTTGTCGCGGACCCAGGCGCAAGACTTTCTTGTCCCGTGGAAAGCGCAGCGGGGTCGGCAAGGATTTTGATGACAGGTACAAATGCGGTGTCGATCGTTTTGATAGAGCGGATCCAGGCTCGCCCTTCCAATGCTCCTGCAAGCTGGTATAAGAGTCTTGCTGACTCGCTGTGTCCGGGAGGCAGCGAGCGAGGAGGCGTTGTCGAGCTCGTTATTGCGCTTGTAGTCGAAGAGACAGCAGGACCGAACCGTGGAGAGGAAGCCGGTGAGGAGAGGGCGGGAGAGCGAGATCCCGTGGCGGTCCTGGCGGTAGTGTTGTTACTACTTGTATCGCTCAGCTGGCTGTGGCTATGGTTGTCTGTCTCCTCCTCCTCCTCTCCAGCAACAGATGATGCGGCGCTAGACTGTCCAGTGGTACAACCAGTACTGTTACTGGTGGTGGTGCTGGTCGTGCTGCTGCTACTAATGCAGCTTTTGCCACTAGTGGTCGTGCTTATACTACAAGTACCCTCGGGAGACGACGAACTCGTGGTTCCCCCTTGCTTTCGGTCTTGCTGCCGACTCATTTGTGGAGTCTTAATACTAAGCGCTGATAGGGCGGGCGATGCAGTACCTGCTGGCTTCAAACCGCAAACAACTAGGTCCAAATCGCTTGAGATCAAATCAAGACCAGTAAAGCAGGACCCGTATAATTCTACTCTTGACCCAGCCCACAAACTCTGAATAATTGAACGCACTTCTTCAAGAATCCTCTCCCGCGCAGCCCGATGTTCCATCATTTTCGTTTCGCGATTTTTCATAAAATCAGCAATATTTTCAGAAAGCTGTGAACGCATAGCATCGATTCCCTGATTGTAAGCAAGCCGCGCTTGCTCTGCTTCCATATCCAGGGCGTAAAGCTCATGAGGCTGCTGAAGCACGAGAGGGGGAGGAACAACCGACTCAAAATCCCCCGTCGTGGTACCGTAGCCGTCACTTCTCTCAGTTTTACTCTTGAGCCTGCGTTGTGCCTGCAAGTGCTGACGGTGATGTCGATACTGGTTATGAAGGCCTTGGACTGGAGTCTGCTGAAGTAAAGGGTACTGAAAAACCACTCGGTGGTCGTTACACTCCTTCCAGCCATCTGAGCCATCATTGAGCTGCCCTCGCTGCCCACCGTTGGCCCCCATCGATGTCGCACATAACTCAACCCCACCCCGGCGTGCTCGCGGATACTCTTGATAGTACTGCGGGTTGTGGTGGTACTGGTGGATGCGTGGGTAGAGAGGGAGACGGCTTGACGGAAACATGTGGACACCAGCATCTCCTCCACAACCCTGTGATCCCCATGCCCGCCCGTTTCCGTGAACGGGAAAGTGCTGCGCATGCTGCGAATTACACATCCGAGGCAATGAGGCAGAGCCGCAGCAGGGGGCGCCTTTCATGTGGTCATAGGCTTTGTATTTAAGCCTGCCATTTGGTTGTTGATGAACGTAGCTTGCTAAAGGCTTGCAATGAACCTGATGCACGTCTATATATTCCTGCTCCTGATCTGGGCGCTGTCGCTGCACGGATTTAGGTGCAGGCACTTTTTGAATTCCCTGTGCCTTGATGCCGGAAGCGGCATATTGCGCCCGCGATGTAGCCTTGTTCATTGAGGCCTTATCCACCCTTTGACCGTCCCTGTAATATTTTGGCTTGAGCGCTCCTTGATGCAGGGTGTCGTCAGACATAGAAAACGCGTCTTTCCTGAACGCTGGATGGTCTCCTTGCATCTCTTCTTGACCGGCACTGACGATCTGGTCCACCTTGTCCAATAAACCTGTCAATATGCTCGAAATGGCGTCACGCATCTGTCGCCGTTGCTTGTACTCTCGCCTGTTGTGAGTTTTCTTCTTAGCTCGTGCTTTCTCCACCACTCCTGCCGACGTCTGACCATCCGCATCCACAGGTGGCGCATTTTCCTGGCAGTCCACAGGCCCTGCGTCCGCCTTGCCTTCGGTACCAATCCGGTCTGCCAATTGCATCTCCTTTCCTTTTTCATCCTCAGTCACATCGCTCACCCGATTGGGGCACACTTTGATGCTAGGGACGGAAGATGTGGGGTCGGCATCAGTGGGAGCAGCATGGTCGACCATGAGATGGACAAAGGCAGGCGCCGGCTCTATAGAAGTGGGATCACTTATAGCTGGTTGATCTGAGGACAGATACAAGGGGCGCGGAGGGACGCAGGGTGGGGAGGTTGGTGTATGTGATGGCGAAAGAGCCGACGAACAGCCCTTTGTAGCCGGGCAATGGCTAGAATTCGATGGGTCTTCTGCTGCCACCAAAGATGCTGCGCCTGCAGCTTCCAGGATTGTTGCAGCATTTGTTGATATGGCCTGAGCCCCATCAGTCCGCAGAGGTGCCGACACGTCGGCGCTTTCACCATTCTCCTTTTTTACTTTGTGGATTTCTTCAACCAGATTGTCACCAGCAACGTTGCGGCAAGCCTCGATCGGTCCAGTACTGTCGCGTCCCCCAGCACGTCCTGTTCCGCACTCCGCATAACACGGCTGCAAAAGAGTATCCTTTACCTCTGTGTCTGAATGTTTGCTTGTCACTTGCTTGGAACTGTCGCCCGACTTCGAATTCATGTGCGCCGAGGCCGTTTTGCTGGTCAATG
>Ga0209925_1000045_pt1 | contig 55067 bp, 79 predicted proteins | sample SalPonR2_A_D1_MG_FD_185702 | JGI IMG/M metagenome (GOLD analysis project Ga0209925, IMG submission 185702) | Salt pond soil microbial communities from South San Francisco under conditions of wetland restoration - Salt Pond MetaG R2_A_D1_MG... ... | reverse complement strand
TTATTACCACGGACTCTTCGGATGCTGGTTCTAGATTTAACGGAATGTATTCTTTCAATGTAACAAATAAGAAAGGCAATAAAATATCAACCCAATTGGGTATACCAGGATCCCCCTCTATAATTATATTTTCAGATAATGGATTGCTCCACTCGAAAGTATCTTCCCAAGGAGTTGTAACAACTTCGACAAATGCCGATACATATATTGGAGTAAGGAATTTAACATACTTTAATATCGTTTCTGTATCTTTTGCTGTAAGATCTTGTTTGGTGTAAAACTGACTTAATTCAAAATTAATATAATTTGTTTTAAAATAAGTAAACCTCTCTTCTTCAGCAAGGCTAGAATTTGAAAATCCTAAAATTTCATTCAGGCTATATTCAGATTGCAATTCTTCAAAATCTCTTAAATCTTTTGGTTTAACCCAATCTTTGGTTCTAATAGGTTGTATAGGTATTTCATCTTCTTGATTCTCATATTGGGATTTAGTTCTAGTATTTGGATTTTGAGTAGTCAAGTAATATAAATAATTATAATTAGTTATAGAGGCAAATCCCTCTGGGTTTTTTGCATCTCTATCCCAATAATATTCTTTTAGTTTAGCATTAAATCCTAGAAGCTTAAAGAATAATTCAAAAGAATAGCTAGTACCTTTTCTTTGATAAATTTCGACTAAATTTTTGATTAATTCTCTAAAAGAAATATTCTTTATTGAAAAATCTTCTTTTTGATAACCAAGTAGTTGAGCCATATGTTGTAGATAAGATTCATCTATTTCGTCAATATTTCCAAGTGTATATAGGTTTTCTATTTTTTGATCCAATGTGTCTAAAATTATACCAAGACCATCAAAATATATTTTTAAATTAGATGTTGAACTAATAATATTACTGTCATATTCTGGCACATAATGCTCTAATAAATTTTTAAAAAAGAATTGCTCTTCATTAAAGTACTTATATGTAAAATATATCCATTTTAATAAGTATATATATTGTGTACTTTCTGTTGATTTATAATCTCTATAATGATCTTCATGAGGAGCTTCTATTCTAGATGGATATAAACCTAAAACAGTAGAAATCTCAGAGTTTAATATTGCAATAGGGTCATCTTGTCCTTTTTTAGTAACTAAAAAACTAAAGTTTGGAGAATCTGTTAAAGAATTTCCAGCATTTCTTAAGTCGCCATCTAATTTGCTTTTTATTTCTATCTTACTAACAGTTTGTGTATAAGCATCTTTTCCTTGATTTGTAATACTTATATTAACTACACTTAATGCTGTTTGCTCTTCTGCGTCGTTTGATGTCCCCGGGTCATTAGTTTCTATGTCGATGTTATCTGTATAATTTACTGAAACAAATTCTTCTGATTCGTTTATTTTATTCGCTGTTTTTAATGCTATTGCATTTACATTATCGTCGTCATTTATAGTTATTTTTATTTTTTCACCAATTACGCTTGGCTCTATTCCTGTTCCTTCTATGTCAAACCAAATTATATAAGGATCATTTCCGTTATATATTTTGAAATAATTGTTTGCGTAATTAGAGTTTCCATTTATAAGATCGTCTAAAAAAGTAATGTTAGTAACTTCTGGTATTGCAGGAACATTTTGGTAAGCAGTATAATATTGGGAGCTAAAATCTTCTGACGATTCTAGATAACTAGATATTTTTTGAGCTATTGATTCTCCACTTTCATTTTCTGTTATATTAACCTCGACAGGTATTTGATAATAAATAGAAGGAAAAGGGTTAGTCGGTTCGGGATCGGTGCCACTTGAGTCAACATTAAACCAAAAATAATATTGTTTATTTGTTGAGTAAATATTTATCCACTTTTCATTTAAATCTCCTGCATTATCACCTCTTGTTGTAATTAAAAATTCTTCTTTATCTCCTTTTTTTCAGGATTTTCTGCAAGAGTTAAAACAGTGTTATTTTGTATTACTTCGTCATTTGGAAACAGCACGTTATTGAAAAGATCTTTTTGCTTAGATTCGAAATTTATTTCAAATTCTTTAAAAAGTCTAAGTACCGTATTATTTTTATTAAAAATATTAATAAATTTTTGTAACTTAGATTTAACCATTAATTATTTCCCTTACCCAATTCTATGTAGTCTAAAATAATACCATGTTTTTGATTCTCGATATCATCATTACCTGAAAATTGATCGTCATTTACAACTAGAATTTCATTATATTTCGCTGGTATTTCATCGTTGAAATTCCTAAAATTATATCTTTCATCAGGAAGTTTTTCAAGTCCATAGGAAATAGATGGAGAATCAATATATAAACTTCCATCATTGCTGTTTATACAACTAATATATCCAATATTACCGCCTACAGGACTTTCAACACCATTTAATAAACTTATTAAATCTCTTCCGGGTTCTCCATAAGCTACTTCTATATTTATAGTAGATTGATTCCCACCTAAAGTTGACGTTATTCTTATTTTACCGTTTTCGTCTATTCCGCATTTGCCATCACTTGGCAATTCTTCGTTTATATCACTAGCGATTTGAGACAATCCCCATTTCCCGCTTGCCGGTGATGTTATTGTATATACAATTTGTGACTGTCCGTTTATTGTCAAATAAAACCTATAATTTGTGTTTTTATAATATTCATCTTCTTTTATATTTGTTGTTCTAGAAAAGTTTTGATATCCATATGTAAATATATCATCTGGGTCTTCTATTTTTAGCATCACTCTAGGGCCTTCATTTTTAGTCTTTATAGCAAATATTCCAGATGAATGAGTAACTTCTAATGCTATTCCTAAGTTTGTTTCAGATCTTCCCATGGTTGTTGGGATTGCATGAGATATTCCGCCAGTTAACCCATCTCCATTTATTATAGCATCTAACAAAGAATCGTAATCCCCTGCTGTCCAAGAGTTACCAACTATAACTAAATATTCTCCATCATAATTTATTCCTGCTTCTGCAGTACCATCTAGAGTAATTTTAAATGCCGATTTTTCTGACCACCTATCTGAAATTAACTCAGCTGGCTTATTCCCTCTAATTATTGCAGACTTTGATTTATCCAAATATTTTTTATACAACTGGTAATTTTTACCAAAGTATTCTATTGTAGTGTATACAGTTCCTTCTATTTTTTCTATTAGTTTTGTTATATTAGATATAGCAGCAGAATCTCTAAACTCTCTGTTGTTTAATGCGAATTTCTCTTTTATCTTTTCATTTATTTTATCTTTTATTATATTTCTGTCAAATCCTTTGGAACAATAGACTTTACCTTTAAGATCAAAGCCAGTTAATTTTGGATCTCTTATTATATAATCCTGGGTTATTAACTTTTTATCGTCCAAGAATCTTATTATACTGCTTTCTTCTGAGCTATCTTCTGCATCGCTGCCCGCCCAGTCGCCACCATAATGTAATATTATAGTAGAATATTCAGATAATTTTTGTCCAATATTAAAACCAAGTTTAATTGCACAATTACTATTTATTTCTGTATTTGTCATATTAGAAATAATAATATCTGGCGTATCGCTAGGATCAAAATCGTTCATTATTAGCCTTATTCTTTGTAATCCCTCCTGTTTTTCAAATTTAATAAAATTGCTTATATCGTGTTGGGAGCCAAAGCTTTCAGCAGTAATTAAAGAATTATTTAACTCATAAACTAATTCGTTTATATTATATTCACCCTCCGGAATTGTCAACTCATAGTTTTCGTCATCTATTCCAACTCCACTTGTTATACCTAAATCTAATTTATTATTAGTGCTGTCGAAATTATATAAAAGAGTATCGCCACCTAATAAATCTTTTTCTCCAATAATTGTCCTATTATATATCCCCGAGCCTTTACTAAATTGATCTTTCCCAAATTTTAAAAGGCTTAAAGTGTTATCGTTTATTGAGTTAGTAGATTTTGTTTTTAATAAAGAGCGTGGTCCAAATGCTCCTAATAACTCTATATTTAATAAAAAGCTATCAAACATATTGGAGCTTGGATCTATTCTTGCTTCTAATATATTTCCTTCTTCTGAAGACTGGCCATTATTAAATTTTAATGTACTTCTAGCTGAATCACTTGAAGCGTCGTATACTGCAATATATGGCCTAGAGGACCCATTGGTGTCTAACAATTTAAAGCCTATCCTATAATTATTATATTCATTTTTTAACCAGAATACTTTAATAATATCTTGGCTTAAGCCACTTGTATTATCTATATCATATTGTATATCGTTTATTAATGACAGTTGTCCCTGTATTCTATTTAGGTCATATGTATTACTTGTTGGAGTGTTTAATGTTATTTCATGAGACCCGTCAAAAGTTGCCAATCCAGTTCCCTGTATCTCTATTAATATTTTATTATTAGTAGATGTTAAAGAAAAATTAGAAACATCATCTAAATTTGAAACAGAATAAATTTCTGGTTTTTCTTTTTCGCCAGCTTGTAATTCTTGCCCCCTGAATCCATTACATAAATTAATTGAATTAAAGGCATATCTTAACCTTGCTGATGTTTCAAATATATCCAAAGTCTCGGAATTTTTATAAGTTAAATCTGATAAACCAGGTCGCAGTAGAGTACTTATTTCACTATGTCCCTCTCCGATTTCTATGTTTGAATTTATTCCTTTTGTGTTTGACATTATTGTCAATGGTCCACTAGTATATGTATAAGAGTCTGCAAATATTTCTACAGGCAAATCATAAAAATGTTTTGTTCCTCCAGGATAATCAACAGCATCGTTATATATTTTATTAGCCAATTCTTCTGTTGTGTAAGTAGTATCTAAATATACCATATATTCTTCATGTTCATCGTTATCTATACTAATACTAAAATAATAGTTACCATTTGGGAAAGTCATGTCACTGCCGTTTCCAATATTTACTAGACTTCTATATGAATATATTTCTATGTCATGGCTACTATTATATTGAGGGTTATTTATACCATCTAGTTCTAAAATAAATCTATTATTTATTCCCGGTATATAATCTATATCTTCTCCTAAACTTTCATAACTAGTTAGCGAGGGATAAGTTGGATTTTTTATTATTTGATTATTAGAATAATCAATTTTATAATCATTATTTGGGTAATTGAAGTCGTTAACAGATAAAGTATTTTCTTTCAATATTTTTTGAGTATTTAAATTCCAAGCATAACTTGTTATTCCGGGATAAACTGGGCTTCTAGGAATATCTTGTATATTGCCTGTAGCAAAATTTATTTTAGATTCATTAAATCTATTATTGTTTTCGTAATATTGTACTATTACAGTTTGGCCTAAAACAATAGATCCACCCTCTAAAACTATTAGTTGCTCTGAGTTCATATCTATTACATAATCGGCACCAGCAATATACAATTTTTTATTAAAGAAATCCGAAACGGCTATATTTGCATAATTATTATTATATGCATTATTTCTAAGTTTTTCTAGGTCCACTCCATTAACATCATCTATAGTTATTTCTTCTTTTTCTATTGGTCCATATAAGCTATATGGTCTGGATATCATCATTTCTTTTTGGTAGGAATAAGTAGGAAATGATTCCCATCCGGCTTTGTTAAATATAGGATATATCCATATCTCATATGGAGGTATATAATATCCATATTCTTCCTTGATTAAGCTTGGCTCGTTTGATTTTCCAAATGCTATAGCATTCATAAGAGCTGAATAATTTTGTAATATAATTATAAAATCTTCTGGATTTACCGTTTTGTTTACCGTAGTTATAGACAAAGGGCCATACCTTTTAGCATGCTCAATCGTCTCTGCTTCACCTCCACCAGATCCTGCTATAGTATTAACTAAAGAAAGCCTAATTGTTTTCCCGTTAACTACTAAATTTGTATTATAATTAATTGACCCTCTTGGCACGTTTCCCTGGTTTCCTAGTGTAGTTCTATACCACACCATTATTTCTTCATTTCCACTTGTGCTAAATGTAGCTACTACAGGTCTTTCTCCAAAAATTAAATAAACAGCATTATTCTCTGTTGGCTCAATCTTATAAGGCGGTAACCCACTATCAGATGCCGCTTGAGCTTCGGGGCTAATAAAAGAATTAACTGCTGATAAACTTCTTTTAGATATTATTTCACCAGCAGTGTTTCTAGTAATCTTCCAAGCTCTAATCGACCCTTCTTCGATATTTTGTTTTTCTAAAAATACAGATTCATTATCAACCCCACCCATAGTGAAAAATTCTTGATGGCTCCTACCTTGATAAAAAGGCAAATCATTATGTGTTAAATCAGGAGAGCTTTCAGTATTTGTGTCAAATTCATAACTACTACCTACTCCTTCATAAATATATTTACCATCTGCGTTTTTCATTAGCATTTCAAATCTTATTTGATTGCCGTCTCTATCTTTCCCGGGCACCGAGTATCTAGCAGGAATAACGAATGGTGGGATATAAGTGTTTATGGCCGCTCTAACTGTTACCCCAGCAGTAGTTGGTAATTTCAATCTATAATTTATAAGTTTTAATAGATTCATTACATTTTCTTTCTGTGTTGCTGTGGGTAATAACAACTCATTTGCTATCCAATCAACTCTATCTGCAAGTAGTTCAATTATATAACTTATTAATTCAATAGTCATTCTACCCGCGTTCCCCTGAGTATAGTCATCTACCTCTGAGAAATACTCTGGATGATTTGTTATTACCTGTGTCGCTAAATTTATTATTCCCTGGAAATCAAGTCTAGTATGATCTATATCTACTAACTCTGGAAGGTTTATAGACATGTAAATTACCTCTAAAGATTATATTTTAATGTTAGTTCTTCTATGTTTTTTGGCTCATTTGTAGCTATGTCTTTCTTTTTAAGGAAAACATGAATTTTAATTGCATCCCTTTGCTCTGTTAATTCTGTCCTAACGTCATCAACAATTATTTTTTCTTCATATGAACTGAGTTCAGTGTGTATCATTATAGCTATATCTTGAAGAACATCTGGAGTAATTGTGCTAAAAAGAGAGCGATTTAATCCTACACCAAAACTGGGCCTCATCACTCTTTCTCCTTTGCTAGTCATGAGAATTCTAATTATATTTTCATATATTAAATCGTTGTCTTCTTTGATTTTAAACCATTCACTGTTGTAAAAACCAAGTCCCCTAGCCATTGTATTCTCCTCGTAATTATCTTAAGGCTTTTATCTCTTAAATATAGTTTTTAAATCTCAATCGGTCTCTTGCCCATTGCCTTATTTGAAAATTCAGAACTTCGGACTATAACTCCATCTACTTCTTCAACTGCTTGAACTTTGTACCACGCTTCTACAGATGGAAGAGCTCCTCCACCAGCCTCGGGGGGCCCAGGGTTTAAAAGCTCTGTTAAAGAATCGCCAAACGTACCTCTCGAAATGTTTACATTGGCATCGCTTCCCTCTTTCTTAGTTTCTAGTTTTATTTTATAATTCAAACTTGGGTTGTCAAATTTTATTATTTTAGCAATTACATCATCAGCCTTTTCTTGAAATGCTAAATTAAGTTGTTCAACAATATTTTCTATTAACCAAATGCCAGAGCTGGGTGTTTCTATATAATATTGCTTTATTACATCAGTTGTTAATATAAAATAATATCTATTATTAGGAGTATAATCAGTAAGTCCATCTGTTAACCCTGAAAATTCATTTTCAAAAAATATTTGTGCCGGAGTTCTATCGACGAACTCAGTATCTCTTATTATTTTCTCAGTCCCATCATCTTCTTCTATAAAAGAGTAGGTTCCGTTTTCCATATTAGATTTATAAAGAATATATCCAGTAGCTCCACTTAAAGAATTCCATGCAATTGTAAGCTTTGTTAAGACATCTGTACTAGCATCAAGAGTAAGTCCAATCCATAACCTCTTCCCCCTAACCGGAGTAGCCGATATATCACTTGTCAGATTAGAGGCAAAATTTCCATCTTCATCATAAATAATATAATCACTACTAGAAACTCCTTGAACTTTATAATAATACTCTACTCCAGGAATAACCGAAGTATCTAAAAAATAAGTATCACTAGTATTGGTAATTACTTGATAGCCACCATTTTCCTTTGTGGATCTATATAAATTATAACTCTCTGCTCCATCTAAAGGGCTCCACTCCACTCTAATATGATTACTACTAGGAGTAAGATCGTTATCCTGCGGAAAACCACTTGCTAATATGTTAGTTGGAGCATCCCATGTAATATAACCAATTACTCCATTGGTCTTTATATCGTTCTCGTAATTAATTAAATCGTATTCGCTATGGGAATCCCAATCTTTATCATTTCTATCTCCAGCGGGCCCAAGGGTAATTCCATATCCATTATTAGTCTTTATCTTAAAATGATATGTTTTGCCTGGAGTGAATACTGCGATTCCGTCAACTGGACTATCTAAAGTAGTAGATAATGCGCTAAATAAAGAATTATTATCTCCATCGTTTAATGATATAGTAGACCCTGCTCCTCTTTTATTTGAAGCTATCCTAATATCATCTTCTTCTATGGTTGATACGGCGGTTAATTCCATTTCATCTAATTGTTCTTGTATTGATATGGATAGAGCCTCAAATGTCTGGCAATCTAATCCTTTTACCTTTATTATTTCTTCTTGAGAGCCGTCTATAGAGATCTTAAAGTCATATATCGTGAACCCATCTGCTAATCCGGTAGAATCACTACTATCGGAGAAGCTAAGTCCCAATTCTTGATAACCTCTGGTATAAGCTTGAACTTCATACTCAGGAGGAGGATTTTCATTAAATTGAGGCGCCCAACCTGGATCGATATATCCAAAAGTCTCTTCTAAGACTTGCCAGGCGCCTGTGGCACCTTCTTTGTATTCTATCTGGTAACTACTTGCCCCAACCACTGAGTTCCATCCCAATCCAATAATATCGTCTTCTTCAGTAGTAGCCGTAAAGTCAATCGGAGTGATATCATATTTATTATTAGGTATTATCTCACCCATTCTAGTCTCTAGAGCACTTATCTCTGTTAATTTAGCGTTCCATGTTTTCCATGCGTTGTAAGCGGTAAATATTATGCCCTCATTCCTACCAATTCTATTTTTAATAGCCTCGGATCTATAAACATAGATTTGTTGACCAGAACCAAAGTCTCCAGAATTATTTGAACTGTAATTATTCACATCTGGGTTCCAGTTTTCCCCAGAGCCCAAATTGTAATCACCCAAGATGTCTGAGAATACTTCACTTATAAAATTACCTAATAAACCAGTTCTGTTTTCATCATCAAAATCAGAGGCGAAATTTATTAAACCGGCCAGTCCACTCGGAGAGTCATCAGCTAGGCCATCTAAATTGGAGTGTGACCAATTAGAGTCAATTATCGAATAATCTAGTCCACTGCCAGTATCGTTTATTTTATTTTTCCAATCGTTTAACCAAATTTGCAAATCACTCTTAAAAGTGTTTATTTTTGTTAATCCTAGTTCTTCACCAGCTTCGTCAATTATAGCGGAATAATCAAAAGAAATAATATCATTTATAGCAATGATAATATCATTTACTTTGTCTGTAATATCATTAGCAGCATCTCTGAACTCAGAATAATATTCATTATTAATGAATTCCCATAATTTATCGTATCCATCTCCTTGTAATGCAATTTTATTTGCCTCGGGGACTGATGGAGACTCTATTACATTTAGAGAATCGGGATAATCTACATCTACAGGAACATCATTAAAATTATCTATTGTTATAACTGTTCGATATTCTGTGCTACCACCGGATTCATAGTCTTGGAGTGTAACATTTGTAACTCTAAAGATATACCACTCGTTAATATTGTTCACATTCCACATTAAATATATATTACCAATTATCCAATTACTAGCAACATCATTATTTATGGTGAAGCTATTTGTTGATGTATTATATATATCGCTAACTGTTGGTTTTGCCGTATTACTCCCATCTCCATAATAAGAGTATCTCATTATCTCGTATGGAGATGGCCAGATGTTAGAATCAGTAAAAATCTCGAATCTATTATCAATTGGATGATCATCTTCAAAGAGCCAATTCATAAAACCAGAGTTTGAATAAGTAGTGAACGTACTGTCTTTTAGCCTTATATTTCTATATTTACGATAGCCATCGTATACTATTTTTGACCATATTAAATTATTTGTGTTACCCCACCACTCTAGGGGCTCGGCTAACCTATAGTTTTCATCAGTAGCTAATGGATTTTCTGTTTCAGTATAGTCGCTGATATTAGGTGTATTTTTCCAGGCTCTATTATCATAAGAGCCTAGAATAGTATGATACTGATTATAGTGTAAATAGGGATCTCTTTTATTTGGGAAACTTTTATTATTCATTATAAAGAAAGAATTATTATAGTCTGCATAATCCCTATCGGTTATATACATAGGAGCTCGTGAGTCATTAGAGTCAACTGCTTTCCACCAATCAGTAGAGCCAACTGAGCCTTCATCGTTAGGAAGAGTGCTTCCGGTAACATAGCCGTTTATAATATTTAGCAAATTATAATAGAAATAAACTAAATCATTAAAGGCTTTAAATTTAGCTTGGAACTGATCCTCCTCTCCAGACACATAAGTGTTATCGCCATCTTCAGCTAGCTTTGTTAAATATAAACTAAAATTGTTGTAATAATTAGTTATTGCTGTAGCTCTTTGACTTCTTAAATCATCTATTAGCGCCATATTATCTCTCCCTATTAACTGTCACCTAAAATTCCTAAGAATTCATCGTGTTCGTTCCAAAACAAATATTTGAAATCGTTATTCTTTTCTATCATCAATTTCCATTTACTATTATCAAATTCAATAAAATTAAACATTACTTCATAATTACTAATTTCTTTTGGCAAGTCTTTTTCTGTCTCGTTCATAAGTACGTGTTCAAAGAGTTGATTCTTGTGATATTTAAATTTAGTATTATTAAATACTTGTGGTATAATATAATGTCCCAAGTTTTTCATTAAGTGCACCTCTAAATTTTTTATAATATTTCTTTATTTATTTCAAATAAAAGTCTTAAGATTCTTTTTTGATCGTTATGAGCATGTTTGCTATATGCAGAATGTTGATTATTTGGTATTCTTATTGATTTTTTGCCAGTAATTAGATCATTAAAGATTATATTTTTATCCGTAATGTTTGACACAGATAAAAACATAGGTATATTGTTACTACTAGTTACAACCCAAACTTCTCCAATTTCAAAAATTTTAGCTGGTGTATTCTTGTCCCCAGGGATAGTTACTTTTTTCATATATCATACTCACTATTATATACATTTAAATCTCTATGATCTATAGCGTAAGTAACTTTTGTAGTACCTGCTCTTGTACCAGTTTTCCCATTAGATATTTTGCCAAGTCTTACAACCGTGTGATCTTCAGTTGATTCTATCTTAATAAAGTTAAGATCTTCATCTTTTAATTCTTGAAAATATTTATTTGTAAATATAGAATGTAAATCTTTATCAGATAAATTATTACTTCCAACTAAATAGTCTTCTTCAAAAATACTAGCAATTAAATGAAGATATATACCTGTATTAAACACTTCTTCAAATTTGTCTATCTTTTTTCTTAAAGCCATTACTCTTCCTCATAAATTTTATTTAGAATTTCTATAACTATATTTACAATTTCCTCTGTTGCATTAGTCCAATAGTTATAACCTATATTTTCTATATCTTTTGTTCCGGCTAATCTAATAACCTCTATATACCACCCATCACTGTATAGAGAAGCAAATATTTTAGTTGGCCTATTTGTCTGCATTTCATGTTTAATGGATATATAATCATTAACAGCACTGGTTCTTCTAAGTCTTTCTTTTTTTGCGATTGCTTCTATTTTCCCCGCTATTTCATCATCTACTTTTCTTTCTATTTCTAGAGCTAGCTCATTAATACTTTTTTCATTACTAAATAAAGATTTAATATAGGTATATTTATAAGTATCTTTTTCTTTCTCTACTCTCTCAACCTTCATTAAACAGTTACCTTTACTTTAGAAGATCCACTATCAATTCTGGCTTTAATTTCTGTGGGTTTAATTGATACTAAGGTTTTAAGTGCTGTGGCGAATACACTTGGTGATCCGTTGCCGGGCTCAGGATATGGAGTTTGCAGTAGGCTATGGAATGTCTCTAGCCAGGTAAAGAATTTTGGATCTGTTGTCATATCTGCAATCACATTAGTTTCTGGGGGATTAGCTTTAGTAGCTACTGGTTGTTGTAAACCTGGAGGGCCAATTTTAAAATCTTTAGCGACTATTTCCGCAGAGTTTGTCCCAGCAGTGAGAACATCAGATATGGCCTCGGATATTCCTTCAAGTAAATCCACAGCAGTTGGAGTAGTATTAGCTATTCTATTATCTCCACCTTTTTGGACTTGTAAATTAATTCCCTTAGATGTTACTTTGGTCTTAAGGGTATTAAAGACAGTTTGCTTATCATATTGTTTTGGCATATTATCCTCCTAGCGTATTTATCTTTGTGTTTATTGATTTTAGATATAGGAATGGTTATACTGTTATCTTTATTTTCGAAGATCCACTTACTATACGACCCTTTAATTCAGTAGGTTTAATTGATACTAAAGTTTTAAGTGCTGTGGCGAATACACTTGGTGATCCGTTGCCGGGCTCAGGATAACTTGCTTGTAATAAACTATGGAAGGTTTCTAGCCAAGTAAAGAATGTAGGATCGGTGGTGATATCAAATATAACATTAGTTTGGGGAGGGTTAATTACTGTTGCTACCGGTTGTTGTAATCCAGGAGGGCCAATCTTATAGTCATTAGCAATTAACTCAGCACTTAGGTTACCAGAATTTAACAGCTCTGCAGTGGCCTCGGCAATTCCTTCAAGCATATCTACTAAAGTAGGAGTAGAAGATGCAATTCTGTTATCTCCGCCTTTTTGAACATTTAGTTGAAAACCTTTTTGGGCTACCCTTAATTTTAATGCATTAAATATCGTTTCTTTGTCATATTGTTTTGCCATATTATCTCGCTACCAATCTTTATAATGTTTTTTGAATAATTTTCTTATTATTGACTTTGTATCACCCTTTTCAACTTTGCTATTGGCCTCTTTTAATAGAGTTTCAAGCTCGTTGTTCCAGGTATCTGATATTATAAGGTCATCCTCGTTAAAAGCCATACTTCTCATTTCATCTACTCCGTATTGCAAGAGAGTGCGATTCTTGTTAACAAAAGAGTCTACAACTGTTATGGAAATGGTACTTTCATCAAAGAGAATTCCATATTCATATACTTTATAACTTGGTGTCATATAAAAGTTATAGACAACAGCTTCATTATTTGGCTTTACCATTTTATATCCTATATACTTCATTGTAGCCCCTTAAATAAATCATTAAATATAATAGTTTTAGCATCTTTTGCTAACTCAAATTTTTTAATTGGAAGAGTTTTATGTTCTATCACTTTAAAGCTATCGTCCATTCCAAATATAAGCCAGTCATCTTTTTCAAAACCTTTCATTTCTATTCTCCAAACTCATATATAACATTTGATATTCCTTCTTTCGGAATTACCTCATATATAATGCCAAGAAGTTCATATAAATTATTTAAACATTGATCTGTTATCCCTATCTCAGTGTCAAATAAAGATTGTATTTCGGACTCAGGAATATCTAGATTAGGTGAAAGATCTTTAATCATATTAATTAGTTTTTCTCTTAGGCCCCAATTAGGTATAGGTATATCTGGCGGTTTTATTTCTGGAATTGGATCTGGATCATCCAAAATTTTACATTCTTCTAATATATCAATAATTCTTTGTATTTCGTTTAACATTCTTTTTACTTTTGCATATTGATCTTCTAGATAGGCCAATTTTTGTTGCACAATATTGGCGTTTGGTCCAAGTAACTTTAATGCTATTTGTTTAGCGGTGGGTACATTTGGCCTTAAATCTTCAGTCATAAATAATAGTAATGCTTGTACTAACGGAATAATGGCTTTTACAAGCTTTCCGGATTTACCATATGGGTTACCGTTTAATAGATATCCCACAGAATAGTCAATTGGTAACTCACTGTACTTTCTAAGAGTCATCCTTTTAGACCAGACGGGACCAGCTGCGCTTATATCTTTTAAATCATTACTTGCAAATAATTCTATTTCTATTTCAGTATCGTCTTCCCAGTTATCTCTATGAGCCCAGGCCCGTACTGTATCTATGTTATTAAATGGTGTGTCTATTACAGCGACTTTGAAATTTATACCACCAGATTTAAAACTTTCGTTAAATATCGATTCACTATAAAACTTAGGAAACCTAAGGTTAGCGCTAAACCCGCCACCAGCAACATTTACTTTCCCAACTTTACTAGTATCTACTCTGTCAAATGGAGTATCAAAGCTTGCATCTATTGTGTCTAATGCTAATTGCGTATTTTTGCTTGTTTGCCCCTTTGATTCATAGCCTTCTATAACTAATGATAATTTATCCGGGAATTGATTTTCTGGTATTTTAATAATTATCATTGGAAATTGCTCTTTATCTATTTTTGCCATTATTATCCACCAACTATAGTTTTAACTGATCCAATATGTGTTGCCATACCAGTGAATGGACATATTGCATCATTTGTCACGCATCCACCTCCTCCTGTGGCTCCAGGAGGCCCTGATATTATTTTCTCTCCATCAAATATAACTCTAGTTCCATTTAATGTAACCGTACCTCCATTAGGAGATGTAAGCTCTATAGTAGACTCTTTACTGCCACGTATAGCTACCGATTTGTTTCCAAGATTAACAGTTTCACCAGAAGAGACAGATAGTTGTATTCCGGAATTACTTATCTCAATAAAGTTTTCTGTTCCATTTGCAGTTGTAACAGCAAATCTAATACTTGAGTCTGTTAGCGTTACCGATGTAGATGGTTGATTAGAGCTAATTCCGCCTTGAGAATATTCATAATTTATTTGATTAACATGTAATAACTGTAATTTGTTTTCATCCATTACAATTAAATTTTCTATTTTATTTTCTTCAGATGTTTGATCGGGATTGTTTAAATATGGATATTGTGTTTTTAATATTAACCTAGTAGGATCTCCCTTCATCTCTGGAGGAATAGTTGGTTCTGTGCGCAATACAGTGTATCCAGCAGCTTTACTAGCCTCTTCATCCACTATTTGTCTATTAGCATATGGGAAACTTCCTATCCATACCGGCCTTGAGGAGTTCCCCCCTTCAAATATAACAAACCCATCCGAGTGGATTGGAGGTACCATAAACAATCCCATTTGTGGAACACCACCGAATGGAGATAATACCGGTACCCATGTATGATCTTCTTCACTATAATTGAATTCACCATCTATTCCAAAGATGTGTACCAGTATTTTATTTAATCCATCTGGATCGTTGTTATCTAAACATTTAGCTCTATATACTCCATAGTATTTAGTACTTTGATTTGCTTTAGCCCCTTCTGAAACGCTCAGCTTTTTGCCTAGCATATTATTCTCCTTTAATCTCTATCTCTTTTATATTAGAGAAAACATCATTAAATAACTTAAAATAATTATTTGTTTTTATTAAGTCGTGAAATATGAATTGATTATTGTTAAAGCTCTTTTTAGAGATTACCCGATTTAAATTTATTATACCACCCAATCTTTCTTCAAGAGTTATATAACTAATCGTTTTAATATTTTCTTCGTCTTTTTCTTTTACAAAAATAAAAGTTTTTGGCTTTGCTTTATTAGTAACATATAATATATTTTCTTTTATTTCATCGAATGTCAATTTATAACCCACCCTTTATGTTAAAAATGCCATGACTTGATTCACGTTTGGTATTTTTAAAGTTTTCTCTATTTCTAGCTCTTTAAATGGATGGGAGATATCATTTGCAATTGTAATTATCCACCATAATCTAGGATCTCCATAATGTAGGTTAGCTATAAGATCTGCTCGGTACTGATATTTAGCTTCTATTTTCCAATAGCTATAATTAAAATTACCTATTCTACTCTTTATATCTTTATCTCTCATTCCTATTCTAACGGCATTAATTCTTTCATCATTAATTAACTTATAATATCTAAGTCTAGAGTACTTTCCATATATATTCTGGCTGTCAACTTGCGGCATATTTTAATTCTCCTTATCTAATTGGATCCCACCAGTTTAGTACTCCATTAGATACTACAGATGGCGCTATTTCTGTTAATGATAAATTTACTTTTGCTATCAATTTATTTCTAGAAGTACTATTAATAATTCCTCCATCATATTCTATGTCTACAGAAGTTGCTAACCATAAGGATCTATATGTCCTAAATGAACCATCAGCTGTATACCATGATGTTAGAAATGCAGGTGGCACATCCATTAAACTTTTTCTTGTTTTTTGAGCGCCAGATGAATATGCATCAAATTCATCTAGACCACCATACCATATTTGTACTATTGGGGGTGCTAACCTATATGCTAATTCATTTTTTATATCTGGCTTAACTAAATTTCTAAAATTAGGTATTATATAACCATAGATATAATTTTCATCCCATTCGCTCATACCTTTAGAGGAAAGACTGTTACCTCCATTTATCTTCTCTTGATCATTTGACGGCCCTGTCACTATATATGTAAGAGACAGTTGCATTTGTCTTTCAGATGACTTGGTATATACTTTAGTCGATGCAGATCTACCAAGTGTACTAATTGAAGAATACTCAGCTTTCTTGCCATCTCCTTCGTAAATTGGCTCAAATTGAAATGGCATTATTTTACTATCTCCATTTTCTACAGTACCTTCAAAATCTAAAGCTCTTTTTTGGTATATTTTAAGAAAGCCAGTAAAAACAGGATGATTACTTATTTTACTACTATTGGCATTTCTGCTTTTTGGAGCTTGATCTCCTTCTTTAATTATGTTTACTTTTTCACCAGTGCTTTTATTAATATAAGCATTTCCTTCGTTAACAAATGTTATATCGTTTTCCCTTATATTATTATCATTTTGGTATTTTAGTTTAGAGTACTCTTTTTCATTTTTCCTAGATTCACTTTTTATAAGAGCATATTTAATTGAATTCTCTATAGTGTTTTGTCTATCAGTATTGCCATTCAGTAAAGAAAACTTCGGCTGCTGAGCTTTATATAGCTTTGCATTAGCAATCTCTTCCTGGATTTGATCTGCCGTTTGTTTACTATAAGTCCCAGTCTGCTGAAAAGGGCTATCATTTTTGCCAGCTGATCCTTCTGGTATTTCCGGCACAGAAACTCTATTAAATATCCCACCTACGTTTTCTCCAAAATTAAGGGATCTCTTAAAGCTTTTAACACCAGAGAAATTTTCATATACCCCATTTAATGGATAAGCGAATATGCCAGATCCTGCTCCAAACATATCCCCTAAGAGTCCGCCAACTGTACCGGCAGTATCTACAGTACTACTAGATGTTTTTCTTAATCCTACTCCAGGTAACTCATCATATGATTTTGATGGTTGTACTACATTTCCATCTTCATCTTTAACTTCTTTTTGATGTTCTTTCCCAAAAGAAACCAGGGATTTCGAAGCACTTAAGCCTGGTAACTCATCATATGATTTTGATGGTTGTACTACATTCCCATCTCCATCTTTAACTTCTCTTTGATATTCTTTCCCAAAAGCTATATCTTCATTTTTTTCAGTGTCGTTAAGAGCAGCTATATCAATTTTCCCTTCTTCATATCTGTTTAAATAATTAGCTGTAGTATTATCTCTTAATGAAGAATATTTGTTATTACCTCCATCGTCGCCTCCAATAGGTGGTGGATATGCATCATAAACTACTTCTTCTTCCTCTATTTTTCGTAAAGCAGTAGTTGGCTTCCAATTTGAGTTTACTGTTTTTTCTCCTAAAACTATATCAGGGAGCTGACCGGCTGTGGTTGGCTCTACTTGCATATTAAATGATTTAGCCGTATCTTTTAACTCTTCTTTCTTAAATGCTGTGTTACCTTCTTTATTATTTTCCTTGTCTGTTGTAATTAATTTATTATTGCCTTTAGAACTTGTTGAATTTGCCTCTTCAACTTCAGCTAGCTTTTTTGATGTAGCTTCTGGGCTTACTAGATTGTTAGGTTCTTTTAACTCCTCTGTTTCTATTTGTTCTATGGTCTCTAAATTTTTGTCAGTAATCTCTACCGTTTCAAATTTATTACTTTCCTTATCTGATGTTACGATTCTATCATCTAACTCATTTTGTTCTTTAATGTTCTTTTCAGGACTATTCAGATTATTTTCTGTTTTACCATCGCCCTGAGTAGTATCTTCTATTATAGAATTTTCATCCCTAAAATAACTTTCTAGTGAGACTCTTAGTGAGTTTATTTGTTGCTCGTCTTTTAATTCTTCCTTTGCTGCAATCATTATATAATCCATAAGTTTTTTTTGCTCTGGGTTTATATTATTTAATAAATTATTATTTTTGTCTGTTTCTACATTCTGAACCACAACGGGCTGATTATTTTTATCAGCTCTAGGTCTTATACTACCAACAGATTCTGAGCTTTTATCGTTTTTTTGAATATTAAAGTCTTTAGATTGAGTTTCTTTAACAGACTTCTCGTTATCATTATTGAAAGAATTTAGATTCTTTTCGTTTTCCCTAGGGTTGATTTCTAATTCATTGCTGTCTTTAAGGGTTTTTTTTGTTGAGCCAATTTCAACTGCTCTTTTGGCAGCTGCCTCAAGTACATCTAATAATACATTCTCAACTGCTTTATTAATTATCCTATCACTAACTTCAATATTAGTTTCTTTCTTAGATGATTTTTCTTTTATTTCGATAACTGTTTCTATAGTTTTAATTATTTTGTCGATATTATCATCTTCTATATTTGTAGTATCTTTCTCGGTTGTAACTTGAGTAGATAGATCAACTCCTTCTTTTTCTATTTTATCAGTTTCACCTATATTTTGTTGGTCTTTTAAAGGCCTAGATACTAGAGGATTTTTTTCGTGTTCTAATTTTGGTAAGTTATCTTGTATTTTATTTAATCTATCTATTGTAGATGGGAATAATTCATATGGAACATTTTTATCAATGTTGCGTAATTTATTTAGGGAGTCTCTTAATTCTGTAAGGTTTTTTGTAGAACCCCTGTTTGGATCTTCTAGTAAGTTTGCTAGTTTATCAACAGTATCATTCACAACTTGGTTAACGTCAACCATTTCTCCAGGTTGTTTTCTTTCCTTTTTAATATCCATTTCTTATATTCCCCATTACCTGGTATTCTGTTTAATTCTATTTAATACAGCTAATCTCTCTTCTTGTCTTTCACTAGCTGCTACGTTGCTATTATTGATAGCCATCACCACTTTACTTATTTCTTCTCTTATAGCATTCTGAATACCAATAGTTATATTAGTTGTAAGATCTCTAGACTCTTCATCTCTTACTCTATCTATACCACCGGTTATGCTGTCAGTTGGAGCTGCTGTTGCTTTTACTTCAACTGGACCAATGCTTTTAACTTCTTGCATAAAGTCTGTGAATTGACTTGTTAAAGCCCCTCTACTACCAACTACTTCCTTAAATGCAACTAAGGACGTTGATACCCTTTCGATACCGGCAGCTAATTGATCAAACATAGTTATGGTACCTGATAATCCGCTTAATTTTTCTATGCTTTCTCCAATCTTGTATAATATGTTGGCTCCTGTAAGTGCACCTCTGTGGCCCTCTAGAGTCTCGTATAATACATTTAGCTTTTTACTAAAACTACCAAGCAAGTTTGACTCGCTAATATTTTTCATTCCTTCTATAGCTGATCCTGTAGTTATATAAGAAATGCCTTCTCCTAAGCTTTGAAAAGCATCGCCGGTTTTTGCAATATCCGTACCAACTGACATTAACTTGTCAAACGTTCTTCCAAAGAATCCCTTGTCTCCGCTAGCACCTGGATCGTTTAATTTTTCAAGCCACTGGCCAATTCCTTCAGTCATAGCTTCCATATCAGTGCCAATAGACGCAAAATCCTCACCTCCGAATTTTGATCTGGCTTCAGCTATAGTGCCAATACCCTCCGCTACTAATTTGAATGCCTCTCCAGCCGCCGAGACATCCTTAAACCAAGTACTTCCAGCGGATCCAACAGCTTCTAACCATCCTTTTATAGATGTACCCATACTAGAAACTGCCGCAGCCACTGTTGTAATATTTCCCATTTTGCCAAACTGAGCGATAGCATTTGCTGTTATCTCAAAAGACTTAGCTCCGGCCATTACATCTTTAAACCATGTTCCAGCAGCGGATCCTACTCCTTCTAACCATAATTTTACAGCAGGCCCTATTTTGCCTATTGCATCGGCTAAGTTTTCTAATTTATCATCACTTAGCTCACTGAATTTTAATAAAGAATCTGTTACTGTATCGAAAGAGTTTGCTAATTTATCAGTATCTCTGAAGAATGTACTGGAGTTTCCACCTATAGCATTTAACACATCTTCGAGTGGCTCAATTAAATTACCTAAGTTATCAGATAGTTTTTCTAAATTAGCTTCTCCCATTACCCATAATCCCAAAGATATCTTTTTAAATCCTTCTCCTAAGTCTTCCATATCCTGGAATAAACCACCAGCTCCCATTCTCATTGCCATCATTACTTTTTGTATTCCAGTACTAGCAATATCTAAAGCTTCTCCTGTCTCTTCTAGTACCGTTGAGCTTATTCCAGATAATCTTTCAATTCCCTCAGTCATATGGGTAAATCCTTTGCCCAGTCCTTCTAAGTTACCGAGTACTATAGTAAAGCCTCCTCCAAAGACATCCATTATACTACTTACTAAAGCTTCTATGTTAGCTATGGAGGCCGATGCGTCCCCAATTTGTCCCATTACCCAAGCTGATAACGCAAAATCTTTTACTGCTTTGCCAATTTCAGTTAACGCATTAGCTTGATTAGCCATATATCTAGGATCTAGGTTACCCATAGATCCCATTAAGTTGTTCATGGCCTCTCCAAGTCTTTTAAAACCAGATACTGCGTTTTCATCTAATGAAGTGGCAAGCTGTTGTATTTTAGTTGGATCTAATTGTTGTATAGCAGTAGTAACATTCATTATAGATTTTGATACTTCTACTAAATGTGGTGTTATATCTGATAGAGGCTCTTTAAGTTGAGTAGCAAAACTTACTAATATAGGAGTTATAGATGCGAAGGCCGCGGCAATTTCACCACCTTTCCCAGATATCATCCTAAGCCCTTCACCCAAATCTTTAACGCTACTTAAAGCACCTTCTATACCTTCACCCATGGATTGTATACCATCTCCAATCCATTGAACTGCTTTACCCACTGCTAATAGAGAGGCCGATAATGCAAATAGCCCTGGGACACTTGCTGTCGCTGCTTTGGATAGGGCAAATACTGAAACTCCAAGTCCAGCCAATAATGCGCCCATCTTACCCATTGTAGCCCAGTCTATGGTTTGCAATGTCACTAAAGACTCTGACAACATTTTAAGGGAATATGAAACAGATAGTATTATTGCAGCTACTCCAGCCATTTGCATAAATTGTTGTAATCCTGCACCTGCCATTTGTCCAAATGAGCCCATTGCCGAAGCAGCAGAACTTGCTTTACCCGCTAATCCAGAGATTTTACCAACCAATCCCCCTATTGCTCCACCCAGTCCAGTAATAAGAGGCATTATTTGTTTTAATACTAGCCATGAAGCTAGAGCCACTCCTATTACTTTAATCCAGTACCAGAATTCTTCTATTTTTGTTAGAACGGTTTCCACGCCGCTCCTTATGTCTTTAAAGAAAGATGCTATACTATCAAGCATTGCGCCAATATCAATATTTTTTATCCAATTCCATAGCCCATCTAGTGCTTTTACAAAAGTGCCAGTTACATAATCAGCATTTACTTGCCACCACTCCGCCATCTCTCCAAGCTTTTCTGTTAACACTTCCATTATTCCAGCCATTGGTCCGGCTAATACGGATTGTAAAACTGTTTTAAATCTTCCCCAAGCTTTATTTAATTGCGACATACCCTCTGAAGCGTGTTGCTCTAATTCTTGCTGGTGCTCAAGTTCAGCCTGTGTCATTTTATTTCTTTCTTTGGCTAATAATAAAGCTTCTTTGGCATTACTAAACCCCATCATTTGAGCTCTTCTTTCTAAAGCCATAAAGTGAACACCTTGTTCTCTCATATTGGCAATGTCTTGCGCGGCGCTATATAACCCTTCTGTTAATCTTTGTTGGTCTATCGCTCCACCCTGCATCATATCTATATATTCTTGCATCCCTATTCCCATTCTGTTTATTAAGAATGCATTTTCTCTTAATCGACTAGGATCAAATAGGTCGCTGATTATTTTAGTTCCTTGCTCTGCTGCCATACCAGCTTGTCTAAACATACCAGCTACTTGTGCTGTAGCACCAGCAACAGCCTGTATGCTTTCTGCAGATGCCCCAAATGCTGCTATCTGTGTGGTAATTTCTTTTGCTGTTTCTATAACAGTTTGCATTTCGCTATTTGTCATGCCTACGGCGCTTTGTACATTAGCAAATTCTGTTGCTACTGCCCTGACCTGTTCATCGGCTAAACCGCCTATTTTATTTAAATGTCCAACTAAATTAGCCGATTCTGATACACTCATACCAAGAGCTTGACTTGTTAATATAGATGTTTCTGTAAGGTTTTTTAGATCTTCATCGTTTACTCTCATCATTGCTAATGTAGAGTATGCCTCAGCAACGCTTTGAAGAGACTCAGTAGTTTCAAAGCTTATTTCGTTAATACGACTTATAGCATCTCCAACTCTTTCAGCTACAGATACATTTATCCCATTTATACTAGTACCAACTTGATTAAAAAGGTCTACCATTTGACCTTGTAGCTCTATAACATTCCCTAAAATTTTCCATAATGTATAAAAAGCTCCAGCAAGTAGCCCACTTATTCGAGGCGCACTTCTCATCGCTGCTTCACCAAGAGCTTGCAGAGATTGTATCGGACGGCTTAAGTCAAAAGATTTAAAGGTGTCCCATATACCCATTTTTAACCTTACTAAACCGCCGGTAGCTTCTCCTGCATACCTTCCAAAATTTTCCATTTCATCTGAAGCTTTACTAATGGCATCAGTAGATCTGTCTGAAAATTCTTTTATGTTTTTAGCAGCTGATTCAAACTGTATTCTAAGATTTATAACATTAGCGTTCATTAAATAACCTCATTAGAAAGCTTTAAACAACTTCAATTCTGTAGTATATTCACCTTCATCTATTCTGTGGGAACAGCCATTTAGACATAAATATTTGCCCTCAAATAACTTACTAGGTTGTCGGCTACCATCTACTGTTTCCCTGTAAACTTTAATAATAAAATAAGCATTATAGATATCAACTAATAGATCTTTTAATGTATCGTTTTCTGCGGTTGCCGATCTGGATAATATTCTATTATCTAAGAAAGGATCTCCTGGTATTCTTATAGTAACATCCAATAGCTCTTTATATAATTGATTCCATACATTTAAAATAACTGTTTTCCCCTGTGTGATTATCTTTTCTTCTGTGTCTAAATTAGTGCTGAAATTAAAATCTAATTGTAATCCAGCCTTTCTAACAGCTTCTTCCAAATCTATCTTTTTTCTAGCTTCTTCGGTGGTACTACCTGTTTTACTATCTGATGTGTTTTTGCTTTTAACGGTAGGAGGGCCACCTACTAAGTATTGACTTATTTTATCTCTTTTTATAGCCCAGTCTTCTTTACTTTCAACAACTATAACATTCCCATTTCTATCTTTTGCTAAGCCAAAAACACTGGGCATTCCAAAATTCCAGTAGCCTTGTGAGGTCCAATCATAACTTAACTCTGTTATCATTGTCTCTCCTTCTGCTATTTCTCTTCTAAGGCCCGGCCGATAAGTAAAAATTCTAGCTAGCCTATATTTATTATCAATAGATAATGATTGCCCTCTAGTTGGCGGATCTGGCGCCCAGCCGAATACCATTCTTTGTATTGGATCATCTCCGGCTACTATTCCACCTGCCATTACTTCCCAGTGTTTAGTTACTGGTTTTGTAAGTTGTTTTGCTGCTGCGTGCATTCCTTCTAGCTCTTCTGCCCTTGGATCGCTTGGCATTTCAGAAAGTAATTTTTCAATAGTTTCTCTTAAGCCGGCTGTCTCTGATACTGTATAAGTTTCTACTGGCTCATCGTACTCATCGGGGTCCTTCTCATTGGGCCCCAAGACTTTTTCAACTTTAATTTCCGGATCTTGACTTTCTAGTATTGCTTTAATTATTTGCCATCTAGTTTTATTTTTAAATACATTGCTAGCGACCATATTTTCGCTTTCAGAATCAGATTCGGTACCTGAACTCTTGGCATCTTTACCAATATCCTTTATGTCCGGCATATCTGCTCCTTCATCCAAGTTCTTATATGCTTCTTTATTTTTTACATTCTTAAGTGCCTCAGCTTTAATCGATATTCCTGTGTCATTATCATTAGAAGTACCTCCGGCTGTATAGCTATTAGCGCTCTTTATTATCCCGACAGTTTTTTTAGCAGCTGCTTCGTCTCCAGACCCAAATACAGATTGTCCTATGTCAATCAATTCTATAGTCACAACGAGTTCAACATCATCTATTGTATAACTAAGGTTACTAAGCATGAAGTAATGCTTACCAGATAGCTTATATTGAGCCGAGTCTTTATCTACATCTTGAGGATTTTTTAATGGCGTACCATAAAAAGACCAGCCCCACATTGCAGCTATATACCAATAATTACCATTACGTCCACCAGTATTAGCATAAAATAAAGCCCTTGTAAATAAATCTTCTAAGTTTATAAAATCAGGATCTGCTAACGTAATTGTTGCTGAAGAAAATCCATTCTCGTCGAGCACGTTAAAATCAGCTTGTTGTATATAGATTCTATTAATTCTATTTGGAAAACTTGTAATATATCCAGCTCTCCATTGTAACCAAATTAGTGGAGTAAGAGGTTCCCCTATTTTATTCCAATTGAATGGGATATACGGCTTTGGAGCATCAGTTCCAGTAACTGATCTATATTTATCTCCTGGATTTAAGACTGTTCTTTTTGCCATATTATCCTCTCACCCTATTATAAACTATATCCGCCTCATCTTGTGCTTTTTCCATAATATTAGCTTTTTGGTCATTTACCATATTTTGCGTTTTACCAAGCATTCTGTTTAGTTCTCTTATAAAAGGCTCTGCAAAAAATTGAGCTTTATTAGGTATTGGATTTTGACTAATTCCATCGGAAACTAGTTTACCTTTAAGATATTTTGTAAAATAAACACGATAGCCTAATTGAGGTATAATTGGGGCCCTCATTTTAAGATATTGGTATATAGCTAATCCAGACCACACTCTATTAGATCTTTTCATGTCTAATATTATATTCATCATTGTTCTGGAAAACCCACCTAAGTAATGTATATTTATAGCATGAGTATAGAAAGCATTAGAAGATAATATAAAAATTAATGGCTTGGGATCATGATGCCAATTTGTATATACTGATTTATAAATCCTACCTGGAGCAAATGGAATAACAGATGTGTCTGGTGAAGCCTCTGGTGAATCTGGAGAACTAGTTCTTCTTGTATCAGGAAGACCTATTACTGGAGTCCTTCCTGGTATAGTTGGAGCCTTTGGCGCTACCACTTTTCTTACTTTATTTAATATAGCTTGATATAAAGAATTAGCCATTGTTGCCTCTAAATATTCTTTTGACAAACGATCTTATATCTTCTATTGGCGTTTCTTCAATAGGAGTGATAACATCGTTTTTGGTATTTTTTATTCCCATTAAATCATAGAAATTTCTCGTCTCACAAAATATTGCATTTGGTGTAATAGTACAATACTCTACTTTATATACCCATTGATCTTCATCGTAATCGCTTGGTTTTTTTATGGGGCCACCTAGTACCAATACTGCTTGTGAAAGGATAGGCTCTTTAGCTCTATCACTAGTTAATTTGCGAAAAAATATTTTACCAGTTAAATTCTTGTTTTCAAATATATTCATTAATTATTTACCTTTATATTTTTAGCACTAAATATTAATCTAATAAATTTCCTTAATTTAGAGTTAGATGTATCCTCAATAGCTCTTATTCTTATAACATCTGATGGGCTAAAATCTTTGAATTTCTCACCTTTCTTAACTCTAATTTCATCATCTTCTATTAAATAATAATCTACAATTAGAAAATTTTTAGTGGTATTGGAGTTGTTTGTGTTTATATTATTGCTTAATACTTTTATTAATTGAAAAGAGTTTTTACCCATCTCTCTAAAATAAGTTTTATTTTTTTTATCCATTTACCTAAACTCTCTTAAGGCTATCTATACTTACTTTAGTAAATATACCTTTTATTATATTTAATTTTTTATTTTTGCTAATAATATTTTTATTTACCACTTTAACAATACTGGCAACTTCCATTTGTTTAATAATTCTATTTTTATAGACTACATCTATTACCTCTGGACTATCGCCAAAGAAGCTATCGGGGTCACCTTTATATTTGTTTATAACTAGGCCCGGGCCAAATCCAGTTATTATAAAATCACCAGGTTCTACTTTCATAACTCGCCTCTTATATGTTGCAGGCTATCTAAATCGAACTCTCCATCAAATATACCAGACACAACTACTTCCATCATTTCAGATATACTTATCATTCTATGGGCACTTAGAACAGTTTCTTCTCCTGGCTGCGGGAAATATGTACCCTTTTTGCCAATTTCTAATAACGACTTTTCAACCAATATTTTATCATCCTCTTGCGTATGACCAGTAAACAAGTGTAAATAATTTGCTTTGCCATCAGATCCTATTGCAGAAAACCTATAAAAGACCATTTTACGTGTGTCCATCTTTTTCCTCTTCTGTTAATAATTTTCCATTCCTATATTTAGCATTCATTTCAACTAGCCATCTCATTGTCATCCTATAAACATCTCTTTTATGTCCGCCAGATTGTAATAATTTAATTGCTTTTTCTTCTACTATTTTATGACAACTATCACAAAGTGTAATTAGGTTTCTTTCATTATTAGTCTGGCTAACTCTTAATAATAATATATGATGAGCATTTAACTTTGTATTACTTGACCCACATGCTTTACAACGATGACCATCTCTTGCATATACCTTTTTTCTTATTTCATCCCATTTAGGTCCATACCTTGCTTTTCTCTGTTTTCTCTCTAGTCGCAATTGTGCCTTTGTTTTGGGTCTTTTTCGTTTCATGTATTATTATCTTTTTGGAAGTGTTGTAATTGTGAGGGTTAGGCCTTAGCTCTTTTGAGGTTTACTTTTATTTTTTTAAACTATTATCATGAAATATATTATAAATACAACCACGCTTACTTTTTTCTAGTATTTCGCTTGGATCTTTTAATTCTTCGATTACTTGCTCTCCAAACCCAGCATTATCATTTTCATCAAATGTTCTAATGGGTGATTCTCCATCATCAAGATATTTACTACATTTTATTTCTATTCCTATGTAGTAAGTTTTTACATCTTTTCCGCGGAACTTTGTTTTCTCTACTCTATCAATTCTATACAATTTACCATATGCATGATAACCCCAGAATGGTAGCTTAGTGTTTGGATCCATTAAAATATCCTCGATTTATAGAATAACAGTTTTTCTAAATGCTTTTTGCTTTTATCTTTTTTCTTTTTTCGCTTCATCTTTTTTAATTTATACATAGAGTCTTCTGCTTCATCATCCCGTTTGTCAAACTCTGAGTATAATAGTGGTTTAGTAAACATAGTTTGTGTTGTTGCTATAGCTTCTTTTAACTTCATTGTTTTAATTTCCTAATTCAAAAATCATTTTAAATGTTTTTCTTAAAATATTGATAGGTGTTTCCTCCAGGCGATATATTGACGGTTCCTCTTCAGCATTAAAATCGCCAAAGCCTTCGGTCGTAAAACATTTTACTTCATCCTTACTAATCATGCATCTGTCAATGTCTATATATTCTCTGTATGTGTAGTTTTTTTCTAAATATGGTCCTTTAGTTACTATAAATATATCAAATCTATTATCTTCTAAATTCTTATCTGAATATTCTATTACTCTAAAATATTCATTATTCTTTTTTGCCATTAAACAAATCCTCGTTAACTCTAAGATTCTTTCCAGTTCCTAGTATCTATCTCTTAATCAAATAATATTTTTATCACCCTATATCTTCTACTTCTGCCGTGGTGCGATCAATAAATATTATCTCGGTTGTAAAGTCCTCCAGCTCTGGCCATAACTCCCATCTTTCACCTGTTAATTGTTCTTCTATTTCTATTTTATCTAGCCATCCTGCAGAGTTAAACCAATATGTAATTTCTCCTTTTACTTGTTCTGTGACCACTTCCTCTTCATTTTCTTCATCCTCTTCTATAGCTATTTCTAGCTCTACATATACAAAAGAGACTAAATGTGGTTTAAGCTCTCCATAAAAAACATCAAAATAATTTCTGGAGGTTATAGCATGATCTACGTCTTCTGTTTTTTCTTCTCTAAAGTTTTCACACTGATCATATAATGAGGCAAACCATGTCTTCCAACCTTTTACAGCTTTCCAATCTAACATTGTAGCTGTTGTTCTGCTCACATCTTTTTCTAAATTAGGAATAGTACGGTCAGCTTCAAAAGCTTCTCTTATCATTTCTTTGGCTAAAATTTTATATATATTTAGTTTTTCCATTTATGTGCCCCAATATGTATCATCTAATTCATAATCAAATATCATTTTTAGAAGATCCTTTTTGTCTTTTTCATTACCATATTTTACTGTATGCGGATTATGAGGCATAAACCAATCGTTAGGATCGTAATACCTGCCATCAAAATTGTATACTAATATTTTAGTTTGAGTAGGTCTAATTAGACATTCTATTTCCACTATATAATTATCTTTTATTATATCGCTAACAATAGAATAAACTATAATACCTTTACTCTTCTCTGTTATAAATAAATCATTTCTTTCTAGATGATATAGGTTTTTACTCATTATAGTTTATTACTAACCTCCACTTTAAATTCATACAGCATTTTTATTACTTTTCTATGGGTCTCCTCACCCCCTGCCTTAACTGTACCTTGTCTACGTTCTTCTATCCAGTCATATAAATTGTATACTCTTTTTTCATCATCAAATTCATAGAAAATAATTCTCTTATCATCTTTGTAAACTAAAAATTCTATTTTAGATTTATAGTTTTTATTTTTATCTATACTATCAATAAGAACATAAGAGCTAATTCCCTCGGTATGATCTGTTATGATAAAATCATTTGATTCTAAACTATATAGCTTTTTATCCATTATCAGAGCCCTTATCTAATTCATTAATTATTACTTTTCTTATGACTTTACTAGGTGGAGTGGCAAACTTAGCATCTGCTAATTCCTTTCCCCCGATTATATTGTCTGGTGTTTTATTATTCTTAAGTATTATAAAAGCATTTCCATTTTTCTCATGATGTATTATTGCTATCGCCAGGAAATTTGCTTCATATTGATTACCAACATGCTTTTTTGGTTTATCTGCATATATATATTTTATATCATTAGCGGTATTAACTGTTTTCGTTTTTATCCATGTTGGCTCTTTTATATTTAAAAATTCTTCTAGTTTCATTATATATCCTATAAGTCGTTTATATTTATCTTTTCTTTACTCTTGTGTCTTGTTTCCATTAGCTTTATTAATAATGGTTTTCTATCTCTAAGTCTATCAAAAGTAACTCCAGATTTATCTATTCTAAATTTTCTATTAGCCAATTCAAAAAACAATAAAAATAAGCCTATTAATAATGCTACTAAAAATCCCATTACAAATAACTCTGGTAATTGAAAAAATCCTTCCCAAAAATTCATTGTGATACCTCTAATTTTTAATACCACATATTATCACAATTAAAATAACTCTTTTAATATTTCTCCCAGGTTTTTATATTTAGTTTCTATTAATTCATACGATCCTAGAATGTTTTCTGTAAACTCTTCTATACTCTCTTCTATAAATTCTATGTCTTTAAAATTTGGTCCAAGTGAATAATATTCAATTTTCTTATCTAGTTTGGTTATATAATTATACCACTTACTATCATCGAAAAATCCCTCAGCTTTATACCATATATTTTCTTTTAGATTTTCCATTATAATCTTGCCTCTTTTGAGCTACGCTCATCGATAGTAAAATTAATTCCATTGTTTCTTAAAGCTCTCACATAAGCTTTAAAATAATCTTCATTTTCCCATTCTCTGCGATTATACCTTATCTCTTCTGTTTCGAATTCACCACCATAGTTTAACATATACATAGTTTTTATATAAGTGTTAGTTTTGTCTGTTACTAACCAACCTTCTGTAATAACATCTTTGTATAAAAACATTTGTCCAATTTGCACTTCATCAAAATTCATAAATTACCCTAATAACTTGTTTACTCTTTCTATTTTTCCTACAGTTGATTAATATATCTTTTATTACTGACTTCATTTCGTTTTTCTTTAATCCTTTGGTATAAAAAGATAATGTGAGCTATTCTTTTTTACTCTTAACAAAAATCCCAAGTACCATTTGCTATATTATAATACTATAGATTTATCCTATTGCCAAGAACTTCCATTATACAAATCTTATAAAACTCCTTGTCCAGTTTTGTCGTATCAGAATCCAACCCTCAAGCATGATTTACAAATACTTTATATATTCTATTTATCATCATAAAATACTATTTTATTTTTAAATTTACTTCTCATTCGTCATCCTCTTCGGTGTCATCCTCTTCGGTGTCATCCTCTTCAGTGTCTCTTTTATGTTTCCTTCCTTTTTTCCAAAATGGATCTTGAGCTTTTTCCGAGTAATGGGGATCAACCCAGTTTGTCACTCCTATTGTTTCATCGACATCATTCTTTTCTTTTTCCGGATCCTCTTCACCATCTTCTGGTTCTATTTCGTTTCCATTTTTATCGTATTTCTTTCCCTTGTCCCAGAAAGAATCCATGTTCATTTGATCTCTAGCGCCAGACACTTGCATTAGTAATTCTTTTAATTTTTCTTCATCCTTTTTAGACTCGTCATCCTCGTCTTCAATATTATCGCCCTTTTTAAAAAAATCTCTATGCCAATCTCCCGTATACATTGGCCTATCATTTCTAGTTATTTTACGACCTTCGTCTTTGCGTTGTTTTTTCTTTTTTTTCTTTTTAGGTTTTTCTTCATCTTCATCTGAGTATTGATCTGTAGCATAGTCTGTTTGTATGAATCCTGCTGGCACTTTTCTTCTAGTTATACCAAATCTTTTTTTGACACCTTCAACATTGCTCGATGTTGTATTTATAGCCTCTAAAGCTTCTTTAAAATCCATAATTTAACCCTCTTCTTTTTCGTAGCCAAAATTAGCACCACCTTTCCCTTGGTCGTTATATAAATCTTTTTTCTTTCTTAATATGCCTAATCCGGTGCCAGGACCTTTTATTTTTGCTGTACCATGATAAAATGGTTTGTTAGGTGCATCTAATATTCTAAATGTCCAAGAGCCCCATCCTCCCATTTCTCTTATTCTAGCATCTAGCCATGTATAACCTAAAGCCTCTATATACCCACTTAATTCTACTGTTACTTTTTCAGGAGTTTGTTCCTCGGTTTTTATAGATCTTTCTTGGGCTCTGAAATCGACTTTAGTTGCTTGAAAAAATTTAAACAATTTCCCATCAAAAATTGGAGGTTTGCCATTAACAGATTGGCCGCCATATGCGGTAACACCATGTTTAGTGTTAAACCATTTTATTACTTCTTTATCTAACGCTTCTATTAATTCGCCACCAGCGTCTTTTTCTAATGTTTTTCTGCTGGGGTTCTTTTCTTTTTTCTTCTTTTTAGTTGGACCTGTCCATTCGGCCTCTAATAAAATATTTTTCAAATAGGAACTCATATCTACCGAATAAGACTCTTTTTGTTCTCTCTCTTTTTTTACAAGAATGTTGTTTTTAACAAGTAGAGGAAAGGCTTCTTCTATTTCGGCCCCTGAATCTGGTTTTAAATCCATGTCATCGATTTTTTTAGCTATTGAAATTATTTTATTTAAATCTTCAGATTCTTTTGGGTTAAAATCAACATCATACGGGTCGGACTCTGTATGAGCTCTATCCAATATATCACTTACTAAATCTTTAGCTATTTTTATTGTACTTTTATCAACTCCATCTATTTTATCTAACTTGTTTTCCGCAGTTTTTAGCATTGCTAGTTTATCTGACCATGTTGAGCCTTCTTTATATCCAACTACTCCTTTAAATCTCCTAAATAGGTCTTGGGGTTTTTTTATCTTTTTAAGTTCGAGATGTTCGAGTCGATTCAATTGTCCTTCTCTTTTAAATACTGCGTTTTTTGCTTGAAAGGGTGTGTTAACTTCAAGCCTATTTAACTCAGCTTTTACTGTATCTCTGGTTATTATAAATTTTATAGTCGCGTCCATTTTTAATTTACTACCAATTAAAATCCTAAATTGGTAATCGGAATATTTATTAGCGGTTATTCCTAGCTCGCTTATGTATTTCCATCTGCCATTTGACTTCTTCTCTAAAAAAATCACTAAATCTTTTATAATATCCCCATCCTTTAAGGGTTTGTATATTTGTTTATTAGATGTTTCCCAAGTCCTAGCTTCTGCTGGTGGATAAGTATGTATTAATGTGTCTGTATCTATATAACTAAATTTTAAATTTTTATCTATATTCCCTTGAGTTTGAGGGCCACTGGCTGTACTAGCATTCCCAGGAGCTTGTATATTATTAACATTTTCTGGTTCTTCGTCAATTCTCATCCTTTCTAATAATTTGTTTATATTTTTTTCAAGTTCTATCTCACTCATAAATCATACCCCTTAAAGGAATCAATCTGTTTATCTTTCCCCATTTTTGTAACAGCATATGCCCCAATAGCTAAAGTCATCATTATAGATACTTTCATTTTTACATATATTTTTTTCATTTTAATGTCTACAATAAAATCAAACCAATCAAAATTTAACTTTTTTGCCAATTTTAATTTACTCTCAAATACTCTTTTTTTATGTTCCTTTAAAAAAGATTTAAATACTTTACTTAGGAATTTTTCCAACTCCAACCATTCCACTCTAGATTTTATTATTTTTGGTAAATCCTTTTTAAAAGACCATATTAATGTCCTTGGAGCGTTAAATTCTACTTTAGGTTTTTTAAGAAAATTCATTCTAATCCATTTATCTGCTTTAAAAATAACTATAGCTTTTTTTACAGAAGTAACTTCAACTTTTATATAATCTTTATTTGCATCGCTTTTCAAATAATCTTCTACAAATTTCTTAACAGCTTTTTGTGTTTTTTCTTTATAGGGAGTGTCTACACGCCAAATTGGCTCTGCGTAAAGATAATACTCGTCTTTTCTTGAGACAGAATGGTACCAATTTAGAGCAAATGGCTTTGGATATCTTTTATCTTCATTAATTTCCATTCTTAAATTTTTCTCTAGTGACCGTTTTTTCATAATTTAAATTAAATAACCTTCTAAACTTAAACTCAGAAAAGTAACCCTCGTTAGCTATGTTCCTAGAGGTAAAAACAAGAGTCGGCTCTACTCCTGTTATAGCTGTAATTTCGTTTATGATAAATACACATGCAATCGGGAGACCCGGTAAATTTATTATAAAAGGATCATCGCCTGTTATTATATCTATTTTTGAATAAACAATATCATGACATTGTATATATGGGTTTTTCGATAAATCTAAGTTTACCTTTGCCATTTCTTGTTTAACTTCATTTGCCCCTATTTCTGTTTTTATTTTATCTAGGACGTCATTGTTTAATTTAGCGCCAAAATTTAGTAAATTAACTATATTGTAATTAGACACAATTTACCACCTTCTTATTATATTGATTGTAGTTATCTTGTTAGAAAACTAAAAATTAAGAAGGTGGTATAACTCTGATTTAAGCTGGAAATACTTCTTGTACTGACTCAAATCTTTCTAAAAGCGTTTTTAATTTTTTATCAAAATAAAACTTTTTTATTTTATCAAAATCAATATATTGTGTGGCATCATGTATTTTGTCTAACTCTACTTCTACTTTATTAAGATTAGGGTTATAAGATATATCAATCAATTCAATATTTCTTTTAAATATTTCGTAATCTTCTTTTTTTAGAGTGTCTTCAATTATATCTGGATCTTCGGCATATTCTTCTGCCAATTTTATAGATTTTTTATCACCATATCCTGCAATACCAGGGATACCATCTCCCTTTTCTCCTTTGATAGACTTTGATATACAAATATCATAAGTTTTAGGAGCTTGAACAAACTTCTTAGTCAAAGGATGGAATATTTTTACATTATCAAATTTTTGGGCTATCTGTATTAAATCACTATCTGTTGATATAATTATTGCTTCACTTTTTTTACCCAATTCTTTTCCATATACAAACAGTATATCATCTGCCTCTAGTTTTTCAAAGCCAGCTTGATGAACAGGATAATATTTAAGCACATTTTTAATTTCCTGAATACCATTGAATAAAATTTTCCAAGTTGGATCTTCTGTATATACTCGATTTGATTTATACTCAGGATATTTTTCTTTCCTCCAATCCGAAGAACCAGCTGCATCCCATGCAAACATGTAATATCCATTAGTAAATTTTTTAAATATATTATGTACTTTCATAAAGAAAACGTGATACATCATACCTTCAATATGTTTAATATCCTCTTCTGTTAAATCTATAAGAGGATCGATTTCTCTAGCGTTTTTCTTTCCTAGTCGTTCAGCTATGTCCTTGTAAACAAGCGATTTAGCTTTATGAAAAGCTATGTGCGAAATGTTACTTCCATCAAAAAGTATATATTTTCTTTTACTCATATTTTATTCTACCATCACTTCGTTTATTTCGTCTAGTAAATTATCTCTATACTCTATTACATTGTTTATATGCACTAAAGTCGTGTACGGCAACCCTTTTTTAATTCCAGTTGCCCCAACATTATATATTCCTATTGCAATAACTTGGCTATTATTAGATAGTATTTTATCAAGCACTCTCATTGCTTCTTTAGTATTTTTATATGGATTTAGCAATTCTTCTCTTGACCAATCTCTATGATAATCGTTCAATTGGAATAAGCCCCAGTCTGCACTACCATTACTATTATGAATACCATTTATTGCATTAGGTTTAAACCTGCTTTCAGACCATGCTAGCGCAAAGGCAAATGCTACTGGAATATTGTATTCCAGAGAATTGTTTAAAATTATTTTTGCTATTTTATCACTGTCAGTTTTTTTTGCTAAAAGTTTTATTATTTTGTGTTTGTTTTCATTTCTTTTAATTTCGTTGTTTAATTCTAATCCTCTTTTATAATTTACAACCTCAATCGTTTTCTCTTTTATTGTAACTACTCTTTCTTTGTCTGGTATTACAACACTAAAATATACAATAAAACCAATCATAATTATAAGGAAAGTTATAAAATATAATTTATTCATTCAACAGCTGTATTTCACCTTTCTCGTATTTTTCAACGATAGTTTGAGGATCTCCATAATCTTCCAGGAGAGTTTCTATTTTAGTACCTAATTTTACTGCAATTTCTTGCAACTTAATTTGAGTACTTCTGTCGATTTCTTGTCTTTTTTTTCTTTTAGCCAATTTTAAACCTCCTTTTGTCTAAAATCTTTACAGTATCTTTTCGGTATTATTCCTACTTGTTGATAATACATACATTTTTTGTTTTTCTTTCTGAAATGTGTGCAACAAGCACATCCTTCTAAAATAGGTATTTTAGTGGTAACATTAAATTGTCCATTTTTTAGATCTTTGTTAAATTTTGCATTTGGTTTTAATTTATCATATATAACGGTAATTAAATTTTTAAAGTATTTCTTTTCAGAAAATACAATTTCATTGCCATCCCCGGCATAGTAACTATAAATCTTATCGTCTAAGATGTTATAACCAATATATTTATTTTCAGTAAAATATTTAAGAACTTTTTGGTTACTTGCCACTAATCTAAAATTTTGATATACTTTGCTATTATCTTCATAGGTTTCAAAATATACCTTTATTTTTGCTTTATCCACGCCACCCATTTTTTTTGTTACCCCGAAGCTCTCTTTTTATTTCGTCGTCTTCAAAAACATCTGTATCGTATTGCTCAAATAGATTAGTTAATCTTTTTAATAATTGTTTAATTTCTTGGAGTTCTTTTAATATTTCAATTTCTTTCTGATTATCATTCTCCATAACATTAGCTTCCTGTAGTTAATCTTACAACTAAATCTCTCATAGCTTCTATTTGTATAGCCAAAAGCTCTTTAGTCGAACGTATAATTTTTTTAGACTCAATCCTATTATTGATTGGGTTTCCCCTGTCGTCTTTTACATAAGAATTAACTATATTTATTGTTGAATTCACATCGTTAGATAATTTATATAATTCGCTTATAATAAGATCTTCTGTTAAATTCTCATTATATTCATTAGAATCTATATTTGATGAATCTTCACTGTTTTTATTAATAATTAAATCTAGCCTCTCATTAAGTGATTGTTCAATTTCACTAAGCTCGTTATTCATTCATTGCCTCCCTTATTTCCGCAATTTCCTCCGCATCGTTTCTAAGCTCTTCTGGCTTAATTTCTTTCTTGAAGTAGTTAAACCACTTTCTTACTTTCTTTTTATTGATACCTTCAACTTCTCTTGCACAAATATCAATTTGTTCTTTTTGTGCTCTACGAGTATCTTTAATATCATCTTCGTAACCGGTATACACCTTCAAGTAGTCAATAAAGGTTTTCTTTTCATCTGGTGTAAGTTCATCAAAATTTTCTTTACTCATTTTATCTCTCCAATAATCTCGTTAAAGTTTTATATTTAAGCTTAAATATGTCGGGATAGTTATTAAATTTTCCCATTAATTCTATAAATTCTTCTTCATTAAATAACAGCGGAAATTCGGTTGCGATTGATTGCGTGATAAACGAAGTTCTATATTTCTTATTGCTATTATTTTTCATATTAGCGTCTTCAAAGTAATAAGAATATTTAGCAGGATTATCTGGTAACAATTTTATATATTTTATTCCTTGTTGAATTATGTGATGTGCTGGGACAAATACTTTTTTGTCTTTTGTTTTACCTTTAATAGCTGCTTCTATATAGGCATGAATTACATCTGTAGTCTTAAAAAAGAATTTATCTTCGTCCTCTATGTAGAATGCTACTATTGGTGTCCCTCCACCCCATCTCGGTACAGTAAGTAAGAATTTTTTCAAATTAATTTTTAAGTATCCATGTGGATTAGAGTCTGGTTTATAATCCATACTTCTACTATTTTGTATATTTATTATTATTTGTGATGGGATTGGTTTTGTCTGTACATTTGTATCCCAATAAAAAACTTTATATGTATCTAAATCCATATGTCTATTAATAACATTATTATTTAACAATATCGATTTTGACTCATCAATATAATATATTTTCGACTTATCTAGAATGGACTCCAACTTTCTTTTTGCTTTCAATGGTATTTCAGGGTTAAGCAATTCCTTCTCCTTTATAGATCTAAAATTTTCTTAGCCGATTGTTGTACAGCTTTAGTTAAAACTAGGAAGGAAGCTTCACTTATATGAATGGTAGTATTGCCAATAGTTAATAATACCATTGGATTTTTTGATTGTTCAGTCAATACCATAATAGGGCCATCTTCACTATCGAAATCTGCTAAAATACCCTCATTAATTTTTTTATCCAATTCATTGGTAGTTTTAGGGTAATTATTACTTTTCATGTTTATATAATTATTATCACCCATTTAATTTACTTCTCCTTTAAATATGTCCTTTGCAAACTCCCAAGCATCTTGATTGAGCTTTAAGTGTATCCTATAACTTTTTAATCTATCTGGCTCAATAATTTCCCATTTTATGTCTGTATCTAATTTATGATAATACTTATTAAAAGTTTTGCTGACTGCCATGAAATATTTACTTACCATTCCTTGAATGCAATACGATAAGCCTTCACTTATAAATTCTTCTTCGGATATTTTAAAAAAACTTTCATAATCACCAATTTCTTTTTCATTTCTTTTCCACCACTTTTTTAAAAACTTATAAGTATTAGCGAGGTTAATAAGAATTTTTTCTGTGTCACTATTTTCATCGGACAATTTTTTACTATTGCGGTGTTCTTTATATTTTTCTATAGCTGTTTTAGTTTTAAGCTGGGCGGGGTATAGAACCTTATCTTTACTTAAGTTTCTATATTGAGCTTCCATAAATATATATGGATCAAATGTTGAATCATTTTCAAAATTGTTATATGCTTGCTCAAAATACTTCCAGTTTTTAGACTCCCTGGGGTCACTCTTTATGGGTAAGAGCTTTTTATACATTCCTCTTTTTTTATTAAATGAATGATAAATTTGAGCAAATTCCCAAATTTGCTTTTCTTTAAGACTAAATTCCCATTTTTGCCATATTTCCATAATGTTTCCTTTGTATAAAATATGCAAAAAGAAGGGCCATTAATGGCCCTTCCTTTATTTGGAATTAGTCATCATCATCTGATTCTAATTGAGCTTTAAGTTTGTTTTTGAAATCGCTGATATTTGATTTTGCTGCTTTATTCGAAGACTTAGTTGGAGCCTTTTCTTTTACATCTTCCTCAGAGTTATCATCGTCAGAATTATAAAACTCTTCATTAGGGGAACTAGTCAACGATTGAAGATAAGAATCTACTGCAGATTGCAATACTTCTGCGTTATCAAATGTTGGGATGTCTTTAAGTTCATGTCTATTCTTTAGAATTTCTTTTACAACCTCTTCGTCTTCATGAAGAGGACTAGATTTTCTTTTTGCTTTAGAGTTATCATAGGTTGGGAATTGACCATTTTCAGTTTTAGGACCTTCTTCTTTTTTAATCAAGAAGTCATAGCCTTCATCAACATCAGTGATGTCTATATCGTCATCCAACATTGTTGAGACCATCTTATTCCAAAGCTTTACGCCTGATGCGAATACATGAACCTGAGATTCCTCATCGGCTTTACGGTCTACGATATTCATTAAAAACTGTTTTCGTGGCTTGATATCCTTAGCGACGCTAATTAAATCTTGATCTCCACTTCTAAACAATCTTTTTCTTGCTTCACAAATTGGGCAGGACATTGAACGACCAGTTTCTGGATCTTGTTTATGTTTTAAGCAATAATACCATTCGCCATTTATTCTATGTCTAGCTGTTTCATGAAAGAATACATCTTCTTCGTCGATAGGTGGCAATACCCTTACAAGATTATCTCCCCATTGAGGTCTCCACCAATTGATGTTTCCACCACCACTACCTTTGCTTGCGTCAAATGCTTGTTTTAGCTTTTCTAAATTTGTTCCCTTGTTCGTTTTCTTTGGCATTTCTGTTTTCTCCTTTTTGCCTATTGGTTTTCGTTTTTATAGTGATACGATAACACTTTTATTCTTACTTTCAACGAAAGTTTTTATTTTTATTATATATGCTTTTTATTTGTTATAATCTGTTCTTGTTGATCTTTTCGTTGACCTTCTCTTATTGATGTCATGTTCGCTACTCATTTTAGATCCTCTTTGTGGCCCCGGACTGTTTCCTTTCATGTTGGCGTCCGCATTTGCTTTACCATGTTTATTAGGTTTATAACCCCAGTCGCTTGCTTGACCTTGCATTTCTCCAGGCTCGTAATCTAAAGCTGGATCGCCACTATTAAGATTAATAAACTGTCTCATGGTATTACCAACAGCATTAAGCCAATCTTGGCTATATTTCCAACTTTCTACTTGTTTACCATTATTTATAAATTTTTGTGCATATTGTAACATGTCTGCTACTTCTTGCTTTGTATAATCGTTTCTAGTTGTTCTCTTTTTTGCACCTGGGCCCGAAGTATCCATTGCTTGACCAGAATAGCCCATTTCTCTAGCTTCATCTGACCTCATCATTCCTTGCACTTTTTCGATAGCCTCTGCTGTATCATCTGAATCACTACAAGCATCTTTTACCATTTTTTCTATTTTCTTTTTATCGATATCATCGAATATTTTTTTAGCAGTACTTAATGCTGCTTGCCTGACGTCATCTACATCTATACCTTTTTTCTTGTTTACATCTGCTTCCGTTATTTTTTCTGCCATCTCCATTAGATCTAGCATTTCTTCGCCATATGGTGATTGTTGCATAATATATACCTCTCCTGTGAGAATTATTTTTCTTTTGTATATTAACTTTCAGCTTAACGATCTATTTTTAGAACTTTTTAAATGTTTTTAGCCACCTCAGTAATGATATAATCTAACTTTTCCAAACCATCTAGTTTATTTTCATAAGTGAAATTCAATATATTTTTATGTCCTCTTAAGTCTTCTTCGTTTTCAAATATTAAATCTAAGTCTTTAGTTTTTTTATTATCATAAAAAATATTTTTACTAATTTGGAAATTAAAGCTATACCCAAAATCAAAGGTTGTTATAGTGTATGGATGTTCTCTCACTGCAAAATAAAATACGTTCCTATCATACCCTTTCCAATCTTTCTTGCTAAATTCTTTTGTGATCAATATTGGTATATTTTCAAAATATTGTATATATTCTCCATTATCGTCGCTGAGTAATTTATCTGTAAATTTTTGTTTAGCATTATAATAATCTTCAACTTTTATTTTTGCACTTTTTGAATTATTAAATCTGTATAATAAAGTACTTAAATCAAATGTATCTTCCATTAGAAGCTCTATTGATATATTAGTTTTTCTGTTTTTCATTAACAATTGATTTAACATAGTTGCTTGGCCTATTGTATTGTCTACACTTGGGAAAAGTACGTCTATTTGTGAATAACCTTTATCGAAAGGGTAATTTGCAGAATCCACTATGTCTATTGCTTTAATTATTTCTGGGTCTAATTTACTTGAACTTATTCCTGCATTAGCTAATAGTCTTAAACAAGAGGGAGACTCTTTTACAATAGAGTTTTCTGGCAAATCTTCTTTTCCATTAATATGATGATCTATCCATAAACTGGTTTTTTCCTCTGTAATATTATCAGCATAATCAACTATTATAAATTCATCACACTGATCTTTTATCCCATTGTGAGATTTACCATAATCAACTGGAAATACTTTATCTATTTCAAACTGATTGCTTTTGATTATTGCTAGCGCTGAGTATAATCCATCTAAATCGTTATGAAAAATTAATCCTGTACTCATATTTATTCCTTATTCGTGTTTTAATTTTTTCTTTGCATATGGTCTTACCATTTTTATAGTTGTGTATTTATCGTAATAATTAGCATTAAAATATCCTATTAATCTACCGTTTTTAATATAACTCATTATATTTTTCATATCATCGAATGACATGTAATATTTTTTATTATATTTTTCAGATCGCAAAACAACTAGCTTCTTTTTTAGATCGGTTTCTTCGAAAAATAATTTATCAAGCCAATCATCTGGTTGCTTCCAAATCAACTCTCCATCTTTCTTTTTTTCTGGTTCAAAAATTATTTCTTTACCTATATATGGTACTAAATTTAATTTGCTCTCAAAACTATATTTAGGGATATATATAAAAGAGAAAATAGTTGAAATAAAAGTAAACATTAAAAATTGTATAGACGTTATTAAATATGCGCTTTTTATGTTATAACCAAAAATAACAGTGTTTTTCATTTGCTTATAAGGTCCAAGTATATCAAATGTATAATAACTAATGATAGCAAATAAGATACTTAAAGATATTGTTACTATTAATACTTTAAACCACTTTTTATTATAAAATCTCTTTTTCATCTTTTACCTTTGATAATTTATCGATATTTCTTGTGAAATCGTTATATACATTAAAATCTACATTGAAATTCCATTTTATAGCTTTGTTAAATATTTCTCGATCTTTTTCTATACCTATAAAATTTCTATTAGTTAATTGAGATGCTATTCCAGTTGAACCACTACCCATAAATGGATCTAACACTGTTTCCCCTTCGTTTGAGGACAATAGAAGCAATTTAGTCAACATCATTACTGGTTTTTGAGCTCTATGAATTTGTGGATCTGTCTTGCTTTTCCAAAATGCGGAAGAGTAATTCCAAATATTACCAAGACCGGTCCATCGTTTACGCATTCCATCCATGCTATCTATAAACCAACCTCTAGGTCTGCCATCTTTCACATATGGTACTATAACTTCTCTTAGCATTTTAATGTCATTCCATGTGTATGCTTTTTGATTTTTTACTAAGTGGAACACATCTTCTCTAACAGACTTTAATTTTTTACTACTTCCTCTTCCTTTTTGCCTTGCCCATACTGACCAGTTTTCTAATTTGTTATAAAAGTCAGTATTGTCTATTGCTTCTAAAACCTCTTTTATCATAGTAGGTGCAAAGAAAACCCACATAGTACCACTATCTTTTAGCACTCTGTAGGCTTCTTTCATCCATGTAGTCGTGAAGTCTACATAGTCTGTAAAGTTATCCCATTTATCATAGTTTATTCCATATGGTGGATCAGTTACTATCAAATCAATACTCCCATCTTTTATGTTTTTAAGACGGGAGAGTGAGTCTTCGTTATAAAAATCTTTCAAACTGTTTTTTTCCTTATACTATTTTTATTAATTCTATATATGTGCTTTTATCCATTTTATCTCTATAAAATATGTTCCAACCAAAAGCCCCAAAGATTGTTATGTAAATTACTCCTATTAACGTCGTTGCGAATAATAGTGTTTGTTTCAAAACATAAAATGCCATTGGCAAAAGGGTAAACCATACGGTATATAAAAGTGTAACAGGAAACATTAAAGTAAAAATAAGCCATATTAAGAGTGGCCATTTAAGCTGCCAAATATAAAAGAAGATTTCAAAAATTTCTTTAAACTGTCCAATAATTGTATTGCTATGATAATTTAATAACAATAGACGTCTTTTTATAAAGGAGTGTTTTTTATATTCTGATTTACTTGGTGTCCATTTAGGACCATAATTATAATGTAAAAAATCCATATGTTAAAGCCTCCTTTTTAGCTTACAATTAATTATAAGTTATAATCGAGGCTTATTTTATCATATTTCTGTATTTTTATTTCAAGCTCTTCTTCTGTTTTGATGTTATCTATAAATTCTATGTTGCCACTATACTATATTTATTCAAGTAATCTTCAAATAATACTGCCCTAGAGTCTACTATCATAACTCTAATTAAATCGTTTTTTAATTTCATATCACAATCCCTTTATATTATATATAAACTCAAGTTCTTCTTGTAGTCTTAAAAATTCTTCTTCTAAAGTTTCTTGGTCTTCAACCTCATCTTTCCAATTTATACATACATTTTCCTTAGGTCTATTAGTCATCATTAAGCACCAATTTTCAGACGACTCTTCACCCCAATAACTTCTGTATTGCTGTCTTTCTTCTTCGCTCATGATCAAGTATCTACAATTATTACAAGTCTTATTTCGTAGCAATTGTTTTACTATTTTTTTAGTACTTTCTTTTTTCATTGATTACCGACCAATCAGCTGGATTTTCTCCTCTATCTTTTATAATTGTTAGGATTTTATTAAATATAGAATTTATCAAGGCTTCAGTAACTACTACACCTGAGTTTACTTCTGTTTCTCTATAATATATTTCGTATACTTTGGTACGAGACACAGCTTCCTTATCTATCCAGTAACTACATGGCTCAAATGGCTCTGATAAGTACACCATACATCTTGCGCTTATGGGTTTTAATAAATCAATATTCCACATACATGTTTCGCAATTTATATTTCTCAGTTTTCTTTTCAGTATTTCATTGTTTACCATTTATACTTAAAAAGTCCTTAAGCTCTAATTCAGTTATAGAAGTGGCATTTTCAAAATTTTCTAATTTATTAAAATAACCTAACTTACCATTATTGTCAAGAACGAAAAGTCTTAGTTTATCATAGCTTTTATTTTCTCTCTTGTTGTTTCCCCATTTATACCCAAGTTCTTTTGCTTTATCTAAAAATATTCTCGCCTCATAATCAGAATTAACTCTAACCTTCTTAACATTGCTTCCCATAATTACCTCTTAATTAGATGCTTTATAATTGTAGACAGGTTTCATATGAACTTCTATATCAACGGTCTCCTTTAGATAGTTTATAATATCGCTCGAGTTTTTGTATGCTTGTGGCGCTTCATCTAAAGTAGATTTACCTACTGACGTAGTCCATATTCCCTTTTTCTTCATTATCTTTTGAAAATCTTCAAGGGCTATATTGCTTTTTGCTTTAGATCTACTTAACTTTCTGCCAGCGCCATGAGGAGCAGAGTTATTCCAATTTTCGTTGCCTTTCCCATAGCCAAAAATTACTCCATCAGCCATATTTAATGGAATTATAACTCTCTCGCCTTTATGTGCTGAAATAGCGCCTTTTCTTATAACACTATCATCAAAATTTATATAATTGTGAATAGATTCTGTTACTTTATTTATATCAAAATCCATCTTATAGAAACCGTTTATTATTGTATTCAACATAATAAGCCGGCTTATTCTTGCATATAATTGTGCTATATGCATATCATTAAAATAAGAAGTTGCTTTATCGCCTTCTAAGTATTCAAGGCCGGTTGCTTTGCCTTTTTTAGACATTTCTTTTCTTAACTTATTTATTGCGACTTCTATTCCTTTCCCTTTTTTGGTATTTTTTATTTCTTCTACTTTCTTTTTATATTCCTCTTCATCAATGCCTAATATGGAGTCTTCAGCTATTTGCTGATAAAATTTTGCAACTTTTAAGCCAAAATTTCTTGATCCAGAATGTACTATTATCCAATAATCTCCATTATTATCCGCATCTATTTCAATAAAATGATTTCCTCCACCAAGTGTCCCTATTGATCTTTTTATATAATCGAAGTCTTGCCCTGTCGTCTTAGAGATATCCTCAATTCTATCTACAAACTCTTTGGAATCAGGTCCTATGTTAAACTTATTATAGTACTTCTCTATATTTTTTGCACCTGACTTTGAATATACATTTTTACCCGAAGGAATTTTCTCTCTAATATACTTATCTAGTTTATCAAATTTAGATTTTATGTCTTTCTTATTCCCAAGCTTGTAAGCTGTTACTCCACAGCCTATATCTACGCCAATGAGGTTTGGCACAATTTGATTTGTTATTTTTGCAGTATATCCAATTACACAACCAGCTCCGGCATGTACATCAGGCATTATTCTTATATTGGCGTTTTCAGCCATTGGCTGGTTTAACAAATTAATTACTTGAGAAATAGCCTCTTGTTCTACATTGTTGTTATATACAATTGCTTTACCATATTTACCTTTTAATTCCATATTATCTCCTGTAACAATATTATAATACTATTACGAATCTATTTAGGTGGAGTTATACTTTTTTTTATTTCTCTAAATTCGCTGTCAAATATTGTATTATATACTTTCAAGAAATTATTTCTGTTACCTTGAAGCTTATAGTTGCCTAATGCCATTATTTTAAACCAATCCTTAATATAATTAGTTTTAAAATTACTTATATCTTTTATTAGCTTATCGGGCCCACTATCCCATAAGTTTATTGACTCATAATGTTCTTTCAGCTTTAAGTCCTCAACAGTTTCTTTAGTCCATTTGTGTGGTTCGTATTTTCCTGTTTGATAATTTAAGCTCCAAGCATCTAATAATCTATTAACGAAATTTAATTGATCTCTTTTTTTCTGATAGTATGCGATTGCCGACATCCAATATAAATTTTTATATTCTATATCATTTTCTACAGCCCAGTATTTAAAATAAGTTGAGTGGATAAATACATCGCTTGGGAAAATGTTTATCATATCATTGTTTCTCATGTATACTATTAAAGACATTTTATCGTCTTCTTCTAGGAATGGTTGCATTATTATCGTACAAGGTTGTCTTCCGTTTAATTGGTAATCGCCTTGCTGCCATACTTGGACAATTTTATCTCTACTCTGTTTCCTTTTGCTAAGCATGTCGTTCATTTGATTACCGAGTCGATCTGCATAATGATATGAGAAATACCCTGAATCTTCAATTCTATTTTCCCAATTTTTAGAATAATTAAAAGCTGTCCCAGGGTTAGTTTTATTAAAAATACGATCAGATGCTTCTCTTAATATCCATGGCCAATTACGTTGCGCAAAAGGAAAGAAGAGTATATTTTTATCCATGTTAGAAAGTGTAAAAGTTAAAAAATACTTTTCCCTTCTTTTTGCTTTTATTTGCCCATTCTTTTTTAAATCATATAATATTTCTTGGTATATATTGTTTATATCTTTGTTGTCGCTCGCAACCATATTATCTCCTTTTTTATAAGTATGTGGTTACGAGTGACAATCTCCGATGTTTTTATTATACTTTTTTAGTTTTTGCGAAGGGTGCATTACGTTTTACTGATCTAATACCATTTCGACATGCTGCTTCACTTTCATATGCTTCACTAGCTGCTATAATTTGTCCGTTTCTGGCTTTTAATCTAAACCTAAATTTTTTAGACTTATCTTGGTAAATTTCAAATTTTCCCATTATTACTCCTTATTAAAAATTTCTTTAGTTATTCCATTAATCTTCTCTTGAGCAACAAGAAAATGCTCTATTTCAGTTACATTTGGATACATTACTTGTATATTTTCATACTTCCCGTCTATTGACTCACGAGGACCTTCACTTCTAAATATGTAACCATATTCATTAATACAAGTGTTAATTTGTGGGATATAAACTTCATTAATTGTAGATTTATATTCATGAGCTATATCATGTGTTATTTCGATTTTGTACTTCTTTGCATCCAATTTTACTTTCCTTTTTATATAATTTTCATACTGGAAAGTTATTGTTTATATCTTCATTTTGATATATCCACTCTTCAATCCAGTCGATCCGCTCTTCTAAAGTTTTTTCTCTATCTTTGTTTACATCAAACCGTCTTTCCGCTAGCCAGTTTATTTTTTTATCTTTGATCTCTTTTTTTATACAATTATTACATTTTTCTTGATTTAATATAGATGTAAATGGTTTTCCGCAGCTTATACATTTGACTTCTCTTGTTATAGCCATTATTTAATCCAAATAATTTGTTTTAAATGCATCTAGTGACCATGGTAAATGATCATTTTCCTCAAGTAGAGTATAAATAGCATTAGCATACTGGCGGATCTCAAATTGGGCATGTTTGTCCATTCTTAGTTTAAGAAAGTTCATTAATGATCTGAAATTTACAGTCCAGAAAAACTCGGTATATATCCCAACAGGCATTACAAGCCTAGCCAATTCTTTGGCAATACCTTGCTCTAATAGAGTATCATACGCTCTTTTTGCCACAGAATAAGATTGTTCTAGCATATAATTAACACTTCCAGAAGTTACAGGATCTACAAATCCACTACTTCCTTGTTTATTATCCTCGGATTGATATCTCCACTTTTCTGGCCTATAAGCCTCCCATGGTATTTCTTTATACCTACCTGACACCTCATTAAAACTTCCTATTCTGTGTCTAAACCACTGTCTTGCTACGAAGATAGGGCATTTTACATGAAACTCAAAAACTATTTTTTCAAAAGGTGTATGATGTTCATTAGCCATTAAATAATGTATGAGCTTTTTATCCTTCTCTGGACCTTTACTTGCTTTAGATCCGGTTGACACTCTGGCCGCTTCTAAGACCCTAAAGTCGTTTCCCATTATATCTACAAGTTCAATCGATCCCACATCTAACACTTGCGTTTTATTCATATTATCTCCTATTTTATCTTAAGTATGCTATTTTTTAAAGGAATCTAAAGATTGGGTTCCAAGATCAGATCTACCTTGAATACTTTGCTCTACATTGAGCCTCTTAAGCATCCATATTTCTTCTATCGATCTATAATATTTTTCTTTGAATTTATTTTGAGCAGTTGCATAAGAGCTTATAATAGCTTTTGTCTGTTCTTTTTCTTTTATTTTTAATATATTATTTTTTAATATTATATCTAACCTATATTCTTTATTTTTAAATTGTAAATAATATAGATAAATTATGTTATAATCTTTGAATGTAACATCAGGATTATCCTGTAAGAAAAATGAATAAATGCTAATTATGTAGTTTATATTATAAAACAACTCGCTTTCACTGTCTGAGTGGCTATCCTCAAATAAAATCATACCATCATCGTAATTAACCCATACTTCTACTTGTACATTATAGTTTTCTATATAATTTTGTATAGTAAGATTTTTATTCCATTCTGCATATATAAATAGAGTCTGAGAAATAAATAATATTAATAAAATAATTTTTTTCATTTAATTGCCTTCATACTCATCTAGTTTATTAACTATGACTTCCAGTCTGTTAACCATTATCTCTAATTTTCTAATGTTGGCATCCATGCTTCCCATTTTCAATTTATTTTCTTTAACTGAATTTTCAATATCTGATATATTTGGTCTTAATTCTTTATTAATGGAACTATCTACCGCTACTATTTTCTTCTCATTTTCATGTATTGAATCTAGTGAATTAGCTATATCATTTCCTATATATCCCAGTATTCCTGTTGCTATTGTTATAAGTAGAGCTGTTATTATTTGTCCTAATGATATACTTACTTTTTTAGTTGCCAAAATTAAACCTCTTATGTTACATAGTATAATATTAACTTTCAAAAATTTCGGTAAATCTTTTGATAATATACTCTCTGTCTTTAAATCCTTCAATATAATGTACATCAGCTTTAGTTATAAGTAATGCCTCTTGATACAAATCATATTGTCTTTTATATCCATCAAGATTATTGTCTTCTAATTGGTCTTTAGCTCTGTTCATTTTTGCTATATTAGTCAATTCGTTATCGTTTAATTTAATAAAGACTATTTTTATATGATCAAGTAAGTCTGCTTTGTAATATAACTCCTCTACTTTTTTTATATGATCTCTCCAAAAAGATTTATCATATTTATTGCGATAATATTGGCCATACACATATGAAGATAAATATTGTCTATCAAATATAATTTTATTTAAAAAGTCTGGCTTTGTCTCTGTAAATAATTGAGCATATGTCAAGTCTCTACTGATTACATAATCATCTACATCAATATTGTTATTCATTGCGTACATAACGCCATGATCCTTATAAAATAATAAATTAAGATTATTTTTTTTAATTATGTCTATTGTATGACTTTTTCCAGATCTCCTTATTCCTTCTAATATTACCAAAAATTTCCTCCTACAAGAAAGTTAACTATAAATATGCAAACAGGAGATATATAAAATGAAATTACATGAAGCATTAGATATATTAAATGAAGCCACCTTAGCTGGAATAACACAAACCATGAACAATTTAATTACTAGAATAAGAAGTGCTAAAGATCCTACTCAAGAGACAGACCCAATTAAACAATTAGCCAGAATAGCACCGAATCCTAAAGAACCACTTAAAATAAAAGATAAATATGGTACCGGAGAAACAGCCGGATTAAAAGAGGCATATAAAAAAGCTAATCAATTCTTTACTCAAAATGCAGAAAAATTAAAGGGTATAAAAATGGATGTAGAGGGTGCCCCTAATGCTTATGATGCATTAAAAAATACATTGACTGCAATATATAATATTATAAGTGCTGGCGCTGAATCTGAAGTAGATGCTGAACAGAAAAGGCTTACAGATAAACCTCTTGGTGGTAAACCATTATCTAATCAAAATCAACCAGCTATACCTAGAGCACCTACAAGATAGATTTATAGGTGCTCATAAGCATAAATTCTAACATAATTAAATTTGCGTAAAATAGGATTTATAACTTTTCTTAATACTTTACCCAATATAGGAAAATTTTTATTAATTTTGGTCAACTTATAAATCTTATATAGTTTTTCTATTTTATCTTCTGGATAGTATAATACTTTGCCGGTTTGATATGTTGCCTCAAAAAATAAATCTTCTGTATCATATTCAGAGTTATAATACTCTTCCATATAATTCTTATTAACTAAATCCACGAAATTAACTATAGAATTTCCAGGACCAACGTCTTTAGAGGTAAATTTTGCATTTTCATCTTCTTTGAATAAAGATTTATAAATCTCCTTTGCAAAATTATAAGAAATTTCTCTTTTATTCATTGTTGCCTCCTGTAATTCTATTATATCATGCTATCGAAAAAAAAGGGGCAATGCCCCCTAATTGATTTGAATTTTCTTTGGTTTAGCATCTTGGCTTTTTGGTAATTTTAATTTAAGTATTCCGTCTTTCAATGTAGCCTCTAAGCTTTCTGTGTCTATATTCCTTACGGCGAAGCTCTTTTCAAATTTACCTTTACGGACTCCATCCTTAACCTCCTCTTTCCAATCTGCTAATATAGTGATAGTATCTTCCTCATAGTTTATATCTATATCTTCTTTAGTTAAACCAGGTACTTCTGCTCTAATATAATAGTTATCATCATCTTCATCTATTGTCGTGATCAAATGTCTAGTAAAATTACTGTCTGACATAACAGACTCCCATGGTTCTAATATCTCGTTGAAAATTGAATAAAATGGTTCATATCCTCTTTTGTTTTGTCTTGTTAATGCTGTATCCATTTTTGGATCCTCCTAAAATATTTATGTTTTTTCATTAATATATAAGAAACTTTCATGCCAACTTTTATATTTTATCATAAGTTATTGTATTATAAAGAGTTAACTAAAAACATAAAGATTTCATCTAGTATTGGAAAATATGATTATTGTGTGATTATAACACAAAGCTGGCTCAGAATTGCTCTGAGCCATATGCGATTATGCCACAATATACTTTTTATTTACTTTTTTCTGTGTGTAAATCTGTCAATAATTTTTGTAACATCTATCGACAAATATTTCGATATTGTAGCTAGGATGGTAAAGCCACCCAGCATTATAATAAGATATATCCAAAATTCCACTTCTGACATAATTTTACAACCACCAATCAAACATTCTTTTGTTTCTTTGTTTATTAAAATACTCTTCTTTTGTTATGAAGAAAAGACAAGTATTTTTTTCGGGAATATTATGATTCTTAACCTTAGGGTTAGAACATACTCCCCTACTGTCTTTACGGTAGCTATCTCCAAAATAATAGCAATTTTTACAAACCTTATCCCTCAATAGATTCTTGTTTATTTTTGCCTTTTTATTATTTATTCTCTTAAAATGCCTTTTTAGGTCTCGTTTCGCTATTTTCTTTTGGTTCATAAAACTTACACCATTTATCAAATTTCTTATCATGATTGTGTCTTGTACATAGAACTCTTTTCTTTATGCCTGGCTTTCTAACAACAAGCATATACTCTTGACCGTACTTACAATTTTCACAAATTTCATTTCTAAGCTTTGCCTTGAGTTTTTCCTCTACCATTTATTTACTATTACCTCCATTGCCTTATCTCTGCTTGTAATATTGCCCTCAAGTTGTTCTTCATAAATGAAACCTAATATCTCCTTAAATATTGGACCAGGTTTATAACCCAAATCAATAAGGTCTTTTCCGTTAATAAATGGATCTGGCCCCTTTTGTTCTATTGGCATATTAATTACTTTCTCTAGCTTTTCAACTCCAGAGTAGTCGATATCATTTCTACCTGTTGATTCAGAATCAGCTCTTGCTAGTATTGTTAACTCATTTGCGTTTCCTTCATTTACTAGTTTTTTTATTTTAGAGATTTTCATATTAGCTGCTTGAAGAGCTATCATATGGTTTTTAACCAAATATAGTACTTGTTCTATTTCATGGTTTGAGAACTTCAATCTCTCCATTATTGATTGTGCAATAGTAATGCTTTCTTTTTCGTGTCCTTTACTAGTTATACCAGCATCTTCTTCAACTGTTGTACTTACTTTACCTAAGTCGTGAAATAAAGCTGCCCATTTAAGAATTACAGATTCATCTTTTAATAATTTTAAAGTCTTGATCGTGTGGGTTAATACATCTCCTTCTGGATGCCATTTAGGACTCTGCTCTATAGTTTGTAACTCTGAGACTTCAGGTAAAATTTGTTCCAATACTCCCGAGGACCACAAGAGACTAATAAAACGAGCCGGATTGCCCTTAGAGAAAGCCTTATCAAACTCCATTTTAATTCGTTCATTTGAGACATTTTTTATCAAAAAAGCGTTTCGACGGATAGCTTCCATATCTTCATATATTAGCTCGAAGTTCATGGTAGAAGCAAATCTAATGGCTCTAAGTATTCTAAGGTTATCCTCTTTAATTCTTTTAAGAGGATTTCCTACAAATTTGATCCTTTTGTTTTTAATATCCTTTTGTCCTTCGAAAAGGTCAACGATTTTATTATTGATTGGATTTAAATAAATAGAGTTTATAGTAAGATCTCTTCTAGAAGAATCTGAAAATATATCTTTTACAAGCTTTACATCATTAGGATGTCTACCATCTTCATAGTCCTTTTCGGATCGGAAGGTTGCTACTTCAAAAGTTTCTCCTTCTATAGTAACTAGAGATACTCCAAAAGACTCACCAACAAATTTTACATTTTCAAATGCATCATTCACTTCCTGAGGTGTAGCTGATGTAGCAATATCGATATCACTTGGATCTTTATCCATCAAAATATCCCTTACTGCTCCACCTACAAAGTAAGCCTCGTGCCCAAATAAAGTTAGTTTTACCACTATTTCATATGCTTTGTTTATATCCATATGATAATTATATGACTACATCGAATCTATATACTTTTTTAATTTCTCGAAAAGTGGCTTTTGATATTTGTGGGATATAGCTATAGCTTTTTCCAGTGGATAAAATCTTGCAACATCAATTTCTTCTTTTTGAAAATTAGTCACTTTTTTGCCTTCTATTGGCCCATTCTTGTAATATGCAACAAATGCGTGTACTTTCTTTCTTTTACCTTTTGTGTATGCAAACCCTAAATAGTCTATTATGTCTGCCTCGATTCCAGTTTCTTCAATTGTTTCTCTTGCTGCAGCCTTAATGAGATTCTCACCTTCTTCAACATGACCCTTAGGGAAACCAAAAGTTAGGTTTTTCCAATTTCCAGATGGATGAACCATCAATACATGTGGAATACCATTATAATATTTTATTATCATACAACCGGCTGCTACTTGCATTTAATATTTACCATCCTTTAACTCTACTCTAAATTTATTATATTCTTCAGTAGTTTTCTCGTCTATTTCTAAAGATTTCCAATGTGTACATTTATTATCTTTATAGACTTCTACTGTATATGCTAGACGTGTGCAAAATCCCTTCCTATTCTTTTGATCAACGCCGTTTATAACACTATTTACAAACACACCGTATTCACAATTATTACATTTATTTTGGTCCCTTAAAATCTTTTTTAATTCTTCTTTACTTAGCATAAGTTTGAGTTGTATTTATAAATACAAGTTTTTTCCAGTTAGTACAAGTACCTCTAGACGGCTCATAGTCTTTCATATAGCACCAGCTTGTAGTATTATATAATACTCTGTATTTGCAATTTCTACATATTTTACCTCTAAGAAGATTTTTAGTTATTTCGTTATTGCTCATTTAAATATGAAGCTACTTCCTCTAAACTTTCAAAATATTTTTGACCTCTATTTTTAATAATCTTTCCAACTGCTCTAAGAGACTTTATTTGATGCTCATCAAAGCCATCTTTTATAACGCAAAATACAACTTTCTTTGGCACTGGAAAAGTAAATTTACCAGTACTATTTAAACTTGCCTCCCATGCAGAGTTCACAACTTCAGCGATGGCGAATACACCGGTCATTTCTTTTGTAATTACAAAAAGGTGGTAATCACTTGCAAGTTTTTCTTGCTCTTCTCTTAACTGGGCTTCCTCATTCCAATCGTCAACAACAGGATCAAAATAAGCTATATTTAATAAGGGTTTTAGCTTCTTCCTCCAAATGCTATTATTACATGTTCCACCTAAAAATACTTTATTCATTTAAGTCTCCTTGTATTTGAAATCCTAATTTTATTTTCTTTGTATTATCTACTGCTTCTTTTAATTTTATATTAAAAAAGTAATCTGTTCTACCAAATGCCGTAGGACATTTAAAATATTTAATATTATAGTCACCTATTAGCCCAAAAGCAACATACCTCTCCATTTCCGAATCTATTAAATATTGCAACTTTTCTATATTTTGAGTGGTAATACCTTTATTAATTTCTTGGGCTAATAACAATTTGGTTTTCACTATCTCACCATTAAGGGTAATACATCTTAATTTGTTTTTTAACATTTTTTTATTCATTTATCTATATCTAATCTTATATCTATTGTTTTAGAATAGCTTTCATGTGCGCTTTTTAGATCCAATTTAATTACTATGTTATCCTCGTTGAGTATAAAATTTTTATCTATTTTGAAATAATCGACTTCACCGTTTTTTTTCATATCTTCTAATTGGCCTTTTAGTTTTGCTAATAACTTTTTGATAAGTTTTTTGCATTGGGCCCTACTGTAAATATCAGCACCAATGTTCTCTTCCACAAAAGAATTTACTATAGCTTTAACTTCTGGTATCTCTTCGCCACGTAGCTTACTCTTCAAGTAATTTCTATTACACCTATTAGATTGTAAAGGTTGTATTATACTGGACATACTTGTGTTCTCCTGGCTGGGTTTTTATCTCTTCTGTAGTTGTCAATAATATTATTTTATTAAAAATGTCATTATTAATAGATAAAGCAAATTCAACATGTACTGGACTATATTTTTGCTTTATATAATCCGAAATCTCGTTTAGAAGCTTATTTATTGTATTATGTGACCCGTATGTTAGCATTTCTAAATTTCTTTTTAATATAAGAATTATATCCCTTATGTATTTTGGCAAAATTTCATCTTTT
>Ga0209925_1000043_pt1 | contig 55219 bp, 53 predicted proteins | sample SalPonR2_A_D1_MG_FD_185702 | JGI IMG/M metagenome (GOLD analysis project Ga0209925, IMG submission 185702) | Salt pond soil microbial communities from South San Francisco under conditions of wetland restoration - Salt Pond MetaG R2_A_D1_MG... ... | reverse complement strand
CTGATTTATTAATACTTATCTTATATAAGATAAGTACTTTAAATTTGGTTAATTAAACTGTCTCCTAAGTAGAGGCAGTTTTTTTGTTTTCAAGAAATTATTAATTTAATTATGGAGGTTTTATTAATGGCAGGTATGGTGCATGTTTATACCGGTAATGGTAAAGGAAAGACAACATCAGCAATCGGACTTGCAGTAAGAGCAGTAGGGGCTGGGCTAAATGTTTTTATTGGTCAGTTTGTAAAAGGTATGGAATATAGTGAATTAAATAGTTTAGCTGATATTGAAGGAATAACTGTAGAACAGTATGGACAAAATTACTTTATTAAAGGTCAACCAAATAAAAAAGATATTGAATCAGCCGATTATGGACTTAAAAAGATTAAAAACATATTAGATTCTGGTAAATATGATCTAGTTATCCTTGATGAAGCTAATATTGCTACTTATTATGATCTTTTTAAGGTTGATGACTTGATTGATATTATTGAAAATCGAGCAAAAAATGTAGAAGTAGTTATAACAGGTAGAATGGCTAATAATAAAATCATTGAGTACGCAGATCTGGTAACTGAGATGAAAGAAATTAAACACTATTATCAAAAAGGAATTATAGCCCGAGAAGGGATTGAAAAATAATTTGGAAATTTGTTTTATAATTTTGTCACCCCGCAATGGGAAGCCTAAGAAGCTTCCCATTAATTTATAATAAAATCTTATATAATAAATATTTAAAAAATATAGCATTATATGTTTTTATTACCATTTTATGTAATGTACTTGACAAAATAGTTTGAGTTTTATAAAATTATAAACGCTAAGAAGATAAATATTATAAAAAATATTTATATAATTATTTCTTCCCCAATGACACTTTCCCGTAAAACTCTTAAGTTTTATGCTTAATATCAAAACTATAATTATTTATAATAATATTTACATTTTACTATATAATAATTTTCTAACTAGTACCCCTGTAAAAAGAATGTCTTTAATAAATTTAATTCATTTCTCTAATTATTGAAATTTATTTAATAAATTCTGGTATTAATAATGGCACAAAAAGCCATGTTAATATAAATAAAAATATATTTAGGGGGGAATAAATATTGATTAGAAACAAGAAACTTTCCATTTCATTAATTTTAACTTTCGTTTTATTATTAACATTCTCAGTTGGTGCGGTGGCAGCAGAAAAATTAACAATAATGTCAACTTCTGATGTTCATCAATATCTAATGCCGTATGATTACATGGCAAATGAACCCAATGAAAAAGTAGGATTCTCTAAAGCTTATACAGTGATTCAAGAAATTAGAGAAAATAGTGAAAACACCATGCTAGTTTCAAATGGTGACTTTATTCAGGGAAGCCTTTTAGGTTTACATGAATATCAAATTGATCCTATCAAAGAAGGTGAATCCCAATCTATAGTTAGAGCCTATAATAAAGCAGGTTATGAAGCAGCTGCTGTTGGGAATCACGAACTCCAGGACTATCCTATGGACTTTTTTGAAAAGGCTGCTGCAGGAGCAGACTTTCCTTTTTTAGCTGCTAACATTTATATGGCTGATAATGAAAGTGAACATTATGTAAAACCATATACCATCTTAGATAAGAAAATTAATGGCAAGAATATTAAAGTTGGTGTAGTTGGTTTTATCCCACCTCAAACTATGCGCTGGGGTAAAGATAATTTAGAAGGCAATGTTGTAATCAAAGATATCGTACCTACAGCAAAAGAAATTATACCTGAAATAGAAAAGAAATCTGACATTGTGGTAGTTTTAAGTCACAGTGGTATTACTGATGCCCCTGTTGATTCCTATGATGCCAGAGAAAACGCTAGTTATTATGTAGCACAAATTGATGGTGTAGATGCTTTAATTACAGGACACCACCATGGTACATTCCCAGAAGAATATAAAGATCTTGAGGGAGTAAATCCTGAAGAGGGAACTTTATTTGGTGTACCTACTGTAATGCCAGGTTCCTGGGCATCTTCAGTTGGAGTTATTGATCTAACTTTAGAACAAAGTAATGGTAGTTGGAAAGTAACTAATCATAATGTCAGACATGTTCCAATTACTGAAGACACTGAATCAAGCCCTGTAATTGAAGAAATTGCTAAAGAAAGACATGAAGCCACAATTGCTTATGTTGAAACTCCAATTGGTCAATCTGAAATTGATATAACTTCTTATCTTGCTAGAGTTCAAGATTCTACAGTAACTCAAATCGTAAATGATGCACAACTCTGGTGGGCAAAAGATGAATTTAGTTCAGGTGAATATTCTGATCTACCAATTCTTTCAGCAGCAGCACCCTTCCAAGCTGGTAGAGAAAGTGCAGATTACTTTACAGAAGTCTGGAAAGGTGATGTAACAATAGGTGATGTAACAGATATCTATATCTATGATAATGAGATAAGTGTTATGCATTTCAATGGTGCTCAAGTTATTGAATGGTTAGAAAGAAGTGCTGAAAATTATAATCAAATAGATCCTAATAAATCTGGAGAACAAGAATTACTCAATCCTGAATTCTCAGCTTATAACTATGATGTAATTGAAGGAATTGAATATCAAGTAGATATAACTAAGCCAAAAGGTGAACGTATTGTAAACGCAACTTATAATGGCGAACCACTATCTGAAGATATGGAATTCTTAGTAGTAACAAATAATTATAGAGCTGGTGGAGGCGGAGACTTCCCTCCATGTGTTGAAGAAGATCCCGTATATGCTCCAAGTGGAGTTACCAATAGACAAGTAATTATTGACTATATTCAAGCAAAAGGTAAAGTTAACCCACAACCCACCTATAATTGGAATATTAAACCATTTGAACCAGCTGGTACTGTAACTTTCCGTTCACATCCTGAAGCAATGGAATATATTAATGATATGAACATTTCAGGAATTGAAAAACTAAGAACTGATGAAAATGGTATGGGTGTATATAAGTTAGATGTAACTGAGTAAATTTAAATAAAAAGAAGGCAGGCATTAATTTTGTCTGCCTTCTTTAAATATGAAGGTGTAAAAAATGAAAATTAAAGTTAACGGTGAAATTGTTGAAATATTTAAAGGAGCTCAGGTAAAGGATGTAATAAGAAGTTATTCAGAAAAAGAGTATAAAAAAATTGAAAATGGAGAAAAGATTATTGAAGACCCTAACGGTAATATGGTTATGCCTAATGGGGAATTAATGGGAAATGAAGAATTCTTTTTAGTAAACAAAGAAAAATAATATATTAATTGAGGGGGAAGATATATTTATGTCTGCTTATTTAAAGAAAAGAAATATATTAATTAGTTTATTTGTGGTGGCTGCTTTTATCGGGGCAATGCTTTTCACACCACAAATGACACAAGCAGCAGATAATACCAAAGTAGTAATTTTACACACTAATGATGAACACGGATCAATTGAAAACTTTTCTAAAATAGCAGCTCTTAAAAAACAATTTGAAAATAATTCTGAATATGATGATGTAATCTTAGTAAGTGCAGGTGACCCATCAAGTGGTAATCCGGTTGTAGATGAATATGTTATTGACGGTGAAAACTTAAGAGGTAAACCTATGTTTGACCTAATGAATGAAACTGGATATCAGGCTCTTACACTGGGAAACCATGAATTCGACTATGGACAAGAAAGATTAAAAGCAAACATGGAGTTAGCTAATTTTCCAATGATTTTAGCTAATCTTGAAGTAGATACTAATGAAGCTGATATGCCCCAGCCTGAACCTTATACTATGATTGAAACTGCTAATGGTATTAAAATATCCATGTTAGGTTTAATTCAGGTACAGGAAAGTGGTTATCCTTCTACATTACCTAAAAACTTATATGGTCTAAAGTTCTTAAATCCTATGGATACTTTAAAAGAGTATACACATCTTAAAGATGAAAGCGATGCATTTGTTGTACTAAGCCACGTAGGCCATAACTGGGATCAGGAAGCTGCTGAAGAAGTAGATGGCATCGATGCCATCATCGGCGGTCACTCCCATACTGTTGTACAGAATCCACCCATTGTTAATAATACTTTAGTTACTCAGGCGGGTGGAGACCTAGAATACTTGGGTAAAGTAACCCTTACTTTTGATGAAAATAAAAATGTTGTAGATAGAACTGGTGAATTAATAAAATTAGAAAATGTTGAAAAGAAAGATAAGGCTGTTCAAGAAAAAATAGCTTCCTATCAGGACGATGTTGAAGAAATCTTCAGTCGCGAATTGGCTTATGTAGATAATAGTATTAGTGGAAATGGTAATCTGGGTGCCCTTATGTCTGATGCAATGGTCAATTCAAAAGAAATTGCTGACTTAGATTACGATGTAGACTTTGCCTTCCAAAACTCTGGTGGTATTAGAGTTGGAAGCATTGGTCCTGGTACTGTTACCGTAGGTAATGTATTTGAACTAGAACCATTTGGAAATAACATTATTATTTATAAAATGACTACACAACAAATTAAAGATATGCTGGCCACAAATTATAAGAGAGATAACTCAATTGACTTAAGACCAGCCGGACTAAATTATAATATAGTTGTTAATCAGGTTGGCGATGTCAAGAGAGTAGAATTGATTGATATGGCTGGAAATAAAATTGAAGAAGGTAAGACCTTTACAGTTGCTCATAACTCATATGTAGCCAGCTCTTATGACTTTGAAGCCGAAACTGAAGGTAAGAATATTTATATAAGAGTTAATGATACAATAATCCACTATTTAGAAGATGTGATTAGTTCAGAAAAATTACAAAGCTATTATGCTGATCAAGAATTAAATAGAACTTCCGTTTCCATTGAACAAGGTGGATCCGGTGACAAAGTAGCATATACTAATGTTGCCCTAAGTACAGTTGGTAAAGCAGAAGGTTCAGTTAGTGCAGGTAACTTATTTGCAGATGCCGCCAAAGAAGTCCTTGGTGTAGATGTTGCTGCCTTCCCAAGTGACCAACTGGCAACTGGAGCTACTTATCCCGCTAATAGTAATGTATATAATGAATCATTAGGTATGTTATATTCCAGCTTTGGATATGACAATAATATCACTATAGCTACAGTAAATGGTCGTGACTTAGAAAAGATGTTATTAAGTCAGGCTAGATATTATGGTGAAGGTCCTGTAATGACCCATGTATCTAAAGGCACTAAATATACTGTAGAAATGGAAAATGGTAAAATCAAAGATATCAAAGTATATCTAAATGGTAAAAGAGTTTCACCTAATGAAGAATATACTTTTGCTATTAACAGTTATGTTTATAAATACTATGCTGATGCAGCTGATCCTATTTCCAGTAAAACTACCAACGAAACTGAAAAAGAAGTCTTAGTAGAGTATCTAAAAGATAAAAGCACTATTACAGAGGATATTCTAGAAGAAAGAATAACAATAAATAAATAAATTGGTTTAAAATATTATTGATTTATTTAGGGAACCTTCTAATTAAGAGGGTTCCCTTCTTATTTTTTGTATAAATAAATTTAAACTCAGGATAATGTTCCTTCAATATATATAAAAATCCTCTTGAAATAAATTATTAATATAATTATACTTTCTATTTTGTTATTCATTCATTTAATAATAATTACAAATAAAAATAATCTAAAATTTGTTTTTTAAAGAAATTTTCATTATACTTATATATAATAATTAATAATTTCTAATAGTCCAATATACTATAATCATTTTGGGAGGATAAAATGAAAAAATATAAAACTTATTATATAGCAATAATAATTATTATATTAATAACATTAATTACCGGCTGTAGCTCAAATAATATATCTGAAACTAAATACTATAATATATTAGGTACGATAACTACAGAAGAGCTCGGTAAACCTATAGAAGGTTCTAAAGTAAGTATAGCTGGAAAAACAGATATTACTGACTCTAATGGTAATTATTCTATAAATGAAATTAGAAGTGGTACTTACAGCTGGCAAGTGACCAGCGATGATTATATCGACTATTCATTTGATTTAACTGTTAATGATGACTTACAGATTGATAAAACTTTAACCTTAATAACCAAAACAGCTAAAATATCAGGTACAGTTAATATATATAATAGTTCTAAAAATATAATTACACAAAATAACCAATTACAAAGTGATCAGACCTCAACTAATAATAGTATTAATTCAATTCAAAAAATCAAGTTGGATAAAAGTTATAAAAAAGATGAGATAATAGTTAAATATAAAGAAAACACGCAAACTCAGCCTTTAAATATAATTGAGAAAAATAATTCATTACAAAAAATAAATAGTATTAATAACCGAAAAAATAATATTGTAAAATATAAAGTTCCTGATCATAAAAATATTAAGGATTTAATTCGTAAGTATAATGAAATGCCAGAAGTAAAATGGGCTGAACCAAATTATATTCTTCATTCTTTAGCAATACCAACTGATCCAGAATATGGTAGACAGTGGAATTTAATAAAATCAAATCTTGAAGCAGGCTGGGATATACAACAAGGTAAAAATAAAGTAATAGTGGCAGTTATTGATACCGGAATAATTTTAGACCACCCCGACTTAGAAAATAATTTGGTAAATGATAGGTTAGCAGTTGATTTTCTAGATGGTAACTTAACTGGAGAACCTTCCGATTATCAAATTACAGATTCTGATCCAACTGATGAAACTACACAACTTAACGGAGGAAGTCATGGTACACACGTAAGTGGTATTATTGGTGCTGAAGCAAATAATACAAGAGGAATATCAGGGGTAAATTGGCAGGTAAAGATAATGCCCATTAGAGTTCTAGACGCTTCTGGTTATGGTAATAATTTTGATATAGCAGAAGCAGTTTATTTCGCTGTAGATAATGGAGCCCAAATAATAAACTTAAGTTTAGGTCGTACATCTACTTATAATACTGAATCAGAATTGGAAAAAGATTATTTAGATTATGCCAATCAACATAATGTAATTGTTATTGCAGCCGCAGGTAATAACAGTGAAAGACAAGTTATGTATCCCGCAAAATATGATTATTCTATTGCTGTAGGAGCAGTAGATATAAATAACAATATAACAAATTATTCAAATACAGGCAGTAATTTAGACTTGGTAGCCCCTGGTGGAACATCTGGAAATGGAATCTACAGTACCTGGGGTTATTATAATTCTGGTAGTACTTATAAAGGTTATGCTAATATGGCAGGAACCTCAATGGCTGCACCACATGTAAGTGGACTAGCTGCTTTACTTATAGCGAATGGAGTGAGTCCTCTTAATGTAAGAGAAAGATTAACTTCTACTTCAATAGATTTAGGAGATTATGGAAAAGATAATGAATATGGTTATGGTTTAATAGATGCATATGGGGCCCTTTTAAATAAAAGGTTAAAAAAACCTTATGTATTTGCTGCTGAAATAATTGATGAAAACATAACTATAAAAAGTGAATTAGTTAAAATTGGTACTGATAATACTTATAATTTAAATGAAGTAGTACCGGGAGAATTTCATATTGTAGCCTGGCGTGATGTTAATCAAAATAATCGAATTGATAGCGGAGATTATTATGGAAAAACAAATTCAACTATAAATATTGACAAAGATTCAACTTTCAGTAATATTAATATAGATCTATATTATCTGCCAGTTGAACAAAATATAGATTATACAGTTTCTGGTTTAGCGCAAATTTCTAAGCAATGATCAAAGGAAGTGGTGTTATGAAGGATTATAAATTAATTATATTTTTAATAATTGCAGTTTTAGCTTTTTCTAATATAATCCTGGCAGAATCATTAAAAATAAATGAGCAAAGTATAAATTTTAATATAGAACCTGAAAAAATTGAACAAGACTCTTATCTACCCATCGAACAATTAAAAGAATTAAATGATATTTCACTTTATAAAATTGAAGATAAAAAAGTTTTAATTATTTATAAATCTAATTACTTTGCATTTGCTATTGATAGTAAATTAATTAATACAAACCAGGGGAACAAAGAAATTTGTTGCTCACCTATAAAGATTAATAATCATATTTTAGTTCCTATTGACCTATTAGAACTTATATTTGGCTCTGATCTGGTAATTGATAATGATAACAATAATAATATTGAATTAAATATAGATTTAAATCAAGTACAGTTTAATAACCAAGAAAAGTTAAATGTTAAAATTATAATTCATAACAACTCTGAAAAAGAGATGAGTTTACAGTTTAATACAAGCCAAGTCTATAATATTTTTATTAAAAATAAACAAAATGAAGTCATATATAATTGGGCTCAAAATAAAATGTTTACCCAAGCTTTTACAACTAAAATTATTGATGCAAAAAGTAAAATTGAATTGCAAGAAGAAATTAATATAACTAACCTAAAAATTGGCACCTATTATTTGGAAGTCCAAATAGTAGCTAATAATATTGATATTGAAAATGAAAAATTAAAATTTGAAGTTCTATAAACTTTAATCATATTAAGAGGGGTTTGAATGTCCAAAAAACGTATAACATTATTAGACAAATACATCATTAAAGAAATAACTTTTCCCTTTTTAGCCTCTGTAATAATAATTACAATAATTTTATTAGGTAATTATTTATTTCAACTCACCGATCTGATAATTGTTAAAGATGTACCAATTTATTTAGTATTGAAATTACTATTTTATAATTTACCAGATATTATAGTTAGAACCTTTCCCATCGCAATCTTATTTTCAACTATGACCGGAATTGGGAGATTAAACAGGGAAAATGAAATAACTGCGTTTAGAATGGGAGGAATTAGTCTATATAGACTAATTATACCCGTATTAGTATTGGGGATTTTAATAAGTGGGCTAACTTTCATCTTTAATGAAGAAGTTGTGCCATGGTCTAACCATAAGGCTAAAAATATTATCAGAAATACCATTCTTAAAGAAAGTATGCCTAATACACAAGAAGAAGTGTTTTTTAGAGGACCTAAGGGCAGGTTGTTTTATGTAAAAGAATATAAAGAAGATGAGGAAATACTTAAAAATGTAATTATTTATAACATAAAAAACAGTAACCAGGATGAACAGTATCCGGAAGTAATCACTGCCAATAAAGGTATAATAAAAGAAAATGTCTGGGTTTTAGAAAATGGTATTATCCATGAATATAATAATGATGGCAATATAATATTAGAAAGCCAGTTTAAACAGATGGAATTTAAAATATCAGAAGAAATGAAAGAAGTTTATGGAAACCAGAAAACCACTGATGAAATGAGCAGAGAAGAGCTCGCTAAAAATATAAGATTATTTAGACAAAGTGGAATCAGTGTTAACTCCTTATTAGTAGATTATCACTTAAAACTAGCTCAACCTCTGGTTGCTTTTATCTTTGTATTAATAGCAGTACCTTTAAGTTTAACTAATAAAGAAAGTAAGGCTGTCAATATTACTTTTACCATAATCATAATATTTGCATATTATTTATTACTTTCAATCTGTAGATCATTAGGTAGAAATGAAATATTATCACCCTTATTAGCTGCCTGGCTGCCCAATATAACTTTTTTAATATTAGGCTTATTAATCTTATTTTTAAAAGAATCATTTGAAAAATTAATCTATAAGATTTTGCCCGGTATATTAATTTTCTTTTTAATATTTACCTTTTTACCTTTAAGTTCAGCCCAAGCCTCTGAAGAGTTTATAATTAATAGTGATTCTTTAAGTTATAATCCTAATACAAAAATATTAAAAATTGAAGGTAAAGTAAATGGAAGATATGAAAACATATATCTAAAGTCTAAACAAATCAAGGTAAGAGTAAAAGGTGAAGAAAAACAGATTTTTCAACAACCAGAAAATATAGAAATGTTACCAGGTAATATAACAGGCTGTGACTTTAAAAAACCTCACTACTATTTTGATGCAAAAAGAATTGTAATCTCCCCTGGAGAGTATTTAAAAGCCTATAATGTAATTTTTAAAGAACTTAATGGTAAGTTACCACTTTTTTATTGGCCCTATCTATATATATCATTAAAAGATGAAGAGCAAAACTTCTTTCCACAAGTCGGTTATAATAATAAAAGAGGCTGGTTTTTAAAGACTACCTACAATTACTATTTAGATAGATTTGATTTACCGGGAAGCGTTTATCTAGATTATTATACTTTAACAGGCTTTGCCGGTGGTGTAAAGCAGTACATAATTAATGATAATAAACAAAAAAGTTATATATATTTTTATAAACAGGCTAATAATATAGATATAGTTAATCTATTTAATTGGGAAAGTGAAGTATATCATCAGTATAAAGGAGAACATTGGCAAGAAGAGTCTTCCTTTTTTTATCAAGAATATGATAACAAAGAGGAGTTTACATCCCAACTTTCATTAAACAATCGATTTAATAATAGAAACATTAATATTAAAACCTATTATGATAATTTAAATTACTTTCAAAGTGATTTTAATGATAGAAAATCATATGGTGCATATTTTTCTTTTAATAATAAATATTTTGATTCTTTATCTTTAGATTTAGGTTATGATGTTGATTATGACTATGATCCTATAGATGGATTAGATGAATATTATGATAAAGAACTCGGAATAGTAAATGATTGGGGTAATAATTGGGAAACAGGTTTAGATTATGAACATGAAGAACAAAATAAACCAGATGATGTAAATAAAACAAGGTGGGGAGGAAAAGGGTATATTTCAAAAGAATATGAAGAATATAAATATACCTTATTATGGGAAAGGTATGATCCTAACTTTTCAGCGGAAGATGAAGTAGCCTTTTACAGAGCACCTGAATTTAATGCTGAATATGAACCTGCTGGTAACTTTACCTACTTAATGCAGATTGGCCATTATTATGAAGATACCAGTGAGATAGAAGGTAATAGGACCCGATTAGAGTTAATTTATGATGATAAATTAAAAATTGGTAATTATAATACTTTAAATTTAAAACAAAAATTACATTCAAATTTTTATAGTGTTAGATATTTTAAAGATATAGTAAAACCTTATCAGGCTGTTTCAGAAAGTGAATTAAAATTAACGACTCAACTAGGTGAAAATATAACTTTAAACAATAGTTATGAAATGACCAGATATTTAGGTTTTAGTCCTTTTAATTTTGATCAGGCTGAATTTGCAACTTTATTAAAAAATCAGTTCAAATATAGTTTGAATAATAAATTAAATTTAAAATTAAACAGTGGTTATGATTTTGAAGAAGAAGAATTTTTATTATTAGAAATCTTAGGTAGTTTAAATATATCTGATTACTGGAGGCTCCAGATCGGAACTAAATATGACATTAATCAAAAAATGTTTGATGATAATCTTTATTTTACCAGTAATTATGTATCTGAAAAGTTAAGACATAGATTAGGCTTAGAGTATAATTTAAACACTAATAAATTAATTGAAGCTGATAGCAGTTTTTCTTATAAAATTAAAGGAGACTGGGGTTGGTATCTAGAAAACAATCTTAGCTTTGACTTTGAAGATCAAGAAGATATTATAGATGAAGCTAATATCCAACTTAAAAAGAATTTTCACTGTAGAGAAATTATATTTAGCTATGATTATTTACAGGATGAATATACCATCCAATATTCAATTAACCTATTCCCTTCACAAGGAATAGAATTTATTAAAAATGAAGATAATCTTATTTTTGATTCCAATGTTGAAGATATTTTACAAGAAGAAAATTAATAAATGGAGGATTTGTAAATGAGCAAATTTAAATCAAAATTATTAATATTGTTTCTCTTTATATTTTTATTAAATAACCTAACAGTTGTAATTGCACAGGACACTAATAGTGAAACTGAAACTGTCTATATTGATGCTGACCATCTAAAATATGAAGAGGAGAAAACCTTATTAACAGGAAATATTACGATACGTAAAGATACAACTACTATTAAAGCTGCTAATGGTGAACTATTACGTGAAGAAAATAAATTATTATTAAATAATAATATTGATGTTGAATATGAAGATGGTAAAGTAACCTCTAATAATTTAATCGCTTCATTAAAAGAGGAAGAATATGTCTTTGAAAATAATGTTAAAATGGATTATAAACTTGAAAATCAAGAAGAAAATATGGAATTAAAAAGTGAATATCTCAAAATATTTGGAGAAAATAATTCTTTTAATGCCAAAAATAATGTATTAATCAAATATGAAGGCAAAAATTTTAAAGGAGATAATGCAGAATATGTGGGAGAAGAGGAGATATTATATCTAACGGGTAATGTGAGGATTGAAGAAGGAGAAGATTGGGTTAAAAGTGACCAAGCTAAGTTCTTTTTAGGATCTGAAGAAGGCGGATATACTGCAGATGGTAATGTACAGATTAAAATGACACTAGATTAAATCAAAAAGGAGAAATTTATGTTTATCTTTATAGGCCTTGTTTTGATTGTTATAGACCAATCAATTAAATATATTGTGCAAAATAATATGTTTTTAGGTCAACCTTATCCTGTAATTGAAGACTTTTTATATCTAAACTATATAAAAAATACCGGAATTGCCTTTGGTTTATTTAAAAATAATAATTTGTTTATGATAATAATTATTTCTATAATACTACTTATTTTATTATATTTTTATAAACAAGAAAAAAATAAAGTTTTTTCCTTAAAAATTTCTGTTACTTTATTAGTGAGTGGAGCTATTGGTAATTTAATTGATAGGCTTTTCTATGGTTTTATTATTGATTATATTGATTTTATTTTTTGGCCAGCCTTTAACTTAGCAGATGCTTTAATTGTTATAGGCAGTATTTTACTAGGTATCTATATAATATTTATAGCTGAAGCAAAATAATATCTTTGGAGGTTAAACAGTGATTGAGCCCATTGCTTTAAAGATAGGTCCACTTAATATACATTGGTATGGTTTAATAATAAGCTTTGCCTTATTATTGGGTTTTTCATTTGTAATCTATCAAAGTAAAAAATCAGTTATACCAACTGAATTTTTTTTAGATTTTTTTATTATTGGAATTCCAATCAGTGTAATAGGGGCCAGAATATATTTTGTGATATTTAATTTAAATTACTATCTAAGTAATCCATATAAGATAATAGCTATTTGGCAGGGTGGTCTAGCTATACATGGAGCAATCATAGGTGGTTTGTTAATATTAATATATTTAACCCGAAAAAGAAAATTATCATTTTTAAAAATAGTAGACATCTTAGCACCAGCTGTAATTTTAGGACAGGCAATTGGCAGATGGGGTAACTTTATAAACCAAGAAGCCTATGGAGATATTGTTAGTAAAGAATTTATTAGTAATTTTCCTGATCTTATTCAAAACCAAATGTTTATTCAAGGGAACTACCATCACCCCACTTTTTTATATGAATCTATGTGGAATATTATTATATTTATCTTATTAATCTGGTTGAGTAATCAAATGTTTAGTAAAGATGGAGATATCTTCTTTTCATATATGGTCGGATATTCAATCGGACGATTTTTTATTGAAGATCTTAGAACCGATAGTTTAATGTTTTTAAACTTTCAAGTTGCTCAATTAATCAGTATTATTTTAATTTTATTTGGCCTTATTATGATATTTATAAGACATTATAAATCTTAAACTTTAAATTAGATGTTAGGAGCTTATTATATGAACTTTCTGTTTGTTGTCATTTCCGGTATTTTATATTTTATCCCTTTTTTTAATCCAGACCTATATTTTATTAGCTGGTTTGCCTTCCTTCCTTTTTTATTCAGTATATATAAAGATAAATATAATCTATTATTTCTTAAAAGCTGGCTTTTAGGTTTTTTAATTTATATAGGCGTTGGTTATCCACTTTATTATCCTATAAAAATGTTTACTGATTTCCCTAATTTATTAGTAATTATTATAATAATTATTTTGTTTGCCATCTTATCTTTAATCTATGGACTTTTGGGTAAAATATATAAAATAATTCAAAAGAAAAAAGGCTTTAATCCTTATCTCTTTTCTTTAAGCTGGTTAGGTTTAGAAGTAATTAGACATATTATCCTAAACTTCTTTCCTCTAGGTTATCTCGGCTATACACAAGCTCATTTTACTCAGATTATTCAAATAGCAGACTTAGGAGGAGTCTTTATAGTTAGCTTTATTATAGTACTTTTTAATGCACTAATTTTTAAATTTATCATTTCTAAAAACAAAAGATATATTTTCACCTTAATAGTAATAATTGCTTTAGTTATTTCATACGGCCAATATCAAAAAAATAGATATACAAAAACAAATGAAATAATAAATGTAGGTATATTTCAAAGTGAAATAGAACAAAAAGAAAAATGGTTGCCTAATAATATTGAAAAATATAATGAATTATTTATTAATGATAATCCTAAATTTGCTAATACAAGTTTAATTATAACACCTGAATCAGCCCTGACTTTTGATATGAATAAAGATTTAAAATATAGAGAGAAAGTATTAAGTAAAATTGAAAAAATAAACAAATTCTATCAAATAGGTACTCTTTCTACAAAAGATAACAAAAATCAATATTATAATAGTACTTATTTGATAAACCCAGCCGGTGAAATAGAAAATAGATATGATAAAAACAAATTAGTATTGTTTGGAGAAAAGGTATACTTTTCTGATCTTTTATATAAAATAACAGGTTACAGAATTAATTCTTTACTAGCGGGAAAAGAAGTGAAAATATTTAAAACTCCTTTTGCAAGTTGGAAAACCATTATTTGTTCTGAAATACTACATCCAAAATTTGTTGCTAAAAGAATAGAAGAAGTAGATTTTGTTATTAATCAGTCAAATGAAGCCTGGTTTAAAAATAATAAAAATTTAAAAAATCAAATGTTTGCTAGTTTGATATTTCGAGCAGTTGAAAATAGGCGATCTTTTATAAAAGCCGGTAATAAAACCTATAGTGGGATTGTATATCCCAATGGAAATTATGTAAAATTTAAAAATGAATTAAATATAAACATTGAAGTTCAACTAAAACAATAATAAGGAGTTTAAATTTAATAGCTAAATTTTTAAAAGCCCTCTGGGCTTTTTTTATTTTTTTCTATATATTGTTTCCTTACTTTGAAATTATATTTAAATAATTATACATAATAGCGTATAATGTATTATTAGCAAGTAAGAATGACTTAAATTGAATTAATGGTCTAAATTATTATTTAATATTAAATGTTTTTCTACGTATATAGAAATAAGAGAGCGGAAATTTTTAAATCTAACAAAAAAATATACAAGGGGAAGTGATTAAAATTAACAAAAAATATCTTAGTATTCCTATTTTTCTTTTAATCTTAATTATATTTTTAACTGGTTGTTCCAAAAATCCGGTTACCAATAATTATGGACCATCCTGGGATATGATGCTGCAACTACCTGTTACCGAACAAGAAGATACTTTAAATGACTTAGTAGAGGCAGAACAGTTTGATAATATGGGTATATCTACAGATGAAACAAGTATTATCAGTTTTTATGTTATTGGTACTCAAGAAAAACCGATTACCAAGAATTTAGACCTGGATTTACCAGAATTAGAAGCAAATTTAGCTAGTGGCATAGATGTAAGTGAGAATATAGGCTTTGATAATGGTACTGGTGATTTACCATCAGTAACCCTTCAATTTCCAGACATGACCTTTGGTAGTTCAGGAAATGTATTAACCTTTTCCTTATCAAATATCGTTGGTAACCAAATTGATAATATCACTATCGAACTTTGGGATAAAAATGCTGGTAGAACAACACCACTTGATACAATTAGTTTTAATAATGTAACTAATGATGAAAGTAAGAATCTTTATTTAAATAATAAAGTTATCGAAGAAGAAAATCTAGAAATGAAATTTAGTTATGAACAAAGCTCTGGACCGGTTACCGCAGATATGTCTATTACAGGATTACAAAACATCACTATTAAAAAAGTGGAAAATTTAGAAGTATCTACTTTAGATACTCCTACTTTTAACGATCTAACTGTAGAATTAGGTGTATTTGAAAGTATTAAAGGATATGATGGTAATAACGCAGAATTAAAGATTTCAATAACTGAACCAAGTAGTATGAATATAGACTTTGCTTTTGACACCATATCAATTGCTGGAGTAGCAGGCACAAAAGAAAATGATTATTTTATATGGTCTGGCAGTGAAATACAGTTAGGTACTGTTTCTTTAGATGGAACCTTAGAAGTGCCTAGTGATAATATAATAAACTATGATTCAACTGATACTGCTAATATAGATGTCTCTATAAAAGGAAAAGCAGAAAAGACAGAAATTCCACCAGAATATCAAGATGAATTTAATATTGAAAATGGAGATTTAATCTATACTTCAGATCCAATGGAAGTAGATATCTCTCAAGATGATATTGACACAATGCAAGAAGGTGTAATTAATTTAGATGAAACCTATCTTGAAACTATTATTGAAAATAATACTGGTCTTCAATTAGCAGCTGAAGTATATATAGGAAACGACAAAAGTAATCTATATATTACTGATAATAAAGTTAATGAGAGATTACTTGAAGTTACTTTGAATGAAAATGAACCTAAACGTTTTCTCTTAAAAAATGCTATAAATAAAGTGGAAGAGACCTTAACAGAAGGTAATGTATATATGGGTATCAAATTCATTGCTGGAGATTTAGATGTTGATACAGGAACAGATATCAACTTTACAGATAATATGTCGCTTAATATAAAAAGTTCAGTCTATGTAAAAGTACGTATTAATCAATAGAAAGTGGTGATTAAAATTAACAACAAAAAATTATTATTATTATTAATCTCATTACTTATATTAGTTTTTTCAATCAATGCAAATATAGTTGCTAAATCTAATATTTATATTGAAAGTAATGATCCTTACTATAGTAACCCAGCTTTAGATAAAAACAATAAAACATTTACAATAAACTTATTAGGATATGGAAAAATTGCAAATAACGGCATCAACAGTAAATACCTTAATCAACATTTGGAAGAAAAAGATAAAGATAAAATACTCTCTAATATTAGTAATAGTGAATTACTCTTATTAGGTGATGGTAATCAACAGTTTAATATTCAATATAAAAACTTTACCTTTTTTGCCGGAATAACTGAAATAGGTATGGTAAGTATTCCTAAAGATGCAATTGAAATACTCTTAAAAGGTAATGAATTAGAAAAAGAATACAGTTTGGAAAATACTCAGGGAAACCTTGCTCTATATACTGATACAGGTCTAAGTTATTCATTTAAAAATATAAGTCTAGCTGATCAATTTAATGCACAGGAAGTTAGACTAGGAGGCTCTGTTCATTATTTAAGCGGGGGTATTGCTAACCTAACTGGAGAAGGCAGTTTTTCTTTAAACTATACAGATACAATTTCAGGCTCTGGTATAATAAAAGCAGAATATGCAGAAAATGCAACTGGCTATTCTTTAGATTTTGGTATTCATACTAAGGTAAATGAGAAGCTAGCTTGGGGTGCTTCAATTTCTAATATAGGTTCTCTCTCTGCTGATAAAGCAACCTATTATGAATATAGTTATGATCCTGTCGAAGAAAAATTTACAGAAACAACTGACCAACCCTTAAGTAGTTTGAATTATAGTTTACCCCTAAAAATTAAACTGGGAACAAAATATAAATGGAAAGAAAACATAAACTTAATTGGTACCTATGCAATGACAAATTATAATAGTGGATATGCAGATCATAAAATATCAGGTGGCTTAGAATATCAAAAATTTAAGTTTTTACCACTTAGTTTAGGTGTAACTTATTCCTCATTACAAGGTAATATGACACTCTCTAGTGGAGCAACTCTTAAACTAGGGTTTATGGAAGCAACAATCACATTCTCCGATTTACAAGCTTTATTTAACGGTTCACAAAGTATTTCACTGGGAATAAGTTCTGGATTTTCATTTTAAACATATAGATAAAACATATATAATTAATCCCGCTTTTTAGCGGGATTTTTTATATTCACACTAACATTTTTCTATATCCTATAAAAAGAATCAAAGAAAAAACTTGATTCTAAGTACATATACCTATAAAATAGATAATGTTGCTTATATAAAGAAAGACAGATAGAAAGGAATGTTTATGTTAAATAAAAAAATAATTAATTTAGCAGTTATAGCTCATGTAAATGCTGGCAAATCAACTCTAGTAGATGCTTTTTTAAATCAAAGTGGTGTATTTAGAGAAAATGAGGTAGTAGAAGAGTTTATTATGGATAGTAATGATCTAGAAAAAGAACGTGGTATTACTATTTATGCTAAAAACTGCTCAATAGAACATGATGGATATAAAATTAATATTGTAGATACTCCGGGGCATGCAGACTTTTCTTCAGAAGTTGAACGAATCATAAAAGCTGTAGATACAACTATTTTAGTTGTGGATTCAAGTGAAGGTCCTATGCCGCAGACTAGATTTGTGCTAAAAAAGTCATTAGAACAAGGTATAAAACCTATCTTGTTTATTAATAAAATGGATAAGAATAATGAAAGAGCTAAACAAGTAGAAGATATGGTATTAGATCTATTTATTGAACTACAAGCCGATGATCAACAGCTTGAATTTCCAATTATTTATGGAGTTGCCAAAGATGGAATTGCAAAATATGAAATTGATGGTAATAGTGAAAACTTAGAACCATTATTCGAAACAATAATAAATCATGTAGAACCTTATCCTGATTTAAAAGAAAAACCATTACAGATTCAAATACATGATCTTGCTTATGATGACTATCTTGGTCGAATAGGTATCGGTAGAATATATAGTGGAAGTATTGAAAACAAACAAAAAGTTGAAGTTTCCAAAAGAGATGGAAGTATTACAAAAGAAAAAGTTACCGAACTACTTGGTTACCATGGTTTAAATCAAAGTTCAATAGAAAAAGCTGGTAGTGGAGATATCGTGGCTGTGGCAGGTATACCTCATATTTCAATAGGTGAAACAATATGTGATGTAGGTAAAGTTAAACCAATGGATATGATAAAAATTGAAGAACCAACTTTATCTATGAACTTTTCAATTAATGATTCTCCTTTTTCAGGTGAGAGTGGTAAATACTTAACCTCAAGAAATTTAAAATCTCGTCTTGAAAAAGAAACTGAAGTAAATGTTGGATTAGGTGTTGAAAAACTAGAAGGCAGTGAAGGCTTTAAAGTTTCAGGCCGAGGAGAATTACATTTGTCGGTACTTTTAGAACATATGAGAAGAGAAGGATATGAAATCTCAGTTTCTAAACCAGAGGTCCTTTATAAAAAAGATAATGGTAAATTATTAGAACCAATTGAAAGGGTTATTATAGATGTGCCTGAAAAATATTCGGGTAGTGTAATCTCTAAATTAAATCAAAGAAAAGGTTTAATGAAGTCTATGCGAAAAGAAAGCGATTATATTAAATTAAATTATCTAGTACCTACTAGGGGATTAATCGGTTATAAAAGTGAATTTATAAATGATACCAGTGGAGAAGGTACTTTAATAAGATCCTTTGAAAGATATGAAGAACATAAAGGGAAAATTCCTAAAAGAACCAATGGTGTTTTAGTTTCTCAAAATGAAGGTAAGGCCATGCCTTACGCTTTAGATAATCTTAGTGCCAGAGGTACTATCTTTATTAAACCCGGCACAAGGGTATATGAAGGTATGATAATTGGAATGAACAATAAGGATAATGACCTTACAGTTAACCCTTGTAAGAATAAAAAGCTTACTAATACTAGAGCATCTGGGTCAGATGATGCCGTTAATTTAGCTCCACCCAAAACATTTTCATTAGAGGAAGCCCTTGAATTTATTAACGATGATGAATTAGTAGAAGTAACTCCAGATGCTATCAGATTAAGGAAAAAAATATTAAGAGGCAAATTAAGAAAATAAATAAAATATATATTATAAACCAAAATTCCGGGCTTACCCGGAATTTTTTTACTATGAAATATTTATAATCAATTCAATTATTAATTACTGTTTTCAATAACATTTCTAAATTTTGATGGTGAATTACCTGTTTTCCTTTTAAATATAAAGCTGAAATGACTTCGATTATTAAAACCACAATCATAACATATTTCTGAAATTGATTTGTCAGACTTATTCAATTTTTCCTTTGCTTTTTCTATTTTAACATCTAGTAAATATTGAAAAGGAGTTTTGCCAGTTTCTTCTTTAAAAACTCTAATAAAGTGGTATGAACTATAATTAACAGTTTCTGCTATTTCTTCTAAAGAAATGTCTTTAGAATAGTTTTTATGAATAAAATTAATAGCTTTATAAATTGTTTTTTTATTAGATTTAATTTTATCTATTGGTTTATTGTTTAGATTATTATTAAGATTTCTTAATAATTTAATAGCAATTTGTTTATTTAAATTATCTATCATTAAATTATATCCAATAGGTTTCATTTTTATTTCTCCAATAAAAGAATTTAATAAATTTCTAAAGTCAATTGAGACCGCTTTATTCATATTCTCAAATACGACATTCCTGTTATTATATAACTTTTCACTTATCTTACTCATAAATTCTTTATCTATAAATATCGCTAAGAAAGACTTTATTTCAATAATTGGTTCACCAAAAGTTTCTGAACAATGCAACTGTCCTGGATTAATAGGAAAAAGATGCTGTTCTTTGATTTTATAATAATTTTTTTCAACAATCTCTAAGGGATAATCGATAGTAAGTGGCAAAATGAATTTATACATATCAAATTTATTTCCCTCAGAAAATGCATTTTTCACTTTAATAACAGAAATATTTTCACTAGAATATTCTTCTATATCTATAATATTTAATATCTGGGAAGGAAGAGTAAGTTTGATTTTATTAAACAAAGTGTCCATTTAATCCCTCCTTCTCAATGTATAAAAAGACATTTATAGTAAAATTATACAGCAATTAAAGTACAATATCAAGCAATTATAACAACATAATGTTGTCTTTTTATTGGTAAAATATAGTTAGAAGATATAAATTTTCTAAACTAAGGGGGATACAAATGAAAAAATTTAATATCTTACTTATATGTTTAATCTTTATTTTCACATTTTCTCTATCCTGTAATATACAAGCCCAGGAATATCTAGAAAATACAAGCCCTGATTTAAGTATTTGGCCTAAACAGGAATATATTTTAGAAATCAATAATACTATGATGGCAGAAGGTGCAACCCATAAACAATATTACGGAAGGCATAAGCTAAGACTAGACACATCTATGGGAGAAATGACTAATACAGTTATTTATCATTTTAAAGAAGATAATATAAAGGAAATTATTATACTCCCTGATCAAAATATGTATATGGAAAACAATTTGAATTATCAGGAATTTTTTGAAACAAATGATGCTGGTAGTAGTTTATTATATGATAATATGCCAGGCGAAGAAATGGCTATGTATGGTGCAAATAAGGTAAGTGAAGAAACCTTTTTAGAGCGAAAAGTTGAAAAGTGGTTTTTTATTGATAGTTCAGAAGGAAAAGATGTTTTAATAGAAATGCTTTTAGATAGAAAACTTAGACAAATCATGAAAATGTGGGTCGATGAAGAATTAATTTTTGAAGTTATTAAAATTACTATAGGAAATATCCCGGATGATATGTTTAATCCACCACAGGACTTTGAAGTTATGAGTTATTAAAGTTGCATTTTTAAAGAAAGAAGGGATAATATGATAGATAAATTTAAAATATCTATTTTTATAGTGATTACATTATTATTGTTTAATACAATCATAATTGCCGAAAAAATAATAGATCCCTATAACTATGAATTGGTATTAGGCAAAGTTACAAATTTACAAGGTGAAGCTTTCTTTATAAATGAAAATAATCAATCTATAAAATTAAAAAATAATAATTTATTAAGTACCCAAAAGATTAAAAAGTTTATGTTAATCTATAATGATAATGCTCAAACATTAATAGATGGTCGAAAAGATATGGCAGAAAAATTGACTATTAAAACTTCTGCTAATGGTAAATTTAGATTATTATTAACTGATGATAATAAAAAAAATAATTATCTATTAATAGGGCCTAATACTGAAATAAAACTTACGATAAAAGGAGGTTGTTTATATACAACTGAATTTGATGGAGAAGGCTATGATATAGAAACATTAAAATGGCGTGATATTAAAAAAAATATAACTTGGAATATTCATAAGGGTAAGGTAAAAGTTTTATATCAAAAAAATAATATTTTTCGTCTCGGTGCTCCTAATACTGAAAATGCAAAAATTTACATTGATAATCAAATACAAGATATTGAATATGAAGTTATTGTTTTAACGGGAGAAGAAGCCTCTAAAGAAAAAATCAAGGTAGCCAGTTTAACTCCTGAAATGACTGCACAAATAGAAGCAATCAAAAATAATTATCTGTTAGTATACAAAGTAGACAAAATTGAAAATTTACCAACTGAAATTAAATCACAACTTAATGACCAAATAGCAAATTTTAAAACTGCTTATCAAGAAGCTGAAAATAATATGAATAATATGATGAACCAAACCAGACAGATTGTGACTATTTTGAAAGTATATAAAGGGGAGGCTAAATTAGAAGACACAAAATTAACAGATGGTGAATTAGCAAAAGTTAAAGGAGATATAAAAAGGGCTAGTAAACCAGAAAAGTTTTGATCTTTAAAACTCAATATTATATTAATATTATTTTATTCCGGTTATTACCGGATTTTTTTATAATAATATTAGAAGAAATGTAATCTATTTAATAAAAATTCTAAAAATTTGCATATATAATACTAATAGAATGTATATAATATATTTGAATTTAAGGAGGTAACAAAATTGAGTATTAAAAGTAGTGAAATCATTGAAGAATTAAAAACTGTTCTTTCAAGTAAGACTATTGATGCAATCTTACCTCCTTTATTTTTTGTTATTATAAATAGAATCTTAGGTCTTAACATTGCAGCATTTTCAGCTATAGGTATTGCTTTAATAATAGGTATAATGAGATTAATAAAGAAACAACCCTGGAAATATGCTCTGGGAGGATTATTTTTAGTAAGTTTAGCTTCTGGTTTATCTTATATCACAAAAAGTGCTGCTAGTTATTTTATTCCCGCTATTATTAGTAGTTCCGTCTTAATTATTCTCGCCTTAGGTAGTTTGATCTTAGGCAAACCACTGGCTGCCTGGGCTAGCCATTTATCCAGAGGCTGGCCGCTGGATTGGTTTTGGAGAAAAGATGTAAAACCAGCTTATAAAGAGGTAACGTGGTTTTGGACTACCTTCTTATTTATGAGGCTATTTATTCAAATTACACTTTATAGAATTGGAGAAAACGCAAATTTAACTTGGGCTAATATTCTTTTAGGCTGGCCATTTACAATTTCCATTTTGATTTTCAGTTATTTATATGGATTATGGCGTCTGAAAAACTTAAGTGGACCAGGTGTTGATGAATATCAAGAAGGAAAAGAGCCACCTTGGGAAGGACAAAAAAGAGGTTTTTAAGATACTATCTTAAAAATTAAAAATAAAGGGAGGTTAAAATAATGAGGAAAGTTTTACTTTTCACTCTTGTTTTGATTTTCATCTTTAGTACTGCTGCTATGGCTCATCCACCACAAAAAGTTACAACAAACTTTAATATGGAAACTCAGATGCTTACAGTAGAGTTTACACATACTGTGGGAGGAGAAAATTCAAATCATTTTGTTGATAAAATTTCAATAATGTTAAATGGAAATGAAGTAATTACTCAAATACCAGGTAAACAATTAGAAAATAATGAATCATTTAATTATTATATGCCATCTGTAGAAAGTGGAGATGAAATCGAGATAATGACTTATTGTAGTATTTCAGGAAATAGAGGTACTACTTTAACAGTAGGTGAGTAATCAAATATTTTTAAGTAAGGACGCCTTTATTATAATGGCGTCCTTATTTTACAATAAAATATAATAATTTCTATTAGTAATAATTATTGATATTTCTATAAATAGATAATATAATTATTTATAATAAAAAGATATATTAATTTCAATAATACAAGATAAGGAGCTGATTTATTTGCTATTTGAAAAAATTGAGTCATCAGGCTTAGCCCATTATTCATATATTATAGGAGATCAAAATGAAGCAATAGTAATCGATCCCAAAAGAGATATTGAAGACTATTTTAAAAAATCAACTGAAATGGGTTTTGAAATTAAATACATATTAGAAACTCATCGCAATGAAGATTATATTATTGGGTCAAAAAATCTAGCTGAAAAAACAAATGCTGAAATCTGGCATGCTGATCATCAATTGGATTATCAATATGGAAATGCAGTTAAGGATGAACAAAATTTCAAAATAGGACGACTAAATGTTCAAGCAATAAGCACTCCTGGTCATACTCCTAATTCTTTTAGTTATCTTTTAAAAGATTTTTCAGGTGAACCCTTAATGATTTTTACCGGAGACTTAATCTTTGCAGGAGATACAGGCCGTGTTGATTTAATGGGTGAAGAACATATGGATAAAATGGCCCAGCAAATGTATGATTCGATATTTAATAAAATATTACCACTAGGAGATGGAGTAATTATCTGTCCAGCCCATGGTGCTGGTTCTGTATGTGGTGATACAATTGCCGAGAGAGAGTTCACTACTATTGGCTTAGAAAAGAAAGTTAATCCTAATTTACAGTATATAGATCAAAATGATTTTGTAAATAATATCAAAGAAAAATTAGAACGACCACCCTATTTTAGAAAAATGGAAGAATTAAATTTAACAGGTACTCATTCTATAAATAATCTTCCGGCTCCTAAATCATTAAATCCAAAACAATTTAAAGATAAATTAAGTGATGAAGAAATTTTGGTTTTAGATACAAGAAATGAATTAAATTATGGAGCAGCTCATATTCCAGATTCTATTTCCATTTGGCAGGATGGTTTAGCCAGCTTTGCCGGCTGGTTTTTACCATATAATAAAAAGATTCTTTTAGTTACGCCAGATCAATTTCCAACAAAAGATTTAAAAATTCTACATCGGTTAGGTTTTGACAATATAATTGGTTATTTAAAAGGCGGTCTTTTACAATGGCATATGGCTGGTTATGAAAGTAATTCAATAGGTATGATAAAAGTACAAAACCTTTGTAGACTTTTAGATAAGTCAAATAACTATTGGATTCTTGATGTAAGAAGTGAAGATGAAATAGCAGAGGCAGGCGAAATTCAAGATGCACATCACATCCATATCACTCAACTTCCGGATAATTTAGACAAAATTTCAAAAGATAAACCAATTTATATTTTCTGTGGTAGTGGTTTAAGATCAACCACTGCTGCTAGTCTATTAAAACAAAATGGATTTGAAAATATTAATGTGATATTAGGCGGTTTAGAGGGCTGGTCATCTACAACTTGCCCGATTGTTTAAATTTTTTAAGGAGTATAAAAAATACTCCTCTTTTTTTATCTAACAAATCAAAAAAGAAAGGAGCATAAATATGGATATATTGAGTATGGGTAAGTGGTCCCCTTATATAATAGGATTTTTAATTGGAGTATTAAGTTGGTTCTCATTTCTATTTTCCAAAAGACCAATTGGAGTTTCAACAGCATTTGCTCGTTTAAGCGGTCTTTTAGAAAAGGCTTTCTTTGGACCTGATATTGAAAGAAAAGATTATTATAAAAAGTTTGCACCAACAGTTGATTGGGAAGTAATGCTTGTTATTGGAGTGATTTTAGGTTCTTTTATCTCCGCGACAATTTCAGGACAGTTCCAATTTGAATTAGTACCTTCAATGTGGATAAATGCCTTTGGTAATACTCCATTACTTAGAATTATAACAGCTCTCCTAGGAGGCTTTTTTGTTGGTCTGGGAGCCCGTTGGGCTGGAGGTTGTACAAGTGGTCATGGTATAAGTGGAACCATGCAGTTAGCTATTAGCAGTTGGATTGCTCTGATATCTTTCTTTGTAGGTGGAGTAATAACTGCTAATCTCTTATATTAATTATTTTATAATAATATCTTTTTTATCGGAGGTGCTTAAATCAATATGACAAAACTAAGACATAATATCTTAGGATTATTAACCGGTTTGATCTTTGGATTCTTACTACAAAGAGGTGGATTAACAGATTATAATATCCTGGAAGGTCAATTACTATTACAGGATTTTACTGTATTTAAAGTAATTTTGACAGCCATTATTACCGGTATGGTCGGTATTCATATTTTAAAATATTTAGGAAAAATTGAATTTAGTTTAAAAACTGGTTCAGTTGGATCTCTTGTAACAGGAGGATTACTTTTTGGAATTGGTTTTGGTCTTTTAGGATACTGTCCCGGTACAGTAGTTGGTGCTATTGGATCAGGATCTCTAGATGCCTTAATTGGAGGAGTGCCCGGGATGATTTTAGGCGCTGGATTTTTTGCCAACATATATCCCAAAGTAAAAAGCAGTTTCTTAGAAAAACAGCAATTAAAGAAACTCAGTATAAAGGATTATTTTGATATTAATGATTTAACCTTGGTTTCTTTAATTTCAATACTACTTATAGTTTTACTTTTAATATTTGAATTTATAGTATAATATATTAACCTGGACTTCATATAATAGAGAAGACCAGGTTAATTTTATATTTATATAACAGCCAAACTATAATTTAGATACCAATTTTTTTGTTTTTTCTTTAATTATTTTTAAATCTTGTTCATCAGGTAGTCCTCTAATATCACCCATTTTACCCTGAGTGCTATATTTTTTAGAACCAACCATTTCACTTAAAATATACCATTCATCTAAAATCTCAAAACCAAGATGTTCAAAAAATTGACCAATGTACTTTACAACGGGAATAGCTTCATTTTTACCGGTATGAGGACCGGAGTAAGTACAAAACACTAATGCATTTCGCCCTTCGACTTTTGGAGCTTTTAATTTCACATAACCTTCTTGTTCATATTTATCAAATTTGTCTTCCAAAAATTTTTGCATATCTTTCGGTGGCATCCAATTATAGGATGGAGCACCTATACAGACTAAGTCATAATCTAATAAATCAAGTTCATAGGCTTCAGCCACTTCTTTAATTGTTACATTAACTTCTTTCTCTTTTAATCCCTCATAAACTGTTTTAGCAACTTTCTTTGTATTACCCGTATTAGAAAAGTATATAATTATTGCGTCCTTCAAAATATCAACTCCTTTAAAATATTTTTTTATCAAATATTAACAAATAAATTTGTTCATATCTAAGAATAAATATAGAGGTAAATAAAGTTATTTATCGAAATAAATATTTAGAAAGCTAACTTATAATCTATTATATAAAAGAACTAGTAAAATTGAAAATTATATTTATACTAAGGAGTGTAGAAATTAGATGAATAACAAAGATCAAATAGGGGGCAGAGCTTATAGTAATGGACTTAGACTACAAAATAAAAAATTGTCAGTAAAAGTCTATTATGATAAAAATGATAATTTAAGAATTGAAAGTAGTCCTGTTAAAGTACATAAATATATGAAATATCTTAAAAAGATTCCGTTTATTAGAGGAATAGCAAGTCTTTTTATTGCTGTTTTTTCTTTTTTGAAGGAAATATTTAAAAATCCTTTAAAATACTGGTTTATCTTTTTGATTGTAATTGCTGATATAACTTATATGTTAATACCTGATTCTACAAATATTGTATATCAAGAAATATTTTTATTAATTTATCTGGCAATTCCTGTTGCTCTCTTTTTTATTTTTAGAAATAATGTGTCAGATGTGTTTAAGTTCCACGGAGCAGAACACAAAGCTGTTAACTATTATGAAGATGATTTTAAGGGAAATATTGCTTCTTATTCAAGAATACACCGTAGATGTGGAAGCAATATAGTCTTTTATTATATTATCATCTCAATTCTAACTAGTTTTATCAATTTAGGTTTAAATATTTATTTAAGACAACTAATAATTTTAGGAATTTCTTATGAAATTTTAAATATTACACCAAAGAAATTTCTGTTTTTACCTTCTTTATTTCAAAAAATAGTAACAAAAGAACCTGAACAAAGACAATTAAAAGCTGCTAAACTTGCTTTACAAGCCTTACTTTTTGAAAGTAATCATAATGAAAAAATTAAATAAATATTACTAAATTATTCCAATATGAGCCATAATATAATAATAAAATAATATATTTAGGGGTGTGGTTTATGGAAAATATCGAATATCTTAAACTTTTATCTAATCAGTTTCCCAATGTTCCAGCCGTTAGTACTGAAATCATCAATTTAAAAGCAATATTAAATCTTCCCAAAAGTACCGAACATTTTTTAACTGATTTACATGGAGAACACGAAGCTTTTCAGCACATGTTAAGAACCGCTTCGGGTTTAATAAAGTATCAAATAGAACAAATATTTAATGATGAAATAAGTAGAAAAGAAAAAAATGAATTAGCAACACTCATTTATTATCCAGAAGAAAAAATTAATTCTTTAAAAACCGAAGATGAGGATTTACCAAAAGATTGGTATATAACTTCTTTAAATCGAATTGTAAAACTATGTAAGGAAGTTTCTTCAATCTATACTCGTTCTAAGGTAAGAAAAGCCTTACCAGAAAAATTTGCTTATATTATTGAAGAACTTCTTCATTTAAAAGAAGATGAACCTAATAAAAAAGAATATCATGACAAAATCATATCTACTATCATTGATATTGGGCAGGCAGAAAGTTTCATAATCTCACTGGCAGATCTAATACAAACTTTTGCTGTTGATAAGTTACATATCATTGGTGATATCTTTGATAGGGGACCTAACCCACATAAGATAATAGAAGAATTAAAAACCCATCATAACTGTGATATTCAATGGGGTAACCATGATATATTATGGATGGGAGCTGCTTTAGGGCAAAAAGCACTTTTAGCGACTGCTATTAGGGTAACACTAAGGTACGGTCATTTAGAGCTCTTAGAAGAGGATTATGGTCTTAATATGAGGCCCTTAGCAAGATTAGCCAGCACATTCTATAAGGATGAAGAAATCAATGAAGAATTTGCTCCAAAATTAATGGGACATGATCTAGATGAAAAGGAAAAAAGTATCATAGCGAAGATGCATAAAGCAATTGCAATTATTCAATTTAAATTAGAAGGAAATTTAATTGAAAAAAGACCTGAATTTAAAATGAATTTACCTCATTATTTAAATAAAATAAATTACGAAAAAGGAACAATCCAACTAAATGGTCAAAAATATGAATTAACGGATAAATTTTTTCCTACTATAAGTCCTGAAGATCCCTATAGATTTAATCCGCAAGAAGAGGAAGTTATTAATCAGTTAAGCCAATCTTTTAAAAATAACGATAAATTACAAAATGATATAAGGTATTTATTTAATAATGGTAGTATGTATCTTAAATACAATGATAATCTCTTATACCATGGTTGTGTACCCTTAAAAGAAAACTGGGAATTTTCAAGTATAGAAATAGACAATAAAAAATATAATGGCAAAGAATTACTAGATTATTTTGATGATATTATTAGAAAAAGTTATTCTTATAAATATGAAGAAATTGATTATAGGGATTGGTTATGGTATCTATGGAGAGGAAAACTATCACCTTTATTTGGAAAAGATAAAATGACAACCTTTGTTCGATATTTTACAGAAAATAAATCATTACACAAAGAAACTGAAAATCCTTATTATAAAGCAAGAGATGAAGAAAGTATCTGTGATAAAATATTAGAAGAATTTAACTTAGATACTGATACTGGTCATATAATTAACGGCCATACTCCAGTAAAAGAACTACATGGAGAAAAACCAGTTAAAGGCAATGGCAAACTATTTGTAATAGATGGAGGTATCTCAGCAGCTTATCAAAGAAAAACTGGGATAGCCGGTTATACCTTAACCTATAATTCTTATGAAATGAGATTAATATACCATAAACCATTTATTTCAAAAGATATCGCAGTAATGGAGGGCAATGATTCCGTTTCTTCTAATAGAGTAGTAAAATTTGAAAATAAAAAGAAAATTGTTGATACCGACATTGGAAATAAACTTAAAAGAAAAGTAGATAATCTAATGGAACTACTAAATGCTTATAATAAAGGAATTATTAAAGAAAAATATTAATAATTATTTTATCTATAATTTAATGTTTATAATCAATATTAACTTTAAAGGGTCAGTTCAAATTGAACTGACCCTTTAAATATTAACCGAACTTTTTATTTCCTTTTTTTGTAGATGTATTTATAACTGAATAAAGAGGACACCAGCCCGAAGCAGCTGTAAAAATAGGTATAATTCCAATAGCTCCCCACCAGCTATTATAAAGTATACCAACACCAATAATTACAATACCCAAAATATACCTAATAATCTTATCAGTCTTACCAACATTATTCTTCATATATATTCCCTCCTTCTTTTATTAGCCTACTTTATTATATCAAAAAATGTAAATTATATATGTAAGTTAATTAACTAGTCAAAAGAATATAAAACCAATCTATCAAAAGTTAAATATTAAGAATTTATTAAGAAACAATAAATTTAACATTAATCTTATTAAATATATTAAAATATTGATTGACATAAATTAATAATTTTAATATAATATTAGTGCATTATGTTAATAGTGCACTTATTCTTGTGCATAAATTCTCAAAATAGAAAGGAAGTTGTTTTTATGAAAAAGAAAATATTAATCATTTTAATAGTAATATGTATTATAGGAGGGGGATTATACTACTTCTTTGGTAGAAGTAGTGCTGAAAATTCTTCAGCAAATATTTTAAAAGTAAAACAACAGGTTTTAAAACCTGATGAAATAACAACTAAGGTAAGTGCTGATGGCAATATAAAGACAAAAAATGAAAAAAATGTTAAAATTAAAATCAATGGTCTTGTTAAAGAAGTTTATATTGAAGAAGGAGATAAAGTAAATAAAGATGATAAAATTATTCAATTAGAAGAAGAACAGCTACAGAAAACTTTAGAAAATGCTGAATTGAATCTTAGAGAAGCAAAAAATAATTATAATCAATTGAAAAATAGATTCAAAAATCAAAATGAACTTAATGAACTCAAATTAAAAGAAGCTAATAAAAATTTAGAAATAGCAGTTTTAACCAGAGATAAAGAAAAGATAAATTTAGAAAATAAAAAACATGAACTTAAAGAACAAATTACCGAATCTAAAAATGAGTTGGATAATTTAAAATCCAAACTAAGTAATAAAGAATATTTATATAATAATGGAGCAATCCCTGAAGTAGAATTGAATAACTTAAGAGAAAATTATGATAAAACTAAGCAAAAATATGAGAGTTTAAAACACAAATTAGAAGTACTTATTGAAAAAACAATACCCAACACCTTAAACCTGGCCAATCTTAAAGTAGAAAATGCTATAAATAATTTAGAACTTTTAAAAACAAGTAACAAAAATAATCAGGTAACCAAAAACGATATAGAAGCAGCTAATATCAAAGTTATTAAATCTAAACAAGAAATAGAAAATATCGAAAGTAATTTAGATAAATTACTAGTTAGTTCACCCTTATCCGGTACAGTAGTTAATATGGAAATTAAAGCAGGTGATAAGGTTGTAGAAGGTAATACTGTAGCAAAAATTGCAGATATTGAAAACTTAATAGCAGAAATTATGGTAGATGAAATAGATATTAATGACATAGAAATTGGTCAAAAAGCTTATATTACTAGTGATTCTTTTGAAGAAAGATTAATAGGAGAAATTGTATATACAGCTCCGGTTAGTACTAAAGTGGGTAATATCAATAAATATAAAACAAAGGTTGAAATTGAGAACAATCAAGGTGTAGTTAAACCAGGAATGTTTGTTAATGCAGAAATTATAACTAATCATAAAGAAAATGTTTTAACAGTACCTTCTATAGCAGTAATTGGTGAAACTCAAAAATATGTTTACCTTAACAAAGCAGGAAAAGCAGTTAAAAAAGAAGTCAAAGTGGGCTTAAAAAACCTTAATAAAGTAGAAGTAAGGGGAATCGAAGCAGGATCCGAAGTTATTATTGGACCTTTCACTACTTTAAAAGCGCTTAAAGATGGTACCTCGGTTCAAAATATTGATGACTTGCAAGAAAGGAAGGGTTCCCAATGATTAAAATAAATAATATAGATAAAATATATGGTACGGGAGAAATAGCCGTAAATGCCTTAAAAGATGTTTCCTTAAGTATTAAACCAGGCGAATTTTTAGCAATAATGGGACCATCTGGATCTGGCAAATCTACCCTTATGAATATATTAGGATGCTTAGACCGTCCTACAGATGGTGAATACTATTTAGATGGAACCGATGTGAGTCAACTTACTGAAAAAAAGCTTGCTCATATCAGAAATCGCAAAATTGGCTTTATTTTTCAGACCTTTAACCTTTTACCTAGATTATCTGCCTTAAAAAATGTAGAACAGCCAATGATCTATAGTGGGATAAATAGAAAAAACAGATTAGAAATAGCTAAACAAGCCTTAGTCGATGTTGGATTAGGAGATCGTGTTGATCATAAACCTTCTGAATTATCAGGTGGGCAGAGACAAAGAGTTGCCATTGCTAGATCATTAGTTAATGAACCTCAGATTATTTTAGCAGATGAACCCACAGGTAACTTAGATTCTGAATCAGAAGAAGATATTTTAGAAATATTAAAATCATTGAATAATAAAGATATTACTATTGTTATGGTTACACATGATACCCAAGTTGCTCACCATGCTCATCGTATTGTTCATTTTAAGGATGGAAGGTTAATTAAAGAAGAATTTCCACCGGAATATTCATCAGAATATAAAGAGGTGAAAACAGGTTGAACTTTTTTGAATATTTCCGCTTGGCTTTAACTGAAATCTTTAATAACAAAGCTCGTACATTTTTAACCCTAATTGGGATTGTAATTGGAATTGCAACTGTAATTTTAATTATATTTTTAATACAAGGGGCAGAAACCTATATCATGTCCGAGTTAACAAAAGTAGCACCTATTGATCTATTTCAAGTACATAATAAATATGACTCTGATGCTAACCGGTGGATAGGTCAGATGACTTTTAAAGATATAGAAGCTATTAAAAAAAAGGCTGGCGGGAATATAAAAGCTATTGCACCTCGCTATATGAGTAGCGGAAAAATTAGATATGAAGGTAAAGAAGAGAACTTTAACATGATTTCAACTACACCCGATTTTCAAGATATATATGATTTAAAAACTTCCCAAGGTAGATTTTTAACAAACTTAGATTTAGAAAATTTTAATAATATAATTGTTTTAGGATATGAAACTGCTGAAAATATTTTTGGTGAAGATAATCCGATTAATCAAAAAGTGAATATTGAAGGGTTAACATTTAGAGTGGTTGGTGTATTACCTAAAGATTATGAATCACCTTTATTCCCAGTTAGTGTTAATGACAACCGCGGCTTCATACCAATAACTGTATTAGAAAGATTATATAATGCAGAAAATAGATTTAGCTTAATCATAAAAGTAAAGGATAGGAATAATTTATCTTTAGTTAAAAATGATGTCAAAAATATCTTAAATGCTAGACATGGAATTACAAGTAGAGGTCAACCTAAATTTAATTTCTATGAAATGGCCAGTGGTTTAGAAATGATAAATATTGTTAAGATTGGTTTAATGGTTTTACTGGGTGGTGTAGCCAGTATTACTTTATTAGTAGCAGGTATTGGAATCATGAATATTATGTTAGTCATTGTGGCAGAACGTACAAGAGAAATAGGTCTGAGAAAAGCAATCGGAGCCACTCGCAAAAATATTCTTTCACAATTTATTATTGAATCGATCATTTTATGTATTTTCGGTGGTATCTTTGGAATCGTATTTGGTTACTTAGGCTGTCAATTAGCTGCAAATATAGCCCAACAATATATAGATATTAGTTTATCAGTACCACTTTGGTCAATAATAGTATCTTTAATTTTTACAACGGGGGTTGGCTTATTCTTTGGAATATATCCGGCTGCTAAGGCAGCTAAGATGGACCCTATTGAGGCTTTAAATTATGATTAGGAAAGGAGGTATTGTAATATGTTATTTTATGATAAATTAAAATTAGCTTTTTCTGGGGTAAGCAGTAATAAATTCCGATCTTTTTTAACTTTATTAGGTATAATTATTGGAGTTGGCTCTGTAATTTTAATGGTTTCATTAGGTTCAGGAACTAGAAATGTAGTGAGTGGTCAGTTTGAAAGCATATCAACTAAACAGGTTTATTTAAGCACAAATTGGAACCTTTCTTATAGCTCAAGGGGCCATTTGAATGAAGAAGATGAGAGCTATTTAGAAAATGCAACAACTGGTGAAGTAAATATTACGCCCTTTTATAGAAATTATCAGTCTGTTGAATATAAGGGTAAAAATATTAGAACAACAGTTGCAGGAGTAAAGGCAAATGCATTAGATCTAACAAACCTTAAATTAAAATATGGTCGGACTATTAACGAAAGTGATATCCAGGGAAGAAAAAGTGCAGTTGTAATTTCAGAAAACATTTTATCTCAATTGGCTAATAGCTCCAATTATTCTAAAATGTTAGGTGAAGAAATAACAATCGGCAATAAAAAACTAACAATAGTTGGCATATTAGGAAGAAGTAATTCTACACTTGCTTTAGGTAATGATTCTGCTTTACTTCCCCTCACTACATATAAAAATATTTTTCCCAGGCGAAGCAAATATTATGATTTTATGTTAATAGAATATGGTAATAATTTAACTGAAAGTGATTTAATTGCTCAAGTTAATTATCTTTTAAATAATAAATATGGTACAGTTAATGGTGAAAATAGATTTCGAATTGAAGGATTACAGGGTAGAATTAATTTGGTAAATCAAGTAACTAATGTATTAACCTATTTATTAGGTGGAATTGCTACTATTTCACTATTAGTTGGTGGAATAGGAGTAATGAATATTATGTTAGTCTCAGTTAAAGAAAGAACAAGAGAAATTGGTTTGAGAAAAGCGATTGGTGCTTCAAATCAGGATGTACAACATCAATTTTTGTTTGAATCTATAATTTTATCACTTGGTGGAGGTTTAATTGGAATTATTTTGGGTATAGGTTTATCACTTTTAGCTAACTATACTATAACCCACTTCTTTGATTGGTGGCAGGGCACAATACCTCTTTGGGTGATATTACTTTCATTTGGAGTAACTGTTAGCATCGGATTAATATTTGGTTTTTATCCGGCATATAAAGCTTCTCAGCTTGATCCAATAGAAGCTTTAAGATATGAATAGCTAAAAAAACATTATTATCAAAAAAACTCGGGAAATCCCGAGTTTTTATCATCTCTAACTATTTTATTTATAAAAATTAAGTATTTTTTGCCTTAAAATAAAAATGGAGCTGATGACCGGACTTGAACCGGTAGCCTGCTGATTACAAGTCAGCTGCTCTACCAATTGAGCTACATCAGCTTGAATAGTTTTTTGTTGTTTTCAATTTCGTACAGCAATTATTATAACTTAGAATTAGTGTTAGGTCAAGGGTTAAATCATAATTTTTTAATATTTTTCTCTCTAAATATATTATACACCACATTTGGTTGTAATATAACCCCTGTGATGATATAATTTTTTTTAGGAAGTGATAATGATGGCTAACAAGTATAGAAGCAATAAGATTAAAAAAGAACATACCATAATAGAAGATATACTGCCACTTCTTGAGAGTATTTCTATTTATCCAGAAATAAAAAGTATAATTCCGGGTAGAATAAATCAAAGAAGCAGCAGTAGTGGCTTGAAAGCATATTTACAGATTAAATATAATACCAATAGTGGATTGAAACTTCTTGCTAAAAATAGTTCATCTGTACAGGAAGTCTTTGTGGTAACTAAAGATGCAGATAAAACTATTAAAAGGTTAAAAAAATTAGAATTCACTAGTTAATTCTTGACATTCTAGTAATTGTAGGATATAATTTTTAACAGTTTGCGGGTTGTGGCGCAGCTTGGTAGCGCGCACGCCTGGGGGGCGTGAGGTCCCGGGTTCAAATCCCGGCAACCCGACCATTTAATAAAGTTTTTTCAGGCCCGGTTTGGGCTTTTTTTATATTTAACAGATAAAAAGGGTGTATAATTTATGATAAAAGTGAGTTTTGTAACTTTAGGTTGTCCCAAAAATGAAGTAGATACCGATTATATGATGGGGATAACCTTTAATGATGAAAAATATAAATATGAAGATGATCCTAAAAAAGCCGATGTAATAGTAATAAATACCTGTGGCTTTATAGAAGATGCCAAAGAAGAATCAATAGATACTATTTTACAAGCTGCTGAATATAAAAATGAGGGATTAATTGATGCTTTAATTGTAACAGGCTGTCTAACACAAAGATATAAAAATGAATTAATGGATGAAATTAAAGAGATTGATGCTGTATTAGGCACCGGTACTTTTGACCAAATCAAAGAAACAATTGACGATGTATTAAAAACTCATAAAAGATATAATAGAATCGATAATCCAGTTTTTGATTTTAATCAAGATTTAGAAAGATTTAATAAAAAAGGCCATTATTCATATGTAAAAATAGCAGAAGGCTGTAATAATAAATGTAGTTACTGCAGTATACCTTTTATAAGAGGTCCTTTAAATAGCCGTAAAATGGAAGATATAATTAAAGAAATTAAAATTCTAGTAGAAAGTGGAACCAAAGAAATTATTTTAACTGCCCAAGATACTACAGAATATGGTAAAGACCTCTATGGAAAAAGAAAACTAGTAGAACTCTTAAAAGAAATTGTTAAAATAAAAGATCTAAAATGGATTAGATTACTATACAGTTATCCTGAACATATTTCTGATGAATTAATAAAAGTTATTAAAGAAAATGAAAAAATATGTAATTACTTAGACATTCCAGTCCAGCATTCTTCTAATAAAATTCGAAAAAAAATGAGAAGAGAAGGAACTAAAGAAGAGTTGCTCAATGTTATAAATGATATAAGAAACAATATTGAAGATGTAGTCCTAAGAACCTCTCTTATAGTAGGTTTCCCTGGTGAAACTGAAAAAGATTTCAAAGAATTAGTCTCTTTTATTAAAGAAGTTCAGTTTGATCGTTTAGGTGTTTTTCAGTACTCAAAAGAAGAAGGTACTAAAGCAGCAGCTATGAATAATCAAATTGATAAAAAAACTAAACAAAAAAGATATAATAAAATAATGGAAATACAGCAAGATATATCATATAATAAGAATAGTGAATTAATAGATGAAGTTGTAGAAGTCATTATTGATGAAAAAATTGAGGATGAATATATAGGCAGAACAGCATATGATGCACCTGAAATTGATAATACGGTCTATGTACAAGGTAAAGATATTAGCATGGGAGACATTGTTAAGGTTAAAATTACAAACGCCTTTGAATATGACTTAATGGGAGAGAAAATATAATGAATCTACCTAACAAATTAACCCTTTTAAGAATTATTTTAGTCCCTATCTTTATTATCTTTTTATTAATGAGAAAAGATATTCCTGGGGCTGAAGTATTTTCATTAGCTGTTTTTATCTTAGCTGCTATAACCGACAGCTTAGACGGTTATATTGCTAGAAAACAACAAATTGTTACCAAATTTGGTAAAATTGTAGATCCAGTTGCTGATAAGTTATTAATATCTGGAGCTTTAATTGCTTTTGTTTCTCTAGATGAAATATCTTTGTGGGCTGCTATCTTAATTATTGGTCGTGAATTTGCTGTTACCGGGTTGCGAGTTATTGCAGCTAAAGATGGTGTAATAATTTCGGCAAGTATTTGGGGTAAAATTAAAACAACGATTCAAATTATAGCAGTAATTGCTATTATTGCAGACCCTAAGATTATTACTTTACCCTATAATATACCAAATATTTTAATCTGGATTGCAGTATTAATTACTCTTTTCTCTGGCTATAAATACTTCCAAGCAGTTAATATTGACTTTTTTGTTGAGGAGGATCACCAATAATACAATGAATGAGATCAAAAAGAAGATAACGGAGATTATTGCAAGTTGTTTTTATATAGGTTATATTCCAGGGGCTCCTGGAACATATGGCTCTTTATTTGCTCTTTTATTAATAAGTCAATTTAATTTTTTAACCAAAAATATTTCAGTAGTAATTTTTATTATTTTCGGTTTAATATTCTCTACCCTTATGGAAAAACAAACCGGTAAAAAAGATGACCAAAGGATTGTCATAGATGAATTCGTTGGTATGTTAATTACTTTCTATTTTGTAAAACCTAACTTCGCTTATTTAATTATAGGTTTTATCTTATTTAGGCTCTATGATATATATAAACCTTATCCAATTAAAAAAATACAGAATTTACCTTCAGGCTGGGGAATCATGTTAGATGACATATTAGCCGGGGTTTATGCAAGAATAGTATTACATATATTTGTTATACTTCAAATCGGTTTTTAAAAACCGATTTTTTTTATTAAATAAATATGATATAATTTATTAGAGGTGAACATATTGAAAGTAGAAATAGTAAGTATTGGTGACGAACTTTTAGATGGTTCTGTGCAAGAAAGAAATGCTAATTATATTAGTAACAAATTAAAAAAATACAAAATTATACCTCATCATATTAGTATAATCGGAGATAACATAATTAAAATATTAAATTTATTAGAATGTGCTAAGGATAGATCTGATATAATTTTTGTGACAGGAGGTCTAGGACCTACTGGTGATGACATTACCCGCAAAGCAGTTAGTAAAGCATTTGATTTGGAATTAATATTTCATGAAGATATCAAAAAGCGTATAAAACAAAGATTAAAAGAATTTCATGTAAAACATACAGATAATAATAATCAACAGGCCATGATACCAAAAGGAGCCAAGATCTTAAAAAATGAACAAGGGACCGCTCCCGGCTTTATAATAAACAAAAACGATACTACCTGTATCTGTATGCCAGGAGTACCGGATGAAATGAAACCAATGTTGAATAATCAGGTGTTTCCGTACCTAAAATTAGAAGATAAAAATGAATACAAAAAAGAGTTAAATTTTAAAGGAATTGGTGAAGCTCAATTAGAAGATAAAATATATAGTTCTGTTAAAATTCCAAAAGATGTATACCTAAGTTTTGTAGTCAAAAGGACCCATATTTTAGTTAAAATAAAAAGCAAGTACGAAAAATTAGTAAAAGAAACTACTCGAAAAATAAAAGAAGAATTAAGTCAAAATATCTTTCAGGATTTATACTTAGTAGAAACCGTCTATAATATTATGAAAAATAATAAACTTACTTTAAGTACAGCAGAATCATGTACTGGTGGTCTACTTGGCAATAGAATCACAAATTTATCCGGTAGTTCTATTTATTATAAGGGTGGTATAATAGCTTATAGTAATCAGTTAAAAATTGATTTACTAGATATTGAGCCTGAAATAATAGAGATAAAAGGAGCAGTCAGTTATGAAACGGCTGAAAGAATGGCTGATAATATCAAAAAAATTACTAATTCTGATTATGGAATTGGAATTACAGGCATAGCAGGTCCATCTGGGGGTACAAAAGAAAAACCAGTCGGTCTTGTCTATATTGGAGTAAGTGGAAAAGACCATACAACTGTCAACAAGTACAATCTTAAGGGAAGAAGAAAACAGATTAAATATCTAAGTAGTGAATTTGCCTTACAGAATTTAAAGAATCTATTATACAGGGAGGGTTATCATGAAAAAAAATAAAATTTTTATTGTAATGTTACTTTTAACTTTTATCATATTTGCAAGTAGTGGAATAAATGCCCAAGGAGAACAATTAGATTTATTGAGTAGAAGTATAAAAAATTATCACCTTAATAATTACGAAGAAGCCTTAGAATTGAATAATCAAATAAATTTAAAAGAACTAACCACAGCTGCTAAAATAGATACACTATACTATAGAACTTTAATTAATTTAGCTTTAGGTAATATTACAAAAGGTAAAGAACAGTTAGATGAACTAAAAGAAATGGGATATGATTTTGGTATGATTCATTATGAACTAGCCAGAATATATATGAACTTTTATAACAACTTTGATAATGCATATTATCAAACTGCCTTAGAAGAATTTAAAAAAGCTCGTGCATTAGGAGTAAATTCTCCTCAATTCCACAGAGATTATGCTATGGCCTATATGGGTGTGAATAATAAAGAAAGGGCAGTTCAACAATTAGAAATGGCAATTGTAGATAATGGAACAGTCAATGATCTACTTAATATTGCTAACCTTCACAAAGAATTAGGTAATTATGATAAAGCAGCTGATTTTTATAATCAAGTAATTGAAATGGATAATAAAAATGTACAGGCCTATGGTGAACTAGGTGATGTACTAATCAGACAAGAAAAATATGCTGAAGCTTCTGAGGCACTACAAAAAGGTGTAGAATTAAATTCAGATTCTCTTGTTATAAACTTCCAATTAGGTAAAGCATATTATTATACTGAAAATTACGAACAAGCTAAGCAATATTTAACAAAAGTTATAGAACTTAAACAAAATTATTACAAAGCCCACTTTTATCTAGGTAAGACCTATCATAAACAAGAAGATTTTCAAAATGCCAAATATTATTTAAACGAAGCAACTAAATACAATCCTAACTATGCAGATGCATATATTTCTTTAGGGGATATTAATTTAAAACAAGGAAATAACTATCAAGCAATAGCTAATTATTCAACTGCTATAGAACAAAATCCTGAATATCCAGATGGACACTTTCATCTAGCATTAGCATATATCCAGTCAGATATGAAAGAAGCAGCAATTTCAGAATTAAGAAAAACTATCCATTTAAGTGGTGAACACGAACGTGCACAAGAATTATTAGATAAATTATCGGGGGAAAGTAATTAATATGAGACTTTTTATTGCCATTCCCATTGAAGATAGAACTCAAGAACTTTTAGAAGAACAAATTGAAAAAGCCCAAACAGCTCTTGATTTTGATTTAAAATGGGTCAGTGGAGAAAATCTCCATTTGACCCTGAAATTTTTAGGGGATACAGAAGAAAGTAAAGTTGATGCAATTAAAAATTCTATTAAGAACACTTGTTCGCATTATGACAAATTTAATATTTATTACAATCATTTTGGAGCTTTTCCATCGACAGATTATCCAAAAGTTCTATATTTTGGACTAAATGATAGCAAAAAACCACTTATTAATCTACAAAATGAACTTGAAAAAAAGCTATATGAAAGGGGTTTTGAAAAAGAGGATAGAGATTATACTCCCCATTTAACCTTTGCCAGGACAAGAAAGAAAACAGATATGAGACAACTAAAATATGATTTTAAAGATTTCATAAAAGAAAATGACATTCGTATCTTACAAAAAGTTAACAAAATTGCTTTAATTGAAAGTCAACTTTATAAAAGTGGACCCATATATAAGGAATTATTTTCCATAAATCTCAAGTAATACTTGAAAAAAGGAAACATTTGTTCTATAATATAAATATAAAATAAAGATTGAGGTGATATTTTTGGCCAAAAATAATGAGAAAGAAAAAGCACTAGATAATGCAGTAAAAAGAATTGAAAAACAATTTGGACAGGGATCAATAATGAGACTAGGAGATAGAACATCACTTGATATTGAGTCAATTCCGACCGGAGCACTTCCTTTAGATATAGCTTTAGGTGTAGGAGGTATTCCCAAAGGAAGAATAATTGAACTTTACGGGAATGAATCCTCAGGTAAAACTACTTTAGGATTACATATCATTGCTGAAGCCCAAAAACAAGGTGGTATTGCAGCTTTTATCGATGCAGAACACGCACTAGATCCCAGATATGCTGAAAATCTAGGCGTAAATATAGACGATTTATTAATATCCCAACCTAATAATGGTGAAGAAGCTTTAGAAATTGCAGAAGCTTTAGTAAGAAGTAATGCAATTGACTTAGTCATTATAGACTCAGTTGCAGCATTAGTTCCTAAAGCTGAACTAGAAGGTGAAATGGGAGATTCCCATGTTGGATTACAAGCTAGATTAATGTCTCAGGCCATGAGAAAGCTTTCAGGTGCTATATCAAAATCTGACGCAGCTTGCATATTTATCAACCAAATTCGTGAAAAAATTGGAGTAATGTTTGGTAATCCCGAAACTACTCCGGGTGGGCGTGCACTTAAATTTTACTCTTCAGTCCGAATTGAACTGAGAAGATCACAAACTATTAAAGATGGTGATGAAATTATCGGTTCCCATGCCAGGGCAAAAGTTGTAAAAAATAAAGTGGCAGCTCCCTTTAGAAAAGCTGAATTTGATATCATGTATGGAACTGGTATTTCCAGAACTGGCTGTGTATTAGATATGGGTGAAGATACCGGAATTATAGATAGAGCTGGTTCCTGGTATTCTTACGGTGATGTAAGATTAGGCCAAGGTAGAGAAAATTCAAAACAATTCCTATCAGAAAATGAAGACATAATGGAAGAAATAGAACACAAAATAAAAGTTAAAGTAGGATTAATTGAAGATGAAGAAGTCGAAGAAGAAGAAAATGATAAAGAAAAAGAGGCCTAAAACTTAATATATTAATGATTATTAAAACCTGTATATTAACGTATACAGGTTTTTACTTTCTTGACACATGGGTAAAAAAAAGATAAAATAAGTATGATGTAATTGATAATTTAATATGTTTTAAATTAAACTAGGAGGTGAAAATAATTTATAATACCTTATTAATAGTAGCCATATCCCTTGTCCCGGGATTAATTATTGGGTACTTTATAAGAAAGTTTATTGCTGAAGCCCGGATTCAGTCCGCTGAAGAAGAGTCACGCAAAATTCTTGAAGAGGCTGAACGAGAAGCAGAGTCTAAAATTAGGGAAATTACTCTTGAAGCTAAAGAGAAAGCCCAAAAAATTAGAGAAGAAGCTAATCGTGAAAGCCAGAAAAGAAGAAACGAACTTCAGCGACTCGAAGACCGTTTAATGCATAGAGAAGAAACACTTGATAAAAAAAGTGAAACACTTGATAAAAAAGAACAAAAACTTAAAAAACAACAAAAAGAATTAGAAGAAGACAAACAAGAAATTGAAGAAATCAAACAACAAGAAATCGAGAAACTTGAAAAAATATCTAATTTATCTCACAGTGAAGCAAAAGAATATCTATTATCTAAAATGGAAGATGAACTTGACCATGAATATGCTAAAATGATCAAAGAAAAAGAACGAGAAGCCAAAGAAGAGGCTAATAAGAAAGCCCGCGAAATTATTTCTCTAGCAATTCAAAGATGTGCTGGAGATTATGTTTCCGAAACAACAGTTACAGTTGTAGACCTTCCTAATGATGAAATGAAAGGTAGAATTATCGGTAGAGAAGGTAGAAATATCAGGGCTCTAGAAAGTCTCACAGGCATTGATCTAATTATTGATGATACTCCAGAAGCTGTAGTAATTTCTGGTTATGATCCAATTAAAAGAGAGATTGCCCGTATTGCTTTAGAAAAGTTAATTGTTGACGGCAGAATTCACCCTGCTCGTATTGAAGAGATGGTGGAAAAAGCCAAAGATGAATTAGACAATCAAATCAAAGAAGTTGGTGAACAAGCAACCTTTGATTCTGGAGTACACGGACTTGACTCTCAATTAGTTAAGTACCTGGGACGTTTAAAATACAGAACAAGTTACGGCCAAAACGTTTTACAACACTCCTTAGAAGTTTCCTTCTTAGCAGGAGTAATGGCTGATGAACTTGGAGCCGATTCTACTTTAGCTAAAAGAGGCGGCTTACTTCACGATATAGGAAAAGCAATTGATCATGAAGTAGAAGGTCCTCATATTGATATCGGGGTTAATTTAGCCCGCAAATTTGGTGAATCTGAAGATGTTATTCATACTATTGAAGCACATCATGGTGATGTTGATTTCCAATCTGTAGAATCAGTCTTAGTTGCAGCCGCAGATGCGATATCAGCTGCTAGACCTGGTGCAAGAAAAGAAACCTTAGAAGCATATATTAAAAGATTGGAAGAATTAGAAGAAATCGGACAATCTTTTGATGGAGTTGAAAATGCTTATGCAATTCAAGCTGGCCGAGAAATTCGTGTTATCGTTCAATCAGATCAGGTTGATGATGTAACAGCCAGCAAACTTTCGAGAGATATTAAAAAAGAAATTGAAGAAAACCTTAATTATCCGGGACAGATTAAAATTGTTGTGATTAGAGAGACAAGACAAATTAAATATGCTAAATAAATAAGAAAATAAAGGCCCTTTTTTAAAGGGCCTTTTTAAAATGATAATGGAGTATGATTAAAATGAACATATTATTTATTGGAGATATAGTTGGTAGAGCTGGTCGAAGATCAGTTCGCAAACTATTAGATCAGGTAACCAAAAATAAAAATATAGATTTTATTTTAGCCAATGGTGAAAATGCCGCTGGTGGTTTTGGTTTAACAAATGATACAGCTGATGAACTTTATGGTTATGGTATCGACTGTATGACAATGGGTAATCACACCTGGGGTAATAAAAATATCTATGAATTTATAGATGATGAAAAGAGATTAGTTAGACCTTTAAATTTTAATGATGTGGTACCAGGTAGAGGATATAATACCTTTGAAGTCAATGATAAAAAAATTACTGTAATTAATCTCATTGGTCAGGTTTTTATGGGTAACCATAATTCACCGGTCGAAGCCTTCGATAAAGTCTATGAAAAAATTAAAGATAAGTCTGATTACATAATAGTTGATTTTCATGCAGAAGCCACTGGAGAAAAAAGAGCCTTTGCTGAATTAGTTGATGGAAAAGTTTCCTTAGTAGTTGGAACTCATACTCATGTACAAACTAATGATGAACAAGTTTTAAATCAAGGAACAGGTTATATCACAGATCTTGGCTTTTCAGGAGCCTGTGATTCTATCTTGGGAATGAAAAAAGAAAAAGTATTATACAGATTAAAGACTAAAATGCCCAAAAGACTTGAAGTAGCAACTGGTCAAGTACATTTAGCAGGTATTTACGCTTCTTTTAATCAAAAAGGTAAAACAACCTCAATTAACTCCTTTATTGTAAGGGATAGTCCTTAAAAAATATTTTCATAATTTTGCAGGAAAATTGTGCTTTTATGAGAATATAATAAATACAATAAATTTAATACTAAATGAGGGGGTATTGTAGAAGTGGATGTATTAAAAGTTTCAGCAGATTCAGATCCAAATTCAGTAGCTGGCGCTTTAGCTGGTGTACTAAGAGAACAAGGAAATGCAGAACTTCAAGCAATAGGAGCTGGTGCATTAAATCAAGGAGTCAAAGCAGTTGCAATAGCAAGAGGATATGTTGCACCCAGTGGTATTGATCTTATCTGTATTCCCGCTTTCACCGATATAGAAATTGATGGTGAAGAAAGGACTGCAATTAAGTTAATTGTTGAACCAAGATAGAAGCGGACAATAACCTGTTTGTCTTATCTGGCAAACAGGTTTTTTTATGTAATAATATTTCAAAACGGAAATGAAATTATGGAGGTAAACAATGTTTGTAGACTTACATTTACATACAACTTATTCGGATGGTTCATTCACTCCAGAAGAACTAATTAAAAATGCTAAAAAAATAGGTTATTCTGCCATTGCAATAACCGATCATGATACAATTAAGGGTTTAAAACCAGCTTTAAAAACAGCAAGAAAATATAATTTAGAAGTAGTACCTGGCATTGAATTTAATACTTCTTTTAATAAAAATGATATTCATATTTTAGGTTATTATATTAATATTAATAATAACTGTCTAAAAAATTTATTAAGTAAAATAAGAAAAGAACGTAGAGAAAGAATAAAAAAGATGGTAAGATTATTAAAAGAACTATATGGTTATGATATTTCTTTTTCTGAAATAAAAAATATCAGTGAAAATAATATAATTGGTAGAGCTCATATTGCCCGTTTATTAACTGAAAAAAAATACGTAAGTAGTTGGGAAAAAGTATTTAATAAATATATTAAAAAAGGAAGACCTGCTTATGTTGATAGAACAAAAATTACCCCTTTTAAAGCAATAGATATAATTAAAAAGGCGGGAGGAATTCCAGTAATTGCTCATCCCGGTTTAATTGAAAACAATCAGATAGTAAAACAGATAATTAACTATGGAATTGCCGGTTTAGAAGTCTATTATCTTGAACATAGTAAAGAACAAACTCAATATTATAAAAATCTTGCTCAAAATAATGAACTTTTAATTACTGGAGGTTCCGATTGTCATGGACCTAAAAATAAAGATGGAATAAGATTAGGTAAGATGCGTTTAGATTATAGTTACCTAGAAAATTTAAAAAAATACCATTCATTATTAAATGATAAATTAATTAAGAAGGATTTATTATCTTAATATAGAATTAGTTTAATTAGGATTAATAATATTTAATTAATAAATATTTGAGGACAAGGAGTGTCAATTAATGTATAATCAAATTTATAATTTTATATCACTTGGGGGACCAATGGCCATTCCATTAATCATCTGTTCAATTTTTAGTGTTGCAGTAATCATTGAAAAAGCTGTATATTTCCTTAGAAGAAAAGATAATAGTTTAAGATTACTTAAAAGAATAGAACTAAAGGTTGAAAATGATGATATTATTGGAGCCTTAAATGAACTCAAGGGAGAAAAAGGACCAAATGCAAAGTTGTTATCTACTGCACTTTCTCATTATGAAGATGATCCTGATAGAATCAGAGAGGTTTTACAAGCAGTAGGTGAAGATGAAATCAAAAAAATGGAAAAACACTTGCCTGTATTAGATGTTGTTGCTATGATCTCACCTCTATTAGGATTATTAGGTACTGTTTTAGGAATTATTAGCAGTTTTAATATATTAGGTACTGCTGCTGGTGCAGCTAACCCTGCCCAGATTAGTTCTGGTATTGCAGCTGCTTTAATTAGTACTGCTATGGGTTTAGTTATAGCTATTCCAACAGCTATCTTTTATTCCTATTATATCAATAAAGTTGAGGAAAAATCTCATGAAATGAATCTCAGCATGATTGATATTATGGATGTAATTACAGACAGGAGTGAAAGAGATGTTCAAACCTACACATAAAAAGAAAACCAATATTAACATTATTCCCATGATAGATGTTATCTTTTTCCTGTTAGTATTTTTTATGTTGTTTACATCCTTTCGCACAAACCCATATGGCATGGAAATGAAACTTCCCAAAGCAGTTACTGTAACTGAACAAAAACAAGAAAATTTTATTGTAAACATTGATGAAAACGGAGAATTTTTCTATCAGGGAGATAATCTTCCTATGTCTAAAATTAGTGAATTGGCAAAAGAAAAATATGAAAATAACCAAAATCTCGTTGTTATTATAAATGCAGACAGTGATACAAAGTACAGTTCAGTTGTTACGGTAATGGACAGTGTAAGACAAGTTGGTATATATAATCTCGCGTTAGCAGCTGAAAAGAAAGATAGTTAGGTGGTGTAAATTATGTTTAATAATGACAGGAACAAATTATTCCTGTATGTAACTTTGTCTTTAATCATCCACCTTCTCGTCTTTTATTTTTTCCCATTTGGATATTTACAGGGTTTTAGTAGTGAAGAAGCTTCCGGTGATAATTTTGGTTATGTTCAATACGTTGAATTTAAAACTCAAACTAATCAACCAGTTGAAAAACCTGAAGAAATTAAACCTGAACAAAAAGAAACTGAAGAACCTGAAGAAGAACCTGAAGAAGAACCTGAACCTGAACCCGAGCCTGAACCAGAGCCTGAACCAGAGCCTGAGCCGGAGCCTGAACCTGAACCAGAGGTTCAACCTGAAGAACAAACTACTGATACCAATGTTGAAATAGCACAAGAAAATAAGCCAGAAGAAAAGGTGGAAGAAACACAAACAAATCAAGAACAGGAAGTTATAAGTAGTGAACAAAGTGATACTGAAATTGAAGTAGAAAAAAAAGAAGAAGCAAATCAAGAACAAGAAACACAAGAAGCTAAGCCTGAACCGGAGCCTGAGCCAGAACCTGAACCTGAACCAGCTCCTCCACCTCCACCAACCGCAGGTGAATTAATAGGTTTATCACCTAAACCTGTTTATCCTAAATATTTAGTTAGTGAGGCAAAAAGTGGAGAAGTAGGCTTAAGTGTTAAGGTTAATCAAAATGGTGAAGTTGAAAATATTATGGTTACAAATTCTAGTAATATAGATAGTATGGATAGAAATGCTAAATTAACTGTAGAAAATGGTTGGAAGTTTAAAAGCTATAAACAAAGATACCAAATTAATGTAACAGTTTCCTTTAATATTGATGAGAATGGCAATCCAAATGTAAATGTAGAATTAGGAAATGTAAACTTTCTCTAACTAAACATGGGAGGTTTAATCATTGGAAAATAGACAAAGATTAATAGTAATGATACTATTACTTGTCTCATTTTTATTTATATCTTTATTAACATCGGCTCAGTCCGATGTTTTTACTGAAGTAGGTAATAATAATAACTTGAGATTGGGTAATGATTATATAGTAATATTTATTAACCAGGATGATAATGCTAAAGGGCGTTTTGCCATTGAAACTACCGGAGGAGCGCCAATGGAAGATGCAGATGATAATAAACCTCTGGTATATGGTAGACCAAAGCCTTGGACTTCCTATACAACCTTAAAAATTAATAATGTTAATTATGTATTTGGAGGCTCTACTAAAAGAAGAGCAGGTAATGATGCGAATTATGGCGAAGTTACTGAAGGACCAGTCATTAAGAATGATCAAATTTATACAAGTACTTTAATTGATGGAATAAAAGTTGAACAAATACTTTCAATAGTCAAAAGTAGTACCACTGGATTATATGATACAACCCAGATTAAATATAGACTAATAAATAATAGTAATCAGGAAAAAGAAGTAGGATTAAGGATTATGCTTGATACTATGCTTGGACAAAATGATGGGGCACCATTTAGATTAGCTGATAAAGCTGTAACGACTGATAATCTTTATTTACAAGAAGAACTCCCGCGTTTTTGGCAGGCATTTGATAGCATAACAAACCCTACCGTTACTTCCCAGGGTACATTTCGAGGTCCAGGGGTTACTGCCCCCGACAAAGTATACTTTGCTGATTGGGGTAGTCTAGCTGACGGTGACTGGAATTTTGATTTTAATCCAGGTGAAGAATTTGTTCGTAAAGGTGAATATGAAATTGACAGTGCAATAGCTTTAATGTGGGAACCAAAATTAATTGAACCCAATGAAGAAATTACTTATGTCACTAACTATGGATTAGGTGGAATTAAAGTAGTGCCTGGTTTATTGGCATTAGGTGTAACTTCACCGGCTGAATTTACTTTTGATGAAAATAATCAATCATTCCCAGTAGTAGCTTATATAGAAAACACATCTGAAATTACTGCTGAAAATGTACAGGTGGAAATAGATCTACCACAACAATTTACAACCAACAATCCAGTAAAAGAAATTGGAAACCTTGAATCTAGAAATACTGCCCAGGTAAGTTGGCAGGTAAGACCAAGTGGAGAGGAAATTCCAGGTAATATGACTTATAGAGTCAATGTTTCAGCCGATAATACCGATTCTAATCAAGTACAAAGAGAAATCAGTTTTGTAGGACCACCTGTAATCGAGACAGAAATTACTTTGGCAGAAAATTTAAGAAAGGAAAAAGGTGAAATTAAACCAAATCCTTTTGACATGAATGTCAAATTTACTAATATAGGTGGATCTACTTTATTTGATGCTCAAACTGAACTTGCTTTACCACCAGGTATAACTCTCGCAGATAAAGAGGTCAATAAAAAATATTTAGGTTATCTACAAAGTGGTGAAAGTATTGATGTAAATTGGTCAGTTAAGGTGTTGAATGTAACTGGTGAAATGCCATATTCCATTAACATTACTGGTTTAAATAACTATAACAAAACTGAAAGAAATAATTTAGATATACCAGAATTAGAACCTTATGTATATCTAGAAAAAGTAGAATATGGAGAAAGTTATCAAACTTATAACATCATAGGTCAAAATCTCTTAAGTGTTAATAGTTTAAAACTTAATCTCAGTTACAATCCAGAAGCATATCGCATTAATTATACTTTCCCAGGAGAAATGTTTGTTCAAAATGACAAAATTATCCTATGGGAAGATCCTGTAATATCGAATGGTAGAATCGAAATGAATGAAATTTTACCTGATAATGCTGATTCTGGTGTAATTGCTACTATTCAGTTTAGTAAGAAAAGTGAAAATCCACTTAATTTAACAATAGATAGTATAGAAGCCTTAGATGAGCAGAATAATAATGTTAATATTCAATATGAAAATTTAAAGGAGGAATAATTTTAAGATGAAAAGATTTCGTAATTATTTAGTTTTAACCTTAATATTTGTAATGATATTTTCTTTCTCAGTAATGGGACAGGAAATCAAAGATGTACCTGAAAGTCATTGGGCTTATGACAGTGTAAAATTGTTAGTGGAAAAAGGATATCTTTCTTTATATGAAGATGGTACTTTTAAAGGTACAAATAAGGTAAGCAGATATGAATTAGCTGAGATTATTGCCCGTATGTTACAAGATACTGCAACCGGAGAAACAGAAATGAGCGAAGAAGATGTAGATACCTTAAGAGAACTATCTCTAGATTTTAGAGATGAATTGGTTGACATTGCAAACAAACAAAATGTTTTCTCTAAAAACCTTGACCAAGTACAAAAGAAAAATGTTATCCAAGATGAAGCAATCGGCAAAGCTAATGAAAAAATATCAAAGGTACAAGAAGAAGTAAGCCAAATTATTGATGAAATAGTTACTGTAAAGAACTTAAATGAAAAAGTTAATACTCTATCAACAAGAGTGGATAATTTAGAAAGTGAACTTAATAGTACAAATCAAAAAGTTGCAGAAAAAGATCAAATGATTTCAGAATTAAGAACTGAATTACAAAATACTGATATACAAGAATTAAGAGATAAAAATTCTGCTTTAGAATCAAAAGTAAACACACTACAAAGTAGATTACAAGAACTACAGCAAGACGTTAATAATAATAATGAACAGCTTACAGAACTAACCAGTCCAGAAGAAGAAGAAAAACAAAGTGCCTTCCAGGGAAATAATACAACCCTATATTTAGGTGCTGCTGTTATATTAGCTTTACTCTTAGGAAGTTAAAATGAAGAGTTTAATTATTAAATCTACTTCAATTTTATTAATAATATTAATTTCTTTAATGGTTAACTCAATTGTTTTTACTAACCCTGTATTAGTTCCAAAAGCAGAAGCGGTTGAGCTTAATGGAGATAATTTAATTACTGGACTGGGTATAGCATTTGTTCTTTATTTATTATTTGAAAGTACTGATAATGATAATTTAGTTGGACAAGAAATTGAACAACCCGATTTCAATAATAATAATCAAAATTATGATATTAAAATTAATTCTATAAATGTAGACCTTTTAGCAAGGGCAATCTATGCTGAAGCTAGAGGAGAATCTTTTGAAGGTCAAATAGCTGTAGGAGCTGTTATTGTAAATAGGATGGAAAGCCCTAAATTTCCTAATACAATAGAAGGGGTTTTATATCAACCAAAGCAATTTAAATGTGTTGAAAATGATAAAATTAATCAAACTCCTAATCAAAATGCTTATAAAGCGGCTAGAAGAGCTATTGATGGGGAAGATCCCTCACAAGGAGCATTATTCTTCTTCAATCCAAAAACATCTGAAGATCCGGCTGCTTTTGACCGATACACTGTAACAGTTACAATTGGTAATCATATATTCGCAAAATAAAAAAACAATAAAAAAGATTAAAGCATGTAAATTTATTTAATTTGCATGCTTTTTTTGTTTATCAAGATTTGTTTAAATTTTATAAAAACTAGCTCTATTAATTTATACAATAATTATAACAGGAATCATAAGATTTTTATTTAATTTTGATAATTGGAAGATTAAAAATATTTAGCTATTTTAAGGGGGTAACTAATTAACTATGTTTAAACGCAAAAAGGGACTACTAGTACTAACATTATTCTTAACATTGACACTTGCTTTAACAGCAGGGGCACAAGCTGAAGTAAAAAATATGATTGTTTTAATCGGTGATGGTTTAGGACAAGGTCAAATTGATCTTACTAGATACATGACTGAAGGTAAAGACGCTGAATTAGAATTAATGCAGCTTCCAAATGTTGGTCTAATGATGACTAGTTCTACTCAGGGAGTACCTGATTCAGCTGCAGCAGGAACTGCTATGGCAACCGGTCATAAAACTGATAATGGAATGGTCGGTATGTCACCAACTGGTGCTGAATTAGATTCTATTCTTGATTATGCAGAAACTCTAAATAAATCCACAGGTATTATCAGTACTAACAAAGTAACTGATGCTACTCCCGCTGCTTTTTCAGTATCTGCAGAAAGCCGAGATAATGAAGGCGCAATTGCTAAAGCAATTTTAAATAATGGTGTAGAAGTTGTTTTAGGCGGTGGAGCTGATGAATTTACTGCTGAAACTGCTGGTGAAGATGTAGTGAAAATGGCACAAGAGATGGGCTATGAACATGTAACTAACCAAACAGAATTGGCAAATGCAAAAGCTTCAAATAATAAACTATTAGGCTTGTTTAATCCTTCCTATATGAACTATAAACTTGACCGTGACAATGTTAATTCCAATGAACCTTCTTTAAAAGAAATGACTAAAAAAGCAATTCAAGTTCTTTCAAGAGATGAAGACGGCTTCTTCTTAATGAGTGAGGGAGCACGTATTGATCACGCGGCTCATGCTGCTGATATTCATGGTGTTGTAGCTGAAACTCTAGAATTTGATGAAACTGTTGAATATGCTGTTGAATGGGCTAAGAAAAATGGTAACACAATGGTTGTTGTTGTAGCAGATCATGAGACATTAGGCTTCTCTGTGACTGAACCTATAAACAAAGAAGCTCTAATGAATATTGAAGTTTCCCCTGAATACATGGCTGCTCAAATGAAAGAAAAAGAAAATGAACCTGGTATGACAATAAAAAGTATTAAAAATGTATTTGCTGAATACGCAAATATTGATATGACAGACCAGGAAGCAAAAGAATTCAATAACTCAATAATTAATAACGAAGGTAATATGTATTATACCTATATGATAGGTTGGGAAATTGGATCAGTTATTGCTAAAGAATATAATGCAGGTGTATTAAGTTCAGAAATAAGGGCTAAATCCTCAACTGGTGGTCATACACTTAATTCAGTACCAATCTTTGCATATGGTCCAGAATCTGGAGCATTTAATGATGTATTAGACAATACTGAATTCTATGAAGTTATGCAAAATGCTTTTGAACCAGGTAATTAATTAATATAAAATTTAGGTCATTCAAGAGGGAGTTTAAAACTCCCTCTTTTTTTATGATTTTTTTGTAAAGCTATCTTGACATTATGTAATTATTGTTTTACAATATATAGTGTAAAGTTAACTTTACATATAAATTTGTTTCAAGAAAGAGGGATAATAGTGAAAAAGAAAACATATCAAACTATTGGTGCAATATTTCCAATATTTGTTGGAATTTCTGTTATTATGGGTATTATTTTAGATAGTACTATAATACCTTTAATTGTCGTAGGGATTGGAGTACCTTTAATTATTTGGTCTAAAAAGAATGTAAAAGAAGTTATAGAGGATGAAAGAGATGATAGAATAGGGGGTAAGGCTATGAAGAATGCTGTAGTATTGTTTGCCCTTATTGCAACTTTTATTGGCTTAATATTATATGCTCAGGGTGGAGAAGTAAAGATGGCAGTATCTCATACCTTATTAGGCAGTGTTTCCTTTATTCTAGTTAGTTATATTTCATTTTTTGCTTATCTTGAAAGAAAAATGTAGGTGAAATAAATGAAAAATGAGTTGAAAGTTTATAGAGCAAAACATGATCTTACCCAAGAAGAACTTGCCAATAAAGTTGGTGTAACCAGACAAACCATAATTTCAATAGAAAAGGGGAGATATGAGCCTTCTTTATCACTAGCATTTAAACTTGCTAATTATTTTGAGGTTAAAATAGAGGATATTTTTATTAATGACAAAAATTAGAATAAATAAACCCTTATTCATTTTAAAACTATTAATGTTTTCTAATAATTATATAATTTTATATTTTAGTAGTAAATTTGTGATCTTTTTGAGACTTTAATATATTATAATAAAAATAGAAAAGGTTTTATGGTATTCAATTAAACTTAAGTCATCTAAGATTTCATCTAACTTTTTAATTTAAAAATGAAAGGTCGAGACTAAAATTGAAAAGGTCTATACTAGTTGTTTTTATCTTACTTCTCATTTTATTGTTCCTTAATAATATAGCTTTATCGGCTGGAGCAATAAAAGAATCATTTATACTTTGGAATATAGACTATGGCGAGGAAGATGCCGGTGGTTTTGCTATAATTAATTTTACACCTAAAGACCATGATGTAGTGGGAGTCATTATTGAAGTTCAGGTTTGGAATTTATTGCCAAAAAAGTATTATGCACTCAAGATTTACAATCAACCAGTCTCTTATTTGTTTACTGATGAGGAAGGCTGTGGAAGTTTTCATTTAAATCTCTTATCAGATGAGGTATTTGCCAATGGAATCCAATTACGTGTAACATATTATATGCCATTTGTTCCTCATAGAGATGCCTTAGTTATATATTAATTTATTAGATTTAAGCAACTTTCATTTATTATGAATATTTAAAATCTAAGAATAATATTAACAAATCAACTAATTTAAAAACAAAAAAATCCTACATTTCTATTTTGTAGGACTTTTTTGTTTGAACATATATTATTTGAATTGAATTAATAATAATACTTAATGTAATTTTGAGAATATAGAAAACCATGCATTTATTAGTAAAAATTAATCTTATCGAATAAATGAAGCGTGTGAACTTTTATCTGAAATGTCTCAAGAAAACTCCATCCTAATCTTGTTTTTGATTAGGTTGGAGATGAATTCAGCCGGTTTTAACTTACAAAGCATAAGCCCTTTCTATATTTCAATAATTCTACAT